>Ga0209023_10002378_pt1 | contig 23564 bp, 19 predicted proteins | sample LakOneMetagenome_FD_187468 | JGI IMG/M metagenome (GOLD analysis project Ga0209023, IMG submission 187468) | Freshwater and sediment microbial communities from Lake Erie, Canada (SPAdes) (version 2) | ecosystem: Environmental > Aquatic > Freshwater > Lentic | place: Lake Erie, Canada... | reverse complement strand
CGCATGGCCAGCCCGAGCGCGCGGTAGCGCTGCAAGCCGATCGCACGCGCTCGATCCTCGACTCGGTGCTGGTGGGCATCGTCACCGTCGGTCCGCAGGGCATCGAGTGGATGAATCGCTCGGCACGGCGCATGTTCGCGGGCGACCTGGTCGACTTCGTCAACCTGCCGATCGCGACCGTCGCGACGGTCGAATCGGATCATCCGTTTCGCCGCACCGAATACCTGACCGAGCTCGTCGAAGGCCAGGCGGAGACGTTCGAGTGTCAGGTCGTCGCGCGCGACGGGCGGCGCTTCTGGGTCGTCGGCAACGTCGTCTCGACGGCGCGCGAATCGACTGGCCGCCAGCTCACCTATGCGCTCTTGGACATCGAACGCCGCCGCGAGGCCGAGGCGCGCGTGGTGCAGGCGCGGGCGCAGCTGCAGCGCATCATCGAGGCCGCGCCGTTGGCGATCACGCTGCGCGATGCGCGCACCCTGAAGGTGGTGCAGGTCAACGGCGTCGCTGCGGCCGATGCGCGCACCACGCCCGAATCGATGATCGGCCTCACACCCGAGCAGATCTACGACCCGCAGACGGCGGCCGCGCATCGGCGCGACATGCAGGACGCGCTGGCGACCGCCGACGTGAGCAAGCGCGAATACCGGATCGAGCGCGATGGCGAGGCGCGTGTCTGGGACGCGCGCTACCTGCCGCTCGCCACCGCACCGGGCCAGCCGCCGGACCAGTTGCTGCTGGTCGCGACGGACGTCACCGAGCAGCGTGCCGCGCAGGAGGCGCGGCTCGAGGCCGCGATCGCGCAGCGTGAGATGCTGGTGAAGGAAGTCCATCATCGGATCAAGAACAACCTGCAGGGTGTGGCCGGGCTGCTGCAGCAGATCGCGCAACGCAAGCCCGAGGTGGCCGGGCCGATCGCCGAGGTCGTCGGCCAGGTCCAGGCGATCGCGCAGGTCTACGGGCTGCAGGTCGGCTCGAGCGGCCCGCTGGCGCTGGTCGGTGTCGTGCGGGCGATCACCGCGTCGGTGCAGCGCACCTTCGGGCGCACGATCCGGTTCGAGGTGCGCGGGCCGGAGGCGGACGGCTGGCAGTTGCCGGAAGCCGAGTCGATTCCGATCGCGTTGACGCTGAACGAATTGCTGACCAACGCGGTGAAGCACAGCGCGACCGAGCCCGAGGCGACGGTGTCGTGCACGCTCGGTGCGTCGACGCAGGACGTGCAGATCACGATCGCCAATCGCGGCGAGCTGCCCGCCGACTTCAATCTCGCGCGCATCCCGGGCGGCGTCTCCGGCCTCGGGCTGGTGCGTGCGCTGCTGCCTCGGCGCAGCGCGCGTCTGACGTTGGAACAGGACGGCGATCGCGTGGTGACAACCGTGCTGCTCTGGCCGCCCGGCGTGGTCGTCGGTACGCAAATGACCGAGAATGCGGGCGGCGCAGGATTCCAGCAATGATGTCGACTCAGAAGGGCACGATACTCGTCGTCGATGACGACCGGTTGGTGTTGGCGACCGTGGCGCACGGTCTGACGCAGGCCGGCTACGACGTCATCGATGCCGACAACGGCGACGACGCGATCCTGCTCGCACGCGAGCGCCGGCCCGACCTGGCGCTGCTCGACATCCGGATGCAGGGCAAGAGCGGCTTCGACGTGGCCGCCTACCTTCGCGAATACTGCACCACGCCGTTCATGTTCCTGTCGGCGTTCTCCGACGAGCAGACCGCGGCGCAAGTGAAGGCGCTGGGCGCGGTGGCCTACCTCGTCAAGCCGCTGGACATCGGCCAGATCCTGCCGGTGGTCGAAGCGGCGTTGGCGATCCAGCGGCCCGCATCGCCGGTGACAGCCGTGCCGGCGGCCGCGAGCGAGTCGCCGTCGCCCGAGATGCTCATGGCCGTCGGTGTGCTGATGCACCGCTATTCGCTCCCGCGCGGTCGGGCGCACGAGCGCCTGGCGCGCCTGGCCCACCATGAAGGCCGCTCGGCGCACGAGCAGGCGCTGCGCGTGCTCGATGCCGTCGAGGCGCTGGCCTTGCCTCAGGACAACTGAGCGTCGGCTGGCAGCGAGAAGTGGAACCGCGCACCGCGGTTGACGTCGCCTTCGCCCCAGATCTCACCGCCGTGGCGCCGCACGATGCGCCGCACCGACGCGAGCCCGACGCCGGTGCCGGGGAAGTCGTTCGCGCTGTGCAGGCGCTGGAACACGCCGAACAGCCGGTCCGCGAAGCGCATGTCGAACCCGGCGCCGTTGTCGATCACGCTGAAGCTGTCGGGATCGGACGCATGGCGACGAAAGGCCACCGTCGCGCCGGAGGTCTTTCCGGTGTACTTCCAGGCGTTGCCGAGGAGGTTCTCGATCACGACGCGCAGCAGCGTCGGGTCGCCTTGGACCTGCATGTCGGGCTCGATCGCGATCTTGACCTCGTGGTCCGGCCACTGGCGGCGCAAATCGTCGGCGACGAAGCCGGCCAACTGCGACAGGTTGACCGGCTGTCGCGCGAGCGGCTGCGACGACAGCTTGGACAACGCCAGCAGCGCGTCGATCATGTTGTTCATGCGTGCGGCAGCGCCCAGCACGCGGTCCAGGTGATCGTTGCCGACGCGGTCGAGCAGCCGGCCGTAGTCTTCCTTGACGATCTTCGTGAAGCCTTCGACGACGCGGATCGGCGCGCGCAGGTCATGCGACACGGTGAAGCTGAATGCATCGTGGTCGGCGTTGTCGGCGACCGGCCGGGGGGTGGGTACGGCGACGCCGGACGGCGGCACCGCGGGACGCGCCGGCGCCGCAGGCGCGGAGGTGACTTCGCGCAGCGTGCCCTGGTAGCCGGCGAACAGGCCTTGCGCATCGCGCACGGCGCGGCCGCGCAGCAGACCGTGGCGCTGATTTCCGAGTTTCACCGGCACGTCGTGCAAAACCGCGCTGCTGGTCAGCTGAGCGCGCAGCGCGGCGACGTCCTGGGCCGAGAAGCGTTCCCAGATCGGCTGCGGCAGCGGCCCGACGGCCCAGTCGGCGGTCGCGGCGCCATGCGGCGGTTGCATCGCGATCACGCGGTGGTCGGCATCGCTGCGCCAGGACCAGACGTCGAGCAGTTCCGCGAGCGTCTGGGTGCGGGTGCGCGTCGCGCGCAGGTCTTCGGCCAGCGCGTCGCGCTGGCGTGACAGCCGCATGGCCGTCACGGCGACCGCGCCGAGCGCGACGGCGGCCAGCGCGAGCGTGAACAACGCCAACGTCAAAGGCATCATGCAACCGATTGTACGGATGCGATATCTCACGAACCGACGCGATGTGCGCGCTCGCTGCCCTGCGTCAAGTTTCGTGCGGAACAGCCGAAATCACGGCAGACGCGTGACCACCGCGCGCGGGGCTCGCGTGGTCCTCGTGCTGATCCACCATGATGCTGCTCCGACTGTCACGCCTCTCGTTCTGGTTCGCCGCGATCGTCGCGGCGGCGGCGCTGCTCGCGCCGCACGGCCACGAAACACTGTTGATGGCGATCACCGTGCTGGCCTGTGGCGCGGCGTTCGCCTTCTGGCGCTCCGGCATCGCGGCGCAGCGGCGCCTGCATCCGGAGATCTCGAGGGTGCCCGAGGCGTCGCCGATCGGCGAGGCGACGCTGCTCGATGCCACGGCGATGCTGGTGCGCGAGATCGAGGCCGCGCCGTCGTTCGAGGCGGCCCTGCACGGCGCGGCGCGCATCCTGCGTGGTGAACTCGGCGCGCGCGAGACGAGCGTGGTCGAAGTGCGCGAGGTCGACGCGACGCACGCGCAGGTCGTCGACCTGATCGAGGCCCAGCCGGGGTTTCATCCGTTGTCGCGGCGCCTGCGGCTGGAGTCGAGCGCACTGGGCCGGGCGCTGGCGGCGAGCACCCCGGCGATCGAGCTGCCCGCGGCGCTGGTGCTGCCGGTCAGCGGCGCCGGGCGCGTCGTCGCGGCGATCGAACTGCGCGGGCTCGAATTGCGCATCGAGGCGGCGGCGCTGGCCGGTCTGATCGAACTCGCGCGAACCACGCTGGCGCATCGACTCGCGCCGGTGGCCAACGCCGAACCGGTGACGGACGTCGCCCAGACGCCCCGGCCGCTGACGGGCGATGTCCTCCTGATTGAGGACAATGTGGTCAATCCTGAACGCACGATGCGGATGTTGCGGCGCCTGGGGTGCCGTGTCACGCCGGCATCTGGCATGCTGGAGGCAGGAAAGTGGCTGGGTAGGCGAGAATTCGAGCTGGTGCTGGTCGACTTGCAGCAGCCCGGTGACTACAGTCTGGCGAAGGTGCGGGCGGTGCCGATGATTGCGATCGTCGGATCCGGCGCCCCGATCGATACGCAGCGGCTCCATGAATTGGGCTTCGATGACCATGTGTGCAAACCGTTCCGCCAACGCGAGATGTTCGCTCTGCTGAGCAAGTACCTTCCTGCGCGCGCTCCGGTCGGTCCGAACGAATCGACCGGCGCCGATGGCGGGGCTGCGCCTGCGCCAGCCGCTGCGTCCGCCTCTGCGTCGGCGCTCGATCCGGCGGCGCTGGGCCGTTTGATGGAGCTCGATCCGAAAGGCGAGAACCATTTGCTCGAACGGGTCTTGAAGGCCTTCCAGGTGTCGGTCGCGCGGCTGCGGCCGCAGGCGGTCGCGGCGCGCACCACGCGGGACCTGCCCGCGCTGCGGCTGGTCGCGCACACGCTGAAGTCGTCGTCGGCCAGCATTGGTGCGATGCACCTGTCGCAGGTCTGCGCGCAGATCGAGGCGGCAATCCGCGGCGGCGACATCGACGACATCCAGCCCCAACTCGACGCGTTCGACGCGGCGCTCGACAACGCATTGCTCGCGATCGATGAGCAACTGAAGGGGCTTGCGTGATTGCACGCAACCTGCCCGCCGACGACGACCTTCCCGAGCGACCGCGGGTGCTGCTGGTCGACGACGACGAGGTCAACCTGCTGTTGACCTCGATCGCGCTGCGCGAGCGCGGCTTTGCGATCACCGAGGCGACGAGCGGCGAGCAGGCGATCCAGATCCTGGGCAACTGGCTGCCCGACGTGGTTGTGCTCGATGCGCTGATGCCGGGGCTGGACGGCTTCCAGACCTGCCGCGAACTGCGCACGATGCCGGGCTTCGAGTCGTTGCCGGTGCTGATGCTGACCGGGCTGGACGACGATGCCTCGATCACGCGCGCCTACGAGGCCGGTGCGACGGACTTCTTCGTCAAGTCCACGCAGTGGAGTCTGCTCGCGGGCCGCTTGCTGTACCTGCTGCGCTCGTCGCGCACGCGCGCCGAGCTCGAACGCAGCAAGTCGCGCCTCGCACGGGCGCAGGATCTGGCCCGCATGGGCAGTTTCGACTGGCGCCGCGGCCATGGCGGCCCGGTGTTCTCGGTCGAGGCGTTGCGGGTGTTCGGCCTCGGCCCGAACGACGGCCTCGCGTTCCGACCGCTGCTGCGCATGCTGTCTCCGGACGAACGCAGCGGCATGGTGCGCGTGCTGCACGAGGTGATGCGCCACAGCACCGTGCTCGCAACCGACATCCCGGCGACGCTGCGCGACGGCCGCCAGCGCATCGTGCACGTCGAGGCCGAGCCCGAGTTCAACGAGCACGGCAGCCTGATCGGCTATTCGGGCATCGTGCAGGACGTGACCGACCGGCGCATGGCCGAGGACAAGATCCGGCACCTCGCGAACTTCGACGTGCTCACCGGGTTGCCGAATCGGCGGCAACTGATCTGGCGCGCCGAGCGCGCGCTCGAACACGGCCGGCGTCTGAATCACCAGGTCGCGCTGCTGCTGATCGACCTCGACCGCTTCAAGATCATCAACGACACGCTCGGCCACGGCGCCGGCGACGAGCTGTTGATGGAGGTCGCGCGCCGGCTGCGCTCGTGCGTGCGGCATTCCGATCAGGTCACCGAGAGCTCGATCGAATCGCTCGGCTCGCGCTCGCACCGCTCGCTCGAAGCGGTCGGCCGGCTGGGCGGCGACGAGTTCGTCGCGCTGTTGCCCGAGGTCGTCGACGAGCGCGATGCGGAGCGCGTCGCGTCGCGCATCCTCGATCTGATGCGCGAGCCGATCTTCGTCGGCGGGCAGGAGTGCTTCGTCACCGCCAGCGTGGGCATCGCGCTGTACCCGCGCGACGGCTCGTCGGTCGCCGATCTGATGCGCAACTCCGATGTCGCGATGTACTCGGTCAAGTCGGCCGGGCGCAACTCGGCGTCGCTGTACCGTCCCGCGTTGGCGGGGCAGGGCCGCGAAAAGCTCGAACTCGAGAGCGCGCTGCACAAGGCGATCGAGCGCGATGAGCTCGTGCTGCACTACCAGCCCAAGGTCGACGTGCGCGGCGCGAAGATGGTCGGCGCCGAGGCGCTGATGCGCTGGCGCCGCAACGGCGTGCTCGTGCCGCCCGGCGACTTCATTCCGATGGCCGAGGAGACGGGTCTCATCGTGCCGATGAGCGAATGGGCGATCCGCGAGGCGGCGCGCCAGGCGCGCGTCTGGCAGGACAGCTTCGGCTTCGTCGATTCGATCGCGGTGAACCTGCCGAACCGCATGTTCGAGCGCACCGATCTGGTCGAGTACATCCACAACGCGGTCACGACCTACGGCGTGCCGCATCACGCGATCGAGCTCGAGATCACCGAGACGGGCCTGATGAAGGATCTGCAGAACGTGATCCCGTCGCTGCATCGGCTCAACGAGATCGGCGTCGAGATCTCGATCGACGACTTCGGCACCGGCTATTCGTCGCTCGCGTACCTGACGACGCTGCCGATCAGCGAACTGAAGATCGACCGCAGCTTCGTGCGCGACCTCGGCATGACGCCGCAGAGCTCGGCCGTCGTCACCGCGATCATCGCGCTGGCGCGCTCGCTCGGGCTGCGCGTGATCGCCGAGGGTGTCGAGAACCTGCGTCAGATGGAGGTGCTGCATCGCCTGGGCTGCGGCGTGATGCAGGGCTTCCTGTTCAGCCGGCCGCAGCCGCCGGAGGACGTCGAAGCGTGGATCGAGCAGACCGTCCTGCCGCGCAAGGCGCCGTGGATCGGCAAGGCGGGCGACGCCGAAGTCGCCGAGGTGCTGCGCTTCGCCGATGGCCGTGTGAAGCCGGCGAGTTGACGCGGTGATGGAATCGTCGACCCGGCCGGCGCCGCTCGGCGGTGCTGCTCCCGACAATGCGCAGATCGCCAAGGGCGCGCTGCGCCGGCTCGCGCTCGACAAGCTCGAGCCGACGCCGGAGAACTACGCGCGTGCCTGGCGTCTGGAGCTCGGCGAGCCGCCGCCGGCGCCCGAGGGTGCAGCGATCGCCGGGCTCATCGAGAAGATCGTGCGCGGCATCGAGCGCGGCAGCAAGGGCTGGACGTCGGCGCGCAAGAAGGAAAGCCTGCAGCGGGTGCTCGACGGCAGCCGCAGCGATGCGAAGCGATTGCAGCAGCGCCTGACGCAACTGGTGGCGAGTTGGGACGGCGAATCGGCCGAGGCGTCCGCTGCGGTGAGCGAGGAGGGCGTGCCGGACGACACGCCCGTCACGCGGCCCGCGCCGCTCGATGCGGCAGCACCCGTGCCCGCGGTGCCGTGGAGCCGCGCGGTCGACGCCCTCGGCGGCGCCGTCAACGACGCGCTGCCGCGCCATGAGGCGAACACGCCGCACGACCTGGCGCGCGAACTGGCGGCGTTGACCGAGCGCGTGCGCCTCCAGCCTAGCCCTGAACTGATCGCCGAGATCGAGGCGCTGTGCGCGCGCGCGGCGCCGGTGCTGCAGCATCGCCATCGCTTGTTCGATCAGCTCGGCGGACTTTGCGGTGAACTGACCGCGAGCTTGACCGACTTGGCCGAGAACGACAGTTGGGCCCAGGGTCAGTGCGCCGCGATGCAGGCCAAGATCGATGAAGGCCTGAGCGCGCGTGGCATCCGCGCGGTCAGCGAACTGCTGCGCGACACCCGCGAGCGCCAGGGCACGCTGCGCGCGGAGCGCGAACGCGCCCGGGATTCGCTCAAGGGCCTGATCACGCAGATGCTCAGCGAGCTCGACCAGCTCGGCTCTCAGACCGGCAACTTCCACGACAGCATCGGCCGCTATGCCGACGTGATCGAGAAGGCCGACACGCTTGAAAGCCTGACCGGCGTCGTGCGCGAGATGGTCGAGGAAAGCCGCACCGTGCAGGCACTGGTGCAGCAGACGCAGACGCGCCTGCAGGACGAGCACGCCAAGGCACAAGGCCTGAACCAGCGCGTGGTCGAACTCGAAGGCCAGATGCGGCGCCTGTCGGACGAGGTCTCGACCGACCAGCTCACGCAGATCGCGAACCGCCGCGGGCTGCTGCAGGCCTTCGAGACCGAGCGCGCGCGGCTCGAACGCTCGGGCACGACGCTGTCGATCGGCCTGCTCGACATCGACAACTTCAAGCGCCTGAACGACACCCTCGGCCACGGCGCCGGCGACGAGGCGCTGAAGGCGCTCGCCGCGGTCGTCAGCAAGACGCTGCGCCCGACCGACTCGGTGGCGCGCTACGGCGGCGAGGAGTTCGTCGTGCTGCTGCCCGAGACGCCGGTGGCCGAAGCGCAGCAGATCCTGACGCGCCTGCAGCGCTCGCTCAGCGTCGGGCTGTTCATGCATGAGGACAAGCAGGTCTTCGTGACGTTCTCGGCCGGCGTCACGGCCTATGGCGCGGGCGAGCGCATCGAGACCGCGCTGGAGCGTGCCGATCAGGCGCTGTACGAAGCCAAGCGCACCGGCAAGAACCGAACCTGCGTGGCCTGACGGTCACGCTTGGGCATCGCGCGCGGCGACGTACTCGCCGCAGACCTCGAGCGCGAGCTGCATCATCGCGTCGGCGGCGGCCGAGGGCGCGTCCACGCGCATGCTGCCGACGATCGGCAGCGGCAGCGGCGCGGGCTGCAGGTTCAGCAGGCGCAGCTCGCCGCGCGCCAATTCCCCCTCGATCACCGGCAGCGGCAACGGCGCGATGCCATAGCCGATCTTGGCCAGACTCACCATCGCGGTGAGCGACGAGAAGTAGCTGATGCGCGGCAGCGAGCGCCCGGCGGCCAGCCGGATGATGCTGCGATAGACCGGCGACTCCTGATAGAAGCAGATGAAGGGATGCTGCGCGACCTCGGCGAAGGTGCTCGCCGTCTCGGCGATCGACAACCCGGGCGCGGCGACCCAGCCGACCGCCATCGTCGTGAGCTTGCGGTTTTCGATGAAGCCTTCGGCGATCTCTTCGCTGAGGAACGCGCAGTCGAGCCGGCGCTTGAGCAACTGATCGCGCAGCGCGGGGGTGATGTCGGAGCTCAGCTCGATGGAGACGCCCGGGTGCAGCTCGGTGAAGCGCGACAGCAGTTGCGGCAGCCAGGTGTGCACGACGGTTTCCATCACGCCGATCCGCAACGTGCCGCTGAGCGAGCGCGGTGCGCCGGCCGTGAGCGCCATCTGCTGCTGAAGGACGAGCATGCTCTCGGCCAGCGGCAGCAGCGCGCTGCCTTGCGGCGTGAGCGTGACGGCGCGGCTGCTGCGCTCGAACAGCTTGACGCCGAGCTCCTCCTCCAGCGCGGCGATGCGGCTGCTGATCGCCGGCTGGGTCGTGTGCAGCTTGTCGGCCGCGGCGCGAAAGCTCTTCAGGCGCGTCACGACGATGAAGGCTTCGACGAATCTGAGGTTCATGCGGCCAGCATGCCGCACTTGGGATGACGCGCCTATGCGGGGTTTGCCGGCCGCCGCGCGCTTATCGACCGCAATAAGAATTTCGCGTTTTGCGCGGCGCAGCCGCCCGCTCATACTCGCGCCGCACCGAGGCCCCACCATGAGCAACGCACCCATGCCACGACACCCCGCGCAGGCCGCGCGCCGTGCGATCCGCGCCGGAGATCGGCCGCCGCACACGGCGGGTCTGGCGCAGGGCTTCGTGCAGGCCAACGTCGTGATCCTGGAGCGCGCGTGGGCCGACGACTTCCTTCGCTATTGCCAGCGCAATCCCAAGCCGTGCCCGCTGCTGGCGATGTCCGAACCCGGCGATCCGACGCTGCCCACGCTCGGCGCCGAACTCGACATCCGGACCGACGTGCCGCGCTACCGCGTCTGGCGCCACGGCGAGCTGGTCGACGAATGCAACGACATCACCGCGCTGTGGACCGACGAGCTCGTGAGCTTCGCGATCGGCTGCTCGTTCTCGTTCGAGCAGGCGCTGATCGAGCACGGCATCCGGCTGCGCCACATCGAACAGGGGCGCAACGTCGCGATGTTTCGCACCGACATCGCCACCGTGCCGGCGGGGCCGTTCGCCGGGCCGCTGGTGGTGTCGATGCGACCGCTGCGCGCGGCTGACGCGATCCGCGCGGTGCAGATCACCTCGCGCTATCCGGGCGTGCACGGCGCGCCGGTGCACATCGGTGCGCCGGACCTGATCGGCATCGCCGATCTCGCGGTGCCCGACGAAGGCGATGCGGTGGAGGTGATGCCCGACGAGCTGCCGGTGTTCTGGGCCTGCGGGGTGACGCCGCAGGCGGCGATCCGCGCCGCGCGCCCGCCGTTGTGCATCACGCACGCCCCCGGTGCGATGCTGATCACCGATCTGCCCAACCACCAACTCGCCACTCTTTGACCCACGCAGGAGGATCCTGATGATCGAGACGATGGATACGGCCGCCGCCAACGCGCCGCGCTCCCAAGGCGGCTCATGGCTCGGCCAGCTCAACCGCAACGAGCGCCGCACGCTGGCGGCTTCGTTCGGCGGCTACGGCGTCGACGCGTTCGACTACTACACCTTGCCGCTCGTCACGCCGATCCTGCTGACGCTGTGGGGCGTGAGCAAGACCGAGATCGGGCTGATCGGCACCTCCACGCTGATCTCGTCGGCGATCGGCGGCTGGATCGCCGGCATTCTCGCCGACCGCTACGGGCGCGTGCGCATCCTGCAGCTCACGATCCTGGTGTTCGCGATCTTCACGTTCGCGTGCGGCCTGGCGCAGACGCCGGGGCAGCTGATGCTCGCGCGCAGCCTGCAGGGGCTGGGCTTCGGGGGCGAATGGGCGGTGGGCTCGGTGCTGATCGCGGAGATGATCCGACCCGAGTTCCGCGGCAAGGCGGTCGGGTTGGTGCAGAGCAGTTGGGCCATCGGCTGGGGCGCGGCGGTGCTGATCTCGGTGGCGTTGTTCTCGCTGCTGCCGCCCGAGGTGTCGTGGCGCGTGATGTTCTTCCTCGGCGTGCTGCCGGCGTTCCTGATCATCTTCATCCGGCGCTCGATCAAGGACCCCGAGGTCTACGTGCAGACGCGCAGCGCGATCGCCTCCGGCAAGAGCAGCGGCAATTTTCTCGACATCTTCAAGCCGCGCATCCTGCCTACGACGATCCTGGCCAGCCTGATGTTCACCGGCATGCAGGGTGGCTACTACGCGATCGGCGTGTGGTTGCCGACGTTCCTCAAGACCGAGCGGCACCTGACGGTGCTGGGCAGCGGCGGATACCAGGCGATGTTCATCGTCGGTGCGTTCATCGGCTATCTGACCGGCGCGTACCTGTCGGACCGGCTCGGACGCCGCATCGCGTTCATCCTGTTCGCGCTCGGCGCGGGCTCGCTCGTCGTCGCCTACATGCTGCTGCCGATCACCGACGCGGCGATGCTGCTGCTCGGCTTCCCGCTCGGATTCTTCATGTCGGGGATCTTCAGCGGTGCAGGGGCATTCCTGTCGGAGCTGTTCCCGAACGAGATCCGCGGTTCCGGCCAGGGCTTTTGCTACAACTTCGGGCGAGGCATCGGCTCGACCTTCCCGGCGATGGTGGGCCTGCTGAGCGACCAGATGCACTTCTCGCTGGCCACCGCGATCGGCGTGTGCGCCGGCACCGCGTATGCGCTGGTGGTCGTCACCGCGCTCATCCTTCCGGAAACCCGCGGGCGCGACCTGCACCGCAACTGAAGCGAGATGACCGCCATGGACACGTCCACACGCACGCCGGCACACCCCACGCGCTGGCAGTTCTGGATCGACCGCGGGGGCACGTTCACCGATGTCGTCGGCCGCGCACCCGACGCGTCGCTGCGCACGCTGAAGCTGCTGAGCGAGAACCCCGAGCAATACCGCGACGCCGCCGTCGAGGGCATCCGCCGGCTGCTCGGGCTGGCACCGGGCGAGGCGATCACGCCGGAGCGCGTCGAGTGCGTGAAGATGGGCACGACGGTCGCGACGAATGCGCTGCTCGAGCGCAAGGGCGATCGCACGTTGCTCGTGGCCACGCGCGGCTTTCGCGACGCGCTGCGCATCGCCTACCAGGCCAGGCCGCGGCTGTTCGATCGCCACATCGTGCTGCCGGACTTGCTGTACGAGGCCGTCGTCGAGGCCGACGAGCGCGTCACGGCGCAGGGCGACGTGCTGCTGCCGTTGGACGAGGCCGCGCTGCAGCGCGAGCTGCAGGCGGCGTTCGACCGGGGCATCCGCGCCTGCGCGATCGTCTTCATGCACGGCTACCGGCACACCGCGCACGAGCGTGCCGCCGAGCGGCTGGCGCGCGAGGTCGGCTACACGCAGATCTCGGTCTCGCACCAGGTCAGCCCGCTGATGAAGCTGGTGGCGCGCGGCGACACGACGGTTGTCGACGCCTACCTGTCACCGATCCTGGCGCGCTATGTCGAGCAGGTCGCGGCGCAGATGCCGGGCGTGCGGCTGTACTTCATGCAATCCTCCGGCGGGCTCACCGAGGCGCACCGCTTCCAGGGCAAGGACGCGATCCTGTCGGGCCCGGCCGGCGGCATCGTCGGCATGGTGCGCACCGCAGTCGCGGGCGGCCACGAGAAGATCATCGGCTTCGACATGGGCGGCACCTCGACCGATGTGTCGCACTACGCGGGCGAGTTCGAGCGTGCGTTCGAGACCGAGGTGGCCGGCGTGCGCATGCGCGCGCCGATGATGAGCATCCACACCGTGGCCGCCGGGGGCGGCTCGATCATCCGCTTCGACGGCAGCCGGCTGCGCGTCGGGCCGGAGTCCGCCGGGGCCAATCCCGGGCCGGCGAGCTACCGCCGCGGCGGGCCGTTGGCGACGACGGATGCGAACGTGATGCTCGGCAAGATCCAGCCGGCGCATTTTCCGAAGGTGTTCGGTGCGCGCGCCGACGAGGCGCTCGACCGCGAGATCGTCGTCGAGCGCTTCACCGAGATGGCGCAGCGCATGGCGCAGGCCACGGGTCGCGACGTGAGTGCCGAAACGGTTGCCGAAGGCGCGTTGCAGATCGCGGTGCAGGCGATGGCCAATGCGATCAAGCGCATCTCGGTCGCGCGGGGCTATGACGTGAGCGGCTACACGCTGCAATGCTTCGGCGGCGCGGGCGGCCAGCACGCCTGTCTCGTCGCCGATGCGCTCGGAATGACGCGCATCTATGCACATCCGATGGCCGGCGTGCTGTCGGCATACGGCATGGGGCTGGCGGACCAGATCGCGATGCGCGAAGCATCGATCGAGCTGCCGCTCGACGAAGGCGGTTTGCAGGCCGCCGAGCAGCGGCTGGAGGTGCTGACGCGCAGCGCCCTCGACGAGGTCGCGAGCCAGGGCGTGGCGCCTGCGGCGGCGCGCACGCGGGCGTCGGCGCACATCCGCTACCAGGGCACGGACATGGCGCTGACGGTGCCGGTGCCGCGGCACGTCGCACCGCACGAAGCGATCGAGGCGATGCGGCGCGACTTCGAGGCGAGCTATCGCCAGCGCTTCAGCTTTCTGATGCCCGACAAGGGGCTCGTCATCGAGGCGGTGTCGGTCGAGGCGATCGGGCCGGGCGAGGCCACCGAGGCGCCGGTCGAGGCGCCGGGCACGGCCCACGCGGCGCAGGCGGTGGAGTCGGTACGCATGTATTGCGGTGACGATGACGGCGCCTGCGCCTGGCGCGACGCCGGCCTGTACCGCAGCGCGGCGCTGGAGCCGGGGGCTTTGATCGACGGGCCGGCGATCGTCGCCGACCGCAACGCGACGACCGTCGTCGAACCCGGCTGGCAGGCGCGCTTCGCCGGCGGCGGTGCGCTCGAACTGCGCCGCGTGCGGGCGCGCGCCGCGCAGCATGCGATCGGCACCGAGGTCGATCCGGTGATGCTGGAGGTCTTCAACAACCTGTTCATGAGCATCGCCGAGCAGATGGGGCTGCGGCTGCAGAACACGGCCCATTCGGTCAACATCAAGGAGCGGCTGGACTTTTCGTGCGCGCTGTTCGATGCCGACGGCGAGCTGATCGCCAATGCGCCGCACATCCCGGTGCACCTCGGATCGATGAGCGACTCGATCAAGACGGTGATCGAGCGCAATCCGCAGATGCAGCCCGGCGACGTGTACGTGCTCAACGACCCGTACCACGGCGGCACCCATCTGCCGGACGTGAGCGTCATCACGCCGGTGTTTCTCGACGCGCAGGCCGCCCGACCGGCGTTCTATGTGGCCTCGCGCGGGCACCATTCGGACGTCGGCGGATTGACGCCCGGTTCGATGCCGCCGTTCTCGAAGCGGATCGAAGACGAAGGCGTGCTGATCGACAACTTCAAGCTGGTCGAGGCCGGCCGGCTGCGCGAATCGGAGTTCATCGCGCTGCTCGGCTCGGGGCGCTACCCGTCGCGCAACCCGTTGCAGAACCTCGCGGACCTGCGCGCGCAGATCGCCGCCAACGAGAAGGGCGCGCAGGAGCTGCGGGCGATGGTCGAGCAGTTCGGCGCGACCACGGTGGCGGCCTACATGCGCCACGTGCAGGACAACGCCGAAGAGGCGGTGCGGCGCGTCATCACCGCGCTGAAGGACGGTGCATTCGTGCTGCCGCTGGACAACGGCGCGCGCGTCGAGGTGGGGGTGCGCGTCGACCGCGCGCAGCGCAGTGCGTGCATCGACTTCAGCGGCACCAGCGCGCAGCTGATGAACAACTTCAACGCGCCCAAGTCGATCACGATGGCGGCCGTGCTCTACGTCTTCCGCACGCTGGTGGACGACGACATTCCGCTCAACGCGGGCTGCATGAAGCCGCTGCAGGTCATCGTGCCCGAGGGCTGCATGCTCAACCCGCTGCCGCCCGGCGCGGTGGTGGCCGGCAATGTCGAGACCTCGAGTTGCGTCACCAACGCGCTCTACGGCGCGCTCGGCGTGCTCGCGGCGAGCCAGTGCACGATGAACAACTTCACCTTCGGCAACGAGAACCACCAGTACTATGAAACCATCTCCGGCGGCAGCGGTGCCGGCGAGGGCTTCGACGGGACAAGCGTGGTGCAGACCCACATGACCAACTCGCGCCTGACCGACCCAGAGGTGCTGGAGTTCCGCTATCCGGTGCTGCTGGAGAGCTACGCGATCCGCGCCGGCTCGGGTGGCGAGGGCCGCTGGGTCGGCGGGTGCGGCGGGGTGCGGCGGATGCGCTTTCTGGAGCGCATGACGGCGTCCATTCTGAGCAACGGCCGCGAGGTGCCGGCGTTCGGGCTGGCCGGCGGTCGGCCGGGCGCGCGCGGCGTCAATCGGATCGAGCGGCGCGACGGCCGCCGCGAGACGCTCGGGCACATCGGATCGGTGGCGATGGAGCCGGGCGACGTTTTCGTGATCGAAACGCCCGGTGGCGGAGGCTACGGCGTGCGCTGAGCGCGCACGTCGTCTCAGCAGCCCTTCAGGCTTTCCATCGTTCCGCGCCCGCTCTGTGCCAGCACCGCACTGACCGCCTCGCGGTCGCTGAGCCGCTGCTGCCGCGCCAGCGTGCCTGCCTGCACCGCCTGCGACTCCAGCGTCGACTTGCTGGCCTGGCCACTGCAGGCGAGCAGGTAGACGACGTGGCGCGACGTGCCGAGCGTGGCGCCGGTCTGCGTCGCCACGCGCGGGCCGAGCGCCATCAGGTCGTCGTAGGTCATCCCGACGCGCGGGGCGACCTCGGTCAGGTGCTTGGTTTCGGAGCGCCCGACGAAGAACACCACGACGAACGCGACCGCCAGGCCAATCCCTGCCACCGAGGCGATGTGCTTGATCATGCTTGTTGTGCTCCCTGGTGCATGCCCGAAGTGTGCAGCAGATGCGCCGAGTTCGCATGCGCTACGCTGGAGAGATGAACGAACCAGTACAAACAACGCGCCGGCGCGTCGGTCGGCCCCCGGCGAGCGCCACGCGGACCAACGATCCGCAGCGCACGATGGACAACATCATCGAGGTCGCGACACGCGAGTTCGCCGAGAAGGGGCTGGCGGGCGGCCGCATCGACGAGATCGCCGCACTCACGAACACCAGCAAGCGGATGATCTATTACCACTTCGGCAGCAAGGAAGGGCTGTACGTGGCGGTGCTGGAGGCGGCCTACCGCCGCATCCGCGAGATCGAGGCCGGGCTCAGCCTGGAAGATCTGGAGCCCGAGGCGGCGCTGGCCAAGCTGGTGGGGTTCACCTACGACTACCAGCTCGCCAATCCGGACTTCATCCGCCTCGTGATGTCGGAGAACATCCAGAAGGGCGAATTCCTGGCGCAGTCGGCAACGATCCAGCAGCTCAACGTGCCGGTGATCACCGCGGTGAAGTCGGTCTATGACCGAGGGGTGAAGGCCGGCGTCTTCCGGCGCGGGCTGGACGCGGTGGAGCTGCACATGGCGATCAGCGCGCTGTGCTTCTTCAACGTGGCCAACCGCCACACCTTCGCGCTGATCTTCAAGCGCGACATGACCGACCCGCACGAGATGACGGCGCGGCGCCGCAACATCGTCGAGATGGTGCTGCGCTTCGTGCGCAAGTAGCGGGCGGTCTCGAGCCGGGCTCTTGAGGTCTTAAGGGTTTTCCCGCATTTAATAAACGTACTAGTTCGTACATTATTGCGCCAGCCGAGGAACGCGCAGAACGTTCCATTGCATCGCCTGCATCGATCAACGTCTGACAGCCCAGGAGACTCCCATGGACCGTTCCCCCGCCCCCCCGGTGCGCAGCCCGAAGAAAGCGGCATTCGCCAGCTGGATCGGCAGCGCCGTCGAGTACTACGACTTCTTCATCTACGGCACCGCCGCCGCGCTGGTGTTCGGCAAGATCTTCTTCCCGTCGGTAGACCCGCAGATCGGCATGATCGCCGCGTTCGCGACCTTCGGCGTCGCCTACATCGCGCGGCCGTTCGGCGCGCTCGTGCTCGGCCACATCGGCGACAAGTTCGGCCGCAAGAAGGTGCTGACGTTCACGCTGCTGCTGATGGGCGTGTCGACCTTCCTCGTCGGCGCGCTGCCGACCTACGACCAGATCGGCATCGCTTCGCCGATCCTGCTGGTGATCCTGCGCCTGCTGCAAGGCATCTCCGCCTCGGGCGAGCAGGCCGGCGCGAACTCGATGACGCTGGAGCATGCGCCCGCGAACCGCCGCGCGTTCTTCACCAGCTTCACGCTGTCGGGCACGCAGGCCGGGTTGATCCTGGCGACGCTGGTGTTCATCCCGATCTCGGCGCTGCCGGAGAAGGATCTGCTTTCGTGGGGCTGGCGCATCCCGTTCTTCCTGAGCGCGATCGTCGTCGCGGTCGGCTTCTGGGTCCGCCGCACGCTGCCTGAGACGCCGGCCTTCGCCGAGGAGGAGCAAAAGCACGTCACGCCCAAGCTGCCGGTCGTCGAGCTGTTCAGCCATCACGGCGCCGCGGTGCTGCGTGTCGTCTTCGCGGCGCTGGTCTCGGTGGTCAGCACGATCTTCAGCGTGTTCACGCTCTCGTACGCGGTCAACACGGTGCACATCCCGCGCGCCACGATGCTGACCGTGCTGGTGCTGGCCAACGTCGTCGCGCTGTTCGCGATCCCGCTGTGGGCGGGGCTGTCCGACCGCATCGGGCGCCGGCCGGTGTTCATCCTCGGCGCGCTGGGTTCGGCCGCGCTGATCTGGCCGTACATGTGGGCTCTGTCGACCAGCAACATCGGCCTGATCTTCTTCTTCGGCCTGCTGTTGTCCGGCGTGGTCTACAGCGCCGCCAACGGAGTCTGGCCGGCGCTGTACGGCGAGATGTTCAGCACCCGCGTGCGCCTGTCGGGCATGGCGATCGGCACGCAGATCGGCTTTGCGCTCGGCGGCTTCGCGCCCACGATCAGCGCGGCTGTGATGGGCACTGGCCCGACCGGCTGGATGCCGGTGGCGCTGTTCACCACCGCCGCGGCGGTGGTCTCGGCCTGCGCGTGCTGGTCGGCACGCGAGACCTACCGCGTGCCGATGGACGAACTCGGTCAGCACGAGCCGCGCGGCGCGCTCGCGGTGGCCTGAGGTCGACGCATGAGAACTCCGCGCAAGGCTCTCGTCGGCCTGATCGGCGCCGGCATCCAGCGCTCGCTGACGCCGGCGATGCACGAGGAAGAGGCCGCGCATCACGGCCTGCGGCTGCACTACCAGCTGATCGACCTGGACACGACGGGCGCCACCGTCGACGAGCTGCCGATGCTGATGCGTGCGGTGCGCACGATGGGCTTCGCCGGGTTGAACATCACCTACCCGTGCAAGCAGGCGGTGCTGCCGCTGCTCGACGAACTCTCGCCCGAAGCGACGGCGATGGGCGCCGTCAATACCGTGGTGTGCCGGGACGGGCGCCTGATCGGCCACAACACCGACGGCTCGGGCTGGCGCTGGGGCTTCTCGCGCGCGCTGCCGAACGCCGACCTGGCGCGCGTCGTGCTGCTCGGTGCAGGCGGCGCGGGCTCGGCGATCGCCGACGCCGTGATGCGGCTCGGCGCGGCGCAATTGACGATCGTCGACAGCGACGTTCCGCGCGCCGAAGCGCTCGCGACAGCGCTGAACCGGCTCCACGGCGCCGGGCGCGTCGAGGCGGCCTCGGATGTGCGGCAGGCGATGGCCGGTGCCACCGGCCTGATCCACGCCACGCCCACCGGGACCGACAAGCACCCCGGGCTGCCGCTGCCCGAAACGCTGCTGCGCCGCGATCTGTGGGTCGCCGAGATCGTCTACTTTCCGCTCGACACCGCGCTGCTGCAGGCGGCCCGCGCGCGCGGCTGCGCGACGGTCGATGGCGGCACGATGGCGGTCGGCCAGGCGATCGGCGCGTTCGAGCTCTTCACCGGGGCGAAGGCCGTGCCGGAGCGGGTCGAGGCGCACTTCCGACGCCTGCTTGCCGAGCGCGATGCTCGCGCGCACCCCACGCCGGTGCGCCGCGTGTCGTGACGGCGCCGCTGTGACACCATACGTGCCATGCCCAAGATCCTGCTCCTGAACGGCCCGAACCTGAACCTGCTCGGCACGCGCGAGCCGCAGGTCTACGGTCATGACACGCTCGCCGATGTGGAGGGCCGCGCGATCGCGCTCGGCACCTCGCGCGGCGCCACGGTCGAGTGCTTCCAGAGCAACCACGAGGGTGCGCTGATCGATCGCATCCACGCCGCGCGGCTCGACGGCACCGGCTTCATCGTCATCAACCCGGGCGGGCTGACGCACACCAGCGTCGCGCTGCGCGACGCGCTGGCCGGCGTGGCGATTCCGTTCTTCGAGATCCACGTCTCCAACGTCCACAAGCGCGAGTCGTTCCGGCACCACTCGTTCCTGTCGGAGATCGCGGCCGGCGTGATCGTCGGCTTCGGTGTGAGCGGCTACACGATGGCGCTCAACGCCGCGATCGATCGCCTCGGCTGAGGCGCCTCGGTCGAGCGGCCGTCAACCGAGCAGCACCGCGCCGAGGCTGCGCGCGCCCTGCGTGAGCACGGGCAGGAAGCGCGCCTGCATGTCCTCGAGCGAGATGCGTGTGGCGTGCGCGCTGACGTTCATCGCGGCCACGACCGTGCCGCGCGCATCGCGCACCGGCACCGCGATCGAGCGCAGGCCGACTTCCAGCTCCTGATCGAGCAGCGCGTGGCCGCTGTCGCGCACGGTCTTCAGCAACTTGCGAAGCTTGGCCGGCGTCGTCGTCGTGCGCTCGGTGCGCGCGACCATGCGCACGCGGTCGAGGTAGGCGTCGAGCGCGTCGGGCGCGAGCTGGGCCAGCAGCACCTGGCCCATCGAAGTGCAGTAGGCCGGCAAGCGCGTGCCGACCAGCAGGTTGATCGAGATGATCCGGGTCTCGGCGGAGCGGCAGATGTAGACGATGTCGTCGGCGTCGAGCACGGCCACCGAGCACGATTCGGCCAGGGTCTCGCTGACGTTGTCGAGGAAGGGCTGCGCCAGCGTCGCCAGCGGCGTCGACGACAGGTAGGAGTGCCCCAGCGTCAGCACCAGCGGGCGCAGGAAGAAGCGCTTGTCGTCCTCGCCGACGTAACCGAGCCGGTTCAGCGTGTACAGGCAGCGCCGCACCGCTGCCCGCGACAGCCCCGTCGTCTGCGCGACCTGGGAGATGGTCAAGTGGTGTCGATGCTCGGAGAATGCGCGGATGACCTGCAGCCCGCGTTCGAGCGAGGTCATGAAGTTGGGGTCGCCGGCGTGGGATTCGGTCACGAAGTCGGTCATGTTCGTTAATCGCACAGTTATGCGATTATCGCCCTTGACCCTGCCGGATGCCAAGCCTATCGTCTCGTCATGACTGAACACGGCAACGAAAGGAAGCGGACGTGATCAACAAGATCGTTCCCAGCGTCGAGGCCGCGCTGGCCGGCATCCCGGACGGCTCGACCATCATGATCGGCGGCTTCGGCGGCGCGGGCCAGCCGGCCGAGCTGATCGACGGGTTGATCGCGCAAGGCGCGAAAGACCTCGTCATCGTCAACAACAACGCCGGCAATGCCGATTACGGCCTGGCCGCGCTGCTGAAGACCGGGCGCGTACGCAAGATCATCTGCTCGTTCCCGCGCCAGACCGACTCGCACGTGTTCGACGGCCTGTACCGCGCCGGCAAGATCGAGCTCGAACTCGTGCCGCAGGGCAACCTGGCCGAGCGCATCCGCGCCGCCGGCGCCGGCATCGGCGCGTTCTTCTCGCCGACCGGCTACGGCACGCCGCTGGCCGAGGGCAAGGAGCAGCGCGAGATCAACGGCAAGATGTACGTGCTCGAGATGCCCATCCACGCCGACGTCGCGCTGATCAAGGCCGAGCGCGGCGATCGCTGGGGCAACCTGACCTATCGCAAGACCGCACGCAACTTCGGGCCGATCATGGCCGCGGCGGCCAAGCTCAGCATCGCGTCGGTGCACGAGGTCGTGCCGCTGGGCGCGCTCGACCCGGAGGGCATCGTCACGCAGGGCCTGTACGTGCAGCGCGTCGTGTGCCTGCCGCGCACCTGATCGATCGAGGAGCATCGTCATGACCATCAATGCCAACATCAAGAAGCGCAACCGCAACGAGATGGCCGCGCGCGTCGCGCGCGACATCCCCGACGGCGCCGTCGTCAACCTCGGCATCGGCTTGCCGACGCTGGTCGCGAACCACCTGCCGAACGACCGCGAGGTGCTGCTGCACAGCGAGAACGGCGTGCTCGGCATGGGCCCGGCGCCAGCCGTTGGCGAGGAAGACTGGGATCTGATCAATGCCGGCAAGCAGGCGGTGACGCTGCTCGATGGCGGCTCGTATTTTCATCACGCCGACAGCTTCGCGATGATGCGCGGCGGGCACCTCGACTATTGCGTGCTCGGCGCGTTCCAGGTCGCGGTCAACGGCGATCTGGCGAACTGGCATACCGGCGCGGCCGACGCTATTCCCGCGGTCGGCGGCGCGATGGATCTGGCGATCGGCGCGAAGAAGACCTTCGTGATGATGGAGCACCTGACCAAGAGCGGCGAGAGCAAACTGGTCGAACGCTGCACCTATCCGCTCACCGGCGTCGGTTGCGTCAGCCGCATCTACACCGACCTGGCGACCATCGACATCACGCCGAAGGGCCTGACAGTGATCGACATGGTCGACGGCTTGACGCTGGCCGAATTGCAGCGCCTCTCGGGCGTGCCGATGCAAGCGGCCTGAGTGAACATCCGAACGAGCATTCGAACAATGCGACCCACCTACACGAGACCCGCACCATGAACCACGCCTACATCGTCGACGCCATCCGCACGCCCTTCGGTCGCTACGGCGGCGCGCTCAGCTCGGTGCGCACCGACGATCTCGGTGCGATCCCGCTGCGCGCTTTGATGAAGCGCAATCCGAAGGTCGACTGGGCGGCGGTCGCCGACGTGATCTACGGCTGCGCGAACCAGGCCGGTGAAGACAACCGCAACGTCGCGCGCATGTCGGCGCTTCTGGCCGGACTGCCGCTGGACGTGCCGGGCAGCACCGTGAACCGCCTGTGCGGCTCCGGGCTCGACGCGCTCGGCACCGCGGCGCGTGCGATCAAGTCCGGCGAGGCCGGGCTGATGATCGCCGGCGGCGTCGAGAGCATGAGTCGCGCGCCGTTCGTGATGCCCAAGGCCGAGAGCGCGTTCTCGCGCGCGAACGCGGTCTACGACACGACGATCGGCTGGCGTTTCGTCAACAAGATGATGAAGGAGCAGTACGGCGTCGACTCGATGCCCGAGACGGCCGAGAACGTCGCGACCGATTTCAAGATCGAGCGCGAGGCGCAGGATCGGATGGCGCTCGCCTCGCAACTGAAGGCGGTCGCGGCGCAGAAGGCCGGCTACTTCGACGCCGAGATCACGCCGGTGACGATCGCCCAGAAGAAGGGCGACCCGATCGTCGTCGGCAAGGACGAGCATCCGCGCGAGACCTCGATGGAGGCGCTCGCGAAGTTGAAAGGTGTGGTGCGGCCCGACGGCACCGTGACGGCGGGCAATGCGTCGGGCGTCAACGATGGCGCGTGCGCGCTGCTGGTCGCCGACGAGGCGACTGCCGCGAAATACGGCCTGACGCTGAAGGCGCGCATCGTGGGCATGGCGACGGCCGGCGTCGCGCCGCGGATCATGGGCTTCGGGCCGGCGCCGGCGGTGCGCAAGGTGCTCGCGCTGACCGGCCTGAAGCTCGACCAGTTCGACGTCATCGAACTCAACGAAGCGTTTGCCGCTCAGGGCCTGGCGGTGCTGCGCGATCTGGGCTTGAAGGACGACGACGCGCGTGTCAATCCGAACGGCGGTGCAATCGCGCTCGGCCATCCGCTCGGCGCCAGCGGGGCGCGCCTCGCGACGACGGCAGTGAATCAACTCCAGAAGACGCGAGGGCGATACGCACTATGCACGATGTGCATCGGCGTCGGGCAGGGCATCGCTTTGGTGCTCGAGCGCGCGTAAACCGTTTGTAAAGGCGGCGTTGTCCGTCATCGCGGGGGCGCGCTGGGCAGTTAGAACAGGGAACGGGTCGCCCGGTCGCGACTCTGTCCTTCATGGAGAACTGCCATGCTTGGTCCTCGTCTGTTGATCTTGGCGCCGCTCACAGCGGCGGCGTTGTCGGCCTGCGTCGTCGCACCGTATCCCGCACGCCGGGTCGTCTATTCGGAGCCGGTGCCCGCGGGGCAGCAGCCCGTCCCGGTCAATTCGTACGATTCCGATGTCGTGGTCGATGTCGCGCCGCCTGCGCCGTACGTGGAGGTCCAGCCTGCGATTCCCTATCCGGGCGCGATCTGGATCGGCGGCTACTGGGGCTGGGGCGGCGGCCGCCACTACTGGGTTCCGGGCCGCTGGGACCGTCCGCGCCCGGGCTATCGCTGGCAGCCGCATGCCTGGTACAACCAGGGCGGCCACTGGCACCTGCGGGGCGGCGGCTGGGTCCGCTGAGAGAGCGATGGCTCACGGGCTCTC
>Ga0209023_10002375_pt1 | contig 23601 bp, 17 predicted proteins | sample LakOneMetagenome_FD_187468 | JGI IMG/M metagenome (GOLD analysis project Ga0209023, IMG submission 187468) | Freshwater and sediment microbial communities from Lake Erie, Canada (SPAdes) (version 2) | ecosystem: Environmental > Aquatic > Freshwater > Lentic | place: Lake Erie, Canada... | reverse complement strand
GGGGAGAGGGGACGCCTGCGGCGCATTCGAACGCGCGGACGCTGCCGCTGCGGGCGTTGCCGTTGCAGGCGTCGCAGTGTTAGCCGCCGCCCGCTCCCGCACCGGCTCATTGCCATTGCTCGGCGCAAACGCCAGCAGCCGCAAAAACGTCATCATCAACGCCGTCTGCTCATCCGGCGCCAGACGCAAATCATCCCGTCCATGCAACGCGATTTGATAGTAAAGCTGCACCTCTTCCGCCGTCAGCGCCGCCGCCAGCCGCGTGATATGCGCATAGTCAGGATCATCCGCATCAACACTCCCGGGCACCGGTTGCGCAAGCGCAATGCGATGCAGCGCACGTGCGAGTTGCGCGAGTGCATCGTCGGCTGCCAGCGCCTGCTCGAAGCAACGCTCAACCTCCGCCGCCAGCGCCGCCGCGTCACGGGCGACGACGGCGTCGAGTACGCGCCATACAAAATCGCGGTCCACGTTGCCGAGCATCTGGCGAACCTGTTGCTCTTCAACCTTGCCGTGACCAAACGCAATCGCCTGATCGGTGATGGACAGCGCGTCGCGCATCGAGCCTTGAGCCGCTTCGCCAATCAGACGCAGCGCAGGCGCGTCGAACGGCACGTTCTCGGCGGTCAGTACTTTGTGCAACTGCTCGGCCACACGCTCGGGCGGAAATTGCTTGAGCGCGAATTGCAGGCAGCGCGACAGCACGGTGACCGGAATCTTCTGCGGGTCGGTCGTGGCAAGCACGAATTTGACGTGTTCCGGTGGCTCTTCCAGCGTCTTCAACATCGAGTTGAACGCACTCTTCGACAGCATGTGCACCTCGTCGATGAGGTACACCTTGTAGCGTCCAGCCGTGGGCGCATAACGCGCGTTGTCGATGATCTCGCGCATGTTGTCGACGCCCGTGTTCGACGCGGCATCGAGTTCGAGCAGATCGGGGAAGCGGCCCGCGTCGATGTCGAGGCAGGTCTGGCATACGCCGCACGGCGTGGCGGTCACGCCAGTCTCACAATTCAGAGTTTTCGCAAGGATGCGCGCAATGGTCGTTTTGCCAACGCCGCGCGTGCCCGTGAGCAGGTACGCCTGATGCAGCCGCCCGGTGGTGAGCGCATGCGTGAGCGCGCGCACCACATGCTCCTGCCCCATCAATTCGGAGAAGTTACGCGGCCGGTATTTGCGGGCGAGAGCGAGAGAGGGGGCGGACACTAGGCGGAAAGCTCCATCTGTATTGGGAGCGGCGCCTGAACCCACTTGCAGCGTGGCGAGATGGGATGAAGCGCAAGGCGAATTTTCCGCGCGGAACGAGACATATCTGAAGCGATAGGCGAGTGACGCGCGGAAAATTCAACGCGGCGATTCGCCCATATCGCCGCGCCGGAGAGTAAGTGGTGAGCCGTTCCCCCGGCACTGCTTGGCTCGCTGTGGCTGCTTCCTTCCGGACCTGACCAGATTCACAAGTTAGACATGCGGGGCGACCCACCACTTGTGATTATAGTGGCCCCGTATACTCAACTTCCCCCGGTTCGCACCCTCGCCGTCACATCTTGCCCTATTTCCGCGTGATTCTGGTCGTGCTGTTCACGGCGGCCGCCTTCCTCCTGCCGTTCAGGTTTGCCACCTGGGTGGAGACGCGTGCGTTCAACGCGGCTGAACGCGCCCGCAGTGACGCCAAAGCGCTGCCCTCATTGCGTGTGGCGATGATGGAGCATCCAACCGTCTACTACATCGACCCGAACAACGAGCCAGCAGGGCTGGAATACGACCTGATGAGCGCGTTCGCGCAGACGCGACACATGACGCTCACCGTTAAAACGTACCCGACGCCAGATGCAGCCCGCCTGGCGCTCATGCGTGGCGAGGTCGATGCGGTGGCGATGGGGGTCTCGGCGGACGGGTTGAGCGCGACCGAGCTGCCAACCAAAGTGCGATACGAGGAAAGCAGCTGGGTGTTGCTGAATTCACCGCAAAAGTTCTCGCCGAAGTCGTTTGCCGAACTGCTGCCCAAACGCGTGGTCGTCAGCTCGCGCATCTTCACACACCCACGCATGGCTGACATCCGCCGACGAAATGCCGGGATGACCTTCGTCGAAGACAGCAAGAACGACGACGAATCGCTGATCGCAGCCGTCGGCGATGAAGAAGTGGATTACGCCATCGTTGAGGAAGACACCTACAACGTAAGCCGCCACTTTCACTATGACGCGCAGCGAGCCTTTGTCGTGCAGCCGCCGCTCGCGCGCGTGTGGCTGTTTCCGCATGGCGCCGATGCGCTTCGTGATGACGCGAACGCCTTCCTGACCCGTATCACCCGCGAGGGCCAGATCACGCGTGTACTGGATCGCTACTTCGGCTTTCCGCAGCATGTTAGTGCTATGGATGTGGAGATATTCGCCGAACGCGTGAACTCCGTGCTGCCGCGCTTCCGCGGCTGGTTCCAGCAGGCACAGGAAATTTACGGGATTGAATGGCGATTGCTCGCCGCGCTGTCGTATCAGGAGTCGCACTGGAATGCCGATGCGACGTCCGAGACCGGCGTCCGCGGCATCATGCAGTTCACGGAGGACACGGCAAAGCGCTACAACGTGGACCGCCTTGACCCACGCTCATCCATTCTCGGCGGCGCACGCTATCTATCGGAACTCAAGCGCGACGGCCTGGCAGCGCGCATTCAAGAGCCCGACAAGACCTGGCTCGCGCTTGCCGCCTACAACATCGGGTTGGGCCATATCGAAAACGCCCGTGTCCTGACGCAACGCGCGAAGAAGAACCCCGACATGTGGCCCGACGTAAGGCGTCATTTGCCGTTACTGGCCAAACCGGAAGTCGCGTCGCAGTTCAAGCTCGGACCGTGCCGTTGCAACATGCCGGTCGAATATGTCGAATCAGTGCGTGCTTACTACGACGTTTTGCTACGGCTGGAGGCGCCTTATCAGCCGAAGTTGCGGTTGCACGGGTAGGGATCAACTTTTTGTTGCAAGCCAGTCTGCATAGGGGCTGAAGGCGATTTCAACTAATAGTCGACTGTCGGTATTTCCCATGCTGCGCCCACATCAAATGGGGCTTAACGAATAAAGCTGTTGGCCGTCTGGCTATTCCCACTCAATAGTTGCCGGTGGTTTCCCCGAAATGTCGTACACGACGCGATTAAAGCCACGCACTTCGTTGATGATGCGGTTGGACACCCGGGCGAGCAGGGAATGCGGCAACTCCGCCCAGTGCGCAGTCATGAAGTCCGTCGTCTGCACGGCACGTAGCGCAACCACGTTTTCGTAGGTACGGCCGTCGCCCATGACACCCACGCTCTTGACCGGCAGGAACACGGCAAACGCCTGCGCTGTGGCGTCGTACCAGTTCTTCGGCGCACCTGCCGCGTCTTCGTTTTCAGCATCGGCGACATAGGGCGTCGCGCGCAGTTCTTCGATGAAGATCGCGTCGGCTCGGCGCAGCAAGTCAGCCGCGGGCCGGGTCACTTCACCCAGAATGCGCACCCCGAGACCGGGGCCCGGGAAGGGATGACGATAGACCATTTCGCGCGGCAAACCGAGCGCGACACCGAGTTCGCGTACCTCGTCCTTGAACAGTTCGCGCAGCGGTTCCAAAAGTCTCAGGTTCAACGTTTCCGGCAGTCCGCCCACGTTGTGGTGCGACTTGATCGTGTTGGCCTTCTTTGTTTTTGCACCGGCGCTTTCGATCACGTCCGGGTAAATTGTGCCTTGCGCGAGCCACTTTGCAGCAGGAAGTTTTTTTGCTTCGGCCTGAAACACTTCGACGAATTCACGGCCGATGATCTTTCGCTTCTGCTCCGGGTCCGTGATGCCCTTGAGGTCGCCGAGGAATTTTTCACTGGCGTCAACGCGAATGACTTTTACGCCAAGATTGCGCGCGAACATGTCCATCACCATCTCGCCTTCGTTCAGACGCAGTAAACCGTGATCGACGAAGACGCAGGTGAGTTGCTTGCCGATCGCGCGATGGATCAGCGCTGCGGCAACGCTGGAATCAACGCCACCGGAGAGACCAAGAATTACCTCGTCTGAACCCACCTGTTCACGAATCCGCGCAACGGCGGTTTCGATATAGTTTGGCATCGTCCACGTTGGCTTCGCAGCGCAAATGTCGAGCACGAAGCGGGAGAGGATCGCCTTTCCCTGTTTGGTGTGCGTGACTTCAGGATGAAACTGCACGGCGTAAAACCTGCGCACTTCGTCCGCAATCCCGGCGACCGGACAGCTCGGCGTTGACGCCATGAGTTTGAAGCCCGGTGGCATCTCCGTGACCTTGTCGCCGTGACTCATCCAGACGTGCAGGAGGCCGTGACCTTCAGTATTTCGCGCATCCTCAATGCCCTCGAAAAGCTTCGTGTGACCACGCGCGCGAACCTCGGCGTGACCGAATTCGCGATGGTCGCTTGCCTCCACCTTGCCACCGAGTTGCACGGTCATCGTGAACATGCCGTAACAAATGCCGAGCACCGGAACGCCCTGCGTGAACACGGCAGCGGGTGCGCGCAGGTCGTGCGCCTCATAGGTGCTCGCGTGGCTGCCGGAAAGGATGATGCCTTCCGGGTTGTATTCGCGAATGAACTCGTCGCTGACGTCGTTCGGATGCAGCTCGCAGTACACGCCCATTTCACGCACGCGACGGGCGATGAGCTGCGTGACCTGGGAACCGAAATCGAGAATGAGAATGCCGCGTGCCATATGCGTTGGATTCGTTGCTGGTGGAGTGGGTAGTGCCGGCAAATTGCCGGGCCGAAAACACGAAGGGGCCGCAAGGCCCCTTGTGTCGCTTGACTTACTTCTTGGCGGGCGGTTGCGCCGCTCCTGCTGCCGGCGCTGGCGCCGGTGCCGTCTTCGGCGGCTCGGGAAGCTTCAGACCTTCTTTTTTGAGCGCCGCTTCAATACGCTGATCGACGTCACTGGACAATGATTCCGCCCACTTCATGGCGGCCTGGAATGTTTCGGAGTTGACCTTGGACTGGTTGGCCAATAGCTTCTTGCCTACTGGCCCCTGGTAGAACTTGAGCAGCTCCGCGATTTCCGGGGCAGTGAACTGATTGTGATAGACCAGCGAGACCTGCTCAATGAGACCACCAGCGGCATCAATCTTTGCATTCAGACCGGCCAGAAATGCATCACGTGCAATAGTGAAACCCTTGTCCGGAAACTTGGGATCGAGCTGTTTGACCCCGGGCACCCAACTTTGCACCGTGTTGTTGGCAATCTGCTCGGGGATCGCCTTGACACCGGTAAGTTCGAGCAGCGTCTTGATTTGCGCGCGCTTGGCGGCGGTCAATTCATCCGCGTGAACCGCAGCAGATGTAAGTGCGAGCAAAGCGGTCGCGAGGAGTAGAAATTTTTTCATCATGTGTTCTTAGTCTGCGTGATAGTTGGGTGCTTCTTTGGTGATCTGCACGTCGTGGACGTGTGATTCACGAATACCGGCACCAGTGATCTGTACGAACTCCGCGCGGTCATGAAGTTCCGCAATCGTTGCACAACCGCAATACCCCATTCCGGAGCGGATACCGCCTTCGAGCTGATGTACCACCGAGCCAACCGGCCCTTTGTAGGGAACGCGGCCTTCGATACCCTCGGGTACGAGTTTCTCTGCGTTGTTCTCGGCATCCTGAAAGTAACGGTCGCGCGAACCCGCCTCCATCGCGGCGAGGGAGCCCATGCCACGATATGACTTGTACGAACGGCCCTGAAACAGCACGACCTCGCCTGGGGCCTCTTCGGTACCGGCAAACAGGCCGCCGAGCATGACGCAATCGGCACCAGCCGCCAGCGCCTTGATGATGTCGCCAGAATAACGAATGCCGCCGTCGGCGATCACACCGGCGCCGGAATTGTGGATCGCGTTAGCGACGAAATCGACGGCCGTAATTTGTGGCACACCCACACCGGCGACCATCCGAGTCGTGCAGATTGATCCCGGACCGATGCCAACCTTGACGGCATCAGCGCCGGCATCTACCAGCGCTTTGGCAGCGTCAGCGCTGGCGATGTTGCCTCCGATCACCTGCGCGTTGGGATAGGTCTTCTTGACCCAGCTGACCCGATCGAGCACGCCGCGCGAATGTCCATGCGCAGTGTCAACCACGATGAAATCTGCGCCCGCAGCGAGCAGCAGTTCGACGCGCTCTTCCGTTCCTTCGCCAACACCGACCGCCGCGCCCACACGCAGGCGCCCCTGATCGTCCTTGCAGGCGTTAGGATGTTCCTTGGATTTGAGGATGTCTTTGACCGTGATGAGTCCGCGCAACTCAAAGGCCTCGTTGACCACGAGCACGCGCTCCAGGCGGTGCTTGTGCATGAGCGTCTTGGCTTCGTCAATGCTTGCACCTTCGCGCACCGTGACCAAGCGCTCGGCAGGTGTCATGATTGACGTGACCGGCTGATCGAGATTCGCTTCAAAACGCAGGTCACGATTGGTAACGATACCCATCAGGCGTTTGCCCTGCAGTACCGGCACGCCCGAAATCTTGTTATCCGTTGTGATCGCAACGACGTCTCGAACCGACGCCTCCGGCGACACCGTTATCGGGTCCTTGAGCACGCCGGATTCAAAGCGCTTGACGCGAGAAACTTCCCTAGCCTGATCTTTTGCCAGCAAGTTCTTGTGGATTACGCCGACACCACCTGCCTGTGCCATGGCAATGGCCAGACGGGACTCGGTCACGGTGTCCATTGGCGCGGACAGAATGGGCAACTGCAAACGGACCACCCGAGTAAGGCGGGTGCTCAGGTCAACGTCGCGAGGGAGGATTTCGGAGTATCCGGGGACGAGCAGAACGTCGTCAAAGGTGAGGGCTTTGGCGCGAATGCGCATGTGAAATTCCCAAAAACCGTATTCTACTCACTCCAGCGAGGCGGCGGCCAAACCCTCGAGGCCGTGGTCCCTAGCCCTGCTTCTGCTCAGCCGCCTTGTCGACTTTGTCAGGGATGGCGCCTTTCTTGATTTCCACCTTGATGTGCTCCTTGAGCGCACCGAGATAGGCATTGGTCAGATCAGCTCCGCCTTGCCCGGCCAGGCGTTGGCCCAATGACTTGAGCTTGTCAGCAGCGGCTGCCTCCGGTTCAACAACCTTGATGACCTTGGCGATCGTATAGCCACCCGCATCATTGCTGCCGCCAACGACGGTCGGCCCTTTGGTCACATCAGCCGCAAAGACAAGTTTGGATAGCGGCTGATTCACGTTCGGCAAAGGACTCTGGCGCAGCAACTTCTGCACTGGCGAAAAGACGAGGCCAGCTTCATTGCCAGACTGTGCGGCAGCCAATTTTTCTGCGCCGGCCTTGGCGGCCAATTCAGTCGCAAGACGACGCTGAAGTTGCTGCGAAATTTGCGCCTTGACCTCGTCAAGCGGACGGACCGCCGACGGCTTGTGCTCAAGAACGCGGGCCGAGATCAGGCTGTTGTTGCCGAGGTCAATAGCTTCGGAATTTTTCTTCCCGGCGACATTGGCGGGAGAAAACACAGTCTGCGCAAACTTCTGGTTGCCTGCTGCCAATGCCTGTACCTGAGCGCGCGTTAGCCAATCCGTCTTCTTGGGCGTGAGTTTCAGTTCTTCGGCAATGCGGGTGTAACTGTCACCCTGCTCGTACACGCGATTCTGGAATTTCTCCGCATTTTCATTGAAGAGTTTTCCGGCTTTTTGGGTCTTGAGTTCGCTCTCGATTTGAGCGCGAACCTCATCAAGCGGGCGTGTGCGTTCGGCCTTTGTATCGGTCAACCGAATGATGTGATAACCAAAATCGGACTCGACCGGTCCACGTACTTCGCCCGGCTTCATGGTGAACACCGCCTCTTCAAACGGCTTCACCATCTGCCCACGACCGAAGAAGCCCAGATCACCGCCTTGCGCGGCCGACCCCGGATCTTTCGATTTGAGCTTGGCGATCTCGGCAAATTTTTCCGCAGTTGCGCCAGCAAGTTGTTTAATGAGCGCATCGGCCTCGGCCTTTGCAGCGTCCCTGGATGCCGTTTTTGGTTGGCCCTTGTCGTCCTTTTCGAAACTCAGCAGCACGTGGCTCGCACGACGCTCTTCGGGCGCCGAGAATTCCTTGACCCGTTTTTCGTATTCGGCCTTGATTTCTTCAGGAGAGGTCGTCGTCGCGCCTTGAAATGCTGCCTGGCTAAGCTGCAAATACTCGATCTTGACCTGCTCCGGCGCGCGGTAGGAATCCGGGCTCTTCTCGTATTCCGCCTTGATTTGGGCGTCGTCGACTTTTGCCTGCGCCAGATAAGCATTGACATCGATCGTTGCGACCTGGATTTCACGCGCCTGTTCGGTCAGCTTTTGGTAAAGGCCAACCTGAGCCGCACTTGCAAAGTTAGTGCGCGCGAGCACATCCTGAAGTGGTTGTTGAGCGAGATCGCCACGCAGACGCTGCTCGTAACTCAAGCGGTTGAGGCCATTGGTCTTAAGCACCTCGTCGTAGCGTGCCTCAGAAAATTTGCCGCCATCCTGAAAGTCCGGTATCTCGAGAATGGTCTTGCGCAACTGATCATCAGGTGCCGTGAGCTTGAGATCCTGACTGGCCACCTGAAGCAGACGCTGGTTGACAACGCCATCCAGCACCTGCTGGCGCACTTCCTGATTTTCGAACATCGCCGGATCAAAGTTCTTGCCCAGCATACGTCGCATCTGCTCCTGCTGTGATCGTAGCGCGTTTTCGAAGTCCTGCGGCGTGATGCTCTGACCACCTACCGAGGCTACATCCTTGTCCCCGCTCATGTTGCGAACATAGCTGTCGACGCCGACGAACGCGAACGGCAGCACAAGAAGTGCAAGGATGAACTGGACGATACGCTTGTTTTTGTGGACGAAATCAAACATGAGCTTCTTTGCGTAGGTGTTCGGTCACGGGTAACCGAAATGAGAACCAAAACAATGGCGTCGGGGACCTCAGGGACTTAGATACAAAAAAGGCGAACTTTCGTTCGCCTTTTTTACGTCATCTTGTTGGCGGAGTGGACGGGACTCGAACCCGCGACCCCCGGCGTGACAGGCCGGTATTCTAACCAACTGAACTACCACTCCACTGCGACTTGCCTGCATTTGCATGCAGCTTTTGTCTGGTGGGTGCTGAGGGGATCGAACCCCCGACATTCGCCTTGTAAGGGCGACGCTCTACCAGCTGAGCTAAGCACCCTGTGACCAACCTGCTTATTTGCACTTGCAAGTCAGAAACCGGATCCGCCAGAACCTCACTTTCGAGAAGTCCTAGCGAAGCCTGCTAGTTTATCGCATCTTTCAAAGCTTTGCCAGCGCGGAACTTCGGAACCTTGGCGGCTTTGATCTTGATCGCCTGACCAGTGCGGGGATTGCGACCGGTACGTGCCGTGCGCTTGCCTACATAAAAGCTGCCGAAACCGACGAGTGTCACCACGTCGCCTTTTTTCAGCGCCACCGAGATGGCCTTGATCGCTCCGTCGAGTGCACGCGTTGCGGCAGCCTTCGATACGTCAGCGCTCTTGGCGATGCTCTCGATGAGTTCTGCTTTATTCATCTTTTCTGTCCCCTTTCACCAATGGTTTGGACTTAAACAATATTGCGCTTCGTCAGTACCCGTTAAGGGCGCCGCGAAGCGTGGTTTGAAAACGTAGGGCGCGAGTCTACTACGAAACGTGGACGCATCGCCCTGATCGAAGCATCGATCAGTGGGTCACGACTGCCTCCGCAGCGCCGGGCGCATCTTTTGCACCGGAAATTGTCACGGGAACATCGTCTGCCAACGGCACAGGAGCGCGCTCAAGTGCGATAGCCAACACCTCATCAATCCACTTGACCGGACGAATTTCGAGCACGTTCTTAACGTTGTCAGGAATGTCCGCAAGGTCCTTGATATTCTGTTCCGGTATGAGCACGGTCGTCAGTCCGCCACGTTGGGCAGCCAGCAATTTTTCCTTGAGTCCGCCAATAGGCAGCACTTCACCACGTAGCGTGATCTCCCCGGTCATACCCACATTTGCACGCACGGGGATGCCTGTCAGCGTGGACACAATCGCCGTTGTGATGGCGATACCTGCGCTGGGGCCATCCTTGGGCACAGCGCCCTCTGGAAAGTGCAGGTGTAGATCATGCTTTTCATAAAAGTCGGGTTTGATACCAAGCATTTTCGCGCGAGCACGCACGACGGAAACGGCGGCCGCCACCGACTCCTGCATCACATCTCCCAGTTTGCCAGTGTGACGCACCGTCCCCTTGCCTGCGAGTGCCACAGCTTCCACGGTCAATAAATCGCCGCCGACTTCGGTCCAGGCCAACCCGTTGACCTGACCGACCTGGTTGACGCTTTCCGCCATACCGAACGTAAATTTGCGTACGCCCAGGTAGTCCGAAAGATTCTCGGCGGTGATGATCGCAATCTTCTGGTCTTTGTGCGTAAGAATTTTCTTGATTGTCTTGCGGCACAGCTTGGAAATCTCTCGCTCCAGCGAGCGGACTCCTGCCTCGCGGGTGTAGTAGCGGACGATGTCGCGAATAGCATCTTCACGCACATCAATTTCACCCGCTTTGACACCGTTGTTCTTGATCTGCTTGGGGAGTAAATATTTCTGCGCAATGTTCACTTTTTCGTCTTCGGTATAGCCCGAAAGGCGAATGATCTCCATGCGATCCAGCAACGGCGCAGGCAGGTTGAAACTATTCGCAGTCGCGACGAACATCACATCCGACAGGTCAAAATCGACTTCCACATAATGATCGGAAAATGTGTGATTCTGTTCGGGATCGAGCACTTCAAGCAAGGCCGAGGCGGGATCTCCCCGGAAATCCTGGCCCATTTTGTCGATCTCGTCGAGCAGGAACAGCGGATTGCGAACACCGGCTTTCGACAGGTTGGTCAGAACCTTGCCGGGCAAGGAGCCAATGTAGGTTCGTCGATGACCACGGATTTCTGACTCATCGCGCACGCCGCCAAGCGACATGCGCACGAACTTCCGGTTTGTTGCGCGGGCGATGGACTGCCCCAAAGACGTCTTGCCGACGCCCGGAGGCCCAACCAGGCAGAGAATCGGCGCCTTGACCTTGTCGACGCGCTGATGGACTGCCAGATACTCGGTGATGCGTTCCTTGACCTTCTCAAGCCCGTAGTGGTCTGCCTCCAGCACCTCGATCGCGCGATTGAGGTCCTTGGAAACCTTGCTTTTTTTCTTCCAGGGCAGCCCGGCCAGTACGTCCAGATAATTGCGCACGACCGTGGCTTCAGCCGACATCGGCGACATCATCTTGAGTTTCTTGAGCTCGGCCTCCGCCTTCTCAAGCGCCTCTTTGCTCATGCCGGCCGCTTTGATTTTTTTCGACAGCTCTTCGATCTCAGCCTGATCTTCGCCTTCGCCGAGTTCCTTCTGAATTGCCTTGACTTGTTCGTTCAGGTAGTACTCGCGCTGACTCTTTTCCATCTGTCGCTTTACGCGACCGCGAATGCGCTTTTCGACCTGGAGAATGTCGATCTCAGCCTCAATGAGCCCCATGAGATGCTCTATGCGTTTGGCCACTGAGGGAAGCTCCAGCACCTCCTGCTTCTGCTCGAGCTTTAGCGGTAGATGTGCGGCGATTGAATCCGCCAGACGTCCGCCGTCATCAATGCCAGCCATGGACGTAAGGATTTCCGCCGGAATCTTTTTGTTAAGTTTGACGAACTGATCAAAATTAGCCAGTAAGGCGCGGCGTAAAGCCTCAACCTCAGCCGACCCCTCTTCGCTGGATGCGATCGCCTGAGCCTCACCAGAAAAAAATTCACCGTTATTGGTCAATGCCGTCAACAGCGCGCGGTGCAGCCCCTCCACGAGCACTTTGACGGTGCCATCGGGAAGCTTGAGCATCTGCAGCACAGTCGCCACGCAACCCGTATCGTATAGATCCTCTGGTGTCGGATCGTCCTTGGCTGCGGACTTTTGCGCTACCAACAATACATGCTTACCACTCTCCATGGCGACTTCAAGTGCCTTGATGGATTTTGGTCGCCCAACGAACAGCGGTATGACCATGTGCGGAAACACCACCACATCGCGCAAAGGCAGAAGTGGATAAGTCAATGTTCCGTTAGTTTCGGAGCTCGTATCAGACATAGCGAACTTTCATATCATCGTGCGAACCGCGCATGGTTCATGCGGGTGATGACTCAGGCAACTTTGCTCGGTTCGCTGTAAATCAGAAGGGGGCGTGCGTTGGTATCAACCGTCGTTTCGTCAATCACAACCCGCTGGAGATTGCCGATTGACGGTAAGTCATACATGATGTCGAGTAGCAGAGATTCAACTATTGATCGCAACCCGCGAGCGCCTGTGCGTCGCTTGATCGCGCGCCGTGCAATCGCAGCAAGCGCACTTTCGCGCACCTCAAGATCGACGTTTTCCAGGCGAAACATCTTTTGATACTGTTTGATTAGTGCATTCTTGGGGCGCACCAGAATATCGATAAGTGCCGATTCATTCAGCTCGTCCAGGGTAGCAACCACAGGCAAGCGGCCAACGAGCTCAGGAATCAGTCCAAACCGGATCAGATCGTCGGGTTCTGTGTCGCGTAACAGCGCACTGATCGTGCTGCGATCGTCGGGAGACACGACTTCAGCGCCAAAGCCAATGCCGGTCTTGGCCGAACGTTGGCGGATGATGCGATCCAGCCCCTCAAACGCGCCACCGACGATAAACAGGATGTTGGCCGTGTTAACGGTTACAAACTCTTGATTCGGATGTTTTCGCCCGCCTTGCGGGGGCACCGAAGCATTGGTGCCTTCAATCAGCTTCAGCAAAGCCTGCTGTACGCCTTCGCCAGAGACGTCCCGCGTAATCGAAGGGTTCTCACCCTTGCGGGAAATTTTGTCAATTTCGTCGATGTAAACAATGCCGCGCTGAGCACGCTCGACGTCGTATTCGCACGTCTGCAGCAGCTTCTGGATGATATTTTCGACGTCTTCACCGACATAGCCCGCTTCCGTAAGCGTCGTAGCGTCGGCAATTACGAATGGCACATCAAGCAGTCGCGCGAGCGTTTGCGCCAACAACGTCTTGCCGGAGCCGGTGGGCCCGACCAACAGAATATTGCTCTTGGCGAGCTCAACGTCGTTGTCTTTCTGATTGGCATCAATCCGCTTGAAGTGGTTGTATACCGCGACCGAAAGAATCTTTTTTGCATGCTCCTGACCGATTACATACTGGTCAAGCTTTTCGCGAATTTCGTGTGGAGTCGGAAGATGTTTGCCCCCGCTCTTGTCCCCGGACTCCGCCTGAACTTCTTCCTTGATGATGTCATTGCACAGGTCAATACATTCATCACAGATGAACACGGACGGGCCCGCAATGAGCTTGCGCACCTCGTGCTGGCTTTTGCCGCAAAAGGAACAATAAAGGAGCTTATCGCTCGTAGACTTCTCGGCCATAAGAGTGGGTAATACAGCGTGACCGGCACGCATTCATTGCAGTGTAGCGCTTTGCAGAACCTCGCGCAGCTTGGGGCTGCACGTGGTCAAAAAGCGACTGCGAGGCGTTGTTTCTACGCAGCTTCGACGCGGCTACCCAGAACTCGATCCACCATACCGAAGGTGAGCGCTTCCTCTGCGGTCATGAAGTTGTCGCGGTCGGATGCACGTTCCACATCATCCAGGGGCTGCCCCGTGAACTCAGCCATGTGCTTGTTGTAGCGCTGTTTCAATCGCACGATATAGTTGGCGTGCCGCTCAATGTCAGACACCTGTCCGGAAAAACCGCCGGAAGGCTGGTGAATCATGACAGTGGAATTTGGCAAAGCAAAACGTTTACCTTTTGTGCCAGCGGCAAGCAAAAATGCGCCCATCGATGCTGCCATGCCAATGCAGAGCGTGCTCACATCCGGTTTGATAAAGCGCATCGTATCGAAGATCGCCATACCAGCGGACACCGAGCCGCCGGGCGAATTGATATAGAAGCTGATGTCCTTTTCAGGGTTCTCGGACTCAAGGAACAAAAGCTGGGCAACGATCAGATTGGCCGTTTCGTCAGTGACCGGTCCCACCAGAAAAATGACCCGCTCTTTGAGCAGGCGCGAATAAATATCAAAAGCACGCTCGCCACGACCGCTTTGTTCAATCACCATTGGCACCAGCCCCAGCCCCTGAGGCGCGCCTCCAGCGAAGGGCGTCACAAACCCGCCGCTTTCGGCGGCGTAAGCAGGAGTCCAATGGTTCATGATCAACGTCCTAACACTGAAAAGCTAATGGTGATACGAGAGTGGAGCCGAAGTCAGCAATTTCAATAGGCTGGCCAGTATCGCGAACTCAAGCGGCTGATTGACCGATCAGCTCGCTGAACGGTAGTGTCTTCTCGGCAACCTTGGCCACCTTGAGTACGTGATCCACCACATTCTGCTCAAGCGCTACCGCCTCAAACTCCGAAAGCCGACGCTGGTCCTGGTAGTACCATGCAACCACCTGTTCAGGCTTTTCGTAGCTTTGCGCCTGCTCATTTAACAGCGTACGCACTTGTTGCGGAGTTGCCTGCAGGTTATTGACGCGAACCAGCTCGCCGACAATCAGGCCCATTGCGACGCGTTCAGTCGCAGCGGGCTCAAACGTCGCGGGCGACATCTGCGCGTCCTCCGCCTTGGCACCACGCGTTTTCATTTCTTCAGTCGCAGATTGCGCCATACGCTCGGCTTCCGCCGCGACAAGCGCTTTCGGAATTTCCAGTGTGGACTGCGCGCGCAGCCCTTTGAACACCTGGTCACGAACGCTCTGGAAAACGCGTCGTTTGCGTTCCAGCTCTAGATTTCCCCGTACTTCAGTCTTGAGCGCGTCAACGCTACCGCCGGAGATTCCAAACGCTTTGGCGAAATCAGCGTCAACATCGGGCAGAACCGCCTGAGATACATCTTTTGCCGTCAGTGCAAATTTCGCCGTCTTGCCCGCGACGTCTTTCCCGAAATAGTCAGCAGGAAAGGTCAAGTCGAACGTACGCGTTTCGCCTTTTTTCAAACCCTTTGCGGCAACTTCAAATTCGGGGAGCATTCGACGCTCGCCCAACACCATCGCAAAGTCCTTTGCGGCGCCACCGTCAAATGCGACACCGTCGATCTCTCCGTTGAAATCAACGATCAGGCGATCGCCATCTTCACTGACACCGTCTTTTGCTTCATATCGAACGCGTTGCTTGCGTAGCGTTTCAAGAGTCCGCGCAACATCGTCATCAGTAACTTCAACCAGCGGGCGCTCAATCGCAAGGGCGCCCAGGTCAGCGAATTTCACTTCGGGGAAAACCTCAAAAGTCGCCGTAAAGCTGAAATTTTCCGAATCCGCCGGATCGGCCTTGGGTTCAATACGCGGATAACCCGCGACACGTAGCTGATTCTGGTCAACCACTGCGCCAAAACTCTTGTTCACTTCATCCGAAAGAACTTCCGAACGCACCTGTGGGCCGTATGTAGATGCGACCATTTTGACCGGCACCTTGCCAGGACGGAAGCCGGACATCTTTACAGTCCGCGCCAGGCGCTTGATACGCGCCTCGGTCTCAGACTCAATGGCGGCTACCGGGATGCTCATGGTGAAGCGACGCTCAAGCGCGCTCAATTGCTCGATCTGCGTGGACATGTTTTTCTTTCCATCCGAGCGCGATGATCGCACTCGCTCAAAGTTTTTTCTCACAAAGCCGTAAGCCCAGCCGCAAATTGCGGTCCCTGCCAGTGGATCACCGGCAGGCGGACATACCGAAAAGTATGGTGCGAATGAAGGGACTCGAACCCCCACGCCTTGCGGCGCTGGAACCTAAATCCAGTGCGTCTACCAATTCCGCCACATTCGCGTAACCCTCTATTATAGCTAGCCATATCCCTGACGCCTTTGGCGCATCCATGGCGGTCGACCAGCACTACGAAAATTTCCCTGTCGCATCCCTGCTGATACCTGCAGCCGTCCGCCCATTCGTGGTGGCGATCTATCGCTTTGCCAGACACGCTGATGATGTTGCCGACGAAGGAGATGCTGGGGCGGCCAGCCGTTTTGCAGCTCTCGACAGACTGGATGAGGAAATTCAGGCGTTGTTCAGCGGGAAAAACACGACCGCGCCAACTGTTCACGGCTTGCGACCGCTGAAGGAGGCGTGTATTCCCGATATTGATGTGCAGTTATTCCGGGATTTGCTATCCGCATTCCGGCAGGATGTCGGAACACATCGATACGCGAACTTTGACGCGCTCATGGACTATTGCAGCCGCTCAGCCAATCCTGTGGGCCGCCTGATGCTGGCCTTGGTCGGAGTTAGCAACGAATCCGCCAAGATGGCGTCGGACCGCATCTGCTCTGCCCTGCAGTTGATCAACTTCTGGCAGGACGCCCGTCAGGACGCCGCGAGAGGCCGAATTTACGTGCCGCAGGAAGATTTCCTTCGATTCAATACGACATCTGTGACGTTTCCGCAGCACCCTGAGCATCGCGATCTGATGCGTTTTCAGTGCGAGCGTGCCGGGCGGCTCATGATTGAGGGTGTGCCACTGCTTTCGCATTTATCTGGCAGATTCCGGCTGGAAATCGCCATCACGATCGCGGGTGGCCTGCGCATCATCGAGAAAATCAGGAGCAATGACTTTGACGTACGCGTTCGTCCAACGCTACGCTGGTACGATTCTCCCCGACTCTTATTTCTTGCGACGCGCGCCTTGCTCCAGTCTCGGCGGCGGCCCCCATGACACCCGACGAATATTGCCAGAACAAGGCGGCCAAATCAGGCTCGAGCTTTTATTACGCATTCCGCTTCCTGCCGGAAGCCCGTAGGCGCGCGATCACCGCGTTTTACGCTTTTTGTCGCGAAGTCGACAACGTGGTGGACGAGGTGACCGATGCGTCGGTGGCGCGGACAAAACTGGCTTTCTGGCGACGCGAGGTTGACTCGTTGTACGCCAACGCCGCGCAACATCCGGTGATGCGTGCGCTCTACCCGCATGTGGAACCGATGCGTTTGCCGCAAGTTGCGTTCCACACCGTCATAGATGGCATGCAACAGGACCTTGAAAAGACCCGCTATCTAAATTTCCCGGAGCTGGAATCTTACTGCTACAAAGCCGCCGGCGTAGTCGGTGAAGTCAGCGCGCGCATCTTCGGGATGACCACGCCGGATAATCCACGTACCCTGGCCTACGCAAGAGCGCTCGGCGAAGCACTGCAGTTGACCAACATCATTCGCGACGTCGGCGAAGATGCGCGGCGCGGTCGCATCTACCTGCCTCAGGACGAACTTACGCGGTTCGGTGTGCCAGCGGCCGCATTGATCCAGGGTCGTGCCGAAGGTGACTTCGCAGGTTTGATGAACTTCCAATATGAGCGAGCCGCGGGCACCTACGAACGTGCCTATGCCGAATTGCCGAAGGAGGACCGTCGCGCGCAGCGCGCGGGGCTCGCTATGGCAGCTATCTATCGTGCCTTGCTTGAAGAAATCCGGCGAGATGATTTCCGCGTGCTCGAACATCGAGTGACGCTGCCTCCGATTCGCAAACTGTGGCTGGCGTGGAAGACCGTCACATTCGCATGATCCGGGTTGCCGTTGTGGGAGCCGGCTGGGCAGGAGCCGCCGCCGCACTCACGCTGGCGCGCGCTGGTGTTCAGGTGACGGTTTTCGAGGCCAGCAGAATCGCCGGTGGGCGCGCGCGCAAAATCGAAAAGGACGACCGAATATTCGACAACGGCCAGCACCTACTGCTCGGCGCGTACGAGCGCTCTATCGCGCTGATCGAAAGTCTGCATTCGTCCATCGACAACGTAGTTCAGCGTCTGCCGCTGGCGCTGTGCACAGCGCCTGCAAGCCCTTCCCCGTTGGAGCTGAACGCCCCACGCGTAAGGGCGCCATTTAATCTTCTAGCCGCCGTCGCCGGTGCGTCTGGTCTGTCAGTCGCGGACAAGTTCTCAATGATTTTGTGGTCGGCCCACCATCTGCGGACGCAAACCGTTGATCCCGATACCACCGTTGCTGCACTTCTGGCAGAACAAACTGAATCCGCACGGCGACTGCTTTGGGAGCCCCTGTGCATAGCAGCGCTCAATACACCGGCCCCGGCAGCGTCTGCCAGTGTCTTCATCGAAGTGTTGCGACGAACATTTACCGGCAGCCAGGCTGCGAGCGACTTGATCATCCCGCGCGTGAATTTGTCGCTGTTGGTGCCAGAGCCGGCGCTTGCAGAGGTTGCGGCGCGCGGTAATTCCGTGCAATTCGGCGCCCCCATAACCAGCATCACGCAGTCGGACGGCACTGTGACCGTGAGTCGCACTGACGCGTCGGATGTCTTCGATCGCGTGATTCTGGCCACAGGACCGCAACATATTTCCCGACTGCTGGCGACGGAGGCGACGACAGAGACAGTTGTCAACGTGCTACGCAGTCTTCGCTTCGAACCGATCACCACTCACCACTTCGAGTTCGCCTGCGTTTGGCCTGAAGTAGCGACCGACAGACCGATGCTCATGCTTGACGGCGAGCCAGGGCAATGGCTGTTCTGGCAACGGCAGCGCAACGGTCACTGGCGCGCAAGCGTGGTCATCAGCGCGCACCACCGGTCTGAAGACGACGCAGAAGCGCCCGCGCGCACTTTGACACAGTTGCGGCGCAGCTATCAGTTGCCGCAACCGGTGTGGCAGCAGAGCATTACCGAAAAGCGCGCGACCTACGCCTGCACGCCCGGGCAGACGAAGCTCCTCTCGTCGCTTCCCAAGCAGGTCGGCGTGTTGCATTTCGCAGGTGACTGGTGTCTGCCAGAGTTGCCAGCCACTCTCGAGGCTGCAGTAGTTTCGGGCGAAAATGCGGCCCGGGCAATCATCCATGGCATTCGCCAATGACTGAACACCACAATGTTTTCACCTATGGCTCTCTCATGTTTCCCGCGGTATGGGAACGCGTCGTACGCGGCCAATACGATTCATCGGAAGCAACGATTCACGGATTCAAGCGGGTGCGCGTTCGCGGACGGGAACATCCGGCACTGATCATTGCTCCGCAGGCGGCACCGCTGATCGGTCGCCTGTACCGGGACGTCGACCCACAGGATCTGGCCCGCCTTGACCATTTCGAGACCGGTAGCTATGCCCGGGTGGGCGTTGCAGTGACCGTCGGGGGCGTTGCAGTCGCGGCGCATGCCTATCTCGCGCTGGATGTTCACTCGCTGCTCGACGCGGAGTGGAATGTTTCCGAATTCGAACAACACGGATTGCGCGTGTTTCTGGCGACTTACGCGGTTGAAAACGCCCCGAAGGACTAGAGCCCTGAGCGATCACTCAAACGGAACGATTACTGCCACCCGACGATTTTTGGCACGCCCTTCAGGCGTATCGTTGCCAGCCAGCGGGCGATCAAAGCCGAAGCCGCGACGTTCCAGGCGGTCATTGGCGAAGCCATGACTGGCCATCGCCTGCGCAACTGCCTCGGCGCGTTTTGTCGAAAGCGCACGATTGAAATCTGCGGAGCCCACGTTGTCAGTGTGACCAAACAGGCGCAACCGGTCTATCCTGATCGCACGCAAATCCGATGCGAGCTTGGCGAGCCGGGCAATGGCGCTTTCGCTCAGCACATCACTGCCGGTCTCAAATAGAAGCGGCCCCGGCAGGTTCAGGACGAATCCATCCTCCGTCCGCTCAAAGCCCAGCGCCTGCAACACGTCGCCGCGCGACGGTGCAGCCGGTGTGGGCGGCGGCGCGCTCGCACATCCGGCAACCACCAGCAATATCAGCGCAGCCAGCAATCCGCGCAACACGGCGAGAAACGGAAGCGATGGCTTCATCTTCATAATTTTCCTACCTGTGATTTCCGTCCGTGAGCGGGCAGTGTTATTACGTTTGAGACCGATGGGCGCGTCAGCGACGAGCGCGCCATTGTTGTGGCTCCAACTACGCGAATGGAGTCGTCATCGGGAAGTGCTTTGGCACGATACATCGCCATGTCTGCTGCATGAATAAGCGTCGCCATGTCATCACCGTGATCTGGAAATACCGCGACTCCGATGCTCGCGCGCACTGGGTGTGCCCATTGATCTTCAGGCAGGGATATGCCCAGCCAGACGGTCAGTCGCTCGCCCAGTTTGAGCGCATCTGTGCTGCTCGTTACGTTGGGCGATATGATCACGAACTCGTCACCCGCGAGTCGCGCCAGAAAATCAGCATTACGCAACGCACGGCGGATGCGCGCGGCGGTCGCACGAAGCGCTGCATCCCCCTGTGCATGTCCGTGCTGGTCGTTAATCGCCTTCAGGTTGTCGAGGTCAATGAACAGGACCGCAAGCGACTTGCCAGCCGCATTGGCCGCGTTTATCGATGACTGCAACGTCGACTCAAAGAGGGGCCGGTTCGGCAGTCCGGTAAGGGAGTCCGAATACGCCATCGTTTCGAGATGTGTATTTGAAGCCCTGAGTTCGTACTGTTTGCGCTTGAGCTCGCGATTCTGCTCAGCCATCTGCGCGATAAGGGTCTCGAAACTGGTCGCCAGCCGGTTCACTTCCATGCCGCCGCCGCGCGGCGCATGCGTCGACAGATTACGGGAGGCGCTGACATCTTCTGCCCAAGCGGTCAGGTCAGCCACGGGCTTCAACAGGGCGCGGCTCAGCCGCTGCGCCACGAGAACACCGACCAATGACGCAATCGCGAGCACGATACCAAGCACAGCCAACGCGCTGGCCACCGATGCGCCCAGCGCCATCTGGTTGGGGTTGACAACCAATGTACCCAAAAGGGCGCTGTCCCGCCCCGAGGGATCGTCAAGTAGCGGGTACTGAACAGGCCGTGCGTTAACAGCGCTGCGCGCAAGGTTGAAAACGTCGGCCACTCTGGACGGAAAGCGCGCTTCGCCAGGCGCCACCAGCTCCGCAACCAGGGTGCCACTCCTGTCATACACGGCAGCGGAGTCATGGCCCGACCCCGTGTCAAACACCCGAAGCGACTCGGCAATTACTTCGTAGCCACCAAACCTCGTGGCAGCCGCGATAGTGCTGGAAGCCACATTGGCACGGGTCAGCGCTGTAACCCGACTTTCCTCAATTTGGGTCTTCAGGAAATATGCCGACAGCGCAAGCCCGGCCAGCAGAAGCATGGTCAACAAGGTCACGACGGTTACGAGCATCGCGCGCCGCGCCAACGAATAGTCCGAGAAAAATTTGCGAAGACTCACCGCGTTTCTCCGGCGACTACTGGTTTTGGTTTCTGGCTCAGACGAAGAGCTGCCGCTGCAATGTTGATACGCGCGCGCTGCAGCGCCTCAAGATTTACCTCGAAGCGCCAGTCATTGCCGAGACGATAGGCGCCGACAATGCCGCCGTCTGCGGTGAAGTCGGCATAGTTGCTGATTGTCAGTACCGGCTTGTCGCTGATCGCACTTAGCCATTCGCGTGGGGCGGGCCGAACATCTGCGTTAAGCCACAGTACGTCACAACCTGCGAGCTGATTTGGCAGACTGATGGGGCGCCAGGTCAACGGGTATCCCTTGACAGTTACCGGCTGCTCAATCGCCATTGCTGAGGTGGGAAGTGCGCCGCCGTGTGCGTAACAGACGGCGATCATCTTGCGGGCAGAGTCCGGCGACCATGCTGTGTAGCGCACAAAATTGACAATGAATTCCGCGACATCACCATTGCCCGGTGACGCAAACACAGGTGTTGCCGCGAACAGGCCCAGTGCTCCAGCGGCAGCCAAACCCGAGCAGCGCAACCCGAAGCGCCAGATGCAAAACGCAACCACCGATCGCAGCGCTGTGAAAGCGCGAACGATCAGTTCCGGCGACGTGTTACAGGGTGTCTGGCGCAGCTTTGGGCGAAGCCGCCGCAGGCGACGTTGCATCGGCCTTCCCCTCGCCTTCCACCGCAGCGGGCACTACCGGCCCACTTGCTGACGAATCGCCACCGCCGCTACTACCCGGCGTGTTGTAGGTCTTTTCTGCGCGAACTGAACGGCCGGCCATGATGTCGGCAATCTGATCGGCATCGATGGTTTCATATTCCATCAAGGCGGCAGTCATAGCCTCCACCTGTGCAGCGTGATCCTTGAGAATCTTGGTCGACACGGCGTACTGTTCGTCAATGATGCGACGGATTTCCAGATCCACTGTCTGCATCGTCGTTTCGGACATCGTGCGTGTTTGCGTCACGCTGCGGCCGAGAAACACTTCGCCTTCGTTGTCGGCATAGACCATCGGGCCGAGCAGGTCGCTCATGCCGTAACGGGTCACCATGTCGCGCGCAATTTTCGTGGCGCGTTCAAAGTCGTTCGAAGCGCCCGTCGAGATGTTCTTGACGAACAGGTCTTCGGCAATGCGACCACCAAACAGCACCGAGATTTCGGTGAGCATCTGGTCCTTGTAGAGCGAGATACGGTCACGTTCCGGCAATTGCCAGGTCACGCCCAAGGCACGGCCACGCGGAATGATGGTGACCTTGTGCACCGGATCGGCTTTCGGCAGAACCGTCGCAACAATCGCGTGGCCCGACTCATGATAGGCGGTCGCCCGCTTCTCATCCTCAGACAGCACCATGGACTTGCGCTCCGCGCCCATGTAAATTTTGTCCTTGGCGCGCTCGAAATCTTCCATGTCGACCAGACGCTTGTTACCACGGGCTGCGAACAGGGCCGCCTCGTTGACGAGGTTGGCTATGTCAGCGCCCGAAAATCCGGGGCAGCCGCGCGCAATCACATTCGCCTTCACATCGGCTGCAATCGGCACCTTGCGCATATGCACTTGCAGGATCTGCTCGCGACCACGAATATCCGGCAGCGGCACGACGACCTGACGATCAAAACGGCCCGGACGCAACAGCGCAGGATCGAGCACGTCCGGACGGTTAGTTGCAGCGATCACGATCACGCCCTGCGAACCTTCAAAGCCGTCCATCTCGACCAGCATCTGGTTCAGTGTCTGTTCACGTTCGTCGTTGCCACCACCGAGGCCGGCGCCACGCTGACGTCCCACCGCATCAATCTCGTCAATGAAAATGATGCAAGGCGCGTTTTTCTTCGCCTGCTCAAACATGTCGCGGACGCGTGAAGCGCCCACGCCGACGAACATTTCGACGAAGTCGGAGCCGGAAATCGAGAAGAACGGCACTTTCGCCTCGCCGGCGATAGCCTTGGCGAGGAGCGTTTTGCCGGTACCGGGTGAGCCCACCATGAGTACGCCGCGCGGAATGCGGCCGCCAAGCTTCTGGAATTTGGTCGGGTCTTTCAGGAAGTCGACGATCTCGGTGACTTCTTCCTTGGCCTCATCGCAACCTGCAACGTCAGCAAAAGTCACCGTGTTGTTTGTTTCATCGAGCAGGCGTGCACGGCTCTTGCCGAAGCTGAACGCTCCGCCCTTGCCACCGCCTTGCATCTGACGCATCATGAAAATCCAGGCGCCGATCAACAGCAGGATCGGGCCAAACGAAAACAGGATGGACGTCAGAAACGACTGCTGCTCTTCCGGCTTGCCGGCAAACTTGACGTTGTTCTTGATCAGGTCGTTAATCAGGTCCTTGTCGTAGCCACCCGGGATGTAGGTCGTCTTCTTGGCGTCGGCTGAACGGTATTCGACATTTCGGCCTTCGATGCTGGCCTCGGAAATCTTGCCGCCGCGCAACTCTTCAATGAACGTTGAATACGGCACAGCATCGGTTTTGCG
>Ga0209023_10002373_pt1 | contig 23638 bp, 20 predicted proteins | sample LakOneMetagenome_FD_187468 | JGI IMG/M metagenome (GOLD analysis project Ga0209023, IMG submission 187468) | Freshwater and sediment microbial communities from Lake Erie, Canada (SPAdes) (version 2) | ecosystem: Environmental > Aquatic > Freshwater > Lentic | place: Lake Erie, Canada... | reverse complement strand
TTGGAGCGACAAAAAGGGATAAGTTTGTTGGATTACTAATGCAGTTCAAGTGATTTGCGATATTTTCTTAACGCAGGCTTCTCTATAGATTTTTAGCTATGACCGTTTTATTAGGGGGTACAAAGGGTTCCTTTTAGCATCTGAAGGAATGCTTTGGAGTCTTGTAGCCATGGAATTGCGCTGATGATTGGTGTTGGCCTTTTTAGAAAATGGGAACGAAATGGTTATTCTTGGGTACTATAACCATTACGTATGTATGACGTATATGTGACGTTAACGTGACGTTACTGTGACGTGCGAGAAAAGAATCAAGAGCAATGATGTGAAAATTAAGTGGAATGAAGGTGCTACGATAACGAGTCTGTTGCCCGTTCTATATTTTAAGGGATTTAGGTTTTGCTGTTCAGTCCTTGGGTAATTATTTGTTCGTAAAGATCCGTGACGGTGAAACGCATGTATCGCTTTGAAGAGAAAGCGCGTCTTGGGGAGGTGGTTTAGTTTTTTCGCGCGCAACGACGCTAAGAGGGTAACGAAATTTTAAATGCTTTCTGCCGAATTTCTATTGTGAAGTACGCCGCGTGAGGGATAGCAGTGGAAAGCCCACAGCGTAGCGAGGACTTGCAACGGATAGCCCGACGGCGCGTGTAATTATCTTTATACCATAGCATTGTCTTGCGCCGGCACGCCCAAAGATTACTCAATATCTTTTATGAACTCGTCGTATTCCAAATAAAACAGTTCTAAAGCATTCATTTTGGCAAAGAAGAAATCATAAATCGTATCCCAAGATCTTCGGTTGCTCACTGTAATTCCGAGTTGCTCCACCCAAATCTTACTAATCGTTTTGCCGTTTTCGAGGGTGTGGTTTTTTTGAAAGACCAACTCTTGGATGAATTCTTCTTCAAGAATGCTTTTTAAAGCTACCAATTTTTCGAAATACGCCAGTCGCTTTTCTTCATTGCGGTGTTCTATTTCGATGCTCACTTGTGCTTTCGTATTGTCGACAAAAAACTTAAAAGAGAAATCCTTAATTTTAGTATCGTATAATACCCATTTTCTGGGATATTTTTCAGCGAAAGTGACCCAGAATTCCTGTTTTAGCTTTTGATTTTCTTGTTTCGAATACATAGTGTGTTTTTTATAGACCAGAATGAAAAACAAATCGTTGGACGATGCTATTAATTTGCGTAAATTCGTTTTTAATCTTTCTACCCACAAAAATAAGCTTTGAAGATGGAATTTCAAGATTTTCTTACTAGCATTCCGCATCTGGAAAAGGAAATTCTTCCTGCCGAGGCTGCGCATCTTAAGATGATGCCGCCAGAGCGAAGAGAAATTATGAAAACCTTGGATTTAAAAGCTAAAAATCCAAAGAGAGCAGCAGTGATGATGTTGCTTTATCCAAAAGATAGACAAACGCATTTGGTTTTAATTGTACGAAATTCGTATCCTGGCGTGCATTCTTCTCAAATTGCATTTCCGGGTGGAAAAGTAGAACAATCAGACACCTCGCTTTCTCATACGGCGCTTCGTGAAACTCATGAAGAAATTGGGATTGCTCCAGAAAAAATTAATGTGATAAAAGCTTATACCGAAGTTTACATTCCGCCGAGCAATTTCATGGTGTATCCGTTTTTAGGCTACAGTCAAGAAGAGTTGTGTTTTCAACCCGACCCAGAAGAAGTGGCTGGTATTATTGAATTGCCGCTAATGCATTTGCTAGACGATGCTTCTTTGGTCAATCAAAAAATGGATACTTCTTATTCGCTAGCCATTGCTGTTCCGAGTTTTAAAATTCAAGAACATTATGTTTGGGGTGCTACTGCGATGATGCTAAGCGAGTTGAAAGAAACCCTAAAAAAAGTGCTATAACTTAGAACTTTTTGTAAGTTTGCAACTCATTTTTAACAAAAACAAACACTCATGGGAGTATTCAAAAGAAACCCTTTTGGTCATATTCTTTTTATAAAAAAATGGTTGATCCGTATCTTTGGAGCCATTACTCACAAGCGCTACCGAGGCTTTAATGATTTGCATATTGAAGGTTCAGAAATTATTAAGACACTTCCCGATACGAACGTACTTTTCATCTCCAATCACCAAACCTATTTTGCTGATGTCGTGGCGATGTTTCATGTTTTTAACGCGAGTTTGAGTGGGAGGGAAGACAACATCAAAAACATAGGGTATCTGTGGCAGCCGAAAATGAACATTTATTATGTGGCAGCCAGTGAAACGATGAAATCGGGATTACTGCCGAGAATATTAGCTTATGTTGGAGCCATCGCTGTAGAAAGAACCTGGCGAGCCGGAGGAAAAGATGTTACCGAAAAAAAAGAGGTTAATCCAAACGATACCGAAAACATCAAAATTGCGTTAGACGATGGATGGGTTATTACCTTCCCGCAAGGGACGACCAAATCGTTCAAGCCTGTTAGAAAAGGAACCGCCCACATTATCAAGCAACATCGCCCTATAGTAGTGCCTATTGTTATTGACGGTTTTAGAAGATCGTTTGATAAAAAGGGGTTGCGTCTCAAAAAGAAAGGCATTCTGCAATCGTTCATTATCAAAGAGCCGTTGCAAATTGATTACGAAAATGACACTATAGAAGAAATAGTTGAAAAAGTAGAATATGCTATAGAACAGCACTGTTCGTTTTTGAAAGTAATTCCGGCAGAAGAATTAAAAGCCAACGAAGAACTGAATCAATTGCGGCAATGGTAAATAAAAAAGAGGCCGACGCCTCTTTTTTTTATAACTCTATTTTCTTTAATTCTTTGTAATTGGCAAAGAGTTTCTTTAGTAAAATGCCATAAAGCAATTTGTAAAAGAGCCAAAATAAACCAATAATTACCACTATAAACGCTACTGAAATGGCGGTACAAATACAAATAAACAAACCTTGGTGGCCTGCTGCAATTTCTTTGTCCATCAGTGAAATCATGGATGGATTGTGGTAAAACAGCATGACAATCGAAATTACAATCGTCAACGTAATGATTCCTAAATTATACCAAATATAATTTTGAACCGTACGTCTCGTACTTAAAATATTTTTCATCAATTGGTGCGTCGAATCTAAGGTAGAGATCGATCTGTAATTTTTATAAAAAACATAGATGAAACCGATTACCACGATATAATTGACCACATTGACAATGGTCATAATGTTTTCGATCCCGTATGCTTTCAGTCGCGCTTGGTATTTATCGTCACTAAACACGAAGGCAATCACGTTCCAAAATACAAATTCTAGGATGCTGATAATCAAAATCCACTTCACAATCGAAGATGACTTTTGATGCAACATCAAATAAATTTGCTTTTCAGAAACTTGTTCAAAAGAACTCTCGTCTTTCTTCCAAGATTTTTTTAATATTTCTAATTCTTCCATCATCCTTAAGGATTTACTATTTTTTTCAATTTGGTCTTGATTCTATTCATTTTCACACGAGCATTCACTTGACTAATTCCCAAAGTCTCCGATATTTCTTCGTAATCTTTGTCTTCTAAGTACATGAAAACCAATGCTTTTTCAATGTCATTCAGTTGATAGACCGCTTGATACATCAATTTAATTTGCTCTTCTTCTTCGTAATTGTATTCTTCTTGCTTAATAAAAACATTGGAGGTGTCAAAAGACGAAGTAGCAATCGATCGGGTGCTTTTGCGATACAAAGTAATGGCAGTATTCAAAGCGACTCGATACGCCCAGGTTGAGAATTTGCTTTCGCCTCGAAATTTTGGAAAGGCTTTCCACAACTGAATCGTGATTTCTTGAAACAAATCCTTGTGCGCATCTTCCCCAGAAGTATACAACCTACAAATTTTGTGGATGATATTCTGGTTTTCCTTTAATTGCTTAACAAAAGATTGCTCTAAATCTTGACTCATACTCCCGTTAGTAAACGATTGACCGATTTTGTTACAAAGTACTCCATTTTTTATGAGAAGCACCCTAATTTTTTCCATAAAAACGTTCCGTCGCGCTATCCGTTGCGATTGCAACTAAACCCGAGCACAACGAACTGGCGCGGCAATCGGGGCTAGTTTTTGGAACGAATTGTTTTCAAAATTACTACTTTTAGAAGATTCGCTTTTCAAGGAAAAACAAAACGTCGTATCTTAGCTAAAATGCAAATCGAATATCGTAACCCATCTATTGTCCCTCGCATCTCGTAAATTAGAAATCCCATGAACATCCCCAATACCCATCTTCCTAGAATCGTAATTATCGGTGGCGGTTTTGCCGGAATCGCTTTGGCCAACGAATTAAAAAACAAGAAGGTGCAAGTAGTCTTAATAGACAAGCACAACTATCACACGTTTCAACCACTATTATACCAAGTAGCCACCGGCGGGTTGGAAGCGGGATCTATTGCTTATCCCATTAGAAAAGTAATTCAAGAATACCCTGATTACTATTTTCGGTTAGCGAACGTGAATGAAATTGACCCTAAGAACCAGGTTGTAAGAGCAGACATCGGCGAATTGCATTTTGATTATTTGGTTTTGGCCAACGGCTCTAAAACGAATTTCTTTGGCAATAAAGAAATTGAACGCAACAGCATGTCGATGAAAACGATTCCGCAATCGCTCAACATACGAAGTCTAATTTTAGAGAATTTCGAACAGGCATTATTGCTAAATGATGAAAACGAGCGCAATGCTTTAATGAACTTTTGTTTGGTAGGAGGTGGGCCAACTGGTGTAGAGCTTGCTGGTGCTTTAGCGGAAATGAAAATTGCGATTCTTCAAAAAGATTATCCTGATTTGAACATCGCAAAAATGCAAATCAACCTTATTCAAGGCAGTGATCGTCTACTGGATTCTATGAGCGAGAAATCGTCCCGTGAAGCTGAGAAATTCTTATTAAATTTGGGAGTAACCGTTCATAAAAATGTACGGGTTACGGGGTACGATGGGAAGACGATTACCACCACTTCTAACTTAACTTTTGATTCCGCTACCGTGATTTGGACGGCTGGAGTTCAAGGAGTTGTCATCCCAGGCCTTGACAAGTCGGCGATCATCAAGAATGTCAACCGTTTGCATGTTAATGCCTTCAATCAAGTAGCGGGTTATGATACTATTTTTGCCATTGGCGATGTGGCTTCCGCTGCGTCTGATAAGTATCCACAAGGACATCCTATGATGGCACAACCGGCTATGCAACAAGGTAAATTACTAGGGGAGAATCTAATTCGGAAAATCAAAAACCAACCGATGCTTCCCTTTGAATACCGCGATAAAGGAGCCATGGCCACGATCGGAAGAAACAAAGCGGTGGTCGATTTGCCACACTACCATTTTAGTGGTATTTCGGCTTGGTTTGTTTGGATGTTTATCCATTTGATTTCCTTGATTGGATTCAAAAACAAAGCGGTAGTATTCCTAAATTGGGTTTACAATTACATTATTTTTGACCGAGAAGGACGGTTGATTATTCGCCCGTACAAAAAGAAAAGTTTTACGACGTTTACGAGTGATGAAGTGTAAATTTACCAAGTATTAAAAAACGTATTTTTCTCGAAGTCCCGCAGGAATGTTATTTTTGTACTTGATCTTATCAAAGCGCTTTTTAGCTTCTTTTTTCAATTCTTTATCATGATACATTTTTCCAACTTCTAGCCAACTCAACGAAGAATATATCCAGAACCGTTCGTCCTGTTTTAGGGTAGTTTCGGCTTGATCAAAAAAAGCCATGGATTCTTTAGACTGATCATTTAAAGTTAACAGAATTGCTTTTGTAAGATAAGCTTCATCGGGTATTTTTTGCTTGATAGTAGCATATTTTTCAAAGGCAATCGCTAGGTCTTGCAATCCTTTTACCGGGGCATCAAGTTCTGTTGACGCGAGACCTAAATAGCCTTCGGGACTTTCTGGAAAGTAAGTAATGATCTCCTGAAATTTGGTTTTTGCTAAAGCGATCTTGTTGGAGGCAAAATAACCACAAGCCACATATTGTTTAAATTCTATGGATTTGTTTTGTGCTAAACTATCGGCATTTGTAAAATACCGCAACGCCAAATCCTGCTGGTTTTTTAATTTATAAAAATAGCCCACCATGAAATAAGCATCGCAAGCATTGGGTTGACTTTCAATGATTTTTAAATAGTTCTTTAAAGAAGCTTCGTATTTTTTTGGATGTTTAAGTCCGTCTAATCCGGCATTGAATAAAGCTATATCACTTTCGTTTGCCAAAGGGCAATACACTTTTTTAGTTCCGAAATACTCTTGGGCAGTAGTAAGTTGAACCAATAAAATTGCGAGTAGTAACAGTAGTCTTTTCATTTATTTCAGGTATTACATCACTATAACGGTTTATCTTGATAATAATTCACTAGCAAGTTTACGAATTTACTATAACTTTCCAAGCCGTCTTTTTGTTGGTTCAATTTCAAGAATCTATCGTAGAAAATTTGAAATCCTTTTTCAATAATGGTTTCGTATTGTCTCCAAAATGCTTCACTTTCTTTAAAATTCAGTAACACTCCTGGGTGAATAGTTTTTAGCAATTCCTTTAAGATTTCAGGATTACGCACGTCCCAATTTCGCAAGCAATAGCGCAACGCCAGACAATACCCAGAATATTGAAAGTATAAATTATCATTTTTAACGGAAGCTAAAAACCCAATAAAGTTGCATTCGCTTTCACTAGCATAGCCCATTTGATGCGCCATTTCATGACAAGTGGTAGCTGGAAACACATACATCGGTCCTAGATAATTTACTTGCGCTTCGTTGGTAAACGGATTCAAATAACCACTAAATCCCATATAGGTTAGGGGCAAACTAAATAGTGATTTTTTCACACTCAAATGCTGGTAAGTAAAAAAAGGATAGTGCTCTGACAAGTTTTTATACCCATTTACATTCATCGAAAACACTTCATCTTGGCTGTACGGTAGAACAATTTTTGACGTGGCGTTGTGTGTAATTTCAAACTGAACCTCATTGGTTTTGGCGATCAATTTCTTTGTAAAAGCCAGCAACTCTAAGTCGGTATAGTCGCGTTCGATGTGCATTTTTTCAAACAAAGGTTGCCGGGAATAATTCATCGCCCAAAGCAAATAGAAAAAAAAGTAGAACACGGCAAGGGCATTGGCTACCTGTAAAAAGGTTTGTTTTCGATCTTGTTTCCAATGGCCACTTTTCTTCCAAAACCACCTAATGAGTAGTATGATTAGAAAAGCATAGCCACAATCGCCGACCGAAAAAGGAATGCTACCTAAGCAAATTCTGGAGGCATCCGAAATCCAAATATAAAGTCCGGTGCTATACCAACGCTCGACCCATTCCGGAAAAAAAGAAAGGATTTGCACCACTATAATTTGAAGCAGCAGTAAAAAAAGAAGCCAATATTTGCGATGCATTGTCTAAAGATTTTCAGTAAAAATAGCATAAAATAACTAAGTTTTTCAAATGCATTGTCCTAACTTTGTGCCTTTACAATTCAAAAATAAACCACACGAATGAGCCAAGAAATTAGAAACCTAGAACCCAAAGCCCTTTGGAATAAATTCGCCGATTTAAACGCAGTACCCAGACCTTCCAAAAAAGAAGACCGCGTGATTCAATTCATGAAAGACTTCGGAAACAGCTTGGGTTTGGAGACCTTTGAAGACGAAATCCGAAATGTAATCATCCGAAAACCAGCCACACCCGGAATGGAAAACCGCAAAACAGTTGTCCTACAAGGTCACTTGGATATGGTGCATCAAAAAAATGCCGATACCCATTTTGATTTCGATACGCAAGGGATTGACATGTATGTAGATGGCGACTGGGTTCGTGCAAAAGGAACCACTTTAGGAGCTGATAATGGATTGGGAGTGGCCATGATTATGGCGATTTTAGAATCGAAAGAAATCAAACATCCTGCTATTGATGCCTTGTTTACGATTGATGAAGAAACCGGAATGACCGGTGCTTTGAATTTAAAAGGAGGTGTTTTAAAAGGCGAAATCCTTTTGAATATGGATACCGAAGAAGACGATGAGATTGATATTGGTTGTGCGGGTGGCATCGACGTTACCGCAAGCAGAAGTTACCACGAAGAAGAAACTCCAGAAGGTTCTGTTGGCTATACGATTACCGTAAAAGGCTTGAATGGTGGTCACTCAGGAATGGACATTCACAAAGGTCTGGGTAACGCGAACAAAATCATGAACCGCTTGTTGTTTGACGCCTTTGAGAATTTCGGATTGCAAGTGGCTGAAATTAATGGAGGAAGTCTGCGCAATGCGATTCCACGTGAAAGTACCGCCAAAGTAATTGTCGCAGCGATGTATGATGAAGCCTATGTTTTTGATATGCAAGAAATCATCAGTGATATTAAAACGGAATTCAAAACTACCGAACCTAATTTGACCATTGAAATCGTGAAAAGCGATTTGCCTGCTAAGGTCATGGATTTAGGAGTTCAGGAAGGAATTATTCGATCCTTGTATGCCGCACACAATGGTGTGTACCGCATGAGTGCGGATATGGAAGACTTAGTGGAAACTTCTAATAATGTTGCCCGAGTAATTATTAAGGATGGGGAAATTACGATCGGTTGTTTGACCCGTTCTTCGGTAGAAACCTCTAAATTTGATTTGGCCAACGCCTTGCGATCGGCATTTGAATTGAGTGGTTGTGAAGTGGTGTTGTCAGGATCCTATCCGGGTTGGACACCTAATGTGAAATCAGAAATTTTAGATTTATTGGTATCGATCTATGAAAAACAAAATGACGAAAAACCAAAAGTAGTGGCCTGTCACGCTGGATTGGAATGTGGTATTTTAGGTACCAATTATCCAGGAATGGACATGATTTCTTTCGGACCAACGATTCACGGAGCGCATTCCCCTGACGAACGAGCTTCTATTAAGTCTTCGCAGAAATTCTGGAAATTTGTATTGGAAATCTTAGAAAATATTCCGGTGAAGAAGTAAAAGATTGCTATTAGTAAATAAAAAACCCTCATTTCCATTACAAATGAGGGTTTCTTGTTTCTATTGAGGAGCGTTAATTAAGTAATTATAAATCAATTTCTTTTGCTCGTCCGAAATAAAGGCTCGAGCTTGCATCAAATCGAGGTTGACAGCCCATTCTTTTGCGTTGAATTGCTTGGGAAGGTGCAGTGCATGACAACTAGCACAATGCGACACATACAATTCGCGACCTTGTTTTAATTGTGCTATGGAACTTTCCGCCGATGCTGTTGCTGGAACATATAAAGGCGACCCACAGGAAATTAAGATCAGAAAGAAACTGAGGTACAAATATTTTTTCATTCTTATTTTATTAAAATGCATAAGAAAACAGCAATCGGGTTTCAAATTTAGTGTATTCGTCCTTATTCAAACCCGTCTTTCCATCGAGATTGTGCAAACCAGCAATTTGTGGCATGGCAGTCAGGTTGATCCAGAACTTATCTGTCGAATAGGAAAGTGTTGGTCCGCCAAACAAAGCCGATTGCGTGCTGTGATCACTTTTAATATTGATATTTCGATCGATGATCTCCGCGCCAAGATTCCACTTCTTCGAAAGATTGTAGGAAAAGGCATAATTGACGTCGTATTTGTACGCGGTTTCCGTTTTGACTTTTCCGTCAACGGCCGTAGTTTCCCATTCCGGTTCAAAAATCAAATTGACGGCATGTAGCGTTCTGCCGATCTTCTTATCAAAGATCGCTTTCCATTCTAGTTCCAATTCATCCGTTGCCAAAGCAATTTCAAAATATCCTGCGAATCCAATCGGGTCCGCTACTGGATCTGTAAATTTGTATTTCCATTCGTTCGAAAGTGAAATCTCCGTTGGATCCATCACGATTTCTCCCGTTACATCATCAAAAAAGGCTTTCTGTTTGGAGTTTAAATAAAATGCCACTTGCAGATTAGAACCTAATCCTATTTCATATTCTACTCGGTTTTGAATTTCACGGTAGTAATTGTTTTTGCCGGTTAGGATGGTTGTCCACACCTCCAGTTCTTTTTGTCCTTTGTTGAGCACATTACTTTGATAGGTGTAATTGAATATGCGGTCTTGTGCTACACCATTGGTACAATAGAAAGCGATTGCGAATAGCATAAAATAACTTTTTTTCATGATAGAAAGAGTGTGATAAAATAGTGAATGTATAGTGGTTTAAGGTTTGCGATAACCGTCCGTTAGTGTTTTGAGAAAAGCGACAAGATTGGCTTCGTCTTCTTCTGTTAATTTTAAGTTGCCCAATTCTTCCCTATTAACGTTTTGGCCGACTTCAGGCGCTCCAAATTCTCCGGTATGCAAATCGCGGCGGTTGTAAAAACGAACTGCTTTCTCTAAAGTTGCTATGGAGCCATTATGAAAATACGGTGCCGATATCGCTATATTTCTTAGAGTTGGTACTTTGAACTTTCCATTATGTGTGGCTTGTGAAACGATGGCGCCGATACCCAAATCAACATAGTTGCTTCCATAGGGATTGATTGTAGCAGGCTGCGCGTAAAAAGGATTGTTTGGATTTCTCGGAATTCCAATATTGTCGTAGGTGAAATCGGTAAACAAGACTTTTCGTTGGATAGGATCGGGTTCGGTAACATGACATAAAGCACATTTGGCTTTGTTTTCGAACAATACTAAACCTTTCTTTTCAGCAAGTGAAAGTGTGGCGCGACCTTGCAAATAATAATCATATTTGGACGTGAATGGGTTGACCATTTCGGAAGATTGGTACGAAAATAGCGCATCGGCCACATGATGTAAGAGATCATCTTCGAAAGGAGAATTGCCATAGAGAACCACTAATGTCTTGTAATACGGCGCTTGCTTTATTTTGGTCGCGATTTCAGCCCGAGAAGTATTGTTCATCTCTACAGGGTTTAACATCGGATGAATAAACTGTTCTTGCAAATTGGGGGAACGACCGTCTAAAAATAGGCCCCCGACAAAAGTTTCGTCGACGGTATTGTAGGATCGAATAGGAGACAAAACGTTATAAGCTAAGGAAGGAGCATTCCGATTTCCAAAGGACGAAGCAACCGCACCTTCTGAGATTACTTGATGCGACGGGTCACTGAATCCATTTTCTGGAGCATGACAAGTGGCGCAAGATTGGCCAGCAGGACGGGATAAGGAAGTATCAAAAAAGATTTGCTTTCCCAGTGCAATTTTATCAGGGTTCACTGTTGTGTAGTCCTCAGAATTAGAACAACCAGAAGCATAAATGGCAATAAGAAAGAGAACGAGGATAGGAGATGACTTCATTTATTTAGAATAAGTAAAAATAACGTCGCAAATATAATCACCTCGTTTGAATTAAAAAAAGTTTATTTAGATTAAATATAAATAAAATACAAAGGACTGCCGTAAGCAGTTGATTATGATACCTAAAAAGCAAAAAAAACGCTCCAGTAAGAGCGTAGTGGAGGTCATAAACAAGAAAGAATTACTTCTTTTTCGTCATGGAATAGCTTTCGTTGCTAATTTTTCCTTGCTGTTTTCCAGAAATAGACGCAACCAAACTATCGTCAGTGATCTGTTGGTAGGCTATTTTTTGAGGATAATCGTGGTTTGGGTTTTCGAAGACCAATTGTTTTGGATTGGATTTGGTCAAGAGAAAGGTAACCGGTTCATCATTATTCTGACCTTGAACCGTTGCCATGTAGACTACCTCGGATCCTTTTTGTAACAGCGTCATATTCTCGTGATGCAAGGTATCGTTGTTCTTAATGTAATAAGCTGTTCCTACATATGTACTGTCATTGGATTTTTCCCAACTTTCTACCATGGTTCCATCGTCGGCTTTGTTTTCCCAAGAGCCAACAAGCCACGAGGCGACGCTAATTTTGTTTTCTTTTTCTGTTTTATTACAGGCGATAAAAGTGAGAACCAGCGTAAGTAGGATTAATTTTTTCATAGGTGTAAGGAGCTAAACAGTGCAATAGAATTCGCTACAATATTAGGAAAAAAAAATGGCATAGCCCAGTTGGCAGTTGCATCTGTAAGTATAGGGCAAATAAAGGCGCTTCATCTTATCTTTTCTGAAAGGGGAAAACAGCGAGCAATTCGACCTGAACTCAGCAAACTAAAGAAGGAAACTGCTTCTAAAAAATGGATCAGCCACTGCAAATGTTGAAAATTGAATTGTGCAATTCCAATATCTAAAAAAAGTTCCAATCTTTTCCTTAAATTTGCACACCAAAATAAAGGAATAAAAAAATGTTAGACAGACTTCAAATAGTAAAGCAACGGTTCGACGAGATTTCGGATTTGATTATTCAACCCGATATTATTGCCGATCAGAAACGCTATGTACAACTCAATAAAGAATACAAAGACTTGAAAGCTTTGGCCGAAAAACGTGATGAATATGTCGCTTTGATGGGCAATATCGAGGAGGCAAATGAAATTATTTCCGATGGTTCGGATCCTGAAATGACCGAAATGGCGAAACTGCAATTGGAAGAAGCCAAAGAACGTTTGCCTATTCTGGAAGAAGAAATTAAATTCATGCTAATTCCCAAAGACCCGGAAGACGCGAAAAACGTGATGGTCGAAATTCGAGCAGGAACAGGTGGTGATGAAGCTAGTATTTTTGCAGGGGATTTGTTCCGAATGTATACCAAATATTGCGAAGGCCGCGGTTGGAGAACTTCCGTAGTCGATATGAATGAAGGAACTTCAGGAGGCTTTAAAGAGGTCATTTTTGAAGTTACGGGTGAAGATGTGTACGGTACTTTGAAATTCGAAGCAGGGGTACACCGGGTACAACGCGTGCCGCAAACCGAAACGCAAGGGCGAGTGCATACATCAGCAGCTACGGTAATGGTCTTGCCAGAAGCGGAAGAATTCGACGTTCAAATTGATATGAATGATGTTCGTGTTGATTTCTTTTGTTCTTCAGGGCCGGGAGGTCAATCGGTAAACACTACGAAATCGGCCGTTCGTTTGACCCACATTCCGACCGGATTGGTCGCTCAATGCCAGGATCAAAAATCACAACACAAAAATAAGGACAAAGCATTGACCGTATTGAGATCGCGATTGTACGAGCAAGAATTGGCTAAAAAGCAAGAAGAAGATGCTACGAAAAGAACGTCTCAAGTAAGTTCCGGAGACCGTTCAGCGAAAATTAGAACCTACAATTATGCTCAAGGCCGGGTTACTGATCACCGAGTAGGATTGACCTTATACGATTTGGGAAATATTATGAATGGCGACATTCAAAAAATTGTAGACGAATTGCAAATGGTCAATAATATGGAGAAATTGAAAGAAGCTAGCGAAGTTTACTAATTATCCTTACCTTTAAATTTATTTAGATACTTGATTTTGTTTTCACTAATTCAAAACGTATGAAAAAACTATACTTATTCTCAACCTTACTTGTTGTATTCGCCGCAAAATCGCAATCTTATTTGGGTTATTACAGCGACAATTACGCAGGTGTTCAAGGAGTTCTTTTTAACCCTTCGTCCATTGTTGATTCCAGGTTTAAAACCGACATCAACTTAATTTCAGTTAGTGGTGCTGCCGCCAATGACTATTATGGGGTCAACATCTCCGATTTGTTAAAAAACGGTTATAGTTTTGAAAACAATGCCGTCAAATTTCCATCAGGAAACAATAATTTGATTTCCAACGTTGACGTGATGGGACCATCTTTTATGTTTAACCTATCGCCTAAGAATTCCATGGCCCTTTTTACTAGAGCACGGGTTTTCACCAATTTCACCAATTTAACCGGACAATTGGTAGCGCAAATCGACAACGGTTTTGAAAATCCGACCTTCGGAGTCAATGAAGGCGATTATAATATAGTGGCTCATGCCTGGGGCGAATATGGTTTGTCATTTGCACGAATATTATACCAAAAAAACCAACACTTTCTAAAAGGGGGGCTTACTTTGAAATACCTTCAAGGTGTGGGTAACGCTTATACCTACGGTCAAAATGTGAGCCTAACGAAAACAGGTGCTATTTTTACTACAACAGGGCAAGTGACCTATGGAGGAAGTCAAGATGTGGAGGAAGATTTCAATAACTTTAAAGTGGATGGCAAATCACATGGTTTGGGTGTTGATTTAGGTTTTACCTACGAATGGCGTCCAGAGTATGAAAAATACACCATCAGCGATCAAAAGGGCAACCGCTACGATTTGAAAGACAAAAACAAATACAAATTGCGCTTCGGATTGTCAGTAACCGATATTGGTACGATTCAATACAAACGTTTCAATGAAAATAAGTACAATACCAATGGTAATTTTACGCAAGCCCAATACGATGCCAGCAGTACCATTTTTGATTTCTTAAACAATACCTATACAAAGGTTGCTCCAACAAGCGCACCAACGAAAGTAAGTTTGCCAACCGCTTTGCACGCTAACGTAGATTGGAATTTGCACAATAAGTTTTATTTGAATTTCAACACCGACTTCAGTTTGATTCAAAAAACGGCCGCAAACAAGAATGCCATTGCCAATACGGTAATGCTAGCACCTCGTTACGAAACCAAATGGTTTAGCTTCTACCTGCCGTTAAGCTGGATGGAGTTTCGTGGGGTGCAATTAGGAAGTGGATTTCGTGTAGGACCGTTATTTATCGGATCGGGTTCTGTGATTTCCAATTTAATTTCCAAAGAATCCAAAGCGATTGACGCCCATGTTGGTTTGAAAATTCCAATATACCAAGGCAAATTGAAGGACAGTGACCAAGATGGCTTGTTTGATAAAGTGGATTCTTGCCCAACGGTAGCAGGACCAACAGAAAACTATGGTTGCCCATGGCCAGATACCGATAAAGACGGAGTGTTGGATAAAGACGACGCTTGCATAGATGTTGTCGGACCTACAGAAAACAAAGGATGTCCCTGGCCAGATACCGATAAAGATGGCTTATTAGACAAAGATGATGCTTGTCCAGATGTTGCCGGACCTATAGAAAATAAAGGTTGTCCATGGCCAGATACCGATAAAGACGGTATTTTAGACAAAGACGACAAATGCCCAGAGGTTTTTGGAGTAATCGAAAACAACGGTTGCCCAGAAATTAAAAAAGTAGAAGTGGTGGTTCCAGTGTTAACGCCAGAACTTCAAAAAGAAGTGGCCAAACAAATTGGAAGCTATTCTAAAACAATCTTATTTGATACCGGAAAAGCGACCATCAAATCGGAGTCTTTTGGAAGTCTGGATGCTATTGTAACTATTTTAAATGAATACCCAACCGCGAACTTTAAAATTGAAGGACATACTGACAGTACTGGAAGTGCTGTTAAAAACTTGAAGCTTTCGAAAGATAGAGCGGCTGCGATCAAAGCGTATTTTGTTAGCAAAGGGGTAGCAGAAACTCGTTTGACTTCAGAAGGCTACGGTTCTAAAAAACCAATAGCTAGCAACAAAACGCTAAAAGGCAAAACCTTAAATCGACGAGTAGAAATTAATTTGGTTCCGTAATACTAGAAAAGCCTCAGCAATGGGGCTTTTTTTTATACATTTTTTGAAAACCACAGTACCTTGGTACCTTTTAAACACCACTGCATTTCATGACTACAGCACAATTAGTTCACCAAATCAAAACAAAGAACTCTTTTCTCTGTATTGGTTTGGATGTTGATCTTACCAAAATGCCAATTCACTTGCTCGCTACGGAAGATCCTATTTTCGAATTCAACAAAGCCATCATTGATGCCACTCATGATTTGGCGGTCGCTTACAAACCCAATACTGCTTTTTATGAAGCGTACGGACTTAAAGGCTGGCAATCGTTGCAAAAAACTATAAACTATCTTAACGAGAACTTTCCTGAAATTTTTACGATTGCCGATGCCAAACGTGGCGATATCGGGAATACATCAACAATGTATGCCAAAGCTTTTTTCGAAGATTTGAACTTTGATAGTATTACCGTGGCACCTTATATGGGAAAGGATTCCGTGGAGCCTTTTTTGGCTTTCGAAAACAAACACACAATTTTACTGGCGCTAACATCTAACGAAGGTGCTTTTGATTTTCAAACGCTAAATATAGGTGAGGAACCACTCTATCAAAAAGTGTTGCGCACTTCGCAAACTTGGAAAAACGCTTCCCATTTGATGTATGTTGTTGGTGCTACCAAAGCCGAATATTTCGCGGAAATTCGAAAAATAGTTCCCAACAATTTTCTCTTGGTACCAGGTGTTGGAGCCCAAGGTGGAAGTTTACGAGAAGTATGTCAATTCGGAATGAACCATCAAATTGGGTTACTCATCAATTCGTCACGAGCCATTATTTATGCCGCTTCTGGAACCGACTTTGCGCAAAAGGCAAGGGAAGAAGCTCAGAACATGCAACTGGAAATGAAGGTTATTTTAGGCGCAAATCTTTCTTAAAATCGCAAAGCGAAAGCGCAGATTCAAGTAAATGAAAACACTCACAGACCAAGTCGGAACCACTCATACGTTGGAAGAAACTCCAAAACGAATCATTTCTTTAGTACCTTCGCAAACCGAATTGCTCTACGAATTAGGTTTGGAGAATAGCATCATCGGTATTACCAAGTTTTGTGTGCATCCCTATCATTTCAAATCAACGAAAACAAGAGTGGGTGGCACTAAGAAAGTGCACTACGAAAAAATTAAACTACTGCAACCCGATATTATCATCGCCAATAAAGAAGAGAACACTTTAGAAATGGTCACCGAATTGCGAAAAATCTGCACGGTTTGGGTGACGGATGTGCGCACGATTGCCGACAATTCTCAAATGATTACCGATTTTGGACAACTGTTCAATTGCCGCACCGAAGCCCAAAAATGGAACGACAAAATTGCTAATGGTTTGAAAGAATTTCAAAAATTTATCCAAGACAAACCCATTCAAAAAGTAGCGTATTTTATTTGGAAAGATCCTTATATGGTAGCAGGTTCGGATACCTATATTCAAGAACTACTGGCATTGAACCACTTTCAAAATTGTTATGAAAATAGGGGCCGCTATCCAGAAATTGAAATCAAGAAAATGCGCTTGGAAGACGATCCTGATATAGTATTACTTTCTTCAGAGCCTTACCCGTTCCAAGACGAAGACGCCTTCGAAATTGGAAGATGCACGCATCATGCCAAAACCATCTTTGTCGATGGGGAATACTTTTCGTGGTACGGCAGTCGGATTGTAAAAGCATTGGAGTATTTTAAACTGCTACACGCGAAACTGTAGTGCGGTTTTATGGTCATAACTTCAAAAAAATAGATACATTTACAAAAAAAATAAGTTTGATACATTATACCTTATACGAAAACAAATCTTCTAAACAATGGGTCACTTTTGTGCATGGAGCAGGAGGGAGTTCGTCTATTTGGTACAAACAAATCCGGGATTTCAAAAAGCATTATAACGTACTGCTTCTCGATCTACGAGGTCACGGAAATTCTAAGCCCACACTAAAAAAAGCCCTTCAAAAAAAATATACTTTTTCGGCCTTGGCCAATGATATAGTAGAAGTGCTAGATCATTTAAAAATTGAAAAAACACATTTGGTTGGTATTTCATTGGGAACAATCTTAATCCGCCAATTGGCCGAAATGCATCCCGAACGCGTACAAAGCATGATTTTAGGTGGTGCGATTTTAAAGATGAACTTCCGCTCCCAAATACTGATGCGCTTAGGAAATATATTTAAATACGTATTGCCCTATTTGGTCTTGTACCGCTTTTTTGCTTTTGTGATTATGCCCAAAAAGAACCACAAACAATCGCGAATCTTATTCATCAATGAAGCCAAGAAAGTCTACCAAAAGGAATTTATTAAGTGGTTTAAATTGACGGCAGAAATCAATCCGATATTGAAATGGTTCCGACAGGTGGAGCTGAATATTCCCACCTTGTACATCATGGGGAATGAAGATTATATGTTTTTACCTTCGGTGCGTCAAGTAGTAGAAAAGCATTACAAATCCTCTAAGCTCTTTGTGATAGAACAATGCGGGCACGTAGTAAATGTAGAACAACCCGCTATTTTCAATGCGAATGTCATTTCGTTTATTCAAGGGATTAGTTAAATAAAAAAAGCCACACTTTTCGGGTGTGACTTCTTATAAACTAACTCTAAACCAAATAATAAAACCTTTATTACTTAGCAAAGATCATCTTTTTTTGCAACGCTCATAGTTAATCATAAGTTATTAATTTGTTGCAATTGTGTTAAGATTTTATTTCTTGTCTTGAAGTGAAAAAACGCTTCGTAATAGATCAGTCGTTCGAAATATCGCATTAGAACGAATGTTCTTTTCTTCGACACTGATCATGGTATAAACGCCATCCATTGTTTTGTTCGTAACATAATCGGTAATATCAGGATTTACCTTGGCTACCAAAGGCAGTTTATTGTATTTACTGATGATAGCCGTCCATATTTTATCGGCTCCCACTTTCCCAAGGGATTGTTTCACAATAGGATTGCATTTCCCGTACAAGGGTTTCATAGTAGTTCCTTTCAAATAAGCGGTAGCTGCCGTTTCATTGCCCATAAGAATCGTTTTGGCATCAGAAAAAGACATATTCTTAATAGCGTCAACAAAAATAGGTCCGGCTTCTTTTACCGCATCCTCAGCAGCTCTATTTAACGATCGAATACCGTCGTCTGCCAATTTACTCATTCCCATTTTTCGCAAGGTTTGATCTACTTTTTGAAGTTCCTTAGGTAACAAGATCTTTACCATTTCATTCTTGTAAAATCCATCCACCGCCGTCAATTTAGTAACTTGACGAGTAATCCCCATATTCAAGGCCTCTTTAAGACCTGCCGAAATATCTGTAATATCTGAGGTTTCCGCAGCGTGATTGGTAATTTCATCTTTCGCTTTGTTGAGTAAGTCTTTTAGTTGTGCAAATCCAATAGTAGGCACTATTAGAAAAAGCAAGGCTATTTTTTTCATATTTTAATTTTTTTCAAATATAAAGAAAAATCAATTGGCTTGCGTATCGTCAAAAACTATAAAAATATCAAAACAATTGATTTTGATTATTGTTATGGCTGTTTTAAAAGCTTAAATTTGAAGTAGAATCTTAAAAACTGTAAAACCATGGAAAGTAACACCTCCGCAAACAACGAAAGCAAATGCCCCTTTTCACCAACTGCCCCAAAAGCACCCGCTGGAGCAGGGACAAGAAACCAAGACTGGTGGCCCAATCAGCTACGACTCCATATTCTCAGACAACATGCGCCGCAATCCAATCCTATGGGGGAAACGTTTGATTACGCCGAAGCCTTCAAGGCGCTCGATCTAGAGGCTGTAAAAAAAGACATCATGGACTTGATGACGACATCACAAGAATGGTGGCCAGCCGATTATGGGCATTACGGTCCGTTCTTCATTCGGATGGCGTGGCACAGTGCCGGTACTTATAGAATTGCCGACGGTCGGGGTGGAGCGGGTTCGGGAACCCAACGCTTTGCACCACTCAACAGTTGGCCCGATAATGCCAATTTAGACAAAGCGCGATTGTTGCTTTGGCCCATCAAACAAAAATACGGTAAGCAACTTTCTTGGGCCGATTTGATGATTCTGGCCGGAAACTGCGCACTGGAGTCTATGGGCTTCAAAACTTTTGGATTCGGTGGCGGTAGAGAAGATGTATGGGAACCACAAGAAGACATCTACTGGGGATCCGAAGGGAAATGGTTGGACGACAAACGCTATTCCGACAATCGAGAACTGGAAAACCCCTTAGCTGCGGTACAAATGGGACTGATTTATGTCAACCCCGAAGGACCAAACGGAAATCCAGATCCTGTCGCTTCAGCGAAAGACATTCGAGAAACCTTTGCCCGTATGGCTATGGATGATGAAGAGACGGTAGCGCTGATTGCGGGCGGACATACCTTCGGAAAAACCCACGGTGCCGCGGATCCAAGTCAGTACGTTGGTTCAGAGCCCGCTGCCGCCCCCATTGAAGAACAAAGCCTCGGTTGGAAAAATTCCTTTGGCACTGGAAATGGGGAAGATACCATCACTAGTGGACTCGAAGGAGCCTGGACCACGACTCCAACTAAATGGAGCAATAATTATTTTGAAAACCTCTTCGGCTTCGAATGGGAATTATCCAAAAGTCCCGCCGGTGCCCACCAATGGAAACCCAAAGGCGGAGCTGGAAGTGGAACCGTACCCGATGCCCACAATCCATCCAAAAGCCATGCGCCGACGATGTTAACCGCCGACCTGGCCCTAAGAGCGGATCCCATCTACGAGAAGATTTCAAGACGATACCACGAAAATCCTCAAGAGTTTGCCGATGCCTTTGCCAGAGCTTGGTTCAAGTTAACCCACCGCGACATGGGTCCCATCGTACGCTATCTCGGTGCGGAAGTTCCCAAAGAAGAATTAATTTGGCAAGACCCAATTCCAAAAGTAAACCACCAACTAATCGATGCTCAAGATGCTACGGCACTAAAAGCAAGAATACTGGAGTCTGGACTACCGGTATCGCAACTCGTAACCACAGCATGGGCCTCCGCAGCTACGTTTCGTGGTTCCGATAAACGTGGTGGTGCCAACGGAGCTCGCATCCGATTAGAACCTCAAAAAAACTGGGAAGTCAATCAACCACAGCAACTAGCGAACGTCTTAAAAACACTTGAAAGTATTCAAGCAAGTTTCAATAGTGCTCAAACCAATGGAAAGCAAGTTTCCCTAGCCGACCTAATAGTCCTAGCCGGAAATGCCGGAATTGAGAAAGCCGCTAAAAATGCAGGGTACGTTATTGAAGTGCCTTTCACAGCAGGTAGAGGTGATGCTACACCAGAACAAACCGACATCGAGTCTTTTGCCGTATTGGAGCCAGAAGCCGACGGATTCCGCAATTACAGCAAAACCCAATACACTGTTTCCGCTGAAGAAATGCTAGTAGACAAAGCCCAACTTCTGACCTTAACGGCCCCAGAATTGACCGTTTTAGTAGGAGGCATGCGCGTCTTAAACACCAATTTCAACCACTCGAAACACGGCGTATTCACTAACCAACCGGAAGTACTAACCAATGACTTTTTTGTAAACTTATTGGATTTAGGAACGACATGGAAAGCTAGCGCAAGCGAGCAAGGGGTTTTTGAAGGACGCGATAGAAAGTCAGGTGCCTTAAAATGGACCGCAACACGAGTAGATCTTATCTTTGGCTCTAATTCCGAGCTTCGGGCACTAGCAGAAGTCTATGCTTGTTCTGACGCCAAAGAAAAGTTTGTAAATGATTTTGCGGCCGCTTGGAGCAAAGTGATGCACTTAGATCGTTTCGACTTACTCTAAAGTCAAAATGATATACTAATCTAAAGGTGGTTCCGCAACGAGCCACCTTTTTTTATGAAAAAATAACGGTTCTATTGTTGTAAACCATAGTCTTCCGCTCCGCATGCAATTTTACGGCCCGAGCCAAGACAATGCGCTCCAAATCACGCCCTTTCATTATAAAATTTTCAATTGAATGGCTGTGCAAAACGCGGGTAATGTCTTGGTCGATAATCGGACCTTCATCCAAGTCCTCCGTTACGTAATGGCCTGTAGCCCCAATAATTTTTACGCCCCGTTTGAAAGCCGAATGGTAAGGCTTCGTACCCAGAAAAGCCGGCAATACAATTCGTCACCGCGCAGGAGTCCCTGGCAAAGCAAACTGCCGCGACCATCCCGGCTAGGGCACTGGTTTCGGTCCACACTAGTGCCTCAATGCTGCACTTATTTCCCACTCAAAAATAATCCATTCTAATTTTTATGTTTTATCACAATTAATAGGCAATTTTTTGAAAAATCTGTAAATTGCGCACTCTTAAATGATAGTATTTTAAAAATGGAACAAGTAAATCCGTATCTCCCTAAAAATAAAGTAAGAATTGTAACCGCCGCCTCTCTTTTCGATGGGCACGATGCCGCCATCAACATTATGCGCCGCATTATTCAAAGTACTGGCGTCGAAGTCATTCACCTCGGACACGACAGAAGTGTAGAAGAAGTAGTCAATACCGCCATTCAAGAAGACGCCAATGCCATAGCCATGACTTCGTATCAAGGCGGACACAACGAGTACTTCAAATACATGCACGACCTGCTCAAAGAAAAAGGAGCCGGACACATCAAAATATTCGGAGGTGGCGGTGGCGTTATCCTACCCAGCGAAATTGCCGAACTCCATGAATACGGTATTACCCGCATTTATTCTCCAGATGATGGCCGCGCCATGGGTTTGCAAGGCATGATCAACGACTTGGTACAGCAATCGGATTATCCTATCGGAAACGAACTTAACGGCGAGCTCCAACATATCGAAGACAAAAACCCAACGGCCATTGCCCGACTAATATCAGCTGCCGAAAATTTCCCTGAAATTGCCAAACCGGTTTTTGAACAAATTCACCAACGCAATGAAACATCCAAAATTCCAGTATTAGGAATCACCGGAACCGGTGGTGCCGGAAAATCGTCCTTAGTAGACGAGTTGGTACGCCGTTTCTTAATTGACTTCCCAGAAAAAACCATCGGACTAATATCCGTAGATCCCTCGAAAAGAAAAACAGGAGGAGCTTTGTTGGGCGACAGAATCCGAATGAACGCCATCAACAACCCTAGAGTGTACATGCGTTCGCTAGCGACAAGACAATCCAACTTGGCGTTGTCGAAATACGTAGCCGAAGCCATTCAAGTGCTTAAAGCTGCCAAATATGACATTATCATCCTAGAAACTTCTGGAATCGGACAATCGGATACCGAAATCATGGACCATTCGGATGTTTCCTTATATGTAATGACACCCGAATTTGGGGCCGCCACCCAACTAGAAAAAATCGACATGTTAGACTTTGCCGATTTAGTAGCCTTAAACAAATTCGACAAACGCGGCGCCCTAGATGCGATCCGCGATGTGAAAAAACAATACCAACGCAACCACAATCTGTGGGACGAAAATCCAGATAGCATGCCCGTTTTCGGAACCATCGCGTCTCAATTCAATGATCCCGGCATGAACACGCTCTACAAAGCGATCATGGATAAGATTGTAGAAAAAACGAACTCCGATTTGCAATCGACCTTCCAAATCACAAGGGAAATGAGCGAGAAAATCTTCGTGATTCCACCGCACCGAACCCGCTATTTGTCAGAGATTGCCGAAAACAACCGAAAATACGACGCTACGGCTTTAAGTCAGGAGCAAGTCGCCCAAAAATTATACGGGATCTACAAAACCATAGAATCCGTTTCAGGTAAAGTACCTGAATTAATCAAAGCAGGCCTAGCCGACGCTACCAGTTTGCCAACTACTGTCGATACCCAATTCGTATCCCTTTTATACAAAGAATTCGACCGCGTTAAAATGGATCTTGATCCGTACAACTGGGAAATCATCCTGACTTGGAACGACAAAGTCGACCGCTATAAAAACCCAGTGTATTCGTTTAAAGTACGCGACAAAGAAATCAAAATCGCTACGCATACCGAAAGCTTATCGCATTCTCAAATTCCAAAAGTAGCCTTGCCTAAATACCAAGCGTGGGGCGATATTTTGAGATGGTGCTTGCAAGAAAACGTACCGGGAGAATTTCCGTTTACTTCGGGATTGTACCCTTTCAAACGCGAAGGAGAAGATCCTTCTAGAATGTTTGCCGGGGAAGGCGGACCAGAACGGACCAACAAACGTTTTCATTACGT
>Ga0209023_10002372_pt1 | contig 23645 bp, 18 predicted proteins | sample LakOneMetagenome_FD_187468 | JGI IMG/M metagenome (GOLD analysis project Ga0209023, IMG submission 187468) | Freshwater and sediment microbial communities from Lake Erie, Canada (SPAdes) (version 2) | ecosystem: Environmental > Aquatic > Freshwater > Lentic | place: Lake Erie, Canada... | reverse complement strand
GAAGAGCTTCTGGTCCTCGGGCGGCAGGTCGTCCCAGGCCGGGACGTCGTCGCCCTCCTCGCGGTTGCGCTCGGGCAGCACCGTCCCGTCGGGGATCAGCCCCAACGCCAACTGGCGCTCGTGCCGCGCGGCGCGGATGGCGTCCCACCCGGCGTCATACGCGCCCCGGTGCCGGTCGAGGTCGGCGGGCTTGCAGTGCAGCGGCGCGTGCACGGCCCCCTCGGCCAGGTAGCAGAGGAACGGAGTGGTCGGGTTGGACGCCTTGACCTGGGCGATCATGTCGAGCGCCCGGTCGGTCAGGTCGTCGGTCAGGAAGTAGCCGTCGGGATAGCGGTCGACCGGCACGGTGTGGTTGTCCTCCACCAGGCGATGCGGGTGGTGGAGGTTCGTGAACGCGTCGAGGAACCCGTAGTAGCGGTCGAAGCCCCGCTGGAGCGGCCACGACCGCTTGGGCCCGGCGTCGGACATGTCGGCGTCCTTCGTCAGGTGCCACTTGCCGAGGGCCAGGGTGGCGTAGCCGGCGTCGCGGAAGATCTCGGCCATCGTGGCCACGTCGTCGGCCAGCTCGGCGGCGTAGCCGGGGAAGCCGGGGTCGGAGTTGGCCACGTGTCCGGCACCGGCCCGGTGCGGGTTGACCCCGGTCAGCAGGGCGGCGCGGGTGGGTGAGCACATGGGGGTGACGTGGAAGTTGGTCCACTGCACGCCCGACGAGGCAAGCGCGTCGAGGTTCGGAGTCTGGATCTCCGAGCCGTAACACGACAGGTCGCTGAACCCGAGGTCGTCGACCAGCACGATCACGACGTTCGGTGCGCTGGGCCCCGGCGTGGGCCGCGGCGGCCACCACCCCTCCGACCCGGCGAACGTGCGGCCCAGCCGCCCCCCGAACCCCTCGTACGGGCCGGCCGCTCCGACGGGCCGTGCCGCTTCAGCCGACAAAGGGATCACGCCCCATCTGGTCGCGCACGGTCTGCACCGGCGGGTTGGTCAGGGTGCGGCGCTGCCAGTTGGCTCCGTCGACCACCAGCGTGTGGCCCGAGATGTAGGCGCCGAAGGGGGACGCGAGGAACGTCGCGGCCCAGCCCAGCTCACGGGGCGCGCCGACCCGCATCGCCGGCTGGCGGTCGCCCTTGTCGTCGAGGCTCTTGAGGTTTCCCTGGATGTCGGCGGTCATGTCCTCGTGGGGCACCAACCCCGGCACGAGGCCGTTCACCTGGATGCCGTACGGGCCCCACTCGACGGCCAGCGTCTCGGTGAGGTTCTTGACCCCGGCCTTGGCCGCGGCCGAGTGGGCGAACCCGGGACCGCCCGTCCATGCGTACGACGCGCCGACGTTGACGATCGAGCCGCGCGAACCGGCGCCGAGGTGACGGCGACCGAACTCCCGGCTGCACAGGAACGTGCCGGTGAGCGTGATGTCGACCACGGTGCGCCAGGCATTGGGAGACATGTCCTCGGCCGGCACCGGGAAGTTGGCGGCGGCGTTGTTCACGAGCACCGTCGGCAGGCCGAACGCCTCGGCCGCAGCGTCGAACGCGCTGGCCACGCTGTCGGCCTCGCGGATGTCGCAGGCCACGGTGAGGACGGGGGCGCCGATCTCCTCGATGGCCGCCTGGCCTGCTGCGAGGTGCTCGGGCTTCCGGCTGGCGATCACGATCGACGCGCCGAGCCGGGCGAACTCCGAGGCGATCGCCTTGCCCAGCCCCGTGCCGGCGCCGGTGACGAACACCGGCACGCCGGCGAACGTGCCGGGAGGCAGCGCCGACGCGCCCGCCGGGGGCGGTGGGGCGAGCCCGATCGGTTCGGTCATGGGTGGGTCCTTTCCTCGCCGCCCACCCGATCCTGCGTGCGGATGCGACGGTTCTCTGCCGGATCCGCACGCAGGATCGGGGTTTTGGGGTGGTGCGCGCTAGCTGCCGGTGTAGCGCGGGTCGCGGTCCTCGGCCCGGGCCGCGCGCAGCTCGGCGGTGTCGTCGCTGCGGCTCACCGTCGTCTGGTAGATCATCTCGTCGTCCATCGACGCCCGGATGGCCGGACGCGACAGGTGGCCGATGACCATCCGGGCCAGCTTGACGCTGACCGCCGGGGCCTTGGCGATCTGCTCGGCGGCCTCCCGGACCGTCGCGTCGAGCTCATCGGCCGGGACCACTCGGCTCACCACGCCGTGGGCCAGGGCCTCCTCCACCGGCATGACCCGACCGGTCAGCACCAGGTCGCTCACGACGCCGGGGCCGCACATGGCGTGGAGCACGGCGATGCCACCGGTGTCGGGGATCACCCCGTGGGTCAGCTCGGGCAGGCGGAAGCGGGTGCCCTCGGCCGCGATCCGCACGTCGCACAACAGCGCCCGCTGGAACGAACCGCCCATGACCCACCCCTTGCAGGCGACCAGGATCGGGGCGTCGATGTCCCACACCTGCTGGATGCCCCGGTGGCCCCGCCGCATCAGCTCGTGATGCGACAGCTCGACCTTGATCGTGCCGATCGAGCCCACATCCCGACCCGAGGAGAACGAACGTCCCTCGCCCCGCCAGATCACCGCCCGCACCTCCGGGCGGGCCTTGAGCTCGCCCAGGATGTCGAACAGCTCGAGGTCCATGTCGTCGTCGAACGCGTTGTGCTTCTCGTCGTGGTCGTTCGTGATCGTGGCGATGGCGCCGTCGATCTCCAGGTGCACGTGGCCGCTCATGGCGTCATCCTTCCAGGCTCCGGCGACCCGGTCGGCCCGTGGTGCTCCGGCTACTCCCGCGACCACCTGGTGACCCCCCACGGCTGTCCCGTCCGCCGAGCCCGGCGGCCGGCGATCCGTTGGGCCCAGGATTTGGTCGGCACCGGGTAGCTGATGCCGTCCAGGTCGCGCAGGTGGTACATCGGGTTGTGCCCTGGACGGGGCACGGCGCAGTAGCAGCGGCCGAAGAGTCGCATCTGGAGCTTGATCATCAGTCGTTTCACGCGGTGCCCACCGGCCGTCGAAGCCGGCGCCCAGCGTAGGTCGCCGACCGGTACCCACCGCCGCGGTCCGCGGTCCGCCCGAACCCGACGTGACGACCGTCCCTGCCTGGCCGATCGCCCCCCGGGCGGTTCTAGGGTGAAGCCCGTCGTGACCGTCATCGACCCCCCCGTCCCCGAACCTCCCGTGCCCGAGCCAGCCGGCCTCCACACGATCGCCGCCCGCGTCAACGACCGACTCGCCGAGGTGCTGGCCGCGGAACGCGCCCGCTGGGCCCAGGTCGACCCCGACCTCGCGGCCCCCATCGACACCTTGTCCGGCCTGGTGCTCGGCGGCGGCAAGCGCCTTCGTCCCGCCTTCTGCCACTGGGGGTTCGTGGCGGCCGGTGGCCACCCCGCCGACCCCCGCACCGTCGAGGCCGGCGCGGCGTTCGAGCTGCTCCAGGCGTTCGCCCTGGTGCACGACGACGTCATGGACGGTTCGGCCACCCGGCGGGGGACCCGGACCGCCCACCTCGCCTACGCCGACCTCCACGCCGACCAGCGCTGGCTCGGGGAGGACCGCCGCTTCGGCGAGGGCGTGGCCATCCTCATCGGCAACATGGCCCACGTCCTGGCCGACAAGCTGATGCGGGAGGCGACCGGTGGGGGGTTGCCCGCGTGGGAGGAGCTCCGGCTCGAGCTCAACATGGGCCAGTACCTCGACATGGTCGGGACGGCCCGGCGTGACACCGGCGTCGACCGGGCCCACCTGGTCGCCCGCTACAAGTCGGGCAAGTACAGCGTCGAGCGACCGCTCCACATCGGTGCGGCCCTCGCCGGGCGCGGCGATCTGACCGCCGTGCTCTCCGCCTACGGCGACCCGGTGGGCGAAGCGTTCCAGCTCCGCGACGATCTGCTCGACGTGTTCGGCGACGCCGAGCTGATCGGCAAGCCGATCGGCGGCGACCTGCGGGAGGGCAAGCCCACCGCGCTGCTGGCCAGCGCGCACCAGCTCTGTCCCCCCGAGCGGCGCGGCCTGCTCGCCCGGGTCGGGGACCGCGAGCTCTCTGCTGCGGAGGTCGCCGAGCTGCGCGACCTGATGGAGGAGTGCGGGGCCCGGCGGGCCATCGACGACACGATCACCCGGCTGACCAGCGACGCCATCGAAGCGATCGCCACTGCGCCCATCGAGCCGTCGGCGGTCGTCGCGTTGACCGACCTGGCCCGCTTCGTGGCGACCCGCGACCGCTGAGGACGGCCGGCTAGCTGCGGGCCGAGAACCAGTCGACGGTTCGGCGCAGGCCGTCGACGAAGGTCACCTCGGCCCGCCACCCGAGATCGGCGGCCGCCGCCTCCACCAGCGCCTGGCTGTGGCGCACATCGCCCGGCCGCGGGTCGGTGAACTCGGGATCGGGCTCGACGCCCAGCAGGTCGCCGAGCGTCGACAGCAGATCGAGCAACGAGTACTGGGCGTTGCAGGCCACGTTGTAGACCTTGCCCGAGCAGGTGGCGGCCGGCGCCTCGCTGGCTGCGATCACCGCCCGCACCACGTCGTCGATGAACGTGAAGTCACGGCTCTGGCCTCCGTCGCCGAACACGACGGGCCGGTCGCCCCGGCGTAGGGCATCGATGAACAGCGGGATCACGGCGGCGTACTGGGAGTCCGGCCGCTGGCGGGGCCCGAAGACGTTGAAGAAGCGCAGCGCCACCGTCTCCATGCCGAACAGCTCGGCGTACACCCGGGCGTAGTGCTCGCCGACCAACTTGGTCACGGCATACGGCGAACGGGGCAGCAGCGGCGCGGTCTCCGGCGTCGGCACGATGTCGGCACCCCCGTAGACGCTCGAGGACGAGGCGCAGACGAAGCGGGCGATGCCGGCTTGACGCGTGGCCTCCAGCACCCCGAGCGTGCCGTGGGTGTTGGCGGTGTCGCTGACCAGCGGCTGCTGCACCGACCGGAAGACCCCGCCGTGGGCGGCCAGGTGGAAGACGCGGTCGGCGCCCTGTACGGCGGCGAGCATGAGCTCGGCGTCGGTGATCGAGCCCTCGATGAACTCGACGCGCGGATCGATGTTGTCCTTGAAGCCGGTGTTCAGGTCGTCGACCACCACCACGGCATCACCCCGCCGAAGCAACTCGTCGACGAGGTTCGAGCCGATGAACCCCGCTCCGCCCGTGACGACCGTTCGCATCGTCCGATCGTAGACGGACGGGCCTCGGCGGCCCGCAGGGCGGCCGTGTTCAGCAGGCCTTGACCGGCCGGAGCAGGCCGGGGTCGTGCAGGACCCCCGTCAGCGTGGAGAGGGGGACGATCAGGGCGAGCTTGGTCTGGAGCTCGATGGCGTACACCACGCCGACGACCCGGTCCGCGTCATCGAGCGCCGGGCCCCCGGAGTTGCCCGGCCGGATCTCGACGGTGGCCTGGATGACCTGGCCCTTGTTCCCGAGCTCCCAGTCGGCGGTGTAGCCCTTCACCGTTCCTCCCGTGACCCGCATCGGCCCGCCCCCGGAGTAGCCGAAGGCCCGGATGTGCGAGCCGGCGGCCGGGTCGTCCGTGGCGAGGCGCGCCGCCTGGCCGATCCCCTTCTTGATCTTGAGGATGGCGAGGTCGGCCACGCGGCCCTGGGACGCCACGTCGACGCTGAGGTGGTCGCCCTCGTAGGTCTCGACCGAGAGCTTCGTCGCACCCTCGACCACGTGGCGGTTGGTGATGATCGTGTGCGCGTCGAGCAGGAACCCCGACCCGACGCCGATGCCGTCGCAGGTCTCGGAACGGATGCGGACGGTGGCCGCCCGGGGGTCGTCCGGCGGCGCGGCCGGAGCCGTGACCACCGCGGCGGAGTGGCCGGGAGGGGCCACACACGCGCCGGCGCCCACGGCCAACGCGACGCCGGCGACGAGGGCCACGACGCGGCGCGCGCCGGCACCGGCGAGCTGGCAACGACGGTCAGAGGCCAAGGCTGTCGGCCACCTTCTGCAGCCTCGCGGCCTCGGTCTTCACCGCGGCACACGCCGTGGAGGCCGTGCTCGCCGTGTTGAGGTCGCCGGGCTTGATCGCCGCGATGGCGGCCGAACAGCGATCCAACGCCGCCGAGAGACCCGGCTGACCCTTCACGACGTCCGCCAGGATGGTGTTGCGATCGGCGAGGTTGGCGTTCTGGGCGGCGAGCGTGGCCAGCCGCGTGCGATCGCGCACGACGGTCGCCTGGGCCGCTTCGGCGGCATCGACCTGGCTCTGGAGCTGGGCCCGATCGGCCTGACCCCGGGTCCGCCACTGCTGGGCGCTCGACCGGTTCGATGCGCCCCACGCCCCGAGGGCCAGGACCGCGAGCGCCAGCACACCGATGGCCGCGCGGCCGACGAGGGTGCCCAGCCCGCCAGCCCGGCCCGCGTGCGACGGGGCCGGAGCGGAGGCGGGGGGCGGAGCGACGATCGACCCGGTGCCGGGCGCGACCGTCGGCGGAAGGGGCGGCGTGGTCGGCTGATCGGTCGCGGGGGGCTGGTCACGTCCGACGAAGCCGGCCGGCGGCGGAGGCGCGACGCGCCCCTCGACGCCGGGGGGCGGCGGAGGAGCCGGCCGGCCGGCGTCCGGGGGCGGGGCCGGGAGTCGTGTCTGGGGTCGGGCGACCGGCGCGGGGGGCGGGGGCGGGGCGGCCGTGTCGAGCCGCCACGGCGAGCCCTCCGGGGGCGCGAACAGGTCACTGGCCCGTCCGGGCGGGCGCGAGCCGGTCGATTCCGTCATGAGCGGGTCCCTCCGCGAGCGTTGCGCAGCCCTGCACCATCGGCGGTCGGCGAGGTCGCGTGAGCACAAACCGAGTCAGGTTCCGTCACAGGGCGACGTTCTCGGCGGTGCGGAACGGGTGCTGGGCCCTACAGTCGGGGTTCCACGACGACGGTTGCACGCCATGCAGGGCAAGCCCCGAACCGACAACCCGACGGGTCCCGTCCCGATCCCGTCGGTCGCGCCCGGCCCGGCGGCTCCAGGGGCTCGGCCGGTCGACGACGACGCGGTGCGGCTGAGCGAGCGGCGCTTCCGCAAGCTCGTGCAGAACAGCTCCGACATCACCCTGATCGTCGACCGCGACGAGGTCGTCCAGTGGATCAGCCCGGCCGTCGAGCGGGTGCTCGGCTACCGCCCGGAGGAGGTCATGGGCCTCCATGCCACCGATCTGATCCACCGCGACGACGTGGACGAAGCGCGGAGACGGGTCGATGTGATCCTCGAGGGGGGCACGTTCGCCCAGTCCCTGACCGTACGGGTCCGACACGCCGACGGCTCGTGGCGTTGGGTCGGGGTGGTGGCCACCGACCTGATCGACGATCCCGACGTCGGCGGCGTGCTGCTGAACGTCCGCGACATCTCCTCGCGGGTCGCCGCCCAGCAGCAGAGCGACCGGCTGGGGCGCATCCTCGAGGCGACGACCGATCTCGTCGGCACCTGGGACGGCGGCCAGGTCACCTTCCTCAACCACGCGGCCCGCCGGTTCTTCGGGGTGCCCTCCGGCGACGACCTCAGCGGAGCGAACCTGCGCGACCACGTCCCCAGCTGGGTCGCCCGCACCTGGGACCAGGAGGTCGTGCCCGAGCTGCGAACCACCGGGCTGTGGTCCGGCGAGGTGGCGGCGCGCGACCACGCCGGCCGACTCGTGCCGCTGTCGCTCGTGGTGCTCGCCACCGCCGACGACGACGGGAACCTGGCGCTGGTCTCCGGCATCGCCCGCGACATGAGCGAGCGGAGCGAGTTCGAGGCCAAGCTCGAGCACCAGGCCACCCACGACCCGCTGACCGGCCTCCCCAACCGCACACTGCTGCTGGATCGGCTCGGCGTCGCCGTCGGCCGGGCCGAGCGCAGCGGCCGACCGGTCGCCGTCCTGTTCATCGACCTCGACCACTTCAAGGTGGTGAACGACAGCCTGGGCCACACCTACGGCGATCGCCTGCTGATCACGATCGCCGACCGCCTGGCCGAGGTGCTGCGCCCCGGCGACACGGTCGCCCGCTTCGGCGGCGACGAGTTCGTGCTCCTCTGCGAGGACCTCGCCGACGGGGACGAGGCGAGCGCCATCGCGGAACGGGTGGCGGCCGCGGTCTCGGCCCCGGTGACGGTCGACGACATCGAGGTCTTCGTCTCGGCCAGCATCGGCATCGCGATCGGCCGGGGCATCCGCACCGATCCCGAGGACCTGCTGCGCGACGCCGACTCGGCGATGTACCAGGCCAAGGATCGCGGCCGCTCCCGGGCCGAGGTGTTCGACAGCCAGATGCGCACCCGGGCCATCGACCGGCTCGAGCTGGAGACGTCGTTGCGCCGGGCCATCGAGCGGCACGAGCTGCGGGTGGCCTACCAACCGCAGTTCTCGCTCGACACCGGCCGGCCGGTGGGCTTCGAGGCGCTGCTGCGCTGGGAGCACCCCGAACGCGGCCTCCTCCTGCCGGCCGACTTCCTGCCGATCGCCGAAGAAGCCCGGCTCATCCTGCCCATCGGCATCTGGACGGCCCGCCAGGCCTGTCGGGTGCTGGGCAAGGCGCAGTCGCTCCCGGGGCACCGCGGGTTGTCGGTGGCGGTGAACCTGTCGGCCCGCCAGCTGGCCGATCCCCACCTCCCCGACCACATCGCGGCCATCCTCGACGAGACGGCCGTCGAGCCCGACTCCGTCCAGTTCGAGATCACCGAGAGCGTCCTGATGGAAGACGTCGAGGACAGCCAACGCGAGCTCCAACGCCTCCGAGCGCTCGGTGTGCACATCGCGGTCGACGACTTCGGCACCGGCTACTCCTCGTTCGCGTACCTCCGCCGGTTTCCGGTCGACGTGCTCAAGGTCGACCGGTCGTTCGTCGACGGACTCGGCACCGAGGCCGAGGACTCGGCCATCGTCGCGGCCGTGGTGAACCTGGCCCACACACTCGGCATGCGAGCGGTGGCCGAAGGGGTCGAGACGGTCGAGCAGCTCGCCGAGCTGCGCCGGCTGGGCTGCGACCAGGCCCAGGGTTACCTGTTGGGCCGGCCGATGTCCGACGCCGCCCTCCTCGAGCTCCTGGGCGAGCCGACGTACGGCGCCTGGTAGAGACCCCCGTCAGGATCGGCGGCAGGCGATCGACCGGATCGCGCACAGCTTGCGGTTGGCCTCCGTGGCGAGGCCCCGATCGTGGGCCGCGATGGCCGCCGTCCGCTGGCCGGCCAAGGCGGCCTCCGACCATGGGTTGCGGCGCAGTGCGTGGGCAAAGGCCGCAAGGCTCTCGGTCGGGGTACCCCACCACAGCTCGTAGATCCCGAGATCGGACCACCAGGTCGGACGATCGGGGTCCATCGCCGCGACCCCGCGAGCGGCGGCCAGGGCGGCAGCCGTGTTGCGACGGGTCGGCGCGAACCGAGCCCGTTGCACGAGCAGTTGGGTGCGAAGGTCGGCCAGCGTGGGATCGGGTGGGAACACCCGCTGCGCCCGCTCGATGGCGCTGATCGAACCCAGCCGCTTCGTCCCGATGCTGACCTCGTGGCTCGCGTAGACGACCACCGACCCGGCGACGAGCCCGAGCGCCGTGAGGATCACCACGGCGCTCACGACCGCCGCGCTCGGCTGGGATCGACGGGGGAGCGATGGCGCGGCGGCACCCAGTGCGAGGAACGCCACCGGTGCCGTGGCGATGGACACGGGCTCGAGCAGCCATGTCACCGCGATCCCGACCGCGAGCCACCACATCGGTCCCGCGCCGCGGCCGGCCAGCACGAGCCAGCCCCCGAGGAGGACCAGACCGACGATCCCCACCGTGGTCGCTTGCTCGACCAGGACGTCGTGGGCGTCGAAGAACAGCTTGTCGGCACCTTCGTGCACCGCGTACGCCACCGTCAGGCGTGGGGACGTTGCCGTTCGGAACTGTCCCGGGCCCCACCCCGTGACGGGACGTTCCACGAAGGCGTGGCCGGCGGCCCTCCACATCTCGACTCGAGGGGTCACCCCGGAACCGGCATCGCCCTGGATGCGGTTCACCGTCGAGGAAGCCTGTGAGACGAGCAGCGACAGGCCGATCCCGGTGGCGACGGCCAGCCCGACCAGCGCGACCCGGCGCCAGTCGATCCGCCAACCGGCCGCCAGCGCGGCGATGGCTCCGCCGACGAGGGCGATCCGGCTGCCCGACAAGCTCGCACCGAACCCGCAGAAGGCAACGGTGGCGAGCATCACGCCTTGGCGGGCCGAGCGGGCCCGAGGGGCGTGCGCGGCGAGGTGGCCGGCGAGGGCCATGCCCCCGGCCATCAGCCCACCGAAGTACACGGAGCTGGCGGTGAACCCCGCGGCCCGCCCGTCGTTGGTGGCGAGCACCCCGAGCAACTTCCCGTAGCGCACCTGGCAGAACCCCAGCCCGACGTTGGCCAGCGCGGCGAAGACGGTCGCACCGACGAGCAGGGGTACCACGGTCCGGTCGACTCGTCGCCCGACGGCCCAGCACGCCATGAAGCCGGCGAGGAAGAGCACCCCCCGATCGGTGCCGTAGCCGCCGATGAGGGCATGCAGCGGGTCGCGCGACAGCAGGGCCGACACCACGGCCCAGACGAGGAAGCCGAGCGCCCAGCGGGCCGCCCGGTCGCGCTGACGGGCGAGGCCGCCCAGCACCACCAGACCCGGTCCGACGATGACGAGGAGCAACGCGGTGCGCAGGGCCCACGTGGCGTTGTCGAGTCCCCCGAGGTCGAGGAGGGGCACGAGCAGCACGACCCCGACGGCGACGAGCTCGAACAGGCCGAGCTCCACCGACACGCCGAACACCCGGCGGGCCGGTTCGCCACCGGCGGCCGCCGAAGCAGCGTCGTTGCGGATGTTCGGGGCGACACCCACCGCCGCCGGCCCCTCGTTCACCATCGCGCGCACCGTACCCGAGGACCGTCGACGCCGATGGGTCGGCTCGTGGTCGGGACCGGACGCTCAGCGGGCGAAGCGGGCCAACGCCTCGGGCACGGAGCACTCGATCACGCCTGGCTCGTCGGCCACCGCCGCCAGCCACGGCGGACGCACGACGGCCGACACCGCGACGGGAGCCTCGAGCTCGGAGCGTTGCATGGCCAGGCGCAGGTAGGTCAGCGCGTAGTCCGGCGGGCGCACGTCGCGGCTCAGCTCCAAGAGGGCCAGCGGGTCGGGGGTCCGGCCCGAACCCTCGGCCGGCGTGATCACCACGGGCGAGCCCGGACTCGTGCCACCACCGGCCAGGCCGCTGCCGTCGGCCAGGACGGCGCCACGGACCTCGTTGGGGCGGGCGCCGGCGATCAGCAGGGCGACGTAGGCACCGATGCCCCGCCCGCACACGGTCAGCGGTCCGAGGGCGGCCACGGCCGCGTCGGCGTCGCCCATCAGGAGCTCGGCGGTGTACCCGCCTCCGCGGGGGATCGTCGAGCCGCCGTGCCCGGCGAAGTCGAGGCCCCACACCGGGCCGGGCCAGGCCGAGACCGGACCGGGGAGGCGATCCGGCGTGCGTTCGCCGAGGCCGTGCAGCAGCAGCAGCGGGTGGGCATCGCCATGGTCGCGGAGCTGGTGCAGCGCGAGGTCGACCTTGTAGTGGTGCAGCACCCGTGTCGGTTCGGTCACGCCAGGAACTCCAGGACGAGGTCGGCCACCACGCGCGGCTTCTCGATGTGCACGAAGTGGCCCGTGTTGTCGAGGGGCACGAAGCGGCCCCCCGCCGGCAGGTAGGGATAGACGTCCTCGGGGAGGGTGCCCCAGCCCATCATCTCCAGTTCGAGGCCCAGCACCGCGAGCACGGGCATCCCGAGGGCCGGCAACCGACGCATCACCCACTCCGGGCGCCACGGGCCGAAGCCGCCCGGCCGCATGCTCGGGTCGAGCTTCCAGCGCCAGCCGTCGTCGTCGAGGCGGGCACCGATGGTGACCAGGTAGCGCAGCCAGTCGAGCGACAGCCGGGGGTTCATCCGCTGGCGGCGGCCGGCCAGCTCGTCGAGGGTGCCCGGCCGACGCTGCGCCTCGCCGAGGTCGCGCCGACGATCGAGCCAGGCCTCGACCTCGGCCGCGAGCATGCGGGTCCGGGTGTGCTCGGCGATGTCGGGCATCGACCGGCCCGAGGGCAGGCCGTCGAGGTTGACCAGGTGGCTCACGCGGTGGGGGCAGGACTCGGCCAGCTGGACCATCACCGCCCCGCCCTTGCTGTGGCCCAGGACCGGGACCGGATCGGGGCTCACCGAGTCGAGGACGGCGACGGCATCGCGCAGGTCGGCGTCCCAGCTGTAGAACTCGGTGTGGTCGCTGTCGCCGTGGCCCCGGGCATCCCACGCCACGACCCGCCACCCGCCGTCGGCGATCATTGGAGCGAACACGTCGAAGGTGCCCGCGAAGTCGAACCCGCCGTGGGCGAAGGCGATGGGCGGCGCGTCGGCGGGACCCCACTCCACCACCGAAAGGCCCACCCCGCGGGCGTCCACGGTGCGGATCCGGTCGGGACGACGGGCCCCGGGATACGAGATCGGATCCGGGCTCGCCACGAGGGTCACCTTAGGGCAGCCGCTTGACCCGCCGGTCAGGTGGGTCCCTCCATCGGCCACGATCGGCCGACGCGTTGTAGCATCGCCGGACTGTGACCGACGTGACTGCCGAGGGCCGGACGAAGGTGTCGCACCGGCTGCGGGCGGCCCGATCCGACAAGCACAAGCACCTGATCACCGGCTCGGCCGTACTGGTGGTCGGGGCCGCGATCCAGGCGGCGTCGGGCGCGATCTTCTGGCTGATCGCTGCCCACCTCGATTCCGAGCACGTGGTCGGGGCGGCAGGGAAGCTCTTCACGTCCGTCCTGTTCGTCACCTACCTCGCCGGCCTCGGCCTGCCCGTCGCGCTGGCCCGGTACGCGGCCGACCGCAGCGAGAGCAGCGACGTCATCTTCACCCGCGGGGTGCTGGCCACCACTGCGGCATCGGTGGCCGGCGGTCTCGGCTACGTGGCCCTCTTCCACGGTTCCGCCACGGGCATCCTGACCAGCGCGGTCAACCCGGTCGTCGGCCCCCTCCTGTTCGCGACGATGGTGATCGGCGCGGCGCTTTCGATGATCGTCGACGTGCGGTGCATGACCGCTCGGCGCTGGAACTTCGTGATGGCCCGCATGACCGTGGTGGGGCTGTGCCGGTTCCCGCTGCTCTTCCTGTTCCGGCACGCGAGCGACGACTCGCGGTCGCTGTGGCTGTTCGTGGCGGCGGCCGCCCCGGTGGCGCTCTCGGGCATCCTCGGTGCGCTGTTCGTGCCGAAGGTGGCCGGTGGGACGCACCGCCTGGGCCCGAAACCGGCGCAGTACGCGCAGGCGGTTCGCTACTCAGGCGTCAACTTCGTGTCGACCCTCGCCTACCAGGCGCCGTACTTCCTGCTGCCGGTGATCGTCCTGGCCAAGGTGTCGAACGGGTCCTACGCCAGCTTCAACGTGGCGTGGGGGATCGTGGCGGTGGCGTTCTACGTCCCGACCGCCATCGGGCAGGCCCTGCTGGCCGAGGGTGGCCGCGACGGCGCCAAGGTGAGCGCCCAGCTCCGCCTCGCGATGACCCTCGCCGTCGGGCTGATGGTCGCGGCCGCCGCCGCGGCGTTCGTGGGCAACGGCGTGGTCACCAAGGTGTACGGCCAGCCGTACCACGAGGCGGCCCGCATCCTGCCGGTCATGGTGGCCGCCGGCATCCCGTGGGCCATCACGTCGCTCTACCTGGCCGAGGTGCGCATCCTGCACCGGCACTTCGCCACCGTGGCGATCACCGGCGCCCTGACCGCCGCGATCGTGGTGCCGGCGCTGTTCCTCGTCCCCGATCGGGGGGTCGACGGAGCCAGCGTCTCATGGTTCGTCGGCAACCTGGTCGCCGCGGCGGTGGCCATCGCCGCCGTGCGGTTCAGCCGGCGCAGCGCCATCCCCGACGCCACCCTCGGCGACTCGGCCACGATCGTCGACGTGACCGAGGTCGGCATCACCATGGCCGAGCACACCGCCTGACCCTCGGCGGCGTGCGGTACCGGCGGCCGCCGTCAGGCGGTCGCGGCCGACGCCGGAGAAGCGATGCCGAGCATGCGGGACATGCCTTCCATGTCGCGGCAGTAGCGGAACGCGTTCTCCGGGGTGATCTCGCCCGCTCGGACCAGCTGGGCCAGCGAGTCGTCGAGCGTCTGCATGCCGAGCTTCTTGCCGGATGCGATGGTGTTGGCGATCTGGTGCACCTTCCCGTCACGGATCAACGCCCGCAGCGCGGGGGTCGCCAGAAGGACCTCGCAGGCCGCCACCCGACGGCGACCGTCGGCGGTGGGCACGAGTTGCTGGGCGACGATGCCCTGGAGGGTGTTGGCCAGCTGCGTGCGGACCTGGGCCTGCTGCCCGGCGGGGAACACGTCGACGATGCGGTCGACCGTCTGGCCCGAGTCCTGGGTGTGCAGGGTGGCGAACACGAGGTGGCCGGTCTCGGCTGCGCTGATGGCGGTGCTGATGGTCTCGAGATCGCGCATCTCGCCGACCAGGATCACGTCGGGGTCCTGGCGCAGGGCCCGCTTCAGCGCCTCGGCGAAGCTGTCGGTGTCGTCGCCGATCTCTCGCTGGTTGACCAGCGCCCGCTTCGACGTGTGCACGAACTCGACCGGGTCCTCGATGGTGAGGATGTGGGCCGGGTGCCGCTGGTTCACGAGGTCGAGGATCGAGGCGAGGGTGGTGGACTTGCCCGAGCCGGTCGGGCCGGTGACGAGCACGAGACCGCGTGACAGGTCGGCGAACGAGTTGAGGACGGTCGGCATGCCGAGCGACTCCAGCGGCACCACGGTGGCCGGGATCACCCGGAAGGAGGCGCCGACCGCGCCGCGCTGCACGAACAGGTTCACGCGCATGCGGACCCGGCCGGGGATCGAGTACGCGGTGTCGAGCTCGCGATCCTTGGCGAACCGCTCACGCTGGCGGGCGGTGGCCACCGAGAGGGCCATCTCCCGTACCTCGGCCGCCGTGAGGACCGGAGCGTCGGGGATGGGCGCCAACTTGCCCAGGAGCCTGACGTAGGGGGGGTGGTCGGCGGCGAGGTGCAGATCCGATCCGCCGAGCGCCAGCACCTGCTCGATGATCACCGAGAGGCGTTGCTCGGGCTCGGACATGTTGCCGTGGGCGCTGACCGAACCGTCGATGGTCTCGGCGATGGCCCGCTCGAGCTCGGCCCGGTCGGCTCCGACCGGCGTGGCTTCGTGGCGGTGGCCCTCATCTCGCCGCGACCGGGAAGAGCCCCGACGCCGCGATCGGGCCCGCGATCCCGTCGCCCTGGATCATGAGGTCACGGGCCTCCACCAAGCCCCGCTCGAAGACCTTGTTGTTCGAGCTCTCGATGGCGGACGCCATCGCGTCGGGCAGCGGAACGCCGGCCCGCATCATCGCGGCGATGACGCGGCAGAAGCGCTCGATCGCCGAGTACTCGACGATCTGGCCGATGAGCGGGATGTTCAGGAAGACCTTGTGCCGTACGTACATGCCGCCCTCGGTCTTGCCCGAGATGATGTAGATCGCGATGAGGACGATGAGGATCGTGAGCTGCAGCCACCACCAGTTGCTCATGAACGTCGAGAACCCGAGCAGCATGCGGGTGGGGAGGGGCAGCTTCGAATGAAGGTCCTTGAAGAAGGCCACGAAGCGCGGCAGGACGAACAGGACCATGATGAACATGGTCGCGATCGACATGAGCATGATGACGGCCGGGTACGTGATGGCCGCCTTCACCTTCGAGCGAGCCTCGAGGTCTCGCTCGATGTAGAGCGAGAGCTGGTCGAGCACGATGTCGAGCTGGCCGGTCATCTCCGCCGAGCGCAGGATGCTGACGTAGTACGGGGGGAACACCGACGAGTGGATCGACACCGCGTCGGAGAACGGGACACCGCCCTGGAGCGCCTCCTCGATGTCGCCGAGGATGGCCTTGAAGCGCTTGTTCCCCGCGCCCTCGCGGACGACGCGGAGCGCCTCGTTGATCGGGATGCCCGAGCGCACGAACGCCGCGAGTTGCCGCGAGAAGTGCATGATCTCGGTCTTCGGGACCTTCTCCTTCGTGATGTCGAAGTTGAAGCCCTTCTTCTCCCGGATCTTGGTGGCCGAGAGCCCTTGTCGCAGCAGGTCGTTCTCGAGGCTCGCGACGCTGGCCGCCTCGCCCGTCGAGGTGATGGCGACGCCATCGGCGCCGACGGCGGTGTACTTGAACGTTGCCAAAACCTGCTCCCCCCTGCTCAGAACTGCCTAAACAACATAGACGGTGCGCATTACCTCAGCAACCGTGGTCACCCCTACGTCGATCAGGCCGACGGCCTGATCGCGCATCGGGACCATGCCCTGGGAGATGCCGAGCTTGCGCATGTCCTCGATGGCGGCGTTCTGCACCATGAGCTCGCGCATCTCGTCGGTGATGCGCAGCACCTCGTACACGCCCACCCGCCCGAAGTACCCGGTGTCGCTGCAGAACGAACATCCCCTGCCCCGCTGGAAGGGTCCCTCCGGCTTCTGGCCCCCGGCCCGCAGGTAGAAGGCGTGGTCCTCGGGCGTCAGTTCGTAGGTCTCGAGGCAATGGTCGCAATTGCGCCGGACGAGGCGTTGGCCCACCACCGCGAGCATCGCCGACGCCAGCAGGAAGGACTCGATGCCCATGTCGAGGAAGCGGTGCAGGGCGCTGGTCGAGTCGGTGGCGTGGATGGTCGACATCACGAAGTGACCGGTCAGGGCGGCCTGGATGGCGATGCGGGCCGTCTCGACGTCGCGGATCTCACCGACGAGGATGGCATCGGGATCCTGGCGGAGGATGGCGCGGAGGCCGCCGGCGAAGGTGATGCCGGCCTGCTCGTTGATCGAGATCTGGTTGATCGTGGGGAACACGTACTCGACGGGATCCTCGACCGTCATGACGTTGATCTCTTCGCTCTGGATCTCGGACATCGTGGCGTAGAGCGTCGTCGTCTTGCCGGAGCCGGTCGGTCCTGCGCACACCACCATCCCGTACGGCGACGCGATCACATCGCGGTAGACGGCCGCCGTGCCAGGCGGCATCCCGAGCTCGCCGAGGTCGTACAGAGCACGCTGCTTGTCCAGGATCCGCATGACCGTCTTCTCGCCGAACACCGTGCCGGTGGTGCTCACGCGGACGTCGAGCTCGCGGCCGTCGACCGTGACCTCGAGCTGACCGTCCTGCGGCCGGCGACGTTCGACGATGTTGAGGCTGGCCATGATCTTGATGCGGCTGACCAGCGCCTGCGACATGGATTGCGGGAGCGACAGCACCTCGTGCAGCGCACCATCGATGCGGTTGCGGACCCGCACGCGGTCGCCCATCGGTTCGATGTGGACGTCGGACGCCCGATCGCGCACGGCCTGCGACAGCAGACGACTGACCACCTGCACGACCGGAGCGTTCTCATCCACCCGCTCGGTCGCCGCTTCGGCCAGCACCGGCCCGGACCGGGCCTCGAACGCCTTGACGAACTTGTCGACCTCGGCCACGGCGCTGAACAGGCGGTTCTGGAACCGCACCACGTCGCTGAGGCCGGCACACACCAGCTGCACGCTGTCGCCCGCGGCAGTGGCCAGGGTGGTGCGAAGGTCCGGGATGGTCGGGTCGGCCACGGCGATGTAGACGCCCTGCGGGGCCCGACGGACCGGTGCGACGGCCAGCTCGCGAACGAGCTCCTCGGGCAGGAGCGAGGCGAGCGCTCCCTCCGGCGTCTCGTTGGCGAGGTCGACGAAGGCCAAGCCGCTCTGGGCGGCCAGCGCCACACCGATGGCGCGGTCCGGAACGCGCTGGGTGTGGACCAGCAGCTCGCCGATGCGGCGATGCGGGTCGGAGAGCGGCTGCGCGGCCAGCGCGTCGATGAGCTGCTGCTGGGTGATGGCTCCCTGGCTGACCAGGATCTCACCGAGCGGAGCATGGACCTGTTCCATCGGAACGAGCGGGGCGGCGACCGCCGCGGTGGCCTGCTGCCCCGGTTCCACATCGACGCCCGGCTGCGGATCCTCGATCAGCCCCGCGGTCGGGTCGGCCGGACGGGTGGGCAGGATCACGCCGCCCCCGTTGCGGTCCTGCCCTTTGCCACGTCGGAGTGCCATCGCAACCACCTCCCCCAAAGTCATGATGTTCGAATACGGGTCGAGCAGGAACGGGTCGCAGCAGGCAATCCGCTTGCCGAGCCCGCGTGCCCCTGCGCGTGCAAGTTCGAGCGAGGTTAGTACGTGGGGTCCGCCACGCCTAGGCGGAGTGAGCCTTTCGACCTATGTGCCCGCTCTCAGACGGCCGCAGGCACCACGGACTGCGCGGCCCAGCGCTCGGCCATCCGGCGGCCGGCCTTCCCGATTCGCTCGATGCGCCGGACGAGCCGCGTCCGAGCGTCCTCCGCGGCCGGGCTCAGCCCCTCGAGCTGCTCGACACCCCAGTGGCGCAGGACGACGGGGACGAGGATCAACTGGTGGTGGCTGGCGAGGTCGTAGATGCCGGCCCGAGCGATGGCGAGCGCGTGGTCCTCGAAATCGACGATTCCCGTCCCTGGCATCTCGAAGTCGGTGACCTGGCGTTCGATCGCCTCGACCACCGGGGAGGGGTCGATCTCCAGGGCCGCCGAGACGAGGTCGCGGTAGAAGATGTGGTGCAGGTTCTCGTCGGCCGCCACCCGGGCCATGACCTCGTAGCCCACCCGATCGTCGAGCAGCTTGCCGGTTGCCCGGTGGGCGACGCGGGTCGCCAGCTCCTGCAGCGCGACGTAGACCAGCCCGTCGAGCGCCGAGGTCGGTTGCGGCACCACGCCGTGGCTGACCTGGTGCATGCGGGCCCGCTCGAGGGCCACCGGGTCGACCATCCGGGTGACGGTCAGGTAGTCGCGCAGGACGATCGAGTGGCGACCTTCCTCGGCGGTCCAGCGCCGGGCCCAGGTCCCCCATGCGCCGTCGGCACCGAACATGCGGTCGATGGTGTGGAAGTAGTAGGGGAGGTTGTCCTCGGTCAGCAGGTTGACGAACAGCGCGCTTCGGATCCCCGGTGCCATGGGCGCGACCGACTCCTGCCACGCCCGCTCGGCCGTCTCGGCCGTCCCCCGCTCCCACGGCACGAGCTCGTGGGGGAACCACTCCTTCGTCGTCGTCAGGTGTCGGTCGGTGAGGCGTTCCACCACCGGCTCCAGTGCGGAGAGCAGGGCCGTTTCGGTGAGCATCCTTCCAGCCTACCTACCGGTAGGTAGGCTGGCACGTCAGCCGGCGGATGCGGTCACTGGAGATCGGTCAGGATCGCCGCCAGCTCGGTCGGGTAGCGGGTCATGAAGTAGGTGAAGGCCGGCTCGATCTCGTCGAGCAGGTTCGAGTCGGGCGAGAGCGTGGCCGCGAAGCCGTTGAGGTAGAGCAGGTTCTTGAAGAACAGGACCAGCTCCTTCGGGAGGCGGAACCCGTTGGCCGCCACGACCCGGATGATCGCCCCCATCGCCTGGCCGAGCTGGTCGACGCTCAGGTCGGTGTCGCGCTTGCGCAGGTTCGGGTCGATCGCGTCGAGCTGCGCCTCGATCTGGCGGGCCAGCGGCTCCAGCGCCTCGCCCGCCGGGACGGCTCCGAACGCCTGCAACCCCTCGAGCTGCATCACCACGTCGTCGCGGGCGAAGCCGATGAGGATCTTCACGACCGCGGCCCGCTGCTCGGCGTCGATGCGCCCCGCGATGCCGAAGTCGATGACCGAGAAGTCGCCGGTCTCGTTGACCAGGACGTTGCCCGCGTGGAGGTCGCCGTGGAACACGCCGAACGCGATCATGTGCTCGAGCACCGAGGTGATGGCCAGGCGCAGCAGCCGGGCGCCGTCGACCACGTCGGGGTACTCCTGCATGGCTCGGTCGTAGGGGACGCCGGGCACGCGGGTCATGACCATCACCTGTTCGGCGCAGAGGTGCGGGATCGGTCGCGGGTACCGCGCGAAGTCGTGGCCGGCGGCTTCGGAGGCGATGGCGATCTCGACCAGGTTGAGCGCCTCGAAGCGGAAGTCGATCTCCTCGAGCACCAGTTGGGCGAACAGCTCGACGAAGCCTGTGAGGTTGGCGACGCGGGCCGCCTTCGATGCCCGCTCACCCGCGCCGGCGGCGAGGGCCATGGCCCGCAGGTCGGTCTGGAACTGCTCGCGCAGCCCAGGGCGGCGCACCTTCACCACGACCTCCGTGCCGTCCGGCAGGCGGGCGGCATGGACCTGGCCGATCGACGCCGAGCCGAGCGGGACCGGATCGAAGTCGTGGAGCACGGCCTCGAGCGGCACCTCGAACGTGTCCTCGAAGATCTGTTCGGCCATGCCGGGCGGCAGCGGGGTCGCGGTGTCGCGGCACCAGCCGAACGCATCGACCCATTCGTCGGGCAGGAGCCCCTGGGCCGTTGCGACGAACTGGCCGAGCTTGATGTAGGTCGAGCCGCCGGCCTTGACCAGCTCCTGCGCGTGGCGGATCGATGCGCCGGCCTCGACGGAGCCCTCCCGGGCCCGACGCTTCGCATCGGCGGCCACGCCAGGCGCAGCCGCCCGCACGGCCCGGGCGCCGGTGCGGCCGACCGCCGCGAGGTTGGCCGGCCGCAACGAGGGCCGGGCCAGGACCAGGGCCTCGTCGGCCACCCGGGCCCGAGCGCCCGGACCCCAGGCGATCCACTTGCGGGCCTGGTCGCGCAGGCCGGGGACCTCATCGATCAACGCCGACTGGTCGAGCACGTCGAGCATGTCGGGCAACGGCGGGATGGCGTTCACGGCCGGCCCGCCCGGCGACCGGCCCCCACCTCGATGCTCCGATCCGCCATCGGCGGCCTCCTGGTGATCCGCTGGGGCCGCGAGCCTACGGCAGCAGGGTCGGCGCGGAAGGCCGGGGCGACCGGCGCACCCCGCGAGACGGCATCATCTGGCCGTTCGGTGACACGATCTACGATCGGTCGTCCAGAGGGCCCACGATCGAGGAGTGGCCGTGCGGGGACGACAGGTCATCGCGGCGCTCGCCATCGTGGCCGCCGCAGCCGGGTGCAGCGGCTCGGGGTCGAGCGGATCGAGCGCGGCCACGACCACGACGACGGTGGCGATGCGGTGCCGGCCGGCGACCGCGCTGCTCACGTCGGTCCTCACCTCGGGCCTGCGCCCGAAGTCGGTGGCCCTGCGGAAGGTGACGGTGGTCCGGGGCGCCGATCGCCCCGACGCGTACTACGTCGTGGCCGACGTGACCGGACCGAACGTCCACGCCGTCGGCCTCTGGGCCTCGACGGCCGACACGGGTTCGGGCCCGCTGTTCGCCCTGAACGACGTCGCGCGCCGCACCTCGGTGTGGAAGGACGCGACCAAGACCGCCCACCCCTACGCCCTCACCGACGCCGGCGCCCGCTTCGCCCTCGGCTGCTCCTGAGGCGGCGCCCGGTCCCATTGCCGGGCCGGGGTGGACCGCGGCTCAGCCGAACCGGGTCCGGAGGTGGGCCAGGACGATCAGGCCCGCCGCCGTGGGGCGACCGGTTCGGTCGGAGGTCACCAGCGCGTAGCGATCGCAGCCGGTGCCCTGGCCGGCATCCCACGCCCACGCGAGGTAGCCGTACCCGTGCTGGTCGGCCCAGGTCATGGTCCGCTCGGCGAAACCGGTCGATGCGGCCCCCGGGCAGGTCGCTTCGGCGAACTCGCCGACCACGATCGGGTAGCGCGTGCTGAGCCGCCCCTGGGCCAGGTCGACGTCGAGCTTCGTCGAGTCGGTGGCGCTGCGCCCGCTCGACGGGTAGGTGTGGATCTGGGCGACGAGCTGGTCGAGGGGATCCTTGGGCCGGTACCTGATCCAGTTGTCGAGCGCGTTCCCGTGGCCCAGGCCCTCGATCTGGATGACGTTGCGGGCGCCGGTGGCCCGGATGGCGTCGACCAGCTGTTGCGTACCGGCCACCCGGAACGAACCGGACCGGCCGGCCACCGCGTCCTCGGGCCGGTAGGTGTAGGTGCACCCGTCGCGGTAGCAGCCCCACACCTGGGCCACGTAGGTGGGGTAGTCCCGACAGGCCGCCGTGCCGCAGTCGATGCGGGGCTCGTTGAAGAGGTCGAACATCACCGCCGGGTTGTCCTTGAACGTGCGGGCGACCTGGCTCCACAGCGTGACCGAGTGGTCGGCGTTGGGCGCCACGTCCTGTTGGTCGGCCCGGTCGGTCCCGGGCCCGCTCCAATGGAGGTCGATGATCGGGTAGATGCCGGCCCGGGTGATTGCCCGGACCTCGCGGGCGATGAACGCCTGGTAGCGGGACCCGCCGAAGCGGGGGTCGACGCCGTTGATGCCCAGCCAGCAGTCCTCGTTCAGCGGGATCCGCACGACGTTGACGACCGGCTGGCCGTCGGCGGTGGTCCACCGCCGCAGCTCGGCGCCGATCCCGTCGGCATCGGCCAACCGCCGACCGCCGGTCCCGTCATCGGTGATGAACCCGGCGTCGTCGGCCTGCCGGCAGCGGTACTCGGTCCCCGACCGGTTCACCCCCCGGAGCTGCACGTCCTCACCGCCCTGGTCGATGAGCTGCGCACCCTTGCGGACGATGGAGAGCGGGTCGGCCGTCGAACCGGCCGCCGCTCGCGGCGACGGATGGGATCGGTTGCCCGACACGAGCTGGACGGCCAGCAACACCACCGCCACGACGGCCACCGCACCGACGCCGAGGGCGATGCCGCGCCGGCCCCGCCCGGCGCCGGCCCACCGGGCCCCGGCCCCGAAATCGGGCGAGGGCGAGGGCGAGGGCGAGGGCGGCGGGGCGCCGTCGTCGCTCACGGGCCGGGCCATACCGCAAGAGGATGCCACCCCGCCGGGCCCGCTCCGCATCCGGGTCGCCTGCACCATGTCATCTGGAGGCAGGCGACCCGGTCCGGCGAGCGGTCGCCGGAGGCCGCTGCGGTCAATCGAACCGGCGGCGGCGACGGGTCAGGGCGACGCCGACGAGGACGAGGCCGGCCCCGAACGCCAGCATCGATCCCAGTTCCGCACCGGTGCGGGCCAGGTCGGCGCTCTGGGTCCCCGGACCCCGGCCCGCATCGCTCGCCGAGGTGACCACCTCGGTGGTCGTGCTCTCCTGCGGCTGGCTGACCGAGCTCGGTGCGATGTCGGGCGTTGTCGTGGCGGGCGTGGTCTCGGGCACGCTCGACGACGGTCCAGGTGTGGGCTCCGTCGTCGAGGTCGTGGTGGCCGGGATGGTCTCGACCGGCACGGTGGAGGAGATCTGCGGGACGGTCGTCGTGGTCCCCGGCGTCGTGGACGTCGTGGTGGTACCGGGCAGGGTGGTCGTCGTCTCCGGGACCGTCGTGGTCGTCTCGGGGACCGTCGTCGTGGTCTCGGGCACGGTCGTGGTCGTGGTCGTCTCGGGCGCCGTGGTGGTCGTATCCGGGATCGTCGTGGTCGTGGTGTCCGGGACGGTGGTGGTCGTCGTGTCCGGGATCGTGGTGGTGGAGTCCGGGACGGTCGTGGTCGTCGTCTGCAGGGTCGTGGTCGTCGTGGTGGTGGCGGCGGGGGTGTCGACGTTGAACAGGTCGGTGTCGGTCACGATGCCCGAGCCGGGGCCGGTGATCGGCTGGCCGGTCGGCGGGTTCGACGGATCCGGCGACGACACGCCGCCGACCAATCGACCAGGCCGACCGAGCACGGTGACCTGGTCCTCGTGGGTGGCGCTGTCGCCGAGGGCTGGCAGGGTGCCGGTGCAGGTGACCACCGCACCGGGCACCAGCGGCCCAGCGAAGAACAGTCCGGTCGAGGAGTCGGGGAACG
>Ga0209023_10002370_pt1 | contig 23650 bp, 24 predicted proteins | sample LakOneMetagenome_FD_187468 | JGI IMG/M metagenome (GOLD analysis project Ga0209023, IMG submission 187468) | Freshwater and sediment microbial communities from Lake Erie, Canada (SPAdes) (version 2) | ecosystem: Environmental > Aquatic > Freshwater > Lentic | place: Lake Erie, Canada... | reverse complement strand
CCATAGGCATCGACCGCAGCTGCCGCCGCGCTTCCGATCGGCACAAGCCGTTCCTTGCTGCCCTTTCCCGCCACGATCGCATAGCCCCGCCCCGGCTGCACCGCATGTCGCGGCAGACTGACAAGTTCGGTGGCGCGCAACCCTGACCCGTACAGCAGCTCGACCAACGCGCGCAGCCGCAGAGTCGCAAAATCATCGGCGCGTTCGGCAAGCACCGCAAACAGTCGCGCGATGTCACCACCATCCATCGATTTGGGCAATGGCCGCGCCGCCGCCGGGCTTGGCAGATCGCGCGTCGGATTATCGGCACGATAGCCCTCGCGCTGCAGAAACCCGAAAAACCGCCGCAGCGCCGATGACTTGCGCGCCACACTCGATCGCGCCAGCGCCGCTAGGCTTGCACCGAGCCGTGCCAGCGCCGCCGCATCGGCACCCGTCAACTCGCCGCCGAGCGTTTCGCTCGCGCCGCGCAAATCGCGCTCATACGCGAGCAGCGTGTTGCGCGCCGCGCCCTGTTCGGCCGCCAGCATATCGAGGAACAGCGCAATCGCGCGCGCATCGGCCAGTGGCGTTGCGATGTTCACGCGGCCTTCAAGCGCGCGCTCACCCGCGCATCACAGCTTCCGCCACGATCATCCGCGCTTCATGCGCCCGCCCGACCGCGACCAGCGCCGCAATCAAATGCGCGAAATGCGCCGGCGGCACATCCGCCCATGGCCCCTGCAACGCGCTCGCCGCAAGCACAACAACTTCGCCAATGCGCCCGGCGCGCGCGGCTTCGTCGATCGCCCTGGTCCAACTGTTGTTGGCCGCGTCGATCCCATAATCATTTCGCAGGCTGTCCCAGTCCTTCCCGGCTTTACCCAGCCCGCCAAGCCCGGCAAGTAGCAACGCCGCACGGTGGCGGGTCTCGGCCTTGGGTCCCGAAAGCCCCGCCGCCCAGTCCTTGAAACGGTCTTGCGTTACCGGCACGCGCCGCGCGGCATCGGCGGCCACAAGCAGCGCCCAGCCATTGTTGTGCGCAGCCCCGCTCGCCGCATCGATCACCGGCCACCAGCGCAACGCGCCTTCAGCCGCGCCGGCGCTGAGCATAGAGCCAATCAGCAGCGGCGCCTCGTCGGAAAAGCGCTTGTCGACCGGCAGCGCCGCCGCCGCAATCGCCGTCTCGATCTGCCCGGCATAAAGCGCATCGGCACCATCTCCCGCTTCCCACACCGCACGCATACCACCCAACCGGTCGGCGGGTTTGATCGCGGCATAGGCGGCCCGCAGCGGCGCAGCAGGCGAGGCATCAAACCCGGCCTGATCGAGCCGGGCGCCGCCAGCACTCACAAAATTGACCATTTCCTGCGCCGAAGCGACTCCTTGGACCGCCGCCAGTCGCAACGCCGGCGCGCGCACCTCGTCGGACAATCCTGCCGCGCGCAGCACCCAACCGGCCTGCGCCGGCGGCAACTTGGCATAAAACTCAACCGGCACCTTGAGCCCCGCGGCAGTCGCCAACCCGAAGCGATATGGCGTCAGCGCGTCAATCTCTGTCCAGTCGAGGTTCGCTGCACGGCCGCCCGTCCCCGATAGCGTCGCGACGCGCTCGGCGAGCAACAGATCAAAATCATTGGCTTTGCCCGAGTCGCGCAACTGGTCAAAAACGTTCGCGGCAGTAATGTCATCGCCGGTCATCCCGGCGCAAATCGCGCTCGCCAGTCGCCATAGCGTATCGGTCGACAGCGCCTGCGCGGTCGGCGCCAGCGGACACAGCGCCGGCAGATCGGCCGCGGCCAGCGCCGCCTGCCCCGCCACCAGGTAAAGCTTGCGGCTGAACCGGTCGAGCGGCACCGCATCAAGCAGCGCCTTGGCGCCATCGACTTCGCCCATGCGCAGCAGCAGCCAGCCGCGTTCGGCAACCCAGTCGCCCGAATTGATACCGCGCGGCGTCAAGCTTTCGCTGAGCAGCGCGCGGCGCAACACGATATGCACCCAGCGCGAGGCAATCGGCGTATCAATCCGCCGCATCACCCCCGCCACGAAACGCCCGTTCGATCCGGCAAAGGTGTTGAGGCCGTAACCCGCGCCCGGCCCGGTGACCCAACCCGTCAGCGGCCCCGCAACCGCAAGCGAGCGGCCCGTCGCGGCGCCAGCAAACGGATCGACTGCATTGGCCGTCAATGTATCCGCGGGTTCTTCGACCGGCTGCGCGCGAACGAACGGCGCATCACTCGGCTCGACGGGTGCACCGGCAGCCGCGCCATCGACCGGCAAAGTGCCCGGCAGCGGCGCCACCGGTGCCGGCGCGGCCGGCGCTTCGAACGTGTCGGGCAACAGCGACTTGGGTGCCGCTGCGCCAGTCTGTGCCGCGACCGGCGTACTGCACAGCAACACCACCCCGACCAAACCTGCTGACAGTCCGGGTTTGATAGTGTGCATGGTGCTATTGCGCCAGCTTGGCATCCGGCACCGGCTGTTCGATCGTGCTGACCGACGGCGGCACATCGGCGAACATCAAATAGCCCGCGCCAACCATCACCAACGCCAGCACCACCAGCACAACCCACATCATCAAACGGCCCATAGTCCTGATCATTCCCGATTTTGGCCCCGTCGCAAAGTAGCGAGGGGCTTGGCCGCGCCAACTGGCGGTGTATAGCGGGAGGCGTGATGAAGTGCGACGCCAAAAACGACGGTCCGATGCCGCAAGCAGGCAGCGCAAACCCGCGACACACGCGCACCGTCGTGCTCGTCGGGCTGATGGGGGTCGGCAAAACCACGATTGGCCGACGGCTGAGCGCGCGCCTCGCGCTGCCCTTTGTCGATGCCGACGCCGAAATTGAACGCGCCGCCGGACAGTCGATCACCGAAATCTTCGAACGCTTCGGCGAAGCGCATTTCCGCGACGGCGAGCGCCGCGTCATCGCGCGCCTCATCGACGGCCCGCCCAAAGTGCTGGCAACCGGCGGCGGTGCGTTCGTCAATGATCAAACCCGCGCGCTGATCCTCGAACGCGCCGTTGCGGTCTGGCTCGATGCCGATATCGCGACCCTTGTCGAACGCGTCGGCCGGCGCGGCAATCGTCCGCTGCTCGCCGGCCGCGATGCGACGACAGTGCTCACCGAACTCGCGGCGGCACGCAACCCGCTCTATGCGCAGGCGCAAATCCATGTCGCGAGCAAGCCCGCACCGCACGACGCTACCGTCGCAGCGATTATCGACGCGCTCGCCAAACTGCCGGACGCAGCACCATGACGGTCACGGTCGACGTCGCACTCGGCGATCGCAGCTACCCGATCCACATCGGCGCGGGGTTGCTGGCGATGGCCGGATCGCTGCTCGTAGCCATGGCGCCGCGCGGCCGCCTCGCCGTGGTTACCGACGCCACCGTCGCATCGCTCCATCTCGATGCGCTGGTTACAGCGCTTGGCGAAGCCGGCATCGCCGTCGATGCGGTGGTGCTGCCGCCCGGCGAGGCGACCAAAAGCTGGGCCAACCTGCAAGCCGTCACCGAAAAGCTGCTCGCGCTCGGTGTCGAACGCGGCGATGCGGTGGTGGCGTTCGGCGGCGGCGTCATTGGCGATCTGACGGGCTTTGCCGCGAGCATCCTGCGGCGCGGCTGCCGCTTCGTGCAAATCCCGACGACCTTGCTTGCACAGGTCGATTCGTCGGTTGGCGGCAAGACCGCGATCAACGCCGCCGCCGGCAAGAACCTTGTCGGCGCTTTCCATCAGCCCGAAATGGTGCTGATCGATCCCTACTTGCTCGATAGCCTGCCCCAGCGCGAACTGCGCGCCGGTTACGCCGAGGTCGTCAAATACGGGCTGATCGATGATTTCGCGCTGTTCGAATGGCTCGAAGCCAATGCTGCATCGCTGCTGTCAGGCGACGCCGCCGCGCGTGAATACGCCATCGCCGCCAGCTGCCGCGCCAAGGCCGCCACCGTCGCCGCCGACGAACATGAAACCAGCGGCCGCCGCGCCTTGCTCAACCTCGGCCACACCTTCGGACACGCGCTCGAAGCCGAAACCGGCTTTTCCGAGCGTCTGCTCCACGGCGAAGGCGTCGCAATCGGCATGGCGCTGGCGTTCGGCTTCTCCGCAGCGACGGGGCGCTGCAGTGGTCAGGATGCGGCGCGCGTCACGGCGCACCTGGCTGCCGTCGGGCTTCCGGTGACCCCGCGCGGCGCTGGCATCATCGCCACGGGCAAAACACTCGCCGCGCACATGCTCCAGGACAAAAAAATGAGCGGTGGCCGTCTCGCGTTCATCCTCGCCAACGGCATCGGCCAAGCCTATGTCGACAAAACCGTCGCACTCGCCGACGTCGAAGCCTTTCTTGACGCGCTGCCCGACTAGACCAGCGACATCCGGTTGGAGCCGTGTCGCGCCACCGCCGCCTGCCCCGCCACGGTCGCGAGTGATTTGGCGCGGATCGTGTCGAGCAACACCCAATCCGACCGCGCGGCGTCGGGCGTCAATGTCACCGTCAGATAACCGCGCCGGCTGAGGTCGCACCATTTGAGCCCTGGATTGAACGCTGCCATATCAGCGGCGGCCTTTTTGGGATCGATCGCCAGCACTGATTCGAACCCCGGCGACGTCACCCCCTGCCCGGCAAATTCAACCCCCATCGGCTTGCCGCCCAGCGTCAGATCGTTCGCCCAGGCGTTATGGCTGTCGCCCGACAGCACAACCAGATTGGCCTTCGCGCCTTGCGCCAATTTGTACAGCCGTGTCCGCGCCGCTGGATAACCGTCCCAGCTATCCATATTGAACGGCAGATTGATCGACCCCGCCAGAACGCCGATTTTGACAAAACCCGCAATATTCTTGTCGGCATCGGGCGCCAGCCAGCCGAGCGCTGCGGGCGGCAACTTGACCTCGCCCATGACGATTTGCTGCGCCACGACCTGCCACTTTGCGCCGCGCTTGACCGATGTTTTGAGCGTTTCGCCCAGCCATTGCTCCTGCGCTGCCCCCAGCAAATTGCGTTTGGGGTCCGACCACGGCCCGTCGCGAAATGCGACAAGTGCTGCCTTTGGATCGGTCGAACCCTTGACCGCACTGAACATTTCAAGCTGCTTGTCGCGCCCCTCAACCCGCGTGTCGAGCGTGATCAGCGAAAGCAAATCGCCGATGTCATAGCGCTGATACGGTCGCCCGCTGACCGGCAGCCATTCGCTATGCGCCTGCTTTGCCGCTGCCTTGCGCGCGAACCAATCGCCCTCGGTCTTGCCGTCATGGTTCTCGGCGCCGCCCATCCACGCATCATTGGCAAATTCATGGTCATCCCAGATCGCCACCCACGGAAACAGCCGGTGCAATTCCTGCAAATCGGGATCGTCGCGGTAGCTCGCATAGCGCGTCCGGTAATCGGCGAGCGTGACAATTTCGTTCACCGGCTCGACCAGTCGCCCCGGCGCGGTTTCGGCAGTGGTCGGATATTCGCCGCGCTGATATTCGTACAGATAGTCACCGAGGTGGACGACGAGATCGAGATCATCGCGCTTCGCCGCATGGCCATAGGCGTTGAACCAGCCAAAGCCGATGTTCGAACAACTGAACACCGCGAGCTTGTATTGCGCCAACGGCCCCACAGGCAGCGTCCGCGTCCGCCCGACCGGAGAATGGCTGCCATCGGGCGCGACAAACCGGTAAAAATACGTCGTCGCCGGCTTCAACCCGTCAACCACCACCTTCGCACAGCCGTCACTCGCGCCATTGGCGCTGACTTCGCGCGAGCGTAGCACCGTGGCAAAGCTGCTGTCCGCGGCGACCTCGGCGCGCAACACCGGCCGGTCGTCAACGCCAACATAGCGTGTCCACAACAGCATCGAATGCGGGCCTGGCTCGCCGCTCGCGACGCTATGTGTGAACCCCGTTGTCGGCGCATTGGCAGCGCGCACCCGGCCCGGCAGCAGCATCCCGCCCGCCACCAGCGCACCGCTGCGGATCAGCCGCCGCCGCGTAATATCGAGACTGGTAAAATCAATCATGGCGCACGCCCCCAAAATTCATTGCCGCACCCTAACGCAGCCGCGTGCCAAAGCAACCGCGCCAGCATGACGATTTGCCGCGCGGGTCTTGCACACAACCGCCTTTCGGGCATAGGCTGGCTACTTGCAAACCATCCCTCGCTTGGAGATACGCCATGGCCACCGCAGTCCAACCCGTCGCCAACGTCAAGGATCGCGTGTCCGCCGAGGAATGGCAGCTCCGCGTCGACCTCGCCGCCGCGTATCGCCTCGTCGCGCTCTATGGCTGGGACGACATGATCTTCACGCATCTATCGGTGCGCATCCCCGGCCCCGAGCATCATTTCCTGATCAACCCGTATAATCTGATGTTCGAGGAGATCACCGCCTCAAGCCTGGTGAAAATCGACATGAACGGCAACCCCGTCGACGAAACTCCCTATCTCGTCAACGCCGCCGGCTTCACCGTCCATTCGGCGATCCACATGGCACGCGATGACGCGCACGCCGTCATCCACCTCCATACGCCCTCGGGCCAGGCGGTCGCCGCGCAATCCAATGGCCTGCTGCCGATCAGCCAGACCGCGATGGCGGTCTACAGCCGCCTGTCGTACCACGACTATGAGGGCATCGCGACCGACCTGGAGGAGCGCGAGCGCCTCGGTTCGGACCTCGGGCCGACGAACAATGCGATGATCCTGCGCAACCACGGCACGTTGACCGTCGGCAAAACCATGGCCGATGCGTTCGTCTCGATGTACTATCTCGAACGCGCCTGCGAAGTGCAGGTCAAAGCGCTCAGTGCCGGCGCCAAGGGCCTCAACAACCCGCCACAAGGCACCCCCGAAAAGGTCCATGGCCAGACCGAAGGCATCAGCATGCTCGCCGACAAGCTGGCCTGGCCGGCGCTGCTCCGCAAACTTGACCGCGCCAATCCGGGCTACGCGAACTAACCCGCCAGCCCGGTGCGCTTTCTAGCTCCCCTCTCTTCCAGGGAGGGGCTGGGGGTGGGTGCGCCCGCCCCGCAACGCACGTTGCCAGCCCTATCTGCGCCCCCGCGCAGCCACCCAGATCAACCACGCCCAGCCGCCCAGCATCAGCATCCCGCCCACCGGCGCCAGCGACGCCACGCCGCGCGGCGCCCCCAGCGCCAGTGCATCGAGCGCCCCCCCGAAGCACAGCGTCCCCACCGTCAACGCCCATGCCCCGCCGCGCACATCCCGCGTATCGCGCCACGCCAACAACGCAAACACCGCGACGCCGTGCGACAATTGATAAAGCGCGGCCGTCGTCGCCCAGGCTTTTGCCTGCGGGTCGCTCAACGCATGTGCCGCCATCGCACCAACGCCAACCGCCAACAGCGCATTAAGCGCCGCGAGCGCCGGCAGCGCCGGCAGCGTCACTTTTCCCAAAACGCGAAACTATCATGGTCGATCGCCTGCACACACGCGCCGCGCGCCATCTTGAGGAACAGCGCATCACCGCGCTCGGTGCGCTCGACCGACAGCGCCGAAAACACCCCCATCATGATGCCGTGCAGCGTATAGCGCCGGTAATCGCGCCAGCACGCATCCCAGTCAAACCCCGTCACCCCGCGCCGCAGCAATTCGCGGTGATAGCCGCGCACCAGTTCAACCTCATGCGCGCGCCGCAAATCGGCATCGAGACCCGCCGACAGGAAATACGCCACATCGGTAAGCGCCGGGCCGATCGCCAGCGTCTGCCAATCGAGCGTCGCCAGCGGCCGGGCGCCGCCGTAAACATCGAACATCATGTTATCGAGGCGGAAATCGCAATGGATCAGCGTTCGCGGCGTGCTGCGATCCTCGCGGCTTAGCTTGATCGTGGCGGGCAGCCGGTCGATCAAATCGATGAATTCGGGCTCGAGCACGCCGTCATAGCGCGCCTTGTACAGCTCGATGATTGCCGGCAGCATTTCATCGACCATCGCCGTCAACTTGGCGGGACGCAGAGCGAGCCATTCGATAGTCTCAAGGCTGGCATCGCCCCAGCGCGGCGCGTGCAACGCGGCGATTTCGCGCAGCGCCACCCGCGCATCCTCGACCGAACACCCCGCAAGCTGGTCGCCCTGCCGCGCCGGCGCGAGGTCGGCGAGCAACAGCGTAAAATTATCGTTATCGGGATCGACTTCGGCGACATAGGCGCGCGGCGTGTGGATTTCGAAATGCTGCGCGAGTTCGCGGTAGAAGCTGACTTCGCGCAGGTAGAGGACATGGTCGGACCCCGATTTGCGGCTCGCGGTGTCGGTCGCGGGGAATTTGCCGACGACGCTGCGCGGTGCGTCGCTGGCATCGCCGTCATAATCGAGAACAAACCGGTAACTGTCGGCGACCAGCCCGTTGCCAACCGGCTTGCGCGTGAAGCCGCGCACGTTGGCGCTCCCGAGCACGCCGGCATGGCGCAGCGCCATCGTCAGCCACGCTGCATCAATCTGCAGCGGATCAGCGACAATCAACGGATTCTTCATGCGCTCTCCCCGGAACAACCACCACGGCCGGGCTATTACCCTGACCGCTCACCGTCAAAAAACCTAGTTGGTCTCGCGCAGCAACTCGCGCGCCACAATAACCCGCATGATCTCGTTTGTGCCCTCCAGAATCTGATGGACGCGCAAATCGCGGAACAATTTCTCGATGCCGTAATCGGCAAGATAACCATAGCCGCCATGTAGTTGCAGCGCGCGATCGACAACGCTCATGCCGGTGTCGGTCGCCAACCGCTTCGCCATCGCGGCGAATTTGGTCTTGTCCGGGGCGCCGGCGCTGACTCGTGCGGCGGCGGCATAGAGCAACGTCCGTGCCGCCTGCAGCTCGGTTTCCATGTCGGCGAGCTTGAACTGCGTCGCCTGAAAATCGACGATCGCCTTGCCGAACTGGTTGCGCGTCCGCGTGTAGGCAATCGCATCATCGAGCGCGCGCTGCGCGCCGCCCAGCGAACACGCGCCGATGTTGAGCCGGCCGCCATCAAGCCCCGACATCGCGATCTTGAACCCCTCGCCCTCGGCGCCGAGCCGATTCGCCACGGGCACCCGCGCACCGTCGAAACTGACTATTGCCGTGGGCTGGTTGCGCCACCCCATCTTGTGCTCTGGCGCGCCGAAACTGACACCGGGCGTGTCCTTGTCGATGACCAGACACGACACGCCCTTGGCCCCGTCCTCGCCGGTGCGCACCATCGTCACATAGACTTCGTTGACCCCGGCGCCCGAGATGAACGCCTTGCTGCCGTTGACTACATAATGGTCGCCGTCACGCACCGCGCGCGTACGCATTGCGGCGGCGTCCGATCCCGATCCCGGCTCGGTCAGGCAATAACTCGCGATGCGCTTCATCGCGATCAGATCGGGCAGATAGCGCGCCTTGATGTCGGCGTCGCCGTAGCAATCAATCATCCATGACGCCATGTTGTGGATCGAAATGAACGCCGAAAAGCTCGGACAGCCATAAGCCATCGCCTCCATGATCAGCGCCGCCTCCATCCGCCCCAACCCGATGCCGCCCGAGGCTTCGCTGATATAGATGCTGGCGAACCCCAGCGCCGCTGCCTCGACGATGGTGTCGCGCGGAAATTCGCTGCGCGCATCCCAACCGCTGGCGAACGGCGTCACGCGGTCGGCGGTAAAACGACGCGCCACTTCCTGAATCTCGCGCTGGTCGTCGGTCAGGTCGAATTGCATCTTTACCCCCTAGTTCGGGATTTGTGGCGGCGGCAGCACGCATTGGCCGGTGCGATACAGCGCCCATTCCTCGCAAGCGCTGCCGTCCTTGCGGTGGCAGATGCCGCCGATGTTGCCCATCACATCGGGCACCAGTTTGATCGTGCCGCCGTCCTTGACGCACGCGACACTCGCCGGGTTGGCCAGCGTCGCGGCAGCGGTCGGTGACGCCGCAGGTGCCGCTGGCGGCGGCGCATTGGCGACGCTGCCAACCACCGCCGCAAGCAGCAGCAAGATCACAGCTTGACCAGCATCTTGCCGGTATTCGCCCCAGAAAACAGCCCGACAAATGCCTCGCCGGCATGGTCGATGCCTTCAACCACGGTTTCTTCCCATTTGATCTTGCCCGCGGCAATCCAGCCCGCCATTTCGGCCGCAAATTCAGCGCGCTTTCCAGCAAACTGAGTGCTGATAAACCCCTGGATCTTGAGGCTTTTGCCGACCACCATCATGATATTGCGCGGCCCCGGTGACGCCTGGGTGGCGTTGTAATCGCCAATCATCCCGCATTCGACCAAACGCGCAAACGGCCGCGCAACCTCGATCGCAACTTCAAGATGCTCGCCGCCGACATTGTCGAAATACACATCGATACCCTTGGGCACCGCTGCCTGCACCGCTGCCAGCAAGCCGCCACAGGTCTTGTAGTTGATCGCATAATCGACCCCGACCGACCGTAACCAGTCGCACTTTGCGTCGGTTCCCGCCGTTGCCACCACCGTGCAGCCCTTGATCTTGGCAATCTGCGCGACCAACGACCCGACCGCACCCGCCGCACCCGATACAAAGACCGTATCGCCGGGTTTGGGCTGGCCGATCTCGAGCAAACCACCCCAAGCCGTCAGGCCGGGCATCCCCATCACGCCCAGAAACGCCTGCGGCGACACACCATCAAACGCCGGCAGCTTTTCGAGCGCCGCCGCAGGCGCGATAAACGCCGTGCGCCAGCCAAAGAACGACAGCACCAGATCGCCCGCCTTGAACCCCGGATCGTTCGATTCGATGACCTCGCCCACCGCGCCGCCCTGCAGCACTTCGCCAACCTGGAACGGCGGCACATAGCTCGCGCGGTCGGTCATCCGCCCGCGCATATACGGGTCAACCGTCATCCAGCGGTTGGCAACGAGCACCTGCCCCGGCGCGGGCGCGGCCAGCGTCACATCGGCGCTCGAAAAATTAGCGGCCACCGGCATCCCGACAGGGCGGCTGGCAAGGCGGATTTCGCGTGATACAGTCATGTTCATTCTCCCAAGGAACCCCCGCGCTATCAGTCTGCGGGGACTTCGACCACCGGAATTTCACCGGAAAACACCATCGATGCAAATTCACTCGGCGGAATCTCGCCCAATGCATCGGGATTATACGCGCTGTCGGGCCGGAATAATCTGTCGGCGCCCGACATCTGGTCACCGCTCACTAGTTGCAAGGCCAGCCGTTCGGCATCACGGCTACGGAACTCGGTCTCGATCGCCGCAATCGTCTCGGAATCAGTCTCGAGCGCTTCGAGCGCCGCACGCCCCAACGCTACCGAACCGTCGAACATTTCACGCACCACAACCCCGACATCGGCGCGCATCAGCGCCAGCCAATGGATCCGGTCAAACGCCCGCGCCACAATCTGCAGCCGCGGAAACGCCGCGCGGATCGGCCCGAGCACGGTTTCGGCATCCCATTTCCCGTCGATCGCGAACACCAGCAACCGCGCTTCGGCCGCGCCCGCCGCACGCAAAATATCAACCCGCCGCCCGTCGCCGAAATAGACGCGATTGCCGAACAATTTGCTGACATCGATAATCTCGGGGTCATTGTCGATCGCAACCACATCGGCACCGCGCGCCAGCAACATCTGCGCCACCCCCTGCCCGACGCGCCCCGTTCCCACCAGCAGCACGCGCCCGATCACCGATTCGCGGGCCTCAAGCTGTACCGCATCGGGGCCATCGAGATCGGTGCGCGGGCGGACCCGGGGGTTGATTCGTGCCGCCGCGCGTACCAAAAGCGGCGTCAACGCCATCGTCACCGTCACCACCGCGCCGAATAACGCCGCCGCCTGCGCCTCGATCAGCAGCCCGCGTTGCGCGCTAGCGAACAGCACAAAGCCGAATTCGCCACCTTGCGCCAACAACAACCCCATCTGGAACGCGCGCAGCCAACTGCTGCCAAAACTCCGCGCCAGCAGCCCGATGATCACCGTCTTGGTCACCAACACCGCAATCACCAGTGCAATCACCAGCGGCCATTGATCGCGCACCACCGAAAAATCGAGCAACGCCCCCACCGACGCAAAGAACAACCCCATCAACAGCCCGCGAAACGGCTCGATATCCGCCTCAAGCGCATGGCGATACGGTGAATCCGCCAGAATCACCCCCGCCACAAACGCCCCCAGCGCCATTGATAGCCCCAGGCTCGCCATCAGTAACGCCGCCGCCAAAACCGTCAGCAACGCCGCCGCGGCAAACGCCTCGCGTGCGCCAAATAACGCCAACTGGCGCAACAGCGGCCGCAACACAAAGCGCCCGCCGAGCACCAGCAATATAATCGCACCCACCGTCGCCAACGCCTGCATCCACCCCGGCATGGCATCGGGATCGGGCACGCGCGACAGCGCCGCAACCACCGTCAACAGCGGCACAATCGCCAGATCCTGAAACAACAGCATCGAAAACGCCCGCTCGCCAAACGGCGTATTGGTAATGTCGCGCTCGTCGAGCAACTGCATCACCAACGCGGTCGAAGACAATCCCAGCGGCAGCCCTACCACCAGCGCTGCCTGCCAGGTCAATGTCGTCAGCATCAGCACGACGCCGGTCAACGCCAGCCCGCACAGCGCGACCTGCAACAATCCCAGCCCGAATATATCGCGCCGCATTGCCCATAACCGCGAAGGCTTGAGTTCAAGTCCGATGATGAACATCAGCAGCACGATGCCGAATTCGGCCAACTGCGCCGATTGCTCGGGATCGTCGAGTAGCCCGAGCACAGACGGCCCGATCAAAATCCCCGCGCCCAGATAACCCAGCACCGCGCCGAGCTTGAAGCGCACGAAAAGTGGCACCATCACCACAGCCGCAGCTAGATAAGCTACAAATTCAATAAGATATCCTGAACCGTGCATATCAGGCCGTTGTCAGGCGCGCCGCCAGCGCAGCCGCTTCGGCGCCGGCTTCAAACGCCAGCCGGATTGACCCATGCCGCGCGCTGTGCGGCCGCGCCGGCGCAAACAGCTCCAGACCCGGCCAATCGCCCGGCGTCTCGGCGTCACCTCTCAGATACGCCGCCAACGCTTCGCGTGCCGCCGCCAGTTCCAATGGCGTCCGCCCGATGACCTGCGCCCCGAACAGGCTGGCTGCCGCCTGCCCCAACGCACAGGCACGCACCTCCTGCCCGAACCGCGACACCCGGCCCGCCGCATCAAGATCCAGATCAACAGTCACCCGGCTGCCGCATACCGGCGACACCTTCACCACGCTCGCCTGCGGCACTACCAACCGCGCCTGGTGCGGGATCGTCGCCGCCAGCCGCAAGATCGCAGTATTGTAAAGTGCTTCGGACATACGCAGGCTATAGCGCGCTGACGGCGCTATTGCACGGTTCGCGCAGGCGACTATTCAACAACGCCAAACAGCGCCTCGCGAAATTCGGGCTTGACCAGCGGCTTGATTGCCGCCGGCCAAGGCAGCGTAATTTCATAGCTGCCCTCGACATACGGCCCGGCAACATAGGGGGCGTAAATCACCCGCACCGAATGCGCCACCGGCGCCATCCCGCCAAACGGCACCACCGAAGCCTGCTCCAGCGGCGGGCACTTTTCAAACTCGGGCGCGGCTTTGACACCCCCGCGACGCGCTGCCTGTTCTTTGGCCAATGCCGCACAAACCAGCGGCTCCAATATGGCGCGCGCCTTTACCCGGTCACTGAACAGCGAAGGCAAGCCGATCACCGCCTGCGACTTGCGGTCCCAGATGACGGTATCAAAGCCGGAATTGCCATGCGCACCACCGGTGTAGCCATAAACCTGGCCAATCAGCGCCAGCAGTCGTGTTGTATCGGCAGCAACGTCCCAATACCGCAAATCGGTATATTGATGCACCGGATCGCCGGCCTTTTTCGCCGCCGCCGCATCGGCGTTGGCCTGGCCCAGTCCCGCCACCAATCCGGCTTCGGCCTTGGCATGCATCATATGAAACAGCGCCGGCTCGATCCCGACTTCGGGCGGCACGCGCCAGCCATATTGTAGATTCGCCGAATTGTTCTTGAGGATCAAATCACGCGCCAAAATCGGTGCATCGGCGGCCGTCCCCGCAGCAACGGCCACCACCGAAACCGTCAGCGCCACTGCCGCTGCAACCACCGCACTCAAACTCAAACGCATACCCATGCCAAACCTCGAAAAATGACGCAGTCCAACCCTGTCATAGCCCCAGCCGCCCATCCGCGAAAGCACGATTGCACCCTCGCGCTTCGCTCGGGCTCCAACGGAGTGCGCCGCCATCCCAGATCTTTCCCACATAGCAGCGTGGAAATTCAACCCCGCCGCCAGCTTGTACCGGTCGGCCCATCCTCAAGCACCACCCCGCGCGCCGCCAGCGCATCGCGCAACCGGTCCGACTCGCCAAAATCCTTCCGTGCCCGCGCCGCCGTCCGCGCCGCAACCAGCGCATCAATTTCAGGATCTACCGCGACCACCGCCGGCCCGACCCCGATGAACGCCAGCGACGCGCGCAGCGCGCCGACATCCCCGGCGTTTGCCAGCGCCGACAGCGCCGCAAAAACCTTGGGGGTGTTCAAATCATCGGCAAGCGCCTCGACAACGCTGGGGTGCGGCGGCGCGGCATCGCCCCAATCCTCCCCCGCCACGCGCCGCCAACGCTCCAGCAGCGCCTTCGTCGCCTCAAGCAAATCCTCGGTCCACGCCAACGGCTGCCGGTAATGCGCGCTTAGCAACGCCAGCCGCAACACATCGCCGTCCCACCCTGCCCCCAGCAAATCCGCCACGCTGACAATATTCCCCAACGACTTCGACATCTTGGTGTCGCCCATGTTGAGAAAGCCGTTGTGCAGCCAGTAATTCGCCAGCGGCGCGCCATGCGCGCAAACGCTCTGCGCATGTTCATTCTCGTGGTGCGGGAAAATCAGATCCTGCCCGCCGCCATGAATATCGATTGTCGTCCCCAGCGCCTGAGCAATCATCGCTGAACATTCGATATGCCACCCCGGCCGCCCGCGCCCCCACGGACTGTCCCACCCCGGCTGATTATCGGCACTCGGCTTCCACAACACGAAATCGGCGGGATTTTTCTTGAACGGCGCCACCTCGACTCGCGCGCCGGCGATCATCTCGTCGAGTGGCCGCCGCGAAAGCACGCCATAATCGCCACTCGCGCTTACATCGAACAGAACATGGCCTTGCGCTGCATACGCCGCGCCTTTGCCGATCAGATCGCCGATCATCGCCACCATCGCCGGCACGCTCGCCACCGCATGCGGCTCAAGATCGGGCCGCAACACCCCCAACGCGCCCATATCCAAAAGGTAGAATGCCTCCCAGCGCGCCGAAATCACCGAAATATCAACACCTTCGATGGCAGCTGCCGCGTTGATCTTGTCGTCGATATCGGTGATGTTGCGCGCATAAAGCACATGGTTGGCGCCGTAAGTCAGCCGCAACAACCGTGCCAGCACATCGAACACCACCGCAGGCCGCGCATTGCCGATATGCGCGCGGCCATACACTGTCGGTCCGCAGACATACATCGTCACGCGCGCCGGGTCCTGCGGCACAAACACCCGCTTGGCGCGCGCCATCGTATCGTAAAGCCGGATCGTCATCGTCAGATGTCGGTCGTTCCGGCGGGCGCGGGTTGCGCCGGCGCCGGCGTGTCGCCACCGCCATCAAGCAGCTTGTCGAGCGCGTTGCGGTCATCGTTCCGATAGCCCTGCGGCTTGGTTTCGGACGCCGGCGCCGGCTGGTGCGGGCTGGCCGTCGGCTTTTCGGCGGGCATCACCGCCTCGCCCAATGATTTGCCAATCGGCTGTCCGGCCCGCGTCTTGTCGACAAATTCGACCATCGCTTTCGATGTCATTTCAAGCAGCGGCTCGGTGCGCCCGGCTTGCAACCACGCCGGCCGCGGCCCGCCTTTATCGAGCAGATCGAGCCCGAAGGTCAAAAGCAGGAACAGCACCGCTGCACCGATCAAGCCCTTGAAAGCGCCAAACCCCAGCCCGAGCAACCGGTCGAGCGGCCCGACAATCGACGCCCGCGTCCGCGTGCCCAACATCTGCGCGACAAAACGAAACGCAATATACGCCGTCGCAAAAATCACCACAAATGCCAGCAGCGCCGCGCCAGCCTCGTTATGCAAAAAGCCCAGCACAAATTCGCGGCCCGGCGCATAAAGGAAGCGCACCGCGACAATCCCCGCCACCCAGGCGAGCAGCGACAGCACTTCGGTCACAAAGCCGCGCAACAGCCCGGCGATCCCGCCCAGGCTGATCAGAAGGATGACCGCAATATCAAACGGGGTGAGGCTGGCGAACATGACATCGCTGTAGCGCCATTCGCTGCCAAGCTAAAGCCCCGCAAAGCGCCGCGAGATCAGCGGCGTTGCATTACTGTAGTAATATGGTAATACACAATATGGACAGCACCCTGCCAACCACCCGAATCTGCATTGTCGCCTATACGCTGCTTTGGCTGGCATCGGTCGGCTATCTTGCCGCAACCGGGGGTGACTGGAGCTTTCCGTTAATCTCGATGACGATTTTCGGCCTTGCCGGCTCGGGGCTGGTAATCTTCCTGACCCGACGCACCAACGCGCCGGCGGTTCCCGTCGCGCGCCCCGGGCTCGAACTCGCGGTCGTGCTGCTCTATCTGCTGATCTACACGTTCGTATTCCTCGGGCCGGTGATGGCATGGACGCACAGCATCACCGATCCGCGCCGGCATGACCTCATCACCGCCGCCGTCAAACTCGTCGCGCATATCGGCATCCCTGTGCTGCTGCTGCTGGCGTTGCGCGCGCCGGTACGCCCGCTGTTCGATACCGGCCTCGACCGCCGCGGCTTCTGGCCGGTGCTGCTCATTGTCGGCGGACTTTTGCTGGCGTTGCTCGCGGTGGTCACCCCCAGCCTCAAACAGATCGCCGCCACGCACGCCACTGTCGCTACCTTGCTCTGGGCCGTGCCGCTCAATTTCATCGCCGTCGGCGCGGTTGCCGGGCTCAACGAGGAGTTTCTGTTTCGAGCTGTTCTGCAGTCACGCCTCGCGGCGGTGCTGCGCTCACCGGCGGGCGCCATCCCGATCGCGTCGGTGCTGTTCGCGCTGGCACATTGGCCGGGCCTCTATCTGCGCGGCGGCCCCGGTACCGATGGCTGGTCGACCGATCCGTGGCAAGTCGCGGCGTTCACCATCGCCGCGCTGTCGCCGCTCTCGCTGATGCTCGGCACGCTGTGGTGGCGCACGCGCAGTCTGTTGCTGGTCGCAGCGCTCCACGGTGCCGTCGATTTCCTGCCGAGCCTGTCCGAATTCATCACGACTTGGGCGGCGTAGCTCTCGCTTGCGGGGCCGTTGCCGGCGGCGCTGCAAAACTGTCGGCTGGCAGATAATAGCTGTCGTAGGGCTTGAAATGGCCGCGCTGGCCGTCCGAATTGGTGTCGAACTTGTCGAGGTAGCGGCTGACATCATAGCCCTTGACCATCGTCCACAATGCCTTGCCCTAAGCAATGTCGATCTCGACCCTTCGCGCATCATCTTTGAGCGATACCATCACGCGCTTGCCATCAAGGCTGAGGGTTAGGCGCCCGCCGCCGCGCATCAGGCGACGTTAGTTGCCTATGCCGCTGAGGAGGCCAACGGCCCGGAGCAGCCAGATCACGACACCCAACCCGACAACGATGTTGAGGATGCATTTGATCTTGCCATCCATCAGAACGTAGTTGTTGACCAGGAACAGCAGCGGGCCAATGACGATGAGGGTGATTACAAGATTTACAAATGGCTGTATCAGTATTCCCCTTGGGTTCAATCCGCTGACGCTTTGCATTGCGCCGTTTAGTCCGGCAGCTCAGTACGGCAACCGGCGCTGAGGGCTCTTAGGCGTTTTCGGCGAGGGGCTTTGGTGGTTTTGGCGTGGCGGACGCGGCCGGCGCAAGCCAGCGCAGCGACATGCACGAGAGGCCGGCGTCGATCTTGCCGATTTGGATCACTGCGAGTGGCACGAGGTTGAAGCCGCGCGCGGCGAGCCGGTCGATGGTGCGCGGGAAGTCGCGCCCGACGAGCAACTGGTCGTTGAGCCGCAGGGCGTTGGCTGCGGCATCCTCGCCTTCGCCGACGACGAGGCATTCGAAGCCGGCAAACAGCCGCGCCGCCGCCATTGGTGCGGTGACGAGAAGCGTTGATTCGTCGATCAGATTGGCGCCGGTTTTAAGGTGGAGAACGCCCGGCGGCGGTGTAACGACCTGCGCCGCGCGGCCGATCCGCGCCAGCGCGCGCACCAGCGCCGCTGCGCCCGCTGCGTCGGTGCGCGCCGACAGGCCGATGAAAACCGTCGCGGGGGTGACCAGAATGTCGCCGCCATCGACATGGCCGTCGCGGATATCGATGACCTGCGCGAACGCGCGGGCGAGCGCGGTACGGATGGCACTCGCCTCGCCGGCGCGGGTCGGCGCGCCGGGGGTGAGGACGAACGCCGTATCACCGAACACCAACGCCGGATCTTCGACAAAAACCGAGTCGGGAAAGGCTTCGAGCGGCGGTAGCACGGTCACCGCAAGCCCGGCAGCAGCAAGCGCACCGACATAGGCAATGTGTTCGGTCATGACGCCGGCATAGGTCGGGCTGTCATGGTGACCGACGCGCAGGCCATCAACGACCGAGCGCGCCGGAGTGCGGACGATGGCGTGGTCAAAGCTGAAGACGGTCATTGCGGGTCGCCGGCTATTTGGCGCTCCAGTGGATGTCGATCGCCTGTTCAGCGTCCGCGAGGACGCGGCCGATGGGCAGCGTCGACTTGGCGCCGTCCATGATCGCCATTTCGAGCATCTTGCGCTTGTCCTTGCCCGATAGCGCGATGGTCAGCGTGCGCGCCGACAGGATCGCGGAGCGGGTCAGCGTGATGCGCGCGACGGGGGCGTTTTCGGGGAGCGGATCGGGCAGTACACCGATGACGCGGCACTTTTCGGGGGCGCCGAGCGCGGCTTCGAGATCGGGGCCGGCGAAGATCGACGCGGTATGGCCGTCGGCGCCGACGCCAAGCCAAACGAGATCGAGCGGCCACCGCATCGGTTCGAGCCGCACATCGGCGTCATGACCGGCCTTTTTGTAGTCGGCGGCAGCGCCCGTTGCGAGCGGGATAACGCGTGCGCCGAGCGGCAGAAAGACGCGCGCGATGGCACCGACATTGCTTTGCGGGCTGGTCGGTTCGACGAGGCGCTCGTCGGTCGGGATGATGGTGACGCGCTTCCAGTTGAGCTTGGCGGCGGCCAGTTTGGCGAAAATCGGACCGGGGGTGGCGCCGCCGGGGAAGGCGACGATCGCTTCGCCGCGCGCATCGAGCGCACTTTCGATGATGAAGCCGATGTCCGACGCGACCGCATCGGCCATTTCGTCGGCATCGTCATAGTCCCACCATTCGGCTTCGATCATTTCGGACTCCGTGGATTGGTTTGCGCGCTGCGATTGCGACGCGGGCGAGCGCTTGTCAACGCCGGCCTAGCGTCGTCACCCGAATGTCGATATGTCCGAGCGATATGATTGCCGCTCAAATTGCGGCGGGAGGGACGCGCGACTTTGAGCAACGAACACCTAGACGTCCTGGTTGTTGGCGCCGGCATTTCGGGGATTGGCGCGGGCCATTATCTGCAAACGCGCTGCGCTGGCCGCAGCTACGCGATTTTGGAGCGGCGCGGTGCGATTGGCGGGACGTGGGACTTGTTCCGTTACCCCGGCATCCGCTCCGATTCGGACATGTATACATTGGGTTACGCGTTCCGTCCGTGGACCGGGACCAAGGCGATTGCCGATGGTCCGTCGATCCTGCGCTATCTTGAGGATACCGCGCGCGACGAGAAAATTGACGAGAAGATCCGGTTCGAGCACCATGTCATCGCGGCGGATTGGTCGACGGCGGCGGCACGATGGACGGTCGAGATTGCGGTCGGGCCCGATGGTGAGCGGCAGCAGCTGACCGCCGGTTTCCTGTTCATGTGCAGCGGCTATTACAATTATGACGCGGGCTATCTGCCCGAATTTCCGAACACCGCGGCGTTCAAGGGGCGGGTCGTGCATCCGCAGCAGTGGACGCCCGATATCGATTATGCCGGCAAGCGCGTGATCGTCATCGGCAGCGGTGCGACGGCAGTGACGCTGGTGCCCGAAATGGCGAAGACTGCTGCGCATGTGGTGATGTTGCAGCGATCACCGACCTATGTTGTTTCGCGGCCGGGAGATGACAAGTTTGGGCTATGGCTGCGCAAATGGCTGCCGTCGATGCTGGCGTATCAGCTGACGCGTTGGAAGAATGTGCTGCTCGGCATGTTTTTCTTTAAGATCATGCGCAAATATCCGGCACAGGGGAAAGCGCGACTGGTGGCGATGGCGCGTGACGAATTGGGCGCTGATTATGATGTCGAGAGGCATTTCAGTCCGCATTACAATCCTTGGGACCAGCGGATCTGCGCGGTACCCGACGCTGACTTGTTCAAAGCGTTACGCGATGGTTCGGCTTCGGTCGAGACCGACGTTATCGAGACGTTCAACGCGACCGGCATTCGGTTGAAATCGGGCAAGCAGCTTGATGCCGATCTTGTGGTGACCGCGACGGGGCTTGATATGCAGTTGCTCGGCGGTGCGCGACTGCATGTTGACGGTGTGGCGGTCGATTTGGCCAAGGCATTGACCTATAAAGGGATGATGTTCAGCGATGTGCCCAATCTGGCGCTGTCGACGGGTTATACCAATGCGTCGTGGACGCTCAAAACCGATTTGACCTGCGCGTATGTCTGTCGCTTGCTCAACCATATGCAGGCGACGAGGATGCGGCAGTGCACGCCCCGGGTGGGCGATTCGGACGTCGCGCCGGCGCCGTTTCTTGATTTCAGTTCGGGCTATGTGGTGCGCGCTGCGGCGCATTTGCCCAAACAGGGTGACAGGGCGCCGTGGAAGCTGCATCAGAATTATGTGCTTGATATCCTGACGCTGCGCCTGGGCAAGGTTGATGACGGGGCGATGGTATTCAGTAATCCGCAAGTAAAAGTCGAAGAGGTGGTCGTTTGAGCAAACGTCGAATCGGGCCGTTCGAGATCGAAGCCGTCGGGCTTGGCTGCATGTCGTTGAGCCATGCCTATGGCGTGCCGCCGAGCGATGCGGATGGTGCGAAGCTGCTCAATCGCGCGCTCGATCTGGGTTATGATTTTCTCGATACGGCGTCGATTTACGGGGTCGGCCATAACGAGACGCTGATCTGCAAGGCGCTCAAGGGGCGGCGTGACGATTTCGTGCTGGCCTCGAAATGCGGGTTGCGCGTCGGTAATGACGCGGCGCGCACGACGCGGTTTCTCGATGGTTCGCCAGCGGGGATCGCCGAGGTGCTCGACCTCAGCCTAACGCGGTTAGGTGTTGATATAATTGATCTTTATTATCTGCACAGGCTCGATCCCAAGGTGCCGATCGAGGAATCGGTGGGCGCACTGGCTGACGCGGTAAAGGCGGGAAAGATCCGCAGTATCGGGCTGTCGGAGGTATCGGCGGCGACATTGCGGCGGGCAAATGCGGTGCATCCGATTGCGGCGGTGCAGACCGAATATTCGTTATGGACGCGCAATCCGGAGATTGCCGTTCTCGAGGCTTGCCGCGAACTGGGGACGACTTTTGTGGCGTTTTCGCCGGTGGCGCGGGGGTTCCTCGCGGACGGCGTGGGTGATGTCGCGGCGTTGGCGAAGGGCGATTTGCGACGGCATATGCCGCGCTTTCAGTCGCCGCATCTTGAAGTCAATCTTGCGCTGCTTGCAGCATTCAAGCGTATTGCGGCCGAAATTGGGGTGACGCCGGGTCAATTGTCGTTGGCATGGTTGCTGGGGCGCGATGATTTATTGGTGACGATTCCGGGGACATCTTCGATTGCGCACCTTGAGGAGAATTTCGCGGCGCGCGACCTAGTGCTTACGCCCGAAATGATGGCGCGACTTGATGCGCTGATCAACCGGCAGACGGTGTCGGGGCCGCGCTATGCGCCGGCGATGCAGGCGTCGATTGACACCGAAGAATTTGCTGATTGAAGTTGCAGGCAGTTCAGGGGGATTGGCGTGCAACAAAACTCAAGACTAAAATCGCTGATTGGCGGGTCAATCGGCAATCTTGTCGAATGGTATGACTGGTATGTCTATTCGGCGTTCGCGCTGTATTTTGCCAAGAGCTTTTTCCCGCAAGGCGACCGTACCGCGCAACTGCTCAATACAGCGGCAATCTTTGCTATCGGTTTTTTGATGCGGCCGATTGGTGGCTGGTGGCTGGGCAAATACGCCGATGTTAAGGGGCGCAAGGCGGCGTTGACCTTGTCGGTGCTGTTGATGTGTGCGGGATCGTTGCTGATCGCGGTAGTGCCGCCCTATGCGGTGATCGGGGTTTGGGCGCCGGTGGTGCTGGTGCTGGCACGGTTGCTGCAGGGGCTGTCGGTGGGCGGCGAATATGGCACGTCGGCGACGTATATGAGCGAGATGGCCGGCGCCAAAAATCGTGGTTTTTTCGCTAGTTTCCAATATGTTACTTTGATCATGGGGCAATTGTTGGCGCTGGCGGTATTGCTGGTCCTGCAGGCGGTGCTGAGCGATGCGGCGCTTGATCATTGGGGGTGGCGGATCCCGTTTGTCATTGGCGCATTGTGTGCGCTGGTGGCGCTGTGGTTGCGGCGGAGCATCGAGGAAACGCATAGTTTTGAAGTGCTTGACGCCAGCGAACGGCGCGGGGTGGCGGGGGAATTGCTCAAGCATCCGCGGGCTTTGCTGACGGTTCTGGGGCTGACGGCGGGCGGATCGCTGGGGTTCTATACGTTTACGACGTATATGCAGAAGTTTCTGGTGAATAGCGCCGGGTGGAGCAAGAATGACGCGACGAGTGTGTCGGCCGTGTCGCTGTTGTTGTTCATGTGTTTGCAGCCGCTGTTCGGGGCTTTGTCGGACCGGTTCGGGCGGCGGCCGCAGTTGTTGGTGTTTGCGGTTCTTGGTATTATTGGGACTATCCCATTGCTCACGCGACTTTCGGTGGTCGCGGACTGGATGACGGGGCTGCAATTAGTGATGGCGGCGCTGGTGGTGATGAGTTGTTACACATCAATATCGGGTTTGGTGAAGGCCGAGCTGTTTCCGGCGCATATTCGCGCGCTCGGGGTGGGGTTACCCTATGGGCTCGCGGTGTCGGTCTTTGGCGGTAGTGCCGAGTTTATTGCCTTGAAAGCCAAGAACTTGGGGCATGAAAGCTGGTTTTTCTGGTATGTGACGGTGATGTTCGGGGTGGCACTGGTCGCGGCCTGGGCACTGCCCGAGACGCGCGATACGTCGCTGATTATCGATGATTGAGGCGGGTGCGCGCGACCATGGGCTATGGGACAGAATCTGGCATTTTACCATGGCATGACCCGCGCTTGGGACAGTTGCGCGGCAGTTGAACGACATTTGGTGAACCACGGCGTACAATCTATGATAGGCAATCGCGGAAGGGGCGATTTTGACCGAGGCACTGCCTAATCAGCTTGGGGCGACCAAACCTCGGGTATTCCTGTCGTATGCACGGGTTGATCGCACACGCGTGTCGAAGCTTGCGGCGGCGTTGACCGCTGCGGGGCATCAGCTTTGGTGGGATACCGCGATCGAGGCGGGATCGGCATTTGCTGCCGACATTTCGCGCGAACTTGATGCTGCCGATGTTATTGTTGTCGCCTGGTCGGCGGCGTCGGTCA
>Ga0209023_10002369_pt1 | contig 23652 bp, 19 predicted proteins | sample LakOneMetagenome_FD_187468 | JGI IMG/M metagenome (GOLD analysis project Ga0209023, IMG submission 187468) | Freshwater and sediment microbial communities from Lake Erie, Canada (SPAdes) (version 2) | ecosystem: Environmental > Aquatic > Freshwater > Lentic | place: Lake Erie, Canada... | reverse complement strand
TGGCAAGCACCGTCTGGTCGACCGGGCACCAGTTCACCGCCGCCTCGCGGCGCTCGGCAAGCCCCTTCTCGAACATGCGCAGGAACAGCCACTGCGTCCAGCGGTAGTACTCCGGGTCGCTGGTTGCGATCTCGGTGTCCCAGTCGATCGAAAATCCGAGGGTCTTCAGCTGCTCACGAATGCGATCGATGTTGCGACGCGTCACAACGGCAGGCGGCTCGCCTGTCCGAATGGCCGCGTTCTCGGCCGGGAGGCCGAATGCGTCCCACCCCATCGGGTGGAACACCGCATATCCTTGACGGCGGCGCGAGTTGGCGACCACGTCGCCCATCGTGTAGTTCTTGACGTGACCCATGTGGGCTTCGCCCGACGGGTATGGCAGCATCTCAAGGATGTACGCCTTGGGCTTGTCAGGAACCGTCGGCGTGAGCCCGTCACGCGAAATCGGCTCGGCGCGAAACACGCCGTCGCGGTCCCAAATCGCCTGCCACTTTGCTTCGAGCGCCTCCGCGTCGTAGCGTTCGCTCATCGTGTTCGCATTTTCAGTCATCCGGCGGCCGAGTATAACGGCGCCCTCCCTGGCGAGTCTGTGGCGACCCTGAAGCCACAGGTCACGATCGCGCTTGCCGACGTGGAGCACCAGTTCGACGCGATCCTTGGCCTCTACCACGCCCACCGCTGGATCCATGCCACCGATCCCACCCGACTTCGGGTGGCCATCGCCAACTCCGCGCTGTCACTCGTCGCCTGCACCGACGACGGCACGGTGGTCGGATACGCACGCGCAATGTCCGATGGCGCGTTCGCCGTCTACATCGCGGACATCCTCGTGCATCCGGACTGGCAGCGACGGGGAATCGGTGGACGCCTGCTCGAAGGCATCCTCGAGCGCTACCCGATGGAGACCTTCCACCATCAGGTGCTGATTTCCGAACGCGGCGCCGAGGGCTTCTACCGCCACCATGGACTCACGCCCATCACCGCGTACGGATTGACAGCGTTTATCAGAAGTCGTCGAGACTGAGTGTCGGGCTGAGCGCCTGCCGCTGCTGCGCCTCGATCCATCGCACGAACTCCCTGGCACTCATCGGCCGCGCAAAGTGAAATCCCTGCGAGAGTTCGCAGCCCGCGTCCTGAACGATTTGCCGCTGCCGCTCGGTCTCGACTCCTTCGGCCACAACCTTCATTCCAAGGTTGTGCGCCAATGACGCCACCAGTTCGATGATCGCCACCGCAGAGTCGTCGTGTTGCAGCGCCGTCACATATGAGCGGTCCACCTTCACCACGTCGGCGGGAATACGACGCAGGTAGGTCAGGGACGAGTAGCCGGTTCCGAAGTCGTCGACCGACAGGTTGATCCCCATGTCGACGAGCTGATGCAACGTCTCGTCCACCCCGTCCATGCCCTCGTCGAGCAGGTAGCTCTCGGTGATCTCGAGCCGCAACCATTCGGGTTTGGCGCCGGCGTCGAGCAACGCGTTTCGAACATCGTCCACCAGTCGCCCGTACATCAGATGGACACTCGAAATGTTCACCGCGATCGAAACGTCGAAGCCGGGAATCGCCCCCCGGAACGACACCGCGGACTGTGCCGCGCACCGCAGCGCCCAGATCCCGATGTCGACGATCACGCCGGTCTCCTCGGCGAGCGGAATGAATTCGGACGGTGCGATCGGACCGACTCCAGGAAGGCTCCAGCGCGCAAGAAGCTCCACACCGGCCAGGGCGCCGTCGGCTGTCGCGACCACCGGCTGGAATGCCGCCCACAGCTCGTCGTTGCCGATCGCCGTCCGCAGCCCCTCCTCCATCTCCACTCGTGCGCGTACCGCGCCCTGCATCGACTCGTCGAAGCGGACCACGCGCCCACGCCCGGACTGCTTGGCGGCGTACATCGCCACATCGGCAAACCGGATGATGTCCAACCCGTCGACGTCGCCACCGGCGATGACGATGCCGACGCTGGCCGAGATGTGTGCCACTCCACCGTCCAAGTCGAACGGTACCTCAAGCGCGTCGATCAGCCGCCTCCCCACCCGCTCGACGTCTTCGCCGTCGCCATGGGCGATGCGGGCGACGACGAACTCGTCACCACCGAGGCGAGCGAGAACATCGTCGGCCCGGAGGTTCGTCCGAAGTCGTGCGGCAACTTGGCGCAAGAGCTCATCGCCCATGCGGTGGCCCATGCCGTCGTTGACACGTTTGAACCGATCGAGGTCGATGAACATCACTGCGAGCTGGTCATCCTCGCCGCAAGCCGCTGCGAGTGCCGCGAGTTCGTTGTGCAATGCGACGCGGTTGGGCAGACCGGTGAGTTGGTCGTGTTCGGCTTTCCATGCCAGCTCATTTTCGAACCGTTTGCGCTCGGAGATGTCGCGAGCGAAGACCATCGTGTTCATGGCGCCTTCATCCAGGTCGACGCGCCGAACGGAAATCAGCACGTCGATGTCGTCGCCGTTGCACAACAAGGTCTCGTCAACATCGGTCACCTCGGCCATCCCACCATCGGTGTCGACCGCGAACGCATCAATGCCGAGCAGCTCCTCGATCGGCCGACCGAGCATCGTCACCACGGTCCGGTCAAGCAGTCGCGCGGCCGCAATGTTTGCACGCAGCACGGTGCCATCGGCGGCCAGGGTCCAAATGGCCTCGACCGTCGTGTCGATGGCAAGGCGCGCGGTCTGTTCGCTTGAGCGCAGCCGCGCGGTCATCCGCGTCACGTGGTTCATCGACCGCGCCATTGACTGGCCGATGTGTCCAGGAACCCGTTCGTCGAGTACAGGGTCGTCCGTTCGACCTTCGCCAAGCGCATCCAGCTGGAACTGCAGCGTTCGCAGCGTGCCGCTCATCTCGTTGAACGCGTTGGCAAGCTGCGCGGTTTCGTCGCGACCGGGGACGACGATCGGCTCCACGTCCAGATCACCGGCGCCGATCCGGCTGGTGTGCATCGCCAGGCGACGGAGCGTTCGCGCCGTCGGGCGCAGTGAGAGGAGACCGAGCGCCAACGAACCGACAAACAGTCCGAGGGCGCCCCAGATGCCAAGCGCAAACTGCCTGCGCGCAATGCGCTCTTGCGCGGCCGTCTCAAGCGAAAGGTTCACCCCGACGCTGTCCTCGAGTGCCGCCATGTCCTGATCGCGCGCCGCGACGGCGGCCACGATGGTCGCGAGGGGCGGCACACCGCGCCGGCTGACGATCCGTGCGCGAAACCGTGCGTAGGTACGCCCGCCGGCGGCACCGTCGATGTCCAGGAACTGCTTGCGGATGCCCGGGCTCAGTTGATTGGCGACAAGTTCCTTGGCATGGGCGAGTTGCACGGCGATCTCGGGGAACACCTGGGGGCTGGTCCAATTCGGCTGCATGGCTGTCAACGTCACCAAGCTCGACTCACGCAACGCGATGGAGCGGTAGTCGGCGAGGATCTGCATCTCCGCGGTCCCCGCGACGTACGTGCTTGCCGTACCGTTTCGCATTCGATTCAGCTCGGTGAGCAGCACATTGCGAAATGCTTCCACCGATGCCCGACCATGTGCGGTCAGAACTGCCGAGGGCCCCGGGTCCATCGCACGGGAGTTCAAGAAGTCGACGTACGCTTGTTTCACACGGTCGACCGACGCGTGGACCTCAGGCGACGCACCCTTGACGCCGCGCAGGCGATCCATCTCGGTGAGCGTGTTGGCATGAGCGAGCGTGACCTGCCCTCGTGCCAGTGCCGCCAGATCCGATGGAACCTTGTCGAGGCCACCGACGTACGACACCATGTCGGTGATTTCACGAGTGAAGCTGACGTTGTCGTACACGTGCGTGTACGCCACGATCACCTCCACGCGCTCGCGGGCGTCGCGAGCCTGCTCGGCTCCCGCCCGTTGGTCGAGCGCCCACACTGTGAGCGCGGTGCCCGCCCCCAGCGCGGGGACCAGCACCGCAAGCACGATCCGGGCACGGAGCGTCAGCCGGTCGGCCATGCGTTTGAGCACATTCACGGGCTGCTCACGACGACGGCGTCGTGGAGGCGCCCGCCAACCCAGCCGACCAGGGCGTCAACCGGCATCGGTCGCGCGATGTGGTATCCCTGGCAGAAGTCGCAGCCTGCCGAGCGCAGCAGGCGTTGCTGGTGGGGCGTCTCAACTCCTTCTGCGATTACTGTCATGCCCAGTTCGTGTGCAAGGCTCGTGACCAGGCGAACAATGGGGATGTCTGCCGCATCGTCGTCAACGTCGAGCACGTATGAGCGGTCGACCTTCACCGTCGACGCCGGGATCCGTCGCAGGTAGGTGAGTGAGGAGTAGCCGGTCCCGAAGTCGTCGATCGACAGGCCGACGCCCAGTTCGGTCAGCTGCCGCAACGTTTCGATGGTGTGATCAGCTTCGTCGAGCAGCCATGTTTCGGTGACCTCGATCGTAAGCCAGCGCGGATCGATGCCGAACGCCCGAATCGTCTCGAGCAGATCACCCACAAGATCGCCGCGCATCAAGTGGGCCCCGGAGATGTTCACCGCAATCGGCACGTCGAACGTCGCGTTCATGTGTCGCAGATCCCGCGCCGCCGTTGCCGCCTCCCGAAGCGCCCATCGACCGACGTCCATGATGAGGCCGCTTTCCTCGGCCACCGGAATGAACTCGCCGGGCGAGATCTCGCCGTTTTCGGGATGACGCCACCGCGCGAGCAACTCGATGCCATGCAGGGTCTCATCCGTCACCGAGACGATCGGCTGAAACGCGGGCCAGAGTTGCCCCTCTGCCAGCGCAACGCGCAGCCCCTCCTCGATTTCGATCCGCCGCTCGGCCCACCCGTGCATGGAGTCGTCGAACGTCACGACCTTGGCACGGCCGAATTGTTTGGCGCGGCACATCGCGATGTCCGCCCGCCGCACCAGTTCGCCCAAGTCGGCGCCGGCGCCGCTGTGGACGATGCCGATGCTCGCCGACACGTGGACCACGGTGCCACCGAGGTTGAATGGTGCTTCGATCGCCGTGATCAGACGGTCGGCAAACTGCATGGCGTCAATGCCGGTCTCGCCACGGTAGACGATGACGAATTCGTCGCCGCCGAGTCGGGCGACGAGGTCCTCTTCACGGACCTTGGCGCACAGCCGCGCGGCGACCTGACGAAGCAGCGAGTCCCCGGAGCGATGGCCGAGAGCATCGTTGATGGTCTTGAATCGATCCAAGTCGACAAACAGGACGGTCAGCTCCCCGGATGCGTCGGCGACCCACCGCGACAACGCCAGCCGATTGGGCAACCCGGTGAGCGGATCGTGGGATGACTCCCATTCGAGCTGTTGCTCGAACCGTTTTCGCTCAGACATGTCGCGGACGAAGACGACCGAATACAGCGCGCCATCCACGCCGATCACGCTCCGCGTCGAGACGACGGCTTCGATGACCGTCCCGTTCCAGCTCGTGATCGTGCATTCCGAATCGGTCATCTGACGGTGTGCCGCGTTCCAAATTGGCTCCGGGTCGTCCAGCACGATGATGTCGTCGATGGACTGGCCGATCATGGTGTCCCGATGGCGTCCGGCCATCGATTGCGCCGATGCGTTTGCGGACGTGATCCGCGCCTCATGATCGATCATCCAGATCGCCTCGACGGCGCTCGCCACCGTGAGTCGCGCGAGTTCCTCGCTGGAGCGCAACTCTCGTGTGATTCTCGTCAGCCGGTCGATCGAGCCGGTGATGGCCTCCCCGATCGGACCAGGCACGCGATGCCCGTCGACGTCGGGGAATTCGTCGCCCGACGCCAGTTGGTCGAGTTGGCCCTTCGCCTGGCGAAGGATCTCCGACATGTCGTCGAACGCGTGCGCCAGAAGCGCGGTCTCGTCAGCGCCCGCCACGGCAAGTGGCGGGAGATCCACCTCACCGGCGCCGATGCGGCGCGCGTGCCCCTCGAGCTGTCGCAGGCGCCGCAACGGGCCGCGAATCGCGATCCACCCAAGGATGAGCGTCGCCAGGATCACGGCGATGGAAAGGGCGAGTGCGCCGACGAAGCGGCGCAGTGTCCGCGCCTCGGTGTGGCGCGCATTCGCTTGCAGCTGCGCAGTCACGGTCGCCTGAATTGCGCTCGTCGCGGCTCGCCGCGCGCGAAAGATCCGTCGCGCCTCATTCATGCGTGTTGTGGTGGAGCCGTTTGCACCACCATCTTGGAGTGCACGCCACGCCGTGCCATCCGGCGTCGATTCCCAGTCAAGGAGCTGCCTCCGAACCGCGTCTGGCAGCAGCGAAAGGCGGATCGCCATTTCCGTCTCGTCCCGCTCGAGACGCGCCGCGGCGCCAGTCGCCTGACCGCTGACGGCGAGCAGGGTGACCCGTCCCTCCCCGAGCTGGTGGCGTTGAATCTCGGTCAGCGCGACAATTGCACCCGAGTCGCTTTCGCTGAACCGAGCGGCGGCCGTCGCAAGTACCGAGAGCACGGTGCTTACCTGTGTACTGAATTCGCGGATTGCCGTCACCGCCCCAGGTGAGGTGGGGATCACTGCAGGGTCCTCCCCCGTCACCCCGAGCCGTTTCTCCAGTGTCGCGAATGCTTGAACGACCTGTTGAACATCACGTGTCGGCACCGCATCGACCGGGCGCATGGCGGTCAGCTGACCCACGAGTTGACGCAGTTGGCGGTGAGTCGCCGTCAGTGTCGTGGTCGCACGTGTGCGAAGGCGTTCGGTGGGCGCTACCCGCTCAAAGCCGCGGGTGGTGATCTCACCGACGATGAGCTCTTGGAGATCGGTATTCGTCAGCAACAGCGATGTGTCGATCAGCGCTGCCTGGAGCCGCTGGGCATCTTGCGAGGAGCGGTAATCGCGCCATTCGTGGACCGCCCAAATGCCGGCGAACACCGCCGTCCCGATGACCGGAAGGAGCAGGAGCATAAAAAGGCGGGCTCGCAGCGATGCGAGGTTGGGCCAGACAGGCATACGCTTGATGCATCGGCCTGCAACGGTTCGGGCGGAAGGCACGAACACATCCGAAAAAGTGGTATTTACATTTCGATTACATTTGTGGTGGTCCGTCTTGATCGTCGGCCGAGAACGTTGCCGCGAACCCGTGGCGCGGAATTTCGTCAAGTGGCCAATTCTTCGTCGAGACTTCGGTGGTCCGGGAAATGGCCGGCCGTCACCTCCTCCCGGTCTCGCGGCCGCCCGGTGACGACAAAATTGGCCACTTGACGAATATTCAGCGCCGGTGACCGGGCATGTATCTGCCTGAGCGGTGACCGAGACCGCGACCGCGACCGCCACGCGAAGCTCCCGATTCCGGCCGACGCACCCGTCGGAGTACAAACGCAGTGCGCGGCCGAATTCCACGATCGGCCGCCTGGGCCACTTTCGCCGTCAGGCCGCAGGTCGTTCCTGGCGGCGCCTTCCGACACCGCCCACCGCAGGATTGGGAGATGGGCGCCGCGCCGTTCCCGACCACGGCCCACGCGCAAGATCCTCAAAATTGGCCACCTGACGAATTGCAGCGCGCTCGCCGGCATACCGGAGGACTATTCGGCTACGACGCGATCAGCCGGGCCACTACCCGACCGGCACAGGCGAACGGGGAGCAAAATTCAGAAAGCCCTGCAGAAGCAGGGCTTTCTTCGATGGAGGATACCGGGCTCGAACCGGTGACCTTCGCGCTGCCAGCGCGACGCTCTCCCAGCTGAGCTAATCCCCCTGGGCGGCAGTCAGTATAGGACACACGCGACGAAATGCGCCGCAATCGTGACCCCGAATTACTCGGACGGCTCGGCCAGGCCCTCGCCATCCGGATCGAACACCGTCTGTGGCGCCTGGCGCCACAAGCGGTCCAGACGGTAAAACTCCCGAGCCTCCGGCGTGAAGATGTGGACAACCACATCGATGAAGTCCATCAGGACCCAGTCCGCCTCACGGTCACCCTCGACACGACGAGCGAAGGCACCGGTGACCTCCTTGACCTGCTTCCGGATCTCGTCGGCGATCGCCTTCGTCTGCCGCGCGGTCTGCCCCGTCGCGATCACCAGATAATCGGTGTAGGCCACAAGTCCCCGCATGTCGACGATCACGATGTTCGTCGCCTTCTTGCTATCGGCCGCTGCCGCAATCGCAAGTGCGAGGTCATGGGTGGATGGTGCTGTCAACTCAGTGGAAATCACAAACTCCTTGAACGGATCACAAGTCCACCAGGGTACCGTGCTTCAGCGACCATACAAACCACGGTCGGCGACAATACGGGCCACTGGGGCGGGAACAAGGTGGGAAAACGGCTCGCCGGCGGCGATCCGCGTACGAACAAGCGTCGAACTGATGTCGATGCGCGGAACGAAAACCACGTCGAATCGACCTGGCGCATGTTTCTGCGCTGCTGCCGCGACGGTCGTCGCGTCGGTCTGCGCACGTGCGACGACACCCAGACGCGCCAGCTCGACAATCGCCTTCGGCTCCCGCCAGGTATCGAACACCTCAACCTGATCTGCGCCGACGATCAGGGTCCACTCCACCTTCGGCTCGGCCGCCGCAAATGTACGCAACGTGTCGATCGTAAAGCTCGGCTCCATCCGGTCGGTCTCGATCGTTGAGACCTGAAGCTGCGGAACGCCCACAACCGCCGCGGAGACGAGCTCCACACGCGTCATCGCGTCGACGCGCGGTACGCCACGGTGCACGGGAATGCCGACCGGCACGAATCGAACCTCGTCGAGACCGAGCTGCCATGCGGCCTCCACCGCAACGATCACGTGCCCGAGGTGCGGCGGATCGAACGCGCCGCCATACACGCCAACCTTACGTGCGGACGTGACCATCTCCGGTTACGACGTACTTCATGCTCGTAAGCTCGTTCACGCCGATCGGCCCACGGGCATGGAGCTTTTGCGTCGAGTTGGCGATCTCGGCGCCCATCCCAAACTCACCACCGTCGGTGAAGCGGGTCGACGCGTTGATGTACACGCAGGCGGCATCCACACCCGCCTCGAACCGCCGCGCGGCATTCAGGTCCTCGGTCACGATCGCCTCGCTGTGCCCGGACCCGTACCGCTCCACATGTGCGATCGCCTCGTCGATGTCGGCGACCACCCTGACCGCCATCGTCAGATTCAGATACTCGGTGGCAAAGTCGTCGTCGGTCGCCGTCGCAAGCTTCGCGGCCGGCTCACCGATGGCCGCTCGAGCCTCGTCGCTGACACGCAGCTCAACGCCCTGCGCCGTCAGTGCAGCGGCCAACGCAGGCAACATCTGATCGGCCACCGCCGCATGGACGAGCAGCGTCTCGGCGGCGTTGCACACACCCGGCCGCTGTACCTTGGCATTGACCGCGATCCTGACCGCCTTGTCGACATCTGCACGTGCGTCGACATAGACGTGGTTGTTGCCGGACGCCGCATAAATGACCGGCACCTTGGAGTGTTTCATCAGGAACGACTTGAGCTCCTCGCCCCCACGCGGAACAACCAGGTCGAGCAGATCGTTCATTTGCAGGAGCTCCTGCAGCTGGTCGTAGTCGCCGTTGACCGTCACGATCGATGCCTGCGGCAGCTCCGCCTCCATGAGGGCCCGTACGAGCACGTCCGCGATGATCGCGTTGCTGCGGGCGGCGATGCTCGACCCGCGAAGCACAACGGCATTGCCACTCTTCAGGCACAGGGCGGCCGCGTCGGATGTGACGTTGGGACGCCCCTCGTAGATCACCGCGACCACGCCGAGCGGCACTCGTTTGCGAATGACCTCCAACCCGTTCGGCAACCGGTATCCCACATCGACGGAGCCGATCGGATCCGGCAGCGCCGCGACGTCGCGAACGCCCTTCGCCATGGCCGCCACACGGTCCTCGTCGAGCAGAAGCCGGTCCACCATCGCGCTCGGGCGATGTGCGGCCTTCGCATCGGTCACATCCTGCGCATTCTCGCGCAGAATCTCGTCGGTGCGTCGAACGAGCGCATCGGCCATCTCATGAAGCGCCACATTTTTCTGGGACGATTTGAGCGTGCGAAGAACCGACGCCGCAGCCTTGGCGTCGCCGACACTCCGTCTGAGTGCATTTGCTTCATCTGCCACGTTGAACACCGTACATGACGAGGAGGGTCAGCCGATCAGGACGAACTGGTCGCGGTGAATCACTTCGCCCGGAAACCCGGGCTGCGCCTCGCGTGCAGCGGCACTGGACATGCCGGCCACTGCAGTCACCTGGAGCTCGGACATTGCGGCGACCCCTTTGCCGACCACCGTGCCCGCATCCGTGACCACCTCGACGACATCGCCGACCTGAAAGCCTCCGGAGCAGGCGGTCACCCCGACGGGCAGCAGTGACGTCCCGCGCTCGACAAGCGCACGAGCCGCCCCATCGTCGATCGTGATCGCCCCCGACGGCATCCGCGCGTAGCGCAGCCACACCTTGAAGGCCGACCGTGAGCCGGAGCCCGGCGGGAAATGCGTGCCGACCAGCTCACCGCGAACCGCACGCGACACCACGTCCCGCGCCGCACCGCTGGCGATGACCGTGGCGATGCCCTCGGCCACCGCCATGCTCGCCGAGGCGATCTTGCTGTTGATGCCGCCACGGCCCTGATTGGTGCCCGCCAACGCGGCAAGCTCCACATCCTCTGGCGCCACCCCCTCGGGCACCCGACTGATCAGCTGCGGCCCGTCGGGTCCCGGTCCGTACAGGCCCTCGCGATCGGTCAACAGGACAAGCCAGCGCGCCTCCATCTGCACAGCGACGAGCGCCGCCAGGACGTCATTGTCGCCGAAGGTGATGTCGTCGGTGGCCGTCGTGTCGTTCTCGTTGATGATCGGAACCGCCCCGAGTTCAAGGAGCCGCGCCAACGTGTTGCGCGCGTTCACATAGGTCTGTCGACGATCCAAATCCGCACGGGTGAGCAGCACCTGTGCCGCAGCCACACCGTGCGTTGCAAACGTGCGCAGATACCGCTCGAACAGGATTCCCTGCCCGACGGCCGACGCCGCCTGAAGATCAGGGACGGCCGTGGGACGCTCGGCGATCCCCAGACGCTCAAGTCCGCATGCGATGGCACCGCTCGTCACCAGGACGGGCTGATGGCCCGCGGTACGAACACCAACCAGATCGGCGACGAGGGCACTCACGACGTCGTCGCGCAACCGTCCCGACGTGTCTGCCAGGCTCGACGTACCGATCTTGACGACGACGATCGCCATCAGTCGGCCAGTCGGCGAAGGATCTCGTCGCGCAGCACGGCGATTCCCTCGCCGGACACACTGTCCACGGCACAGTCGACGCCATTCGGGCGGGCGTCGGGCTCGGTGAACGTCGCCACGACGATCTCGGACTGCCCGGGGTTGCAGAACTCGGCGATGCCTTCGCGGACCGCGGCGACCCGTGACGCGATCTCATCGGGTTCGCGCCCATCGACGCAATGCACGATGACCCGTGCACGCTCGATCTGCGCAACTTTTCCATCCGGTCGCGGCATACCGGTCTCGTCCACGCCGGGCAGGTCGGCGACGGTCATCAAATGACCGGCGTCATCTTCGATCGGACCGAATGCCGGCTCCTTCGTGGAGCGCGGATACGGGGCGACCGTCGCTCGCGCGCCGGTCAGCGCATTGAGCAGCGAGGTCTTGCCGCTGTTCGGCATCCCGACGATCACCACCGCGAGGTCCAACCGCAACTCGAGTACCAGCCATGTCTCGTCGCCCGGGGTGCCTGGCACCGACTCCCGAGGAGTCTGGTGGGTTGACGACCGAAACGCGAAGTTGCCGACTCCGCCCTGGCCACCGCGCGCCACCTCGGCGCGATCGCCGGGATGGTCGAGCGTGGCGATCAGCTCATCGTCGCGCAGTACACGCGTGCCGAGCGGCACCGGCAGGACCGCATCATCGCCGCTCTTGCCGTGCTTTCGCCGACCTGCGCCCGGATCACCCGGACGCGCCTTGTGATGGACGGCGTGGCGAAACCAGCGCAGGTCCGGCACGGCCGGGTCGGCGACCACGAATACCGATCCCCCGTCACCACCGTTGCCACCATCCGGACCGCCCTTGGGCGTGCGCGCTTCGCGACGGAACGAGACGGCTCCGCCGCCTCCATGCCCGCCTTGCACATTGATCTTGACGCGGTCGGTGAAGGACACGCGCCCCGGACCTACTGGCCTACGCTCTCCGGGTGCACGAAGATCCGACGGCCCTTGTGGCCGTTCGTGAACTCGACGCGACCGGTGACCGTGGCGAAGATCGTGTGATCCCGCCCGATGCCGGTGCCATCACCCGGATGGAACTTGGTACCGCGCTGACGCACGATGATCGAGCCCGCCGGGACAACCTGTCCGGCAAAGACCTTCACACCGAGTCGCTGAGCTGCGGAATCACGACCGTTGCGGCTGGAACCGCCACCCTTTTTATGTGCCATTCGGGGCTCTCCCTACGCGGTGATCGACTCGATGTGGATGCGGGTCTGACGCGAACGATGACCGCGCTTCTTCTTGCTGTCCTTCTTTGCACGGTAGGTGAAGACGACCACCTTCTTGCCGAGGACATGTTCCTCGACGCGGGCGGTCACATTTCCACCATCGGTGATGCCATTCGCGTCGCCCGTGGCGACCACGGTCGGCGAGAACGTCTCACCCTCCTCGACCGCGAGTCGGTCGATGATGAGGCGCTCACCCGCGCTGACTTTGTACTGCTTGCTGCCAAAGGCGATGACTGCGTAGTCCGGCATTCCCTCTCCCGTTTGAACGGACGGCACCCGGCTCGGGCGCGGTCGGAGATTGTACCCCATTCCTTCGACGGACGTCGGGAACGGCGAAAAGTTGTCTACATCACCGGGCTTCGAGTGGACACGGGGACGGTGCGACGCTCGTCGCTGTCATCCTCCGTCGGCTCGTCCGCCACCATGACGCGGTTGCGTCCGGCTGCCTTTGCAGCGTACAGGGCTTTGTCCGCGCGTCGGATCAGTTCCTCGAGCGATCCCGGGCCGCTTGCGACCCCGATGCTGACCGTGGCATGGATCACGACGCCTTCGGTCGCCACGCCGGTCTCCTCCACCGCGATGCGCACACGCTCGGCCACGCCAATGGCGGCGTCCAGCGGTGTGGCCGGCATGAGCAAGGCGAACTCCTCGCCGCCGAAGCGCGCGGGCATGTCCGTCGCACGAGCGCTTGCGCCGATGACCTTGGCGATCGCGGTGACGACCGCGTCACCGGCCAGGTGGCCGTGCGCGTTGTTGACCTCGCGCAGGTAGTCCAGATCGATCATGGCGAGCGCTGTGAGCCCTCGGCCACGTCGCACGACCTCCGCCCCACGCTCGCCGAAGAACCGCGCGTTGTACAGACCGGTCTTCGGGTCGGTCCAACTCTCCTGCTCGAGCTTCGGGATCTGCAACGCCCGGGCGATCAGGATCAGCGGAAGCATCGCAAACAGACTGGAAATCGGGTTCTGGTGCCAGACCATGGCGATCGCCGCGCCGGAACAGAGCACCAGCGTGTCAAGCGAGAGATGCGTGAACGTGAACAGCCGCGACTGGCGGATGGTCTCGCCACGGGCAAGCTTGACCACGCCCGCCAGGGCGGCGTGATTGAGCAGTGTGAACAGCACCGTGGCGGCGCCCAGACGAAGGCCGCCTGCAAGCCCCATGATGTCGTCCACGCCCGGGACGATGAGCTTCGTGATCAGGGCCGGCACCGCGTAGTTGGCCATGTTGAAGACCGGCATGTACCACGGGAACTTCGCCTGACGCCAGATCGGCAGGAACATCAGAACCGAGACGAGCACCACGGATGGCGCGGGCAGCACCACCACCGCTGCAAACAGGAATGCGAGCGAGATGTCATAGCCAAGTCGCGGTGAGGCATAGACGAGAAAGAGCTGCGCAAGCGACGCACCGGACGTAAACGCGAGCAGCGCCCAGCGATCGCCGATATGTGGATCGACCACGACCGCGACAGCGGACGCGGCAAGTGCCACAAATGCGAAAGCCAGTACGTAGACGTACGCGCGTCGGTTCAGCTGATCTCTCCCTCGTGTCCCTGAGGCACTATCGGCAGTTTCACACGCAGACCCGAGTTCTGACAAAGACTTTACAAACGTGCATGTGCGGTTGCAGTGGTGCGGTCATCGTGGCAACACCCTAAATCGCGGTCAAACGAACGGCGTCGCGCGCCAGGCTGCTGTCGGGCTCGAACCGCACGCGTTTGCCGGTCTCCGCCTCGATGTCGTTGACACCCGCGTCGTCATCGCCGGCAACCATGTCGAGCACCACCGGATGCAGGGAGACGGCGAACGCCTGCTCTTTGCGGTCCTTCAGCAGGCGCCGAATCTCGCGATCGGCGTGCACCGCGTGGGTTTCGTCGCTTGCAATCACACCGACACCCTGACACACCGGGCACTCCACGGTCATGATCTCCCGTGGGCCGTCACTGATGTTCTGCCGCGTCATCTCGACAAGTCCGAGCGGCGAGATGTCCACGACATACGCCTTGGCACGATCGCGTTCCAACGCATTCTCGAGCGCTTGACGCACGGCCGAACGATTGCGCTGATCGTTCATGTCGATGAAGTCGATGATGATCATGCCGCCGATGTCGCGAAGACGCAGTTGGCGAACGACCTCCTCGGCCGCCTCCAGGTTCGTCTGCGTGATGGTCTCTTCGAGGGTCGTCTTGCCACGCCCCACATGCCGACCGCTGTTGACATCGATGACCGTCATGGCCTCGGTGTCGTCGATGATCAGGTACCCGCCGGACTTCAGGTCCGCGCGGCGCGAGAGCGTCGATCGGAGCGCCTTGTCGACGCCGTAGCGTTCCATGAGCGGCTTCGGTTCGGAGTAGAAGCGGATCCTGTCGACGAGCTCCGGCGACGTGCGACGCAGGAAGTCCTGGATGCGCTGGTACTGGGCTTCGTCGTCCACGAGAACCTCGTCGACGTGCTCGCCGAACAGGTCGCGAATGACCTTGAGCGAACGGTCGGCTTCGTTGTACAGCAGCGCCGGCGCATCGACCTGCGCCGCACGGGCTTGCAGTGCCTCCCACAACTTGCGCAGCGTTGCCAGATCGCGGGCGAGTTCACGCTCGGTGACACCGGCCGCCTGGGTGCGCACGATCACTCCACCGGTCCCGGCGTCGAGCTTCTTGCAGACCTTGCGCAGACGATCGCGTTCCTCGTCGTCCAGGCGTCGGCTGACACCGAAACCCTCCCCGTAGGGCACGTACACCAGGAACCGCCCGGCAAGCGACAGCTGCATCGTCAGGCGTGCGCCTTTGGTGCCCATCGGATCCTTGACCGCCTGCACAAGGATGGTGTCGCCCTTTTTCAGCAGGTCGGCGATCATCCGTTTGTTCTTGGGCACGCCCATGGCGACGATCTCATCCACGTGCAGAAAGCCGGCTTTCTCGAGTCCGACGTCCACGAACGCCGCCTCCATGCCGGCAAGCACGTTCTCGACCTTGCCCTTCCAAACATGACCGACAACCGATCGGCGACCTCGTCGCTCGATATGGCATTCACTGACCCGGTCGTCTTCGGTGATCGCCACGCGCGTCTCGAAGCGATCGACCGACACCAAAATTCGCGTTTTCAATGTGATGTCCCTTTGCGCTGTGACAGCGCACCGTTGAGTGCCTTCGCAAGACCGTCGAGCGGGGCATCGGCCCGGTCGCCCATGCTTGCGAAATACGCCTTGCACGCCTCGCCTGCGGCCCGAGTACCGGAGTACGCGATGCCCGCGCGAAGCGCGAACCCTGCGACCGGAACACTCGTCACCGCACGTCGGGCGAGCGCTCGCCACCCGATTGCGCTGAGGAGCACCCCGGCGATCTCAAGCCCGCGACGCACATCGAGCGGCCGTCCATAGACGGCGGCAAGCTGCGCCACGAGCCGAACTTGGATGATGGTGATGACCGGCATGTCCGCACCCGGGACGACCACGGCCGCCCCGACAGTGCTCGCCTGACGAGCTGTCTGGGCAATCAGGGCGTCCGCGACCGCGTCGCGGAGCACCGGGTGGCTGCGCGCCACCGCTGCACCGTCCGACCCCAGGACCGCAGCGAGTGTCCGACGGACAAGATCGGCGTCACCGAGCGAGACGATATGCACGATGTTGGACAGCTCGAGGGGGGCATGGGTAATCGCCTCACGTTCGAGCACCCGGCGTTCATCACTGTCGCCGATCACGATCATGAGGACCCGACGCCCGTCGCGCTTGGCCCCGGCGAGCGCCGCCGCCGACAACGCGAGGTCATGACCCGCATCGGCAACCGCGAGAAGCGGCCCAGTGGCGCCCACGGGTCGATGTTCGCCGCTGATGCCGAGGATCGCTCGGAGCCGCGCGGTGGCCGTGGGTGGACCATCGATGACGGTGATCGGCATTTGCGCGGCCGCCCCGCGCTCCACCGAGCGAACCGCGTTCACCAGTGGGCGAAGTGCAGAGGCACCTTTGCCAAGTAGACGGAGCGACCCCATCTAGTGGGTGTCGACGTTCATCCGAAGTGTGCAAAACATCTGCATCCACAGTTCGCCGCCACACCCGCGAGTCCCTCGCCCGTCGACACCGCTCTTCGCGCGACGGCCGGTCATTTGCGCACGAGTCGCGCGGAACGACGATGGATCCGCATCAACATGCCGATGGCGATGAAGTTGGTGAGCGTGTGCGTGCCGCCGTAGCTCATGAACGGCAGCGGAATACCGGCGACCGGCATGATCGCCACGTTCATCCCGATGTTGACGAATATCTGAAAACCGAGCATCGCCGCGATGCCGCCCGCCACGAGCTGATCGAACGGTGTGGCAGCCCGTTTGGCGATGCGCAGCACACGCCAAATGATGAGGGCGAAGATGAGCAGCAACGCGACCATGCCCACAAAGCCGAACATTTCGGCGGCGGAGGCGAAGATGAAGTCGGTCTGATGCTCGGGCAGCAGGTCATTTTGCACCTGGGTCGCGCCGTCGAGTCCACGGCCAAACGCGCCGCCGTGCCCAACGGCAATGCGCGACTGATTCACCTGCCAGCCGTTGCTTCCCGGATCTTTGCTCGAGTCGATGAACGTCGTAAGACGTGCCATCTGGTAGTCCTTGAGGACCGGCATCCCCACCGCAGGCAGGATCCACAGCACCATTGCGGCGATCACGAGCCCACCGATGGCCGCCCACTTGAATTGGCGGGTCGGGGTTCCGGCAAAGTAGAGCATGGCCGCGCAGATCGCCACGTACACGAGCGACGTTCCAAGGTCCGGCTGAATGAACACGATCAGCGTCGGGAGCAATGTGACGCCAATCGCAAGGGCCGAAAAGCGCAAGGTGCCGACCTGGTCCGCGCGCTCCACGCACAACCCGGCGAGGATCACGATCATCGCCACCTTGCCGACCTCGGACGGCTGGAACTGGAAGATTCCGAAGTCGATCCAGCGGGCGGCGCCTTTGGCGCTGCTACCGATGACGAGCACGACGGCAACCGCACCGATCAACGCGCCCCAGAGGGTCCACACCCTTCGCCCGATCGCCTCGGCGTCCGTGGCGATGGCGGCCGCCATGATGCCCACGCCGAGCGCCACGTACATCAACTGGCGGGTGGCGAAGAACCCGGGGTCGTTCGGGATGTCGTCGCGGGTCGCGAGGGCGACCATCCGAAGCCCAAATAGGACGACGAGCGCGACGGCACCGCCGAGCACCCAGTCGAACTTTCCGGCCAGACTCCGGACCGCCACACGAACGACGTGGCGCGTACGGTGAATGGGTGGTGACGTGGTTGCCATCAGTCGGACTTCCCTGAGCCGTTGCCGCATTTGCGGTAATCGACCTCAAGAGCGACTGCAAGTGTATGACAGGCGATCGGTGCCGCGACAGATCCACCGAGTCCGGAGTTCTCGACGACGATGGCCACCACGTACTTCGGCTCGAGACCAGGGGTGGCCGGACCGTAGCCCACAAACCACGAATGGTCCGGGCGCGGGGCGTTCTCGGCCGTGCCGGTCTTGCCGGCCATGAGCCCGCCGAACCGGCCGAACACCGACGACGCCGTGCCGTCACCGCTCGTGGTCGCGCCAACCAGGCCCTGGAGAATCGGCTCGAGGGTGCCCGGGGTGATCGGGGGAAGCTCGGTCGGCACTTTGCGCGCTTTGGCCGGTTCGAAGATCGTCTGCTGGGTCGCCGGATCGATGATCCGGCGGGCGATCGTCGGGGTCTGCAACCGGTGCTCGGGATCCAGGATGGCAGCGTAGGCACGCGCCATCTGGAGTGGCGTCACCTTCAGGTCGCCCTGTCCGACGGCCATGTTGACCGTGTCACCAGCACGCCACTGGTTCCACCCGGGACTTCCCTTCACGAGATTCTGCGTCCGCCACAGCCGATCCGGCACGTCACCGGCAAATTCGCCGGGCATCAGGTCGATGTTCGTCGTCTGGCCAAGTCCGAGCGCGGTCGCCCACCGGTAGAGCGCATTGTCGCCGGAGCGCTGTTCGTCCGGCGTGGAGCGACTGTAGATCCGGTCGTAAGCCACCTGATAGAAGTAGGTGTCGCTTGAGACCGCCAGGGCGACCGGCAGTGGGATCCAGCCCTGATCGAGCTCACGGAAGTTCTTGTACTCGCGGTCGAGAATTTTGATCTTCTTCGGCGAGCGAATCAGCTCGGTGGGCGACAGGACGCCAGCCTCGAGTGCCGCAAGCGCCGTGATCGGCTTCATCGTCGATGCCGGAGGATACGCCCAGGTGGCGCGATCGCGAGCCGGCTCACGCTTGTTTTTGTTGTAGTTCGGCGCCGTTCCGTTGCTCATCTTGTTCGGGTCCATGAACGGGAACGAGGCCAGCGCCACCACCTCGCCCGTCTGGATGTTCAAGACCACGCCGCCGCCACCGCTGTACGGCGCACCGTGCAGCAGAACCTTCTCGCGCAACTCCCGGGCAAGCATGTTCTGCACGTCCAGGTCGATCGAGGTCACGACGTTCGCGCCGGCATGCGCCGGCACCTCCGAAATCACACCACGTGCAGTGGCGTTGCCGCTGACGTCGACCTCGACCTTGCGCGTACCGTCCTGCCCCTTCAAGTACGGCTCGTAGTACTGCTCGAGGCCACCGACGCCGACAGTCGCGTCCGCGCGGTAGCCGGCCTTGGCAAGGGCCGCAGCACGCTCACGCGGGATCGGACCGACGGACCCCACGAGATGCGAGACGTATTCCCCGTCCGGGTAGTAGCGCTTCTGACTCGGCTGAAGACGAATCCCCGGAAATTCGTCCAGGCGTTCGTTCAGCGCAAGGAAGAGGTCGCCTTTCGGGTCGATGTCGTCCTTGAAGACGATTGGCCGCGCAGGGTCGCGCCGCTTGGAATTGGCGTTCGCCTTGACCATGTTCTGCAGCCGCTGCGGCTTCTCGCCGAGCGCTCGGGCCAGGCGGCCGAGCATGGCCATGCTGCGATCGTTGTTCAGGTCGCTCGCGATGCCCACGACGTCCCACCCGTTGCGATTGCGCGCGATGGGGCGCCCCTTGCGATCGAGAATGACGCCGCGGGCGGCAGGCACGATGACGGTACGGATCGAGTTTGCCGTCGCCTGCTGCTGGAAGTCCTGCGCGCCCACGACCTGAAGAAACCACAGACGCAGTACCAACGCGATCAGCAGCACGCCGATCACCGAGCCGAACAGGGCGAGCCGCCGCTGCGAGGCCACCGTTCCGGGTCCCTGTGGTGACGGCGTGGTGTCGTGGTCGAAACCGCTCATCGGCGCATCATCCCCGGTTCGACGACCTGCGGGGCACCGAGGAGTCGGCGCGCGACCCACCATACGAGCGGCGCCATGATCGCGGCAAGCGTCAGATGCGGCACGGCAATCGTCGGAATCAGGACGCCAAGTGGCAGTCCGACGCCGCGCAGCGTGTCCACGAGCCCGAACCACACCGGCACCAGGCCGCCTGCCGCGGCTGCGATCGAGGTGAACATCCACCACGTCATTCGGCCACCCGACTCGGCGAAGCGCCCACACCATGCACCGATCAGCACCGCCCCGAATGCGATCACTCCGAGTGAGCCACCCGGGCTGAGCAGTTCGACCAGAAAACCACCTGCAAATCCGGCGATCGCCCCCACAAGTACGCCACGTTTGACCGCGATCGCACAGACCACGACGATCATCAGGTCCGGGACTGCCGGCGGCGCCGACCACAACGCGACGGCCGGCAGGACCGCCTGGATGACCAGCGCGACGACCAGCATCCACACAGCGGGTGCGATCAATCGACGCTCGTCGTGGCGGGCGGGTGCCACCGACCGGTCCGGCGGCGCTACGCCCACGAGTTCGTCGGTCATTGAATCCCCGCCCGTCGCTTGGCAAGCGCCGTCCGTGGGATGTCGATCATCACGGTCCGAAGGTTGTTCGGGTCGGCGTACGGCGTCACCTGCACCGTCCAGTCACCGCCACTTTCGGCACCGCCGAAGTTCGAGACGTAGCCGATCAGCATGTCCGGCGGATATGGGGACATCAGCCGGTCCGTGCCGACGCCCATCGTCACCACCGGATCCTCAAGCGACAGCGCCTGGCTGCCCGGTACGCCCGACACCCGAAGCGCACCCAAGGCGTTGGCCGTCAACAGGCCGAGTTGGGTGGTGGAGTGCAGCGTGCGCGCCGCGATCTTGGTGGTCGTGCTCGTCAGGAAGACGATGTCGGCGGTGTGCGCATCGACATGGGTGACGCGGCCGACCAGGATGCCGAGCCGGTCGGTGGGCACCTTTCCGTCGTTTGGCACCACCACCAGTGAGTTCTCCGTGACGCCGTCGCTCGCGCCCCGATCGATGCGCGCTTCGCGCGCCACGTCCACCAGCGGTCGGCTGATGATGTTTGCCGCGATCGCCCGGTAGTCCGCCGACGTCTCGTCGCGCACCTGCAAGAGCCGCTCCAGGGCGTCGAGGCGCTGCGTGTCGACCTCCTGCCCCACCGCATCCGCCCGCAGCTGATCGACCTCTTTTTGCAGCCGGTTTCGCTCGTCGCGTGCCGTACGCAGCTCCGAGAACCACTGCCACCCGTCGCGCAGTGGGCGGACCGCCGCAACCGCGAAATCCTGGACGCGGCCGCTGATGGACGTGACGCCGCTCTTTCCGGAGTGCAGGAACCCTCCGGAACTCTCGTGCACGAACGCCGTGGAGGTCAGGATTGCGATGAGCAAGAGGCCAAGCACGACCCCCCGCCGGATCGCGATTCGGCGCGGCGTGACGTGACGATGGCGCGGCGGCAGGGGCGGTGGAACATCCGCATCCTCGAGATCGGAGGACTGCTCGGTGGGCGTGGCGGACAGACCGTCGGTCAGGGTCGGGTCGCCCACGTCTGCCACCACGACCGGGTCGCCACCGGTCGACGCCGCACCAGCGGGGCGCTCGGTCTGGGCATCGAGGCCGGTGTCGGTGGAGCCGCTGCCGGACCTGTCTGTCGGATCGTTCGTACTAATACTTGGGTCTGCGTCGTGGTCTGCCGTTGCCGGAGGACTTGCGCATCACCTCGAATTCCTCGAGGGCGCGTCCCGATCCGACCGCCACGCATGTGAGCGGAGATTCGGCGACGTGGATGGGCATTTCGGTCTCGCGGCGCAGGCGCTCGTCGAGACCTTGCAGCAGGGATCCGCCGCCGGCAAGCATGATGCCGCGGTCCATGATGTCCGACGCGAGCTCCGGTGGAGTCTTGTCGAGTGTGCTCTTCACCGCGTCGATGATCTGCTGCAGCGGCTCTTCAAGTGCGAAGCGAACATCCTCGGATGAGAGCACGACCGTCTTTGGAAGCCCAGAGATCATGTCGCGTCCCCGGATCTCGGCCTGCGTCTCTTCGCGCAGCGCGTAGGCCGACCCGATCTCGAGCTTCACCTCTTCAGCGGTCTGATTGCCGATCATGAGTTTGTGCTCGCGCTTGACGTAATTGATGATCGACTCGTCGAGTTCGTCACCGCCGACCCGAATGGACTGGGCGACGACGATGCCACCGAGCGAGATCACGGCAACCTCACTCGTGCCGCCGCCGATGTCGACCACCATGCTCCCGGTGGGCTCGGCGACCGGAAGTCCGGCACCGATCGCAGCAGCCATGGGCTCCTCGATCAGTTGCGCCTCGCGCGCCCCGGCCGAATACGTGGCCTCGACGACCGCGCGCTTCTCGACGCCCGTCACACCGGACGGCACACACACCACGACACGCGGGTGTGCCCACCGGTTCTGGTGCACCTTCCGGATGAAGTGCTTGAGCATCTGTTCGGTCACGTCGAAGTCCGCGATCACGCCGTCCTTCAGCGGCCGGATTGCGCTGATGTTGCCCGGGGTGCGGCCAAGCATCCGCTTGGCCTCGATGCCGACGGCATGCACTTCGTTCGTGCGGTGGTCGATCGCCACCACGGACGGCTCCGACAACACGATGCCGCGTCCACGCACGTACACCAGCGTATTGGCGGTCCCCAAGTCGACCGCCATGTCGCGGCCGCCGAATCCGGTCACATAACTCCAAAGGCCGATGGCGCGCCCCTTCCGTTGTCCAGCGCTCGTGCCTGCTCCCGCGCAGGCTAGCGGGGAACAGTAGCCGGGTCCACCGCCTCCCGTTGCACGATCAGGTCGTGGGCGTCAGGGATGTGAGGCGCTGATCGGCGGTCATGTCGAGGTTCGTGGAGCCCTTCAGGCTCGAGTCGATCGTATACCGCAGCAGGAGTCCGTCTTTGGACCACCAGAACGTCTCGGTACGGTTGCCCGTGTACTCGCCGCTTGCGATCTGATCGAACTTGACCACGGTTGCCGGGACCTTCGTGCCTCCCACGTCCACCGAGGCGGGGGGCAGAACCGTTGTGGTGACCTTCATCGTCAGGTCTTTCCCCGCCGCGTAGCTGCCGGTGGTTGTCGTGCCGGGCTTCGCGTTCGACGGGTCGCGAAGCAGCGACGGAACCCAATCGCGGTCCTTCGTCACGGTGAACGGGCCAACGTTCAACACCGTCCGGGCAAAGACGAGATACGCACCGTCGGGCTTCATCGCATACCGAGCGACCTCGATGTGCTGGTCGGAGAAGTTCGTCTTGACCTCCCATTCCCCACTCGGGAGGTTGTACACGAGTGACACGGCGCTGGTGGGCAGGTCGCGATCGATGTTGATCGCCGACCGGGTGATCTTCTCGTGGCCGGTCACGCTGTACTGATAGACCCCCTGGGGCGGGCGTCCCGGCCCGGTCGCATCGGGGCCTTTGACCTTCTGGAACTCGCCGACCACCGACGACACCTTCGTCGTCGTTTGATTGCCGAGCGTCGAGAAGATCCAAATGCCCACGCCGATCAGCACGACGAGAATTCCGAGGAGAATGGCCGGTCCCTTTTTCATGGGGACAATCCTCTCAGCTCACTGGGACAAACGCCAGGGCGTCAACCCGCGTCGCTCAAGGAGATCGATCAGTGCGGCGATCGGCAACCCGATGATCGTCGTCTGGTCACCCTGGATCGTTCGAACGAAGCCGGCACCCGACCCTTGGATCGCGTATCCGCCCGCACGCCCCTGCCATTCGCCCCGATCCAGGTACCACTCCCGCTGCGCCGGTGCCAAGTCGCGAAACGTGACGTCCGCGGCCTCCACGACCGATTCCTCCCCCGCCTGGTCGAGGAGACAGATGGCCGTCAGCACCGTATGTGTGGCGCCGGACAGGCGCGACAGCATCCGGTCGGCGTCGGCGCGGTCCACGGGCTTGCCGAGTACGTCACCATCGATCACCACCGCGGTGTCAGCGCCGAGGATGGCGCCC
>Ga0209023_10002368_pt1 | contig 23657 bp, 23 predicted proteins | sample LakOneMetagenome_FD_187468 | JGI IMG/M metagenome (GOLD analysis project Ga0209023, IMG submission 187468) | Freshwater and sediment microbial communities from Lake Erie, Canada (SPAdes) (version 2) | ecosystem: Environmental > Aquatic > Freshwater > Lentic | place: Lake Erie, Canada... | reverse complement strand
TCCGATCTGGACGAGAATGTTGAGGTTGCCGATCTCGACAGGCTGGCCGACATCTACGAAGAGATTTTGGTCCGGTATTTCCGATAACGCGTGTTGCGCTGGGACCGCCGGCCTCCGGCCGGCATAGAGACACAGCTATATACGGGCCGGCTGGAAGCCGGCGGTCCCGGCGCGAGGCTATAGTGACGCCATGATCCGCTCCGGCAACCTCTTCGCCAACTTCGCGACCTTCCTCCCCGAAGAACATTTCGACACGCTCCTCTCCCGCCCTGGCCTGCGCATCGAGCGCATCGTCTCGACGGGCCACGCCAGCCCGCCGGACTTCTGGTACGACCAGCCGCAGGACGAATGGGTCTGCGTGATCGCGGGCGGCGCGGTGCTCAGGATCGAAGGCGAAGTCGAACCGCGCATCCTGCAACCCGGCGACTGGATCGAAATTCCCGCCCATGTCCGCCATCGCGTGGAACAGACTGATGCCGCGCAGCCGACCGTGTGGCTCGCCGTCCATATCGACGCTGCACTGCGGTAGGGCTTTCGTCTCGACGCTCCCTTTTCGCTCTGTCATGCTAGGCGCATAGCCGGCGCAGCGCGGCAGTCTCGGGAGGACACAATGGTCGCAAAGAGCGGATTCACGCGTCGCGAAATGGCGGGCCTCGCCGCTGGCCTGATCGGCGCGCCCTCGCTTGCCTTTGCAGCGCCGGACTACAAGAAATTCGCAGGCACGAAGCTCGAGGCCAATCTCATCAAGGGCCCGCGCGGCGAACTCCTGCAGCGCTATGAAAAGGAATTCACCGCGCTGACCGGCATCGAGATCGGTTCAGAAGTGATTCCGGAGCAGCAGCAGCGCCAGAAGGTCGCGATCGAATTCGCATCCGGCAAGCCGAATTTCGATGTCGCACATCTCTCCTATCACGTGCAGAAGCGGCTGATGGAGAAAGGCAAGTGGCTCGCGCCGGTCTCCGCCTACATGAAGAATCCCGCACTCGCCGAACCCGACAACAACGAAGCTGATTATTCGGCGGCGGGCCTGACCTACGCGAAGGACGGGCAGCAGATGCTGTCGCTGCCGTGGTCGGTCGATTATTTCATGGTCTACTGGAACAAGGAGCTTTTCGCGAAAAAGGGCATCGCGTTCCCGACCAATTTCGACGAGATGATGAAGGCCGCCGAAGCGCTGACAGATCCCGCCAACGGCGTGTTCGGTTTCGTCGGTCGTGGCCTGCGCAACGCAAACCTGCCGCTCTACATGAGCTTCCTGCTTGGCTACGGCGGCGATGCGCTGGACTCCAAGGGCAATCTCATGACCGACAGCCCCGAGGCGATCGAGGCTGCGAAATATTACCAGCGCATTCTCACGAAATGTTCGCCGCCGGGCGTCGCCGGTTTCAACTGGATGGAGTGCCAGTCGGTGTTCCTGCAGGGCAAGGCGGCCATGTGGCTCGACGGCGTCGGTTGGGCGCCGGCGGGCGAGGACGCGACGCGCTCGCGTGTCGTCGGCAAGATCGGCTACAGCCCCGTGCCCAAGGGCCCGGTTGCTGCGGCCTCCGCCACCTTCGGCGACGGCATCGGCATCGCTGCGGCGAGCCCCAACAAGGAAGCCGCCTTCCTCTATTGCCAATGGGCGATCAACAAGACGATGGGCGGGCGCTTGCTGCAGATCGGCGGCGGCGTGCCCTTCCGCAAGTCGGTGCTGGAAGACCCGCAGGTGCAGGCCGGCGTGAAAATGCCGAAGGAATGGCTCGACTGCGTCGTCGCCTGTTCCAAGATCAGCAAGCTCGGCCTGCCGGTCGTCGCGCCCGTCGCGGAATTCCGCGACATCATCGGCGCGGCGCTGACATCGACGCTGTCGGGCGCAGATCCTGCAACGGAGCTGAAGAAGGCGAGCGATCAGTTCCGCCCGATTCTCGAGAAGTCGGAGAAGGGCTGAGGCGAACGCGCGTCGATGCGGAACGGCGCACGCTCCTACTGGTATTTCCTCGCGCCCGCGCTGATCGTCGTCGCGGGCGTGATCGTCATTCCCTGGGTGTTCACGCTGTGGATGAGCGTGCACGAGTGGAAGCCCGGCGGCGCCATCGCCTATGTCGGGCCGGCCAATTACGCGCGCCTGTTCACCGATCCGCGCTTCATCGAAGCGCTTGGCCGCACGCTTTACTATTCAGCACTGGCCGTCTTCCTGCCGCTGGCCCTCGGGACGCTCGCCGCGCTCGCCTTCCACGAACAATTCCCGATGCGCGGTTTGCTGCGCGGCGTGTTCGTCATGCCGATGATGGCGACGCCGGTCGCCATCGCCGTCGTCTGGACCATGATCTTTCAGCCGCAGCTCGGCGTCGCGAATTACCTGCTCTCGTTGATCGGTATCCCGCCGCAGCTGTGGGTCTTCTCGCCGAACACGGTCATCCCCTCGCTGGTGCTGGTGGAAACCTGGCAATGGACGCCGCTCGTCATGCTGATCGTGCTCGGCGGTCTCGCGGCCATTCCGACCGAGCCCTATGAGAGCGCGCAGATCGACGGCGCTGGCGCTGTGCAACGCTTTGTCCACATCACCTTTCCGCTGATCAAGCCCTTCCTGATGGTCGCCGTCATGCTGCGCCTGATCGATGCGCTCAAGGCTTTCGACATCATCTTCGCGATGACGCAAGGCGGTCCGGGCAATGCGTCGGAGACGATCAATCTTTATCTCTATCAGACGGCCTTCGCTTACTATGACGTCGGCTACGGCTCGGCGATCGCGTCGGTCTTCTTCGTCATCATCGTGGCGCTGACGCTTGCGACGCTCTATCTGCGCAGCCGCGCGGCCTGGATGGCCGAACCTGTTGGAGCCGCGCCATGACGGGCGGCTGGCTGAAGCGCCTCGGGCTCGCATTCTCCTTGCTGATGCTGATCTCGCCGGCGCTGCTGTTCTTCATCTGGATGCTGTCGCTCTCGCTCAAATTCGAGATCGACAATTCGGCCAGCCCACCGATCCTGATCCCGACCAACGTGGCCTGGTCGAACTATGTCGAGGTATTCAATTCCAACCGATTCCTGCTCTATTTCCGCAACAGCCTGATCGTGACGGGCGCCGCGACGCTCATCGCGCTGCTCGTCGGCGTGCCCGCGGGCTGGGCCATCGCGCGCCTGGATGCACGCAAGACCGCCATCGTCATCATGATCGCGCGCATGACCCCGGGGCTCTCGTTCCTGATCCCGATGTTCCTGCTGTTCCAGTGGCTCGGACTGCTCGGCACGCTCGTGCCGCAGATCGTCATCCATCTCGTGCTGACAATCCCGCTCGTCGTCTGGATCATGATCTCCTATTTCGAGACGACGCCGCGCGAACTCGAGGAAGCCGCCGTCGTCGATGGCGCGACGCGCTGGCAGACGTTCCACATGGTGGCGCTGCCGATCGCCAAGCCCGGCATTGTCGTCGCGGCGATCCTGTCGGTCATCTTCTCTTGGAACAATTTCGTCTTCGGCATCGTGTTGTCCGGCCGCGAGACGCGGACGCTGCCGGTCGCCGTCTACAACATGCTCTCCTACGACCAGATCGCCTGGGGACCGCTGGCGGCGGCCGCTATCGTCGTCACGCTGCCGGTGCTGCTGCTGACCGTCATCGCGCAACGCCAGATTGTCGCCGGCCTGACGGCGGGCGCGGTGAATGGCGGGTGAGCGCGCCGCTTGCGCTCGCCCGGTCGCGTCTCTAATTTGCCTTGTCCGACAATATCGTCGCGCAGCCTCACTTCATAGATGCAATGACCGATCTCCCCGTTCCCGAAACGCCATCCGTCAAATTTCTGTGCGATGTCGCGGTCGACGTGGCCGCGCCCATCATTGTGGGCGAGACCGGCGCCGGCGTGCGGCGCGTCATCCCCATCCTTGGCGGCACGGTCACAGGCCGCATCAACGGCCGCGTTCTGGCGAGCGGCGCGGACTTCCAGATCATCCGCCGCGACGGCGTCGCCGAACTCGAAGCGCTTTACGTCATCGAGACCGAACACGGTCTCGTCTACGTCAAGAACTATGGCCTGCGCGATGGACCGAAGGACGTGCTCGACCGTCTCGCGCGCGGCGAACTCGTCGATCCCAAGCTCGTCTATTTCCGCGCGTCGCCCCGCTTCGAGACGGCCGCCCCCGAACTGCAATGGATGACGAAGCGCATTTTCGTCTGTTCCGGCGCCCGCCTGCCGACGCAGGTCGTCCTGCGCTTCTTCGAACTTCTGTGAGAGATCAGTAAATGACAAAGCCTGTCGCCGAATTCAGCGCGTCCGAATGCGCGGCCATCGAAAAGGCCATTGCCGAACGCCGCTCGATCCGCGCCTTCCTGGATAAGCCTGTGCCGCGTAAAACGATCGAGCGCCTGCTCGACATTGCCGCGCGCGCGCCGAGCGGCACCAACATGCAGCCCTGGCGCGCGCATGTGGTGGTGGGCGAAGCCAAGGAGAAAGTGACGCAGGCCGTCTTCGCGCATTTCGCCGAGACCGGCGCGCAGCGTCACGACAGCGAATACAAATATTATCCCGACGAGTTCTTCGAACCCTACCTCTCGCGCCGCCGCAAGGTGGGCTGGGACATGTACGGCATTCTCGGCATCAAGAAGGGCGATAACGACAAGATGGCCGCGCAGCACGGCCGCAACTACATGTTCTTCGACGCGCCGGTCGGCATCATCTTCACCATCGACCGCCGCCTGCAGATCGGCTCGTGGCTCGACTACGGCTATTATCTCGAGGCCCTGTCAGTCGCAGCGCGCGCGCATGGACTGGAAACCTGCTCGCAGGCCGCATTCGCCTACTTCCACAAGCCCGTGCGACAGGCGCTGGAACTGCCCGACGAGGAAATGGTCGTGTGCGGATTCTCGATCGGCTACGCCGACTGGAGCGCGCCGATCAACGGATTGCAGACCGAACGTACCCCTGCGAAGGAATTCGCGACCTGGCGCGGGTTCTGACGATTGTCATCCCGGCCGTAGCGAAGCGGAGAGCCGGGACCCAGAATGACATCGTTGCTACGGGGTCCCGGATCGGCCTTCGGCCGTCCGGGATGACATAGGCGTTCACAACAGGCGCAACTGCCCATCCGCAGCTCGCGCATTCGGACCCGCCGCGCGCCGCTCGATCTCCAGAATCTGCAGTTTAGTGTTCACGCCCCCGCCCGCCGAAAATCCGCCCGTCTTGCCATTGGCCGCCACAACGCGATGGCAGGGCACGATGATCGCGAACGGATTGCGCCCCAGCGCCTGTCCCACGCCGCGCGCGGCGCCGGGCTCGCCGATCGCGCGCGCGATCTGGCCGTAGGTGCGCGTCTCGCCGCAGGGAATGCAGCGCGCTGTCACATAGACCTGCGCCTCGAACGGACCGACGCGGTCCATGTCGAGCGCAATGTCCGACAAGTCGATTGCGCGACCGCCGAGCAGCTTGCCGATGCGCATGATGATCTCTTCGATTTCCGGCGGTGGCCGGCGCTCGAACGGCGCGCCGGAGCGGCGCATCAGCCGCATGCGCGTCGCCTCCGGCGTTTCCTCGGGCAGTTGCAACGTCTTCACGCCGCGCGGCGTCCACGCAAGGCCGCAAAGCCCGAGCGGCGTATCGAAGAATGTTGCGCCAAATCCCTCCATGCGCGCATTCTAGCAGGCGCGCCGCGGGATTGCGCGCCCCTTGCGTCCGGGCGAGCCAGGCTCTAGCGGTGCATCGGAATGCGACCGCCAAGGTCGCCGTACCAGGCAGGAGAATCGGAATGCTCGTCGCCAGACGCGAACGCAAGATCGAATGGGGCGACTGCGATCCCGCCAAGATCGTCTACAATCCGCGCTTCTTCGACTGGTTCGACAATTGTACCGGCGGGCTTCTGGAAGCCGCGGGCTTCCACAAGCGCTGGCTGTTCGAGAACCTCGACTTTGCGGGCATTCCCTTGGTGGAATCCCGCGCAAAATTCATGAAGCCCGCGCGTTTCGGCGATGTCGTGACCATCGAGACGCAGGCCGTCGACATCCGTCGTTCCTCGTTCGATATCCGCCATCAATTGTTCAACGAGGGCGAACTCGCGATCGAAGCCTTCGAGACGCGCGTCTGGACGAGCCGTCATCCCGATGATCCCAACAAGATGAAATCGGCGCCGATCCCGGACGACATCGTGCGCGCGCTGAAGGGCGAGGCGAAGCCTGCCTGAATGCGCTAGATTGGGCGCAGGGAGAACGCCAATGAAGAAAATTCACATACTCGCGCTTGCGCTCGCCAGCCTCGTCGCTGTTGCGGCGCCGGCCCGCGCGGAAGTCAAGGAAGTCCGCATCTCCAAGGGCTACGGCATTCTCTACCTGCCGCTGATGGTGATGGAGCAACGCAAGCTTCTGGAGAAGAAGGCGGCGGAGGCCGGCCTCGGCGAGATCAAGACCACCTGGTATCTGTTCGACGGCGGCAATGTCATCAACGACGCGATGCTCGCCGGCTCGCTCGATATCGCCGGCACCGGCGCGCCGGGCTTCATCACGCTATGGGCCAAGAGCAAGGGCACGCGCGCCGAAGTCGTCGGCGTCTCCGGCATGTCGGGCACGCTCTTGACGCTCAACACGATCAACCCCGACATCAAGTCGCTCAAGGATTACACGATCAAGGACAAGATCGCGCTGCCGGGCATCAAGACCTCGCTCGCAGCCGTCGTGCTGCAGATGGCGGCGGCCAAGGAACTGGGCAAGGACAAGTGGAACGCCGTCGATAATTCGACCGTCGGCCTGCCGCACCCAGAAGCCTATACCGCGATGATGTCGGGCAAGACCGAGATCACCTCGCATTTCGCCTCGCCGCCCTATTCGGCCATGGAGCTGCGCGACAAGCGCGTGCGCAGCGTCGTCAATTCGATCGATGCGCTCGGACCCATAACGCTCGATGTGGTCTTCGCGCCAAAGAAGTTCGTCGACGAGAACCCGAAGACCATGGCCGCCTTTCTCGCCGCGTTTGACGAAGCTTGCGACATCATCGCCAAGGACAAGGACGGCGCGGCGAAGGATTTTCAGGCGAGCCTGAAGGCGAAGCTGACGACCGAGGAAGCGCTGGAAATGGTGTCGGACAAGAACACGACATTTTCCGCGACGCCGACCGGCATGATGCAGTTCGCCAATTTCATGGCCGATGTCGGCTCGATCAAGAACCGGCCCGGGAAATGGTCGGATATGTACATGCCCGCGTTGGCGGTCAGGGCGGGGAATTAGAGCGCTATTCCCTCACCGCTCGCGGGGAGGGTGTCGCCAAAGGCGACGGGTGGGGAGCGCCGGGCGTTGGCTACGGCGCTGACAACGCCCAGCCTGCGCCACCCGCATTGCTACGCTATGCGACCTCCCCGTATCTGATCGAAGTCGGCAACAGCCGACTTCGATCAGATACGGGGAGGTAGGCAGACGCTATCTCGGCGTTACCCGATCCGCCGCACCCACCCATGCGGGTCGGGCGCATCGCCACGCTGGATGCCGACGAGCTTTGCCTTGAGGGCCGCCGTCACGGCGCCCACCGATCCGTCTCCCATCACGATATCGCCCGCAGCGCTCTTCACCTTGCCGATGGCGGCCACGACCGCCGCCGTGCCGCAGGCGAAGGCTTCGCGCAGCTTGCCGCTTGCCGCGTCCGCGCGCCACTGGTTCATCGAATAACGCTCTTCGCACACAGTGCGGCCTTCGGCGCGCGCCAGCGTCAGGATCGCGTCGCGTGTGATGCCCGGCAGGATCGTGCCGCTCAGAGGCGGCGTCACCAGCGATCCGTCGTCCATCACGAAGAAGACGTTCATGCCGCCGAGTTCTTCCACCCACTTGTGCTCGGCGGCGTCCAGAAACACGACCTGGTCTCAGCCATTCTCGATCGCTTCGGCCTGCGCCAGCAGCGAGGCCGCGTAATTGCCGCCGCATTTGGCCGCGCCCGTGCCGCCCTCGGCCGCGCGCGTATACCGGTCGGTCAGCCACACGGTCACCGGCTTCTCGCCGCCCTTGAAATAGGAGCCAACGGAGCTGGCAATCAGCACGAACAAGTATTCATGGCTCGGCCGCACGCCGAGAAAAGCCTCGGTCGCGAACTGGAAGGGGCGCAGATAGAGGCTGCCGTCGCCCGTCGGCACCCAGGCGCGGTCCACCTTCACCAGCTCTTCCACCGCCTGCATGAACACGGCTTCCGGAATGGTCGGCATGGCCATGCGCTCGGCGGACGCATTGAAGCGCCGCGCGTTCTGCTCGGCGCGGAAGAGGGCGATCGAACCGTCGGAGAGGTTGTAGGCCTTCAGGCCCTCGAAAATCTCCTGCCCGTAGTGCAGGACCGCGGCGGCCGGATCGAGCGGGATCGGGGCCCGGGCGCGGATTTCCGCGTCGTGCCAGCCGCGGTCGAGCGTCCAGCGGATTGTGGCCATATGGTCGGTGAACACCTTGCCGAAGCCCGGGTCCTTCAGCGCCTCTGTCCGCGCCTCCGCGCTAACAGGGCGGGTCGTCGGATTGTGCGAAAAGACGATCTTCTGATGGGCGTTCATCCGGGCGGTCCATTCTTGTCGTGGCAGACGCGTCGTCCTGATCCGATAAACCTTGGTCCGATCATGTCAAGCAGGCTGACCTATTCGGTCTTCCCGCGCAGGAAATTGATCACGCCGGAAAAGTCGTCGCCGGCATGGCCCGCCGCGTTGAACAGCGAATAAATCTGGGCCGCCGCGGCGCCCATCGGGGTGGCCGCGCCGGCGGACGCCGCCGCCTCCTGCGAGAGCTTCAAGTCCTTCAGCATGAGGGCCGCCGCAAAGCCCGGCTTGTAGCCGTTGTTGGCGGGCGAGGTCTGCACGGGGCCGGGCGCCGGGCAATAGGTCGTCAGCGACCAGCTCTGGCCGGACGAGGTCGAGGCCACGTCGAACAGCGCCTGATGGGTCAGGCCCAGCTTCTCGCCGAGCACGAAGGCCTCGGCGGTCGCGATCATCGTCGCGCCCAGAATCATGTTGTTGCAGATCTTGGCGGCCTGGCCCGCGCCCGGCCCGCCGCAATGAACGATCTTCTTGCCCATTTTCTCGAGTAGCGGCTTCGCGGCCGCAAAAGCCCCGTCCGATCCGCCGCACATGAAGGTCAGCGTCGCGCCCTTGGCTCCGCCCGTACCGCCGGATACCGGCGCGTCCACGCTGGCGAGCCCGGCCTTTTCCGCCAGCGCATGGGCGGCCCGCGCGCTGTCGACGTCGATGGTGGAGGAGTCGATGAAAAGCGCGCCTTTCTTGGCGAGCGGCGCGATCTCGCTCCACACGGACACGACATGCTTGCCGGCCGGCAGCATGGTCACCACGACATCGGCGTCCTTCACCGATTCAGCGGCGGACGCCGCGACCGAAATGCCGGCCTTGGCGGCTTCCTCGCGCAGCGCGGGCACGAGATCGAAACCGCGCACCGCATAGCCGGCCTTGGCGAGATTCGCGGCCATCGGCCCGCCCATGTTGCCAAGTCCGATGAAGGCGATGGTCGTCATGATTTCGCTCCCTGAAGCGTCGTTTCTTCAAATTCGGTAGCACAACCTGCCGGCTCCGTCTTTGCCGCGGCGCGCAATCCCGGCTTGCAGGGTTCGCGAGATCGCGCGGTCACGCGATTGTCAGCCCCCGCAGGTCGCTTTTGACGTGGGCGCCGTTATGGTTTCGGCATGGTCGAAGCCGCGCAGATCCCCGCGCCCTCTCCCTGGCGGCGCTACGCGCCGCTGGGCGCGATCGCACTCGCCCTGGCGCTGTTCTTCGGCCTGCGGCTCGACCGCTACCTGTCGCTCGAGCTTTTCGTGGATAGCCGTGCGCCCCTGCTGGCGTTCATCGACCGGCATTTTGCCGCCGCCGTGGGCGGTTTCGTCGCCCTCTACGCGGCGCTCGTGGCGATTTCCGCGCCCGGCGCCACGCTGATGACGTTGGCCGGCGGCGCGCTCTTCGGCCTCAAGGCGGGCCTGCCGACCTCCGCCGTCGGCGCGACGCTCGGGGCTTGCGCCCTGTTTCTGGCCGCGCGCTCGGCCCTCGGCGAGACGCTGGCGGCCCGTGCCGGACCGAAAGTGCTGAAACTGAGGGACAAGTTCAACGATCATGCGGTCGGCTACCTGCTCTTCCTGCGCATGTCGCCCCTGTTTCCGTTCTGGTTCGTCAATCTCGCCGCCGCGCTCGCCAATGTGCCGCTCTGGACATTTTTCTGGACGACGGCGCTGGGCGTTCTCCCGGCGGGCTTCGTCTTCACGGCCGCGGGCGCCGGCATGGACGAGATCGTCGCCGAGGCCCTCGCCCGCCGCGACGCCTGCCGCGCGGCTGGCGGGGCCGCCTGCAAGCTCGACATCCCCCTGTCGGCCATCGTCACCCCGAAAATATTCGGCATAATGATCGGGCTGTCGCTGTTCGCGCTTGCGCCGATCGTGGCGCGGCGCATCTGGGGCGCACGCAGGGGTCTGGCGACGAAATGAGTGGACGGGCCGGATGAGCGAAATCCTCACGCCCGATCTCTGCGTGATCGGCGCGGGCGCTGGCGGCCTGTCGGCCGCAGCCGGCGCCGCGCGCCTCGGCGTGCCCGTTGTGCTGATCGAAAAGGGCGAGATGGGCGGCGATTGTCTCAACGCCGGCTGCGTCCCCTCCAAGACTTTGATCGCCTCAGCCGCCATTGCGCAGGCGATGCGCGACGCCGGCCGGTTCGGCGTCCACGCGGTCGAGCCGCGCGTGGAATGGCCGGCGGTGCAAAAGCGCATCAGGCAGACGATCGCCTCCATCGCGCCCAATGATTCCCAGGCGCGCTACGAGGCGATGGGCGTGCGCGTGATCCGCGCCGCCGCGCGCTTCACGGACAAGCGGACGGTCGAAGCCGGCGGGGTCATGGTGCGGGCCCGCCGCTTCGTGCTGGCCACAGGCTCGGCGCCCGCCGTGCCGCCGATCCCCGGTCTCGAATTCGTCCGCTATCTCACCAACGAGACGATATTCGACATCGATGTCCTGCCGCGGCGGCTCATCATCGTCGGCGGCGGGGCGGTGGGGATCGAGCTGGCGCAGGCGTTTCGCCGCCTCGGCTCGGAAACCATCGTCATCGAAGCGCAAAAGGCGCTGGCGCGTGAGGATCCCGAACTCGCTGGCGTAGTGCTCGACGCGCTCCGCCGCGAAGGCGTCGACCTCCGCGAAGGCAAGACGATCGCGCGGATCGAACCGCGCCCCGAAGGCGTGCGCGTGGTTCTTGCAGGCCACGAGGTCGAGGAGACGGTCGACGGCACGCATCTCCTGATAGCCACTGGCCGCAAGCCCAATGTCGACAATCTCGGCCTCGAAGCGGCAGGGGTGAAATTCGACCGCAGCGGCGTCAGCATCGGCAGCAACCTGCGCACCAGCAACCGCCGCGTGTACGCGGTCGGCGATGTCGCTGGCCTCGCCCAGCTGACGGCAGCCGCGAACTACCATGCGGGCCTGGTGCTGCGGCAGGCGCTGTTCCGACTGCCCGCACGGCCGCATCACGAATTCGTTCCGCGCGTGACCTACACCGACCCGGAAATTGCTTGGGTCGGCCTGTCCGAAGAGGAGGCGCGCGCGCGTCATCGCAAGATTCGTATCCTGCGCTGGAACCTCGCCGAAAACGACCGCGCCCGAGCGGAAGGCGCCATGGACGGCCATCTCAAGGCCGTGACCGCGCGCGATGGCCGCGTGCTCGGTTGCGGCATCGTCGGGCGCGGCGCAGGCGATCTGATCGCCCCCTGGTCGCTGGCTCTCTCCAAAGGCCTGATGGCGCAGGACATGGCCAACGCCATCTTCGCCTATCCGACCCTGTCCGAAGTGTCGCGCCGGGCTTCTTTCGGCGTCTACGCCGATAAGCTGGACAAACCCTGGGTGAAGAGCCTTCTTCGCTTCCTCCGCAGGCTCGGGTGACGATGGACGCGAACGGCAATGGCAAGATGGGGCAGGGCGCGGCGATCCAGCTGCCGCGCTTTGGGCTGGCAGGCCGCGTCCTCCTGTTGATCGTCGCCTTCGTGCTGCTTGCGGAAGTCGCGATCTACATTCCCTCTATCGCCAATTTCCGCAACAATTGGCTGCGCACGCGCCTGTCTGCCGCCTATACGGCGGCCCTCGTGCTCGACGCTGCGCCCGAGGGCATGATTCCGCAAAGTCTCAAGGTCTCCATTCTCGACAGCGTCGGCGCGCGTATGATCGTGCTGAAGCGCGCCGACAGCCGACGGATGCTCGCGGTTTCAGACATGCCGCCCGTCATCGACGAAATGGCCGATCTGCGCGCCGAAACCGCATGGGATTCGATCGCCGCCGCCTTCGGAACCCTGCTAGCCAAACCCGGCCGCGTCCTCGACGTGCGCGGCGAGGCGCCGATGGGCGCCGAGTTTGTGGAAGTCGCCATAGACGAACGTCCGCTGAAGGCCGCGATGGGCGCCTATTCGCTCAACATCCTGCTGCTGTCGCTTGCCATCTCGCTGATCGTCGCCGTGCTCGCCGTCGCGGCGCTGTCGATCATGGTGCTCGCACCCGTGCGCCGGCTGACCGGCAATGTCGTGCAATTTGCCGCCGCCCCGGAAGACGCATCGAAGATCATCGCGCCCTCCGGCGCCCGCCATGAGATCGGCGCCGCCGAAGAAGCCCTGGCCGACATGGAGCGTTCACTCGCGCGCGAATTGTCCGAGAAGAAACGGCTCGCCGCCCTCGGGCTCGCGGTCGCCAAGATCAATCACGACCTGCGCAACATGCTGACGTCGGCGCAATTGATTTCCGACCGTATGGCGTCGGCCTCTGATCCGCTGGTGGTGCGTCTTGCGCCGAAGCTTGTCGCGACGCTCGACCGCGCCATTCGCTTCTGCCAGGCGACGCTGACCTACGGCCGCTCCGTCGACGAGACCCCGCGCCCCGCGCCGACGCCGCTGAGCCTGATCGCCGCCGAGGCGGCCGAGACCGCCATGCTGTCGTCGCGCGGCACGGTGGAATTCCACAACGACGCGCCGCAGGATTTCATTGTGCAGGTGGACCGGGAGCAGTTTTTCCGCGCGCTCCTCAACCTGTTCCGCAACGCGGTCGAGGCGCTGGACAGCGCGGGCTCCACGGCGGGCGCCCCGGCAATCCGGCTCTCGGCCACGCGCGCCGGCGGAATCGTCTCGATCATCGTCGCCGACAATGGCCCCGGCCTGCCGCCAAGCGCGCGCGAAAACCTTTTCTCGGCCTTTCGGGGCGCCGCGCGCCCGGGCGGCGTAGGCCTCGGTCTCGTTATCGCAGCCGACCTCGTGCGCGCCCATGGCGGCGAAATCGCGCTGCGCGCGCCAAACGACCCACTCTGGCCCGGCGCGGCTTTCGAAATCCGCCTGCCCGAACAACCTGAAGCAGCCGCCAGCGCCCCTCGGCAGGCCCGGGAAGCGCTGGTCGACAGAAGCAGCTGATCGACGCAGAGGCGACTTGCCTTTGGCCACGCGACCGGTTAGACGGACCCTGCCTCGGCGCTCCGCCGCCGAAGCTGGATTCGGCAAAAGCCGGTCCCGCGCGCCCGTAGCTCAGCTGGATAGAGCACCAGACTACGAATCTGGGGGTCAGAGGTTCGAATCCTTTCGGGCGCGCCATCAAAATCAATGAGTTATCAAGCTCGTTCGAGATGACAATTTTTCGGTAGCTACCACATAGCAACCATTCTGCTTCGATCGCATCGTCCGCATTTTTTTATTGCGAAGTACCCCCGGCCATCGGGAATCGGGTTTATCCCAGCGACTTTTCAAAAGGCCGAAATTCACGTTAGCTGCGGCAGCGGTGTTGCAACGCCGAATGGGTTTGATGACGAACGAGGCCTTCGCACGGGTCAGGGTCGACCGGCTGCCCAGCTCCCCGCAACTTCTGCTCGCGCTCTCGACGTCGACGCCATAGCGGGGGGGCGTCGTCGACAATAAGGAGCCGCCATGCCGGTACGCAGGCGAGGCAATAAGCTCGACCGCTGGGAGATCGCCCTGATCAAGGCCATGATCGCCCACGGGCGCTGGCCAAACGATCAAGACATCCTCGCCTACTTCACCAGACCGACGCGCTCAGTCAACCATCGCGCCATCGCTGAAATCCGAACCGGCGCGAAGCATGCAGGCGCCAAGACCGCCTCGACGGACGAGCTGGATGCCTTCATCGGATCATGGCCCGAGGTGGACGCGGAAACCGGCCTCGCGGTGCGTGGCGACGAGCTGCTGATCAAGGCCCGCGAAGCGATGATTGCCGCAGTTCATATCTTCAACAGCGCCGGCCTGACATTCCGCGCGGAGCTTTTCATCGTCACATCGATCATCGCCTGGACCTACCTGATGCACGCCTGGTTCAAGCGGGAGGGGATCGACTACCGTCATACGAAGACTCAGGACGGCAAGAAGGTGATCAGCAAGACTCCGAGCGGCGAGGAGAAGTATTGGGAACTTGCCCAGTGCCTCAAGCACGCCCGATCGCCCGTCGAGAGGGGCGTGAAGGACAATCTGGAGTTTCTCTTGGAACTTCGCCACGAAATCGAACATCGGTCGACGAACCGGATCGACGACGCGATCAGCGCGAAGCTCCAAGCCTGCTGCATCAACTTCAACGATGCCCTCAAGACTCTGTTCGGCGCGCAGTACGCCCTGGAACGCCGCCTGCCGATCGCATTGCAATTCGTGACCTTCAGCCCCGACCAACGCGCTGTCATTAAGAAAGGTTCGGGACTGCCGCGCCATATCGAAACGATGATGGATGCCTTCGAGCAGCACTTGACGCCTGAACAACAGTCCGATCCTCGCTACGCGTTCCGCGTGTTCCTGGTGCACAAGACCGTCAACCGAGCGCCGAGTGCTGATCTGGCGGTCGAGATAGTTCCGTTCGGATCGGAAGTCGCAGAGAAGTTCAACATCGCCCTGAAAGAGGTCGAGAAGAAAAAATACCTGCCAGGTGAGATCGTCCAAATCGTGAGAGCCGAGGGCTGGAACCGCTTCACGATGGAGAGCCACACGCGCCTATGGCAGCGGCTCGATGGGAAGAACCCCGCAAAGGCTTATGGCAATATAGCGGTAGGAAAGACCTGGTGCTGGTACGAAACGTGGCTGACGCGCGTCCGGGAGGAGTGCGCGTCCAACCCCGCGATGTATCGGCGCGAAGATTTGAGCGTGAGCCCGGTCGCCTCAGAGAGCGCATCGCCTCCCTCAGCACTCGCTGGAGCTGCGGCCTCGAACGTAGCGGATCGGAATACAACAAGCTCGGAACAAGGCTAAGCATCGCGGCCGAGAGGGCTCGATCCCCTGCGAAATCCCTTCCTGCCTGCTCCATAAAAGAGGGAAAATCCGAAAACCCCTGAAATTATCTAACCTATTGTTCTATTTGATTTTTACCTGAATCGAAAATCCGACCAAAATTCCCAAAAAACACTGGTCGCGCGCCGAATCGAAGGTTCCGCTGTTCCAGTTCACGAGTGAGAGCTGCACAACGGCTGAGGCCGCACCTGACTCGTCCCCGCCCTTCCCAGGGTCCGCTTTGGGGCACGAGCACAATCAGATTGACTTTACGCGGCGTAGCTCCCGAAAGCGGCCCTTCTCAACTTCCGGGTAGGGCAGATAGCAGACATTGCCTCGGACAACTCAAACCAGTCAGCGGCAAGAAAAGAGAAGGCCTCGAAAGGCGCCCAAAATGGGCAGGAAGCTGCTCAACTTGAGCGGCGCGGAAGGTTAGTTTCGGCCGGAACAAGAGGGTTTCGGCAATGTACAATCCGTCAGCCTTTCGCCTCGACGATGATATCTGCCTCGTGACCGGCGCGGGGGCAGGCATCGGCGCGGCTATCGCCAAGACATTCGCCGCTGCAGGGGCGCGTGTCGTCGTCACCAATCGGGACGCCGCTGCAGCGCAGGCCGTCGTGGATGAGATCGCCGCCGCCGGGGGGAAGGCGATCGCACTTGCCTGCGATGTCACCGACGAAGCGCAATGCCACACGGCAATCGAAGCCGCTGTCGCCGCCTTCGGTGGATTGACTATCCTCGTGAACAACGCTGGCGGCGGCGGGCCGAAACCGTTCGACATGCCCATGACCGACTTCCGCTGGGCGTACGAACTGAACGTCTTTTCGCTTTTTCGCCTAACCCAGCTCGCAGCGCCCCACATGGAGAAGGCGGGGCGTGGCGCAGTGCTGAACATCTCCTCGATGGCCGGCGAGAATACGGCAGCCCGCATGGCCTCCTACGCCTCGTCGAAGGCGGCGACGAACCATCTCACGCGCAATATCGCCTTCGATCTCGGGCCCAAGAATATCCGCGTCAACGCAATCGCGCCCGGCGCCATACGCACGCAGGCGCTTGCCCGCGTCCTCACGCCCGACATCGAAAAGGGGATGCTGACCCATACGCCGCTCGGTCGGCTGGGCGAACCGGACGACATCGCCAATGCGGCTCTTTTCCTGTGTTCGCCGGCGGCCTCCTGGATCAGCGGGCAGGTGCTGACCGTCAGCGGCGGCGGCGTGCAGGAACTGGATTGAACCGGGCAGTCCGGGCAGGAGCAAAGTAGCCATGACATTCGATCCGTTCGCCGACTTCCGCATGACCGGACACAACGCCATCGTCACTGGCGGCGCCCAGAACATCGGCTTGGCCATCGCGCGCACCTTCGCTGCGGCCGGCGCCAACGTGATGATCGCCGGACGCAACGGCGACAAGGCTGCTGCCGCCGCTGCCGAGATATCCAGGGAGACCGGTCGCGACGTGCGCGGCATCGCCTGCGACGTGACAAGTCAGGACGACATCGTCCGGTGCGTCGATACGACGGTCAAAGCCTTCGGCGGCGTTTCCACGCTGGTCAACAATGTCGGCTGGGGTCGCGCCTATGATGATCCGCTGGCGGTGTCGGCCGAGGACATGATCGAGGCCTACAAGCTGAACACCTTGTCGGCGATGCAGATGACGGCGGCCTGCCGCCCGCACCTGCTGAAGGCGAAGAATGCGACCGTCACCAACTCGGGTTCGCTGGTCGGCGTTCTCCCGGCCTTCGATTTCATCGCTTATTCCGCGGCAAAGGCCGCGCTCAATCACCTGATGCTCGGCTTGGCGCACCATTTTGCCAAACAGGTTCGCATCAACACGATCCTGATTGGGACGGTGCTGACGCCGGGCTATGCCGATGCGGGCCTGGACGCAAAGGCGCAAGAGGCGCTGGCGCACCCCAACAATCTGACCGGCCGTGCAGGCGCGCCGCAGGATGTCGCTAACGCTTTCCTTTGGCTTGCCTCCAACGCCGGTTCATGGGTGAGCGGCCAGACGATTCAGGTCGCGGGCGGCGGCACGCGGGTCCGTCTGAAGCCGGAATGATGGCGCGCACGCGACGTGCAGGCCCCGGATTGCTGGCCATCGCTGCGCTGTGCGTGGCGGGGCTTGCGCCCGTAGCGCGCGCACAAGGCATCGACCTCTCGCCCGCCATGGTCGCGGCTGGCGCCGAAGGCGTTGACCGCGTTCTAAACGATATCCGGGTCGAGACCTCGGGCACGACGGGCGATACGGCGAGGGACGCGGATATCGCAGCAAAGGTGCGCCTCTCGATCGGCGTTTCGACGGGCGACGTCTTCAATCGCGCGCTCGCCGAGGGCGCCGTCATGCGTGCGCGGCGCATGCCGGGCGTGCGCAACATCTCCTACAGGCTGGCAGCGACTTACAATCCCGATGGATTGATCCTCGCCTTCGTCGTCGCGCTTGAGAAGAACTATGCCGAGCGCCCCGCCATCTCTGGCGCTCTCGTCGACGGCAAAGGACTTCCCACGCTCTACCGCAACGGTAGCGCGTTGCTTCAGTTCACGCTCAATGGCGGCTCGGGCCTGTTCTCTGACGCCAATCCCTGGTTCGGCGATCCGATCGCTTTCACAAGGAACAATCCGCTTGTCCGCGTGCCGGCTCTCGGCGCCCAGACGGGCGCACGTGCGACCTGGATGGAGCATTCCATCGAATATGGCGCGGCCGGCATGACGCAGATTGGCGATACGCCGATCTATGCCTATGGCGCGATCAGCGGGCTGACTGCCGCGTCGCGGGGCCGAGACATCTTTCGCGACGATGCGCGGTCGACCACGCGAATTGAAAAGGGCTACGGCGGCCTTCTCTACGTGGCGCCGGAAGGCGACCTGAGCGTCAACCTCTCTGGCGGCCGGCAAAACTTCACGCTCAACGACGGCTTCCTGATCAGCCAGTTCGGGTCCCAGTACAATGCGGGCCCACGCCCGGGCGTCTATCTGGCGCCGCGAACAGCGCACGACTGGGCATTTGTCGGCACTGTCAAATGGGGCCAGTGGACGCTGAAGGGCTTCGTTCTCGACCCCAACGAACCGAAGACGAAGGACCTCGATTCCAAGACCCAGGTTGCAGGCGTCAACCTGCGCTACAACTTCACGCCCACCTTCTATGGCGACGTAAGCTTCCTCAACTCACCACGCTCCAATACGAAATATCCGATCGCCGGCGCTAACCCCACGCCGACGCGCAGCGGCGTGAAGACTTACGCCGCACACCTTCGCTGGTCGGATCGCGCCGTCTTGCCTGGGGTCTGGATGGAAGCGGAGGGCGCCTATCAGAGTCACCAGTACATTCCGATGTCGGCATGGGCAGGCTACGGGACGGTCGGGTACCTGGCCGCTTGGGCGCCATGGACGCCGAGCCTCTCCTATCGCTACGCATATTTCTCTGGGGACAAGCGCGACACACTCCCCTATGAGCGCTTCGACCCGCTTTTCTCCGGGGGTCTGAATGAGTGGCTGCAAGGTATCTCGCTCGCCAAGGCGCTGAGCCAGACCAATAGCCATGTGCAGCGCGTCCGGTTCAACCTCGCCCCGACGCCGCGTCTCAACCTGACACTCGACGTCTTTCTGAGACGGGCGGACGTCATGAATAATCTAGGCGGCAACCCTGCATTGTCTCAGCTCAAATTCAAGGACCTGGGTCGCGAGCTGACGTTCACCACGCGCTGGGCAGCCTCCGACAATTTCTACATCCTTGGCATCGCCTCGCTCGCGAAGCCCGGCGAAGCAATCAGGGCGATCACCAATTTGCCGGCGAAGAACTGGACCACGCTTCAGGCGCAATTGTTCTGGTCCCTCTGAATGCGCACGGGAAGCGATCCATCCGTGCTTACAGCGGCTCTCAAACGACGGAGCGTTGTTGAAGCAGATTGTTGAGGCCGCAGAATAGACGCGCGACCCGCTCGATGGAGCGGCTGTCGATTTCGCTAAGCTCAGCCCTGACTGGGCTGCCCTGCCGCGTGCGCGGGCCGACAAGCCGATAGCTTGCGGAATGGGTGCGCTCAACCCAGCCGCGCTCCTCCAAAGCCACGAGCTTGCGACGGACGGTTTCGCGAGGAATGCCTGTGACATCAGCGATGCGAGAGGCCGAGATGGACGCATCCGGCTCGATTGCCGGCGTGTCGGCGTCGAGGCCAACCTGCCGCTGCAAATACACTTGGCCAAGGATGGCGAGAACCAGCATCTTTTGCAGGTCTCCCTGAAATTCACGAGATAGATCTGCAAGATGCGCCGTCAGAAACTCGACGACGAGATACTGGAATGGCGGATAGTCGGCGCGAAAGGCGCGGGCGACCTCGTCAGGTGTTGGCTGGGGCGAGGAGGTTTTGTTGATTGGTCGGGGCATGAAGAATCCAAGGCTGCGGACCGAACCAATGATCCACTCCCGAAACTAGTTCATTCCCGGTTTGCGCGGCAATTCGATACCATCCGACCGCCTAGTTTGAAGCGGCAGCATCCTTATCCACGAACGCTATCAGCGATTTGCTCGAAATTCTAAAGCGCTGGCCCTCGACGTCCGGCTGAGCAGCTTTCAAGAATTGCGAAGCGTCCGAAATCGGTCGACATCTGCCGTGCGCTTCCAGGCCGAAAGCAGGCATTGGAGCGGCCGGCCGCGAATGTCTGGGGTCCGACCGCAGGCTTGCGACAGTTTACGGCGCATCAGAGCCTCGCCTCCTCGGATAGGAGACCTATGAAGCAAACGGGCGGGCGGCTCTTCGCTTCGGAGCCGCCCTTCTGTTTTTAAACGGAACATTAGAACGCGATCACGGCTGCTAATGCGAAGCTGGAGGTTCCGACGTTCCGATCTTCTGGAGGCCCGCACGGCAATAGCGTCGCGCAGCGTTGCTCACCGGGCCGATGTCGTAGCCGGACAAGGTTTCCTTCCCGAAGCGAAATTTCTTCGGGCCGATCCCGAACGGCTTCAGCATCGCAGCGAGTCCATGAGGGGTGAGCGGATTACCGTTGCGGTACTCATTCCAGGGGCGATCCTCACGCGCTAGCAGAGCATCTACAATCTCGTCGCTCGACACACGGTCGCAGTCTTGCTCGGCCATGAACGCCAGCATGTCCGCCAAGACCTGCTCGCCAGGCGAGATGTCGTCTTCGTCTGTGCGCTTACAGAGCGCCACAGCGGCGGCTCTCGCCAGCTCAGGCCACTGGCCGCCAGCTGCATCCGCTAGGGCGATGAGCGGGCGCCAATTATCGCAAGCGCGGTCTGACAGCCCTTCCGGCATATCTGGATCAGCCTGAGCAAGCCTCTCCTGTTGATCTGCGCTCCAACGCATCATCTGGCGCGCTAGATCGAGGAGGCGCTCCAGCGCCTTCCCACGCATCGGCAACACCGTCTCCTCAGGAAGGCGACGGCGCATGCGGATAATGACGCTGCGGTCCATGAGAGTGTCCGGAATGTTCTTGATCGCCGCGATTGCCACGGGGGCCCACGTCGTAAACCGGACGGGCTCGTTGTCTTCGCCAACAGCTCTCAGGACGTGTGCCATCCTCTTCGAATGGCCAGAGTTGAGGATTCCTCTCAGGTCCTCTTTGCCGGACAAGAAGGTATCGGCCTCGTCAATCAGCAACGTCGGGCGGTAACGGTCGATCGCGCGGAACACGACTGACATGGTGACATTCGCCGACGGCAGCGGGCGCTGTACCAGCTCCTGCAGAAGACACAGGAGCGTTGTCTTCCCGCACTGCTTCTCCGGGGAGATAATCGCGAGGCGAGGTGAGTTGAGGAAGGCGTCGAACGAGTAGGTGTGAAGGACCCACAGAGCGATGCCCAGACTTGCGTGCTCGGGCAACGCGACGTGGTCCTCGATCGCCTTGATAAGGTCCGCCAGTAGCCCTTCGCCAGAGACGGGGGCCTCCCAGGGCTCGGGGGACGGCAGCAACCACGAAGGATTTATGGTTTGGTCATTCATGGTCACGGACCTCCACCGTCGAGTTCTTGGCAGTGGCGGCAAGCCACGTGTCGATGTCCGACTGGCGATAGAGAACGCGGCGTCCTGCCTTCAGGAAGGTCGGCCCGCTGCCTTCGACGCGCCAGCGCTCCAACGTGCGTTCCGACACGCATAGAAGCTCAGCAAGGCGCTGCTGTGGGATTAGAGGATCAGACATGGTGTCTCCGTCTCGGGGTTGCGATGACGGGGAAATCGCACAAGGGGCGATCTATGTCGGCCGAAAAGGTCGAAAATGGGTTTTCGGCCTATTCCCCACGCTCGCCGCGATCCCTGAGCGCTTTGTAGACGGCACCGACTTGCTCTCGGATCTGCGATTCTGATGGAGTGGGTTCGCCCCACGCTTCAAGACACCACGCCTGCATCTTGCGCTCGCACTCCGCTTGTCGCTCCGGCAACTGGTCATGTTCCGCAAGCAAGATCAGTTGCGCGGTAAATTCCGGCCATTTGTATTTCGGCGGCCGACCGCCCTGCTTGAGCTTTTCGGCAGGCGCGCTCGATGGCGAGGGCTCAGGGAACAGTTCCTTCAGCTTCGCAATTGGCAACCTGATGTGCGTCCAAACCGCCGGCCCCTCTAGTTCGTGAAACCGTCGAGGCAATCCAACCTCCTGCGACGCCACTACCTTCGAGACGCCTTCCCAATGCCGCGAGAGGAACAGAGCCCCGTGAGCCCACAGAATCTGTTCAATGTCCCAATAGCGTGGAGGGATCGGAAAACTCCGCAACTTTCCGTATGCCCTATCCACGCGGCGGTTCCGGTGCACGCCTATGTCTGAGACTGCAACGACCTCTCCGGAGCGGAGCGCTCGGACAAGCGATCTGATATCGGCGCTCTGACGCTCCGATTCCGTTGGGATTGCAGGCGCAGCGTCGAACACTTCCTCGGCGATTGGCGGCGCGCGATGCAGGACCCAAGCCACAGCCTGCAAGAAACCAACAATGTCGGGCGAAGGATCGTACGGTGCCGCCATTGTCACCGCTTCCCAGCGAGAGCAGCGCTAATAGCGTTGCTGACGCGATCACCAGCCGCACGCAGCGGGTCCATGGCCAAGTGCGCATAGCGCTGTGTCGTCGCCGGATTCGCGTGGCCGAGCAGCTTGCCGATCACATGCAACGACGCGCCTTCGGCCGCTGCAACGCTGGCGAACGTGTGCCGGAGATCGTGAATGCGCACGTCGTCGAGACCAGCCTTCGCTCGGACCAGCCGCCAAGGCTTCTGAAGATTGACAAGATGGCTACCCGGTTTCTTGCCAACGATCACCCAAGGATTCCCTTCGACTCTCGGAACCTCTGACAACACCTGCAAAGCGGCGGGGTTCAACACGATGGTCTTTCGGCCAGTCTTGCTGTCCGGCAGAAACAGGCAGCTTCGTTGAAGGTCGACGTACTCCCAGCGCAGCTCAAGTATCTCGGACAGTCTGGCTCCCGTAAGCAGCAGAAGACGCAGAGCTGCTATCTCATATGCGGGCAAACCCGCACTGTCTTCCGCCGCCAACGCTTCGCCGAGCCGGGCTATCTCGTCATCGGTCAAGAAACGTTCGCGGGCGCTTTCTCGGAATTTTTCGACTCGACGGCAGGGGTTAGACCCGTCGGGGACATGCCCGTGTCGCTCGGCAAACGAGAACATCACGGACAATACCGCGAGCACACGGTTTGCTTGGTATGGCCCTTCTCGTAGGCTGTGATGAAGTCTCTCAACATCGGCAGACTTGATGTCTGTCGCCTGTCGCCTCCCGAGGGACGGGACGATGATCCGCTTGATCAGATCGCGATACAGCTCCGCAGTGCGTGGCTTGCGACGAGGTCCTACATGCTGGGCAAGGAACGCCTCCGCGAGGGCGGCAACAGTTACTCCCTCCTGCTTGATGCGGCGCGCCGACGGGTCCTTCCCCTGAGCGACGTCGCCGAGAAGCGTTAGAGCCTGCTTGCGTGCCATTTGCGGGGTCCACGGAGCCCCGTGCTTCCCAATGGTCAGCCACTTCTGACGCCCGCCGACGCGCGTCTTGAGCAAGTAGACCTTGTCGGCGACCTGGCAGCGGACCCCGAACCCCGCCAACTCGCTGTCCCACACGATTTGCCCACGCTCCAAGCGATCAACGACGCGATTGGTAAGTCTCGCCTTCTCTGGCACTCCCGCCTCCCCAGCTACCTAATAGCAACCACGCCGCGGCGAAATGAAGAATATCTCCGCGTAGACGTATCATTCTAATCGGTTGATTTTAGGGATCAATAAGAAACCATACGTAGCTGTGACGCTTTAGGCTCGGAGACTACGAATCTGGGGGTCAGAGGTTCGAATCCTTTCGGGCGCGCCATTTTCTTTACAACTTGGAATATGCAGCCGGGCAGTCGCGACTGTGTTTCAGCGTGCAACTTTGACCCCCTGACGGGGTGCGTCGGCGTCCAAAATTGACCCCCTCGATATTGATCGATCTGGCAGCCTGCTCGTTTGGACCGAGCGAGTGGGCGGTGGGGGATGCTGA
>Ga0209023_10002367_pt1 | contig 23662 bp, 18 predicted proteins | sample LakOneMetagenome_FD_187468 | JGI IMG/M metagenome (GOLD analysis project Ga0209023, IMG submission 187468) | Freshwater and sediment microbial communities from Lake Erie, Canada (SPAdes) (version 2) | ecosystem: Environmental > Aquatic > Freshwater > Lentic | place: Lake Erie, Canada... | reverse complement strand
CGCTCGGCCTGCCACTGGCGCTGGTGCCGCTACCTGCCGGCTTTCGGCGCGATTCCGGTGCCTGATCGTATCGTGCGCGACCGCAACCGCATCTCGGGCGGCGGCGTCACGGCCGGCATCGATTTCGCCCTTGCGCTGGCGGCCGAGCTGGCGGGCGAGGAGGCGGCCAGGCTGATCCAGCTGGCGCTGGAATACGATCCGCATCCGCCCTTCGATTGCGGCACGCCGGAAAGCGCGGGCGCGGCGCGCGTGGCGCGCTACGAAGCCATGATCGCGGCGCGCATGCCGGCGGCGGAAGAGACCATCGCGCGCGCGGCCCGCGTCCAGTTGCCTTGAACGTAGGGTGGGCGGCTACCCATGATCCATGCGAACTGCTGGCGACTCAAGCGCCGCCCACGCGTTCAACCAGATGGTGAGCAGCCGTCTCACTGTTCAGGAAGAAGCTGAACGCGTGGGCGGCGCCAGGGGTGTGAGCGATTCGTCCGTTCGGGGTGGAGCCGCCCACCCTACGAAAGCAGGTTTACGCGGGTTCGGCGTGCTCCACCAGCAGCTGCACCTTGGTCACGCCGTTGTACTCGTTCGCATCGAGCCGGAAGGCCACGCGCGCCCGTTCCGGCAGGCTGTCCGTGTGCCCGAACCAGATCGCATCATAGCGCCGGCCGTTCTTCTCCAGCAGCAGCTTGAGGTGGCGTTCCTTCAGGATGCGCTGGCTCACCACGCGGAACTCGTCGCAGAACACGGGCGGGGCGAAGCCCTGGCCCCAGACCTGGCCGTCCATCTGTTCGATGAACTGGGTCGAGTAGAACTCGTCTTCGAGCGGTCCGTCGGTCTCGACGATGCGCTCGAGCTGGGCCTCGGTCAGCCAGGCGCGCCCGACCGCTTCGAAAGCCTGCTGGAAGCTGTCGAAATGCTCGCCGCGGATGGTCAGGCCGGCCGCCATCGCGTGGCCGCCGAACTTGTCGATCAGGCCCGGCACGCGCTTGGACACCAGGTCGAGTGCGTCGCGCAGGTGGAAGCCCGGGATCGAGCGGCCCGAGCCCTTGATCCAGCCCTCGCTGCCTGGCGCGAAGGTGATCGTGGGACGGAAGAACTTCTCCTTCAGGCGCGAGGCGACGATGCCGATCACGCCCTGGTGCCAGCCGGCGTCGAACACGCTGATCGTGCTTGTGTCCGAAGGCGTGAAGCTGTCCAGGTGCAGCAGGGCGGTGTCCTGCATCTCGGCTTCGATCTCGCGGCGCTTCAGGTTGATCTCGTTGAGCTGCTGGGCGATCGCCCAGGCGCGGCCGACGTCGTCGGTCACCAGGCATTCGATCCCGAGCGACATGTCTTCTAACCGGCCGGCGGCGTTCAGGCGCGGACCCAGCGCGAAGCCGAGATCGAAAGGCGAGGCCGAGCGCGCTTCCCGCCCCGCCACGCGGAACAGGGCCGCGACGCCCGCATGCATGCGGCCCGCGCGCATGCGCTTGAGGCCCTGCGCCACCAGGATGCGGTTGTTGGCGTCCAGGCGCACCACGTCGGCCACGGTGCCGAGCGCCACCAGGTCGAGCAGGCTGTCGAGCTTGGGCTGGGTCTGGGCATCGAAGACGCCGCGCCGGCGCAGCTCCGCGCGCAGCGCCAGCAGCACGTAGAACACGACGCCGACGCCGGCCAGGTGCTTGCTGGGGAAGCCGCATTCGGGCTGGTTCGGGTTGACGATCACGCGCGCCGGCGGCAGCGCGTCGCCCGGCAGGTGGTGGTCGGTGACGACGACTTCGATGCCGCGCCGGTTCGCTTCCAACACCCCTTCGATGCTGGCGATGCCGTTGTCGACCGTGATGATGATGTCGGGCGACTTTTCGCGCGCGGTCAGCTCGACGATCTCGGGCGTGAGGCCATAGCCGTACTCGAAGCGGTTCGGCACGATGTAGTCGACGTTGGCCCCCATCATGCGCAGGCCGCGCAGGGCGGTGGCGCAGGCGGTGGCGCCGTCGCAGTCGTAGTCGGCGACGATGGTCATGCGCTTGTTCGCGGCAATCGCGTCGGCCAGGAACACCGCCGCCGCGTCGATGTGGCGCAGGGCGCCGGGCGGCACCAGGGCCGCCAGTTCGCTCGAGAGTTCGCGTGGGTCCGACAGGCCGCGCGCCGCATAGATGCGCGCGAGCACGGGGTGCACCCCGCCCTGGCGCAGCATCTCGGAGGTGCGCCAGGGGCAGGGACGGGTAGTGATGCGGGTCGTGATGCTCAAGTCAGTGCTTCCAGGGTCGGCCGGCGCCAGAACTTGCGCTGGGCCATGGCGGTGGTGGTGAATTCGGCAAGGCCTTCGCGGCTGCTGGCGACGATCCGCAGCGACTTGATGCGGCCCTGCGTCACGGCGGCATGCAGGGGCGCGAACAGCTGCGCTTCGAGCGCCTGCACCTGCATCAGCCAGCTGCCCCAGTCGGCGGCGATGGCCGACTCGGCCAGGCTGCCCACATACAGCAGCGCGTTCCGGCCGGCCAGCGTATCGAGCTTGTCGAATCCCTCCCATATATGGTCGGACAGGCCGGAAATCCAGCCCGGTGCGGCGATGCTCGCGACTTGCCCTGTGCCGCGTGCGCCGCCCTTGCTGCCGCCCCACAGCCAGAAGCTGTTCACGAACGCCTGGCGGCGCGCTTCGCGCCCGGCGTTCACCGGGTGCGTGTGCCAGGCCATCTGCACCTCGTTCTGCAGCTTGCGCCAGGGTAGCGCGGCGCGTCCGCGCGGGACGAAGTCGCTCAGGTCCATGCCGGCCACGGTATCCGGGGTGGCGGGATCGATGCCGGTCCAGTCGTCGGCGCGCAGGAACCAGGTGCCGGCGTCGCCGTACAGCAGCGCATGGCCGATCTCTTCGCACAGGGGGCGCGCCGCTTCGTAGAGCGCGCGGCCTTCGTCCTCGCGCAGGCCGAGCTGGCGCAGGTCGGCCAGCATCGAGTGGCTGCGGGCGATCTGGACGTGGGCCGGGTTGACGATGAACCAGGCGCCGTCCATCGGATCGAGCCCGAAGCCGCGCATGGCGGCGGCCGCGAAGGCCGGCTGGCCCTCGGGCGACAGCCCGAGCTCGCGCGCCAGCCAGCTTTCGTGGGGCAGGGCATTGACCGGCTGTTCCGCGCTGCGCGCCCCGCTGCTGGTGCGGCTGAGCAGCGCGGACAAGGCCGGGGCCTGCAGGGCCCGCACCAGGTCGGGGGCGAATTCGGGAAGCGGAAGCAGGAAGGGAAGGACGAGCGTAATCTGGGGCATGGGCGCTATTTTAGGGCACAACGGCCCCGCCCACACGCTTGGCGACGCTTTTTCCGGCACGTTCGGCCGATGTCTGGCAAACTGTCGGGTTGGCAAACCAATAAGAGAACCAGACCGGATTTATGAGCATCACCCACCAGCTGCCCTACGAATGGCAAGTCGGCCTGCGCTATACGCGCGCCGGCAAGAAGAGCAGCCGCAACAGCTTCATTTCCTTCATCTCGATGGCCTCGGTGGCAGGCATCGCGCTCGGCGTTGCCGCCCTGATCGTGGTGTTGTCGGTGATGAACGGCTTCCAGAAGGAAGTCACGGCGCGCATGCTGTCGGTGCTGGCCCACGTCGAGATCTTCGACGCGCGCGGCGAGATGCCGGGCTGGCGCGAGACCGCGGCGCAAGCCCTGCGCCACTCCGAGGTGCGCGCCGCCGCGCCCTTCGTCGATACCCAGGCCATGCTGATCAGCGACGGCGTGATGAAGCCGGTGCTGGTGCGCGGCGTCATTCCCGCGCAGGAGGCCCAGGTGTCGGAGGTGGCCAGCCATATGCGCGAAGGCCGCTTCGATGCGCTGCAGCCGGGTTCGTACAACATCGTGATCGGCCGCGCGCTGGCCACCGCACTGGACGTCGGCGTGGGCGACCGCGTGACCATGCTGATGGCCGGAGGCAGCCCGGGCCAGGCCCCCGCCCCGAACGCGGCGCCGCGCACCCGTCCCTTGACGGTGGCCGGCATCTTCGAGGCGGGCCACTTCGAATTCGATTCCGGGCTCGCGTTCGCCAGCCTGGACGACACCGAGGCGCTGGCCGGCGTGCGCGCGCCCGGCGGCCTGCGCCTGAAACTTGCCGACATGGATGCGGCGCCGCGGGTGGCGGGCGAGCTGCAGGCCAGCCTGCCGGGCGAGTTGTACGTGCGCGACTGGTCGAAGGTCAATGCCGTCTGGTTCGCGGCGGTGCAGTCGCAGAAGCGCATGCTCTTCATCATCCTGACCATGATCGTCGCGGTCGCCGCCTTCAACCTGGTCTCGACCCTGGTCATGACGGTGCGCGACAAGCAGGCCGACATCGCCATCCTGCGCACCATCGGCGCCTCGCCGCGCTCGATCATGACGATCTTCATGGTGCAGGGCACCCTGGTGGGCCTGCTCGGCGCGGCGCTGGGCGTGGGCCTGGGCGTGCTGGTGGCCGCCAACGTCCACGCGATCGTCTCCTTCATCGAAGGCCTGTTCCGGGTGAAGTTCCTGCCGCAGGAGATCTACCTGATCAGCGAGATCCCGTCGCAGCTGCGCTGGGGCGACGTCGGCTGGATCGGCGGCGTGGCCGTGCTGCTGGCCTTCGTGGCCACGCTCTATCCGAGCTGGTCGGCCTCGCGCGTGAAACCGGCCGAAGCGCTGAGGTACGAATGAGAATCACCGACAACCTGCCTTACGAGTGGCTGGTCGGCCTGCGCTATACGCGCGCCGGCAAGCGCAGTGGCCGCGACAGCTTCATTTCCTTCATCTCCCTGATTTCCGTCGCCGGCATCGCGCTCGGCGTGGCGGCATTGATCATCGTGCTGTCGGTGATGAACGGCTTCCAGAAGGACGTGACCGACCGCATGCTGTCGGTGCTGGCCCACATCGAAGTGTTCGATCGGAGCGGCAGCATGGCAAACTGGCGCGCGCAAGCCGCGCAGGCCGCCCGCAATCCGGCCGTGCGCGGCGCGGCGCCCTTCGTGGAGACCCAGGGCCTCTTGGTGAACGGCGGCGCCATGCGGCCGTCGGCGATCCGCGGCATCCTGCCGGCGGAGGAGGGCAAGGTCTCGCAGGTGGCCGGCCAGGTGCGCGCCGGCAGCCTCGCGGCCCTCCAGCCGGGGGCCTACAACATCGTGCTCGGCCAGGGGCTGGCGCGCTCGCTGGACGTGGGGATCGGCAGCAAGCTCACCATGATGCTGGCCCAGGGCCAGGTGACGCCTGCCGGCCTGCTGCCGCGCAGCCGCAGCTTTACCGTCGCCGGCATCTTCGAGGCGGGCGACCCCAAGCTCGATGGCGCGCTCTCGTTCATCCATATCGAGGACGCCCAGCGCATGGAGCGCCTGCCGGCCCCGATGGGCCTGCGCCTGCGCGTGGCCGAGGTGCGCGATGCGCCCGTGGTGGCGCAGGAACTGGCGAAGAGCATGCCGGGCGAGCTGGAAATGCGTGACTGGTCCAAGCTCAATGCGACCTGGTTCGCCGCCGTGCAGACCGAAAAGAAGGTGATGTTCATCTTCCTCACCCTGATCATCGCGGTGGCCGCCTTCAACCTGGTCTCCAGCCTCGTCATGACCGTGACCGACAAGCAGGCCGACATCGCCATCCTGCGCACCCTGGGCGCTTCGCCGCGCTCGATCCAGAAGATCTTCATGGTGCAGGGCGCGCTGGTGGGCATCCTCGGCACGCTGCTCGGCGTGAGCGGCGGGGTGCTGGTGGCCCTGAACATCGACGTCATCGTGCCATTCATCGAAAACCTGTTGGGAGTGCAGTTCTTGTCGAAAGATATCTACCTGATCAGCGCCATTCCGTCCGACCTGCACTGGCCGGACGTGTTCAAGATCGGCGGCTTGTCCGTGCTGCTGGCCTTCGTGGCGACCCTGTATCCGAGCTGGTCGGCGTCGCGCGTGAAACCTGCGGAGGCGCTGCGTTATGAATAATCCGAATAGCCAAAGTAGTGCGATTGACGCCGGCGCGCCGGTGCTGGCCTGCCGCGGCCTGGGCAAGACCTTCAAACAGGGCGACTACAGCGTCCAGGTGCTGGACAAGGTCGACTTCGCCATCCACCGCGGAGAACGCGTCGCCATCGTCGGCGCCTCGGGCTCCGGCAAGTCGACCCTGCTGCACCTGCTGGGCGGGCTCGATACCCCGTCCACGGGCGCAGTACAGCTGCTGGGCGAGGATTTCGCGACCCTGTCCGAGACCCGCCGCGGCGAGCTGCGCAACTCCTCGCTGGGCTTCGTCTACCAGTTCCACCACCTGCTGCCGGAATTCTCGGCGCTGGACAACGTCATGATGCCCCTGATGATCCGGCGCGAGAAACGCGACGCGGCCCTGCAGAAGGCGCAAGCGATCCTGGCGCGCGTGGGCCTGGGCAAGCGCGTCATCCACCGCCCGGGCGAACTGTCCGGCGGCGAACGCCAGCGGGTGGCGCTGGCGCGCGCGCTGGTGACCCAGCCTGCCTGCGTGCTGGCCGACGAGCCGACCGGCAACCTCGACCACAGCACCGCGCAATCGATTTTCGATCTGATGCTGGAACTCTCGCGCACCCTCGGCACCGCTTTCGTGATCGTCACCCACGACATGGAACTGGCCCGCCGCTGCGACCGCGTGTTCCGCCTCACCGAGCACGGCCTGCAGGCGGTGGAGGCGTAAGGGATGTGGATCGATACCCACTGCCACCTGGACGCCCATGAATTCGGCGCCGGGTCGCTGGACGTGGCGCGCCAGGCGCTTGACGCCGGTGTATCGACGATCGTCGCGATGGCGGTCGAGCGCGGCAATTTCGCCGCCGTGGCCGGGCTGGCCTCCGGCGCCCCGAACGTGACGTATGCGCTCGGCATCCACCCGATCTGCATCCCGCAGGCGCGCGACGACGACCTGGAGGTGCTGCGCGCGGCCGCCGAAGCGGCCCTTGGCGACCCGAACTTCGTCGGCATCGGCGAGATCGGCCTGGATTTCTTCATTCCGCAGCTGTGCGAGCCGGATATGCGGGCCAAGCAGGAACGTTTTTTTCGCGAGCAGCTGCGCATCGCGCGCGATCTCGGCTTGCCCGTGATGACCCACGTGCGGCGCTCGCAGGACCTGGTCCTGAAGCACCTGCGCCAGATCCGCCCGCCCGCCGGCATCGCCCACGCCTTCAACGGCAGCTTCCAGCAGGCGAAGACCTTCATCGGCCTGGGACTGCACCTGGGCTTCGGCGGCGCCATGACCTTTACCCGCGCCCTGCAGATCCGGCGCCTGGCGACCGAACTGCCCTTGGAGGCCATCGTGCTGGAGACCGATTCGCCGGACATCGCGCCGAGCTGGATCCACCCGGGGCGCAATACCCCGGACCAGCTGCCGCGCATCGGTGCGCTTCTTGCCGAACTGCGCGGCATCGGCGTGGACGAGGTGCGCGAGGCCGTCCACCGCAACACGCTGGCGGCGATTCCGCGCCTGGCCGGCCGCCTGCTTCGTTAGTGGCTTACTACTAAAACTTCCCCGCTTCCCGGCTGTCTGCCCGCGCACGACCGTGGCGCGTTCGCGAAAGTTCATTTCTGGCATTGTGACAGGCCAATGCTCCGCCTCAACCATTCTGCCAATATGCATTCTTCGCTGCACCCGCAGCCACGAGCACACTTGCAAGAGGGAGAAGCACTTGGACAGCGCGAGCGAATTCCTGCGGATGCTCAGGCACGAGAAGTCGCTGACGACCGCCCACCGGCCGATCCGGCTGCGGCTCGCCCATGCCGACCACCTGGCCGACGAACTGCTGCTGCCGCAGCGGGTGCAGGGGCAGGAATCGGTCTGCGGGGGCTTCGAGTACCTGATCACCTGCGTGGCCGACACGCCGCGCCTGCCGCTCAAGGAACTGATCGCGCTGCCGGCCGAACTGCAACTGGTGACCGACCGCGGCCAGCTGCGCAGCATCTGCGGCATCGTCGCCGAAGCGCGCGCCGGCGACCATGACGGCGGCCTGGCGGTCTACCAGCTGGTGCTGCGCGACGCCCTCGCGGTGATGGAAAAGCGGATCAACAGCCGGGTCTTCCGCTACCAGAGCGAACTCGAGATCGTGCAGGTGCTGTTCGACGAATGGCGCCAGTCCAACAGCGTCATGGCCAGCGCCTTCGACTACGAGCTCGATCCGCTGTTCGACATGCGCCAGTACCCGCCGCGCGAACAGACCATGCAGTACAACGAGTCCGACGCCGCTTTCGTGCGGCGCCTGCTCAAGCGCCGCGGCATCGCCTGGACCTTCCGCCCGGGCCGCGCCCGCGCCAGCGCCACGGCTGGCGAGCATGAAGGCGACGACACCCCGGTCCACACCCTGGTGCTGTTCTCCGACCCGGCCTCGCTGCCGCGCAGCGCCGCCGGCAGCGTGCGCTACCACCGCGACGACGCCACCCTCGAGCGCGACACGGTCGTCTCCTGGTGCGCCGCCCGCCGCCTGCAGCCGGGGTCCATCACGCGCCACAGCTGGGACTACCGCAATCCGCTGGGCGTGCAGTTCATGACGACCACGGCGCGCAGCATGGCCGACCAGGGCCGCAGCGGCAACGCCCTGGCCGCCACCCTCGACGACTACCTGGTCGAGATGCCCCATGCCGGCAACGACGTCGAAGACCACTGGCGCCTCGGCCAGGTGCGCATGAACCGCCACGAATTCGACACCAAGTGCTTCCACGGGGAGGGCAGCGTGCGCGACCTGTGCGCGGGCGAGTATTTCACCCTGGGCGGCCACCCCGAAATCGACACCCACCCGGAAGCCGAGCGCGATTTCGTCGTCACGGCCGTGTGGATGGAAGCCGAGAACAACCTGCCGACCGAACTGTCGGCACGGGTGCGGCGCCTGATGGGGCCCTACAGCCCCGAGCGCGCCATGCTGGCGCCCAACGAGCATCCGGTGGGCGGGGACGGCGTGCGCGTGCGCATGCGCTTCGACTGCGTCCGCCGCGGCATCCCGCTGGCACCAAGCTTCGATCCGCGTTTCGACCTGCCGCATCCGCAGCTGCAAAGCGCCATCGTCGTCGGCCCGCCAGGCGAGGAAGTCCACTGCGACGCGCTGGGCCGGGTAAAGATCCGCTTCCCCGGCATGCGCCCGAGCGACCACAAGCATGCACACGGCGCAGGTGCGTCCAGCACCCCTTCCGATTCCGCCTGGGTGCGGGTGGCCTCGAACTGGGCCGGCAATGGCCCAGGCGCCAACCAGCAATGCGGCACCCTGTCGCTGCCGCGCGTGGGCAGCGAGGTGCTGGTCGCCTTCCTCGGGGGCGACCCCGACCGGCCCGTGATCCTGTCGCAGGTCTTCAACCAGCGCGGCGAACCGCCCGCGCTGGGCCTGCACGGCATGGACGCCGCAGGCGGCGGGCTGCCGGGCAACCGCTACCTGTCCGGCACCCGCACCAGGGAAATCGGCGGCCAGCGCGGCAACCAGCTACGCTTCGACGATACCCGCGGCGAAATCAGCGCCCAGCTGGCGAGCGACCACGGCGCCTCCCAGCTGAACCTCGGATGGCTGACGCAGCCGAAGGCGAACGGTAGCGCCGCGCCGCGCGGGGAGGGCGCCGAGTTGCGCAGCGACCGGAGCGTGGCGATCCGGGGCAAGGAAGGGGTGCTGTTGACTGCCGAGGCCGCGCCTGACGGCGCCGGATCGCACCTGGCGCGCGCCGGCCTGCTCGGCCTGGCGGAACTGATGCAGAGCATTGCGGACGAGGTGAGCAAACTGGCCGAGCAGCATACGGGCGACGAGGAAAGCACGCGCCAGCTTGCCGAGCTCACGGCGAAGCTCAAATCCTGGGAACATGGTTCGAACCTTGCGCCGGACGCGCAAGGGGCCGAAGCCATCGTCGCCGTGACCGCGCCGGCGGGCATCGTCATGGCCAGCCAGGAAAGCGTTTCGGTCGGCTCCCAAAGCCAGCTCGACCTCGTCAGCGGCGCCGACGTGCGTGCATCGAGCGGTCGTAACCTCTTCCTGCGGGCCGCACGCGGTATCAGCGCCTTCGCCCAGGCACTGGGCATCAAGGTGGTCGCCGGCCGCGGCGACATCACGGTCGAGACCCACCAGGGCGCGGTCAAGATCAAATCGTCCGGCCGCATCAGCCTGATCGCCGGCGAGGCGATTTACCTGGAGGCGCCTGCCGTGCGCGTCGTCTCGCAGGGGGCGCAGACGGACTGGGTGAACGGCAAGATCACCGAACAGAGCACGGGTGAACACCTCATCAAGGCCGCTTCGCATCTGCGTTCCGGCCCGGGTGGAGGTGACCCGACCAAGCTCGACTTCGCAGAAACCAAGCTGCGCAGCGACGAACGACTCGTCCTGCGCCATCTGCAGACGCGCGAACCGATACCCCACCAACGCTACATCGCCCACCTGGACGACGGCAGGACCATCGCAGGGGAAAGCGACGAACTCGGACGTACCTCCCTTATCCAGAGCGACGCCCTGGGTCCGGTGCGCTTCGAGCTTCTTCCTTAATTGTCGATCCTCTGGCCGGAGCCTTCATGGGTGAGTCCACCAGACCACTGCCGCCTTTGATTCCTCTTTCTAACGGAGGCTGGGAGGTTAATTCATTCCTTTCTTCCGCGGAGTACACGATCCGGGGGATGGGACTGATGCCGGCCAACCGGGTTGTACCCGTCATCGTCGTTCCAGGCATCATGGGGACCAATCTCCGGGCGAAACTCCGGCCGCGTTTAGGGCGGAAGGCCGACGAGCGCCATGAGCGGGTAGCTCCCGGCACGCCAGTCTGGCGCGCACCGAACGGCACGAAGGAAGGCGTGACTGCCGCAGCCAAATGGAACACTTATTCGCCCAGGGACCGCCAGCAGCTACTCGCGCCTGCTACCTTGGAGGCGGACGATACAGGGCCTGTTGTCATTCCAGATCCTGACGATGGCTATGTCTTGACAGAGCAGGAGGCACGCCAGGCTGGATGGGGTGAAGTGCATGCCGACTCTTACGGAAAGCTCTTGAATGCTCTTCAACGAGGCCTGAATCAAACCTTCGAGTTCGATGAAAGCATAAAGAAGCGCTTAATCAGGCAGCACTGGAAAGATGTGATCGCTTGCGATCCTCAATCTTGGGGACTGCGTGAATTCGAGCCCTTGACGGAAGCGCATCTTGAAAAGCACGCCACGCACTACTTTCCTGTATATGCTGTCGGCTATTGTTGGCTGGACGATTGCCAGCTTTCATCGGAACGACTTGAACGACGCATTCTCGAAATCATCGAGTTCTGGACAAGAGCTAAGAGACGCTGCGAAAAAGTCATTCTTGTCACCCACTCAATGGGCGGTCTTGTCGCGCGTGCGTGCGCGAAACGGATCCCGTCCAAGATTGCCGGCGTGATCCATGGCGTGATGCCAGTGTTCGGCGCACCCGCGGCATATCGTCGTATCGCGTTTGGCACCGAGAAATCGAGTCCGAGCAACAGCCAGTACGAGAACATCCTTGCCCAGGGACTCTCCAAGATATTGGGGGACACAAGCGCCAAGACGACGGCCGTGTTAGCCACCTCTGCGGGGGCGCTGGAGCTTCTTCCGAATCGCCAGTACCCGCAGCCTTGGCTGCACGTTCGCGTAATCAAGTCGGTCGGCGCAGCCATTCCGGGAAGCTATGGGCAACGCGATGACTTAGTGCGCTACAAGTCGACGGCGTTCGACGCCTTGCATCTGCCAAATAGCAAGGTTGCAAATCCTTACGATTTGTATCGCGATTTGCAGTCATGGTATCGATTGATTGACCCAGCACTTGCTGACCCCGCCGGGAAATACCGCAACCTCAAGCGCGGTGTCGTCGAATCGATAGAAAATGCGCTTAATACTGCTGAAAAGTTCCATGCTCAGCTTGGAAATTATTTTCATCCAAACACGTACGCGTTCTACGGGAATGACAGGGAGAAACTGTCGTTTGGTCAGATAAGACTAATGGCGAATCAGGGCAACGGCTCGGCCACTGCACTAACAACCGCAAATATTGCCGCGGCCCGCTACATTGGGTCGACGGTACGTGGGCAACGGCGTGTTCTCGTTGAAGAGAAGACGGAATTGCATTTCGAGCCGGAACCGCAGGAGTCACCGGGCGACGGTACTGTGCCCCAACAGTCCGGAGCAGCAAACCTGGCGGGGAAGGTCAAACAGGTCTTCGCGGGCCAGGGATTCGAACATCAGGAGTCGTACAACAATGACGATATGGTCATGCTGACACTCCGACTCGTTGCCAAGATCGTCCAGGAGATGTCGTGAAGCGGTTGCTCCAGAACCGGCTGGCGCATCTGCTGGCCGGGCTAGCGTGCGCCGGCCTGATCATGACCTTGGCGGTGGGTAATGTATTACACGACGATTCGGCACGGGGAGCACATAGCGAGGTAGCGCGAATGACTGGCAAGATGAAAACGGTGTGCGTAGGACGGTTCTTGATTGACCTGCCGGCGGACGCACAAATCGAGTTGGCACGCCCGAATATTCACGGATTCGACATTGCAGTGTTCAGCGAAGAGGAAGTTGCGTTTCAGGCCCGGCTCGCGCATCGCGAAGCGGAACTCAAGGCAAAGCCAGACCAATCTGGAGGAACGCGAAACCTCGAGTCGGCGATAGAGGTCAGGACCGAGAGCAGCGTTGTCGGAAAGGTCTTCGTACATAACCGGATGGTTAGCGAAGGCACGCGGGCCAGGGCACTGGAGATCGAACGCTACCGCAACGAGGGAATTTCCGTCGAGGCATTGGTTCATGCGGGAGGGTTAAGCGTCGACATGGCTGCCGAATACTATGACCCGGAAAAGGTCGCAAACTTGCCCCAGCTCGTGTCACAACTGGTGCCGAATCCCGAGAGCCACATCCCGCGGGAGCCCGGTTTCTGTATCGACCGGGCTTATTTTCGAGATCCGCTTACCGCCGACCAGGGGGAGCAGATCATGATGTTTGCCCGCCTGCCGAGTCATCCCGATATCGAATTCATGCTTATCCTCGCGGCAGGTCAGAAGCCAGACGAGGAAACTCTTCTCCAACGAGGTGCCGCAGCCGAGGCGAGCCTTTCACTACTTGAACGGATGCGGCTCAGTACACTCAGGGCCGCGCCCCGCGTGATTGCCGGACTCCCCGGCGAAGAACTCGTCAGGCTTGGCGTCGAGGAAAATGACGCGCACGTCTACAGCTTCTGGTGGGAGGTCAACGGGACTGAAGACAATGTGCTCATCCCCCATCTGGTATTTCAGATGAATACCGGTCAAGGCAAAGATGGACCTGTGCCGACGTCGATTTCCGAAGACGCAGCGATGGCGCTGTGGGATCAGGTGTCTGCCAGCATACGTCTTCGGCCAGCGGCTCAAGACGGTGTCAGTCAGGTCGAAACGCAGCCGGTTCCAATCGGGACCTACGCATGGGCCGACGAGCGTTGTCCAGAGAGCGGATGGTGGCTTTGCTGTGACAGCGGTAACGGCATCGGTGTGTTGGGCGGGCAGCGACAGTACATCAGGAAGGGCGAAAGGATGCCGCAAGCATTGCTTCTTCTGCCGCAAACATTATGGGACAAAATGCGTGGTCTGCAGCCGAGCATGGAATCGAAGAGCCGGACTTCCTGGAAGCTTGTCGACTACCGCGCTCGCAAGCGCACACCCGCTGAACTGCCGCTAGCGACTGCTTCCATGCCCGCCGGTGCATCGGTCACAGTTGCGCGTCGCGACAGTGCCGACAGGACCCGTGTCCCAGTCGGAAGCTACTCTTCGACCGGCCTCCCATGCCCCGCCAGCGGCTGGTGGCGCTGTGAAGAGTCCCACGCTCTGGATGGTACAAGATGGTTCGCTGAAGGCAGCCTGCTCCCGCCCGCGACATTTACGGTCGCGCAAGGCGTATTCGGACGATCATCGAACGGGCCAAAAGCGATCCAGCGTCGAAGCGCATGGCGGCTCATGCGTGTCGCGGAGGCGCCGCAAGCCGTAGGTGACGACGGTAGCGGCAACCTGACTGGTTCCCAGTCGGTCCCACCTTCTGCTTATAAGTCTTAGCCGACGCTTCGCAATTGAGCGCGCTTCGACTGTTGAAATGATGGTCGACGTTCGACCTGCACGCGCCATAACGAATGAAACATGCTGCGCCGGAATGCGCACTAGCGATCACTACTTCCAGGAAAAGGCATGAAGCTATTGGCACGCAGCAAGCTGGGAAGACTGCTGGCCGGAGCTCCGTGCACGGGATTGTTCGCCACGTGGGCGGTGGGCAAAGTATGGGATATACGCGAAGAAAGCCGGCGAGACCAACATGAGGTAGCACGAATGACCGACGAGATGAAAACCGGGTGTGTCGGCAGGTTCTCAATTGACGTACCGGAAGAAACGGAAGTCGAATTCGGCCCCGCACGAGTCGATGGCATCAATATAGTGACATTCAACGAGAGTTTGGATGCGTTCCATAAACGTCTGGCCGAACGGGAAAGCGAGATTCAGTCCATGCCAGACCGGCCTGGTGGAAACAAAAATCTTGAACAGGCGGGGGCGGTAAGTACAGACAATGGCATTGAAGGCAAGATATTTGTGCATAGCCGTACCATTACCGAAGGCACGCAGGGAAATCGATTGGAAGCAGAACGCTATCGCTATGAAGGCGTGACGATCGAGGCCCTTGTCCACGGAAATAGCATCAGGATCGATTTGTCGGCGGCCGGGCGGGATTACGAATGGATTGAAGACCTACCTGCCCTGGTCGATAAGCTTGTCGCCAACCCCGGCAACAGCATTCCCACCGAGTCCGGTTTTTGTATCGAACACGCGTATATCCGCGATCCGCTCACTGCAGATCAGCATGAAACTGCATCGCTGTTCGCTTGCCAGCCAAGCCACCCCGATATCGATCTTATGCTGATACTGGGCGCTGGATTGAAACCTGACGAACAGGGGCTGCTTGAGCGAAGTAATGAAGGACTGGCCGAACGCCCGCTGGCAGAAAGGATGCGGATCAAGCAGTTGCGCGCTGCGCCGCGGAAGATAAGTCGGCTCTTTGGGGATGAACTGGTGGAACGGTTTGTCGAGATGAACGACGCAAACGTCCACAGTTTCTGGTGGGAAGCAAAGGGCACCGAAGACGATGTCCTTCAGCCTCACATCTCCTTCAAGATGAACACAGGGGATGGGTTCAACGGTCCTGTTCCAAGCTCGCTCCCAGAGAAGTCCGCTCTAGCGCTCTGGGACGCCATGTGCGCGAGCCTGCGAATCCGGAAGACCTCAGCTAAGCCGAACACAACGGAACCGCTCGCCGTACATGACAAGTGAACTACTGGACCAGCGCCACTTCGGCCCATCCTGCCTGGGCTTGGTGGCATGCGTTGCCTGATCCTTGCATTCGTGGCCGGCATCTGCTGGATTCAATCACGAAGCGAGCTGCCACCATGGACCGAAGTTCTCTGCTTGATGGCGGCCGCCATACCGCTAGTGGTGCTGCGCCGTTATGCTGCAATACTGTTCGCGTCGGCCCTGCTTGGAGCCACCTGGGGGGCGGTTGCGGCTCACATGGCGCTGGCAGACGCCCTTCCGCACCGACAAGAGGGCGTGGACGTTGCCATCATCGGCACCGTTGACAGCCTCCCCCATGCCTTCGAAGGCGGGACGCGCTTCAACTTCCGCGTCGAGCGTGTCGTCACGCCAAATACGACCGTCCCCGGCCGAATCGCCTTGTCCTGGTACGGCCGCCAGGACGTGCCGGAAACCAACACGCTGCCCGAACCCGGCGAACGCTGGCAACTCATCGTCCGCCTTCAGCGCCCCCACGGCAACGCCAACCCCCACGGCTTCGACTACGAAGCCTGGCTGCTCGCCCAGGGCATCCGCGCCACCGGCTATGTGCGGCCGGCAGGATCGCGCAACGTCCGCCTCGATGCCTTCGTCCCACGTCCAGGCCACGTGGTTGAACGGGCCCGCGCCTCCCTGCGCCGCCACATCCTCCAGCAGCTCGATGGCAAGCCCTATGCCGGCGTCATCGTGGCCCTGGTGATCGGCGACCAGCGCGGCATCGAGCAATCCGACTGGGACGTCTTCAACCGCACCGGCATCAGCCACCTGGTCTCGATCTCGGGCCTGCACGTGACCATGGTGGCGGGCCTGGGCGCATGGCTCATGTCGGCGTTTTGGCGGCGCTCCTTCTTCGTGGCAGGCGCCGCGCTGCCGCTGCGCCTGCCCGCGCAGAAGGCGGCGGCAATCGCCGGCGCCGTGGTCGCGCTGGGCTACGTGTTGCTGGCAGGATTCGGCGTGCCGGCCCAGCGCACCTTCTACATGCTGGCGGTGGTGGCGCTGGCGCTGTGCAGCGGCCGGATCGTCACGCTGTCGCAGGTGCTCTGCCTCGCACTTGGCGTGGTGGTGCTGCTCGACCCCTGGGCGGTGCTGTCGCCCGGCTTCTGGCTCTCCTTCGGCGCAGTCGGGGTGATCCTGTATGCGAACATGGGCCGGGTGCGCAGCGAGCGGCGATGGCGGCGCACGCTCGGCATGGCGGCGCGCACCCAGTATGCCGTCACGGTCGGCCTGGTACCGCTCACGATGTTCCTGTTTTCGCAGGTGTCGCTGGTGAGCCCCCTCGCGAACACGGTGGCCATCCCCGCCATCAGCCTGCTGGTGACGCCGCTCGCCCTGCTCGGTGCGCTGCTGCCCGCGCCCCTGGCGGGCTGGGTGCTGGGGCTGGCGCATGGCGCGGTCGCGCTGCTGGCGGAAGGGCTGTCCTGGCTCTCGAGCGGCGCGCTGGCGATCTGGAACGCCCCGGCGCCGCAGGGCTGGATCTTCGCGCTGGCCCTGCTGGGCACGGCCTGGATGCTGGCCCCGCGCGGCTGGCCGCATCGCTGGGCGGGCCTGGCGGCATGGCTGCCGATGCTGACCCAGCTCCCGACGGCGCCCGAGGATGGCGCCTTCACCGTGACCGCCTTCGACGTGGGGCAGGGCATGGCCCTGCTGGTCGAAACCCACCGCCACCGCCTGCTGTACGACGCCGGCCCGCAGTACGCGCCCGGCCAGGACGCCGCCGGGCGCATCCTGCTGCCTTACCTGCGGGCGCGCGGCATCGGGCGGCTGGACGCACTGCTGGTCTCGCACAGCGATCTCGATCACGCGGGCGGCGCGCAGACGCTGCTCAAGGGGAGCACGGTGGCGGCGGTCTACTCTTCGCTGCCGCAGCAGCATCCTGTCGTGCGGACGGCGGCGCGGCACACGCGCTGCGAGGCGGGCCAGGGCTGGCGCTGGGACGGCGTGCGCTTCGACATGCTCGGCCCGGCGCCCGGCAGCTACCTCGACGCCGGCCTGAAGGCGAACGCCCGCAGCTGCGTGCTGCGCGTGAGCGGGAAGGGCGGCGCCATCCTGCTGGCGGCCGACATCGAGGCGGCGCAGGAAGCGCAGCTCCTGCAAAGCGCGCCGCAGCAGCTGCGCGCCGACGTGCTGCTCGCGCCGCACCATGGCAGCGGCACCTCGTCGACAGCGGCCTTCCTGGCCGCCGTCCAGCCCGCGGTCGGGATCTTTCAGGTCGGCCATCGCAACCGCTACCGCCACCCGAAAAAAGAAGTGTATGCGCGCTACGGGGAGCTGGGCGTGCACCGCATCCGCACCGACCAGTCGGGCGCAGTCACGCTCGGCTTCGGCGAGATACTCTCCATCGACGAATACCGCAGGCAGCGCCGCCGCTACTGGTACGCACCGTGAACCGGGCGCCCGCCCTGCAGGGGCAGGGTGATGGTCACCTGCAGGCCGCCGCCGTCGCGGTTGGCGGCGTGGATGGTGCCGCCGTGGGCCCGCACCACGCGCTGGGCGATCGGCAGGCCCAGGCCGTGGCCGTCGACGGCGCTTTGCGCGGCCTGCGAACGGAAGAAGGGCAGGAAGATCGCCGCCATGTCGCTGGGAGCGATGCCGGGCCCGCGGTCCAGCACCTCGATCCTGGCCTCGTGTGCATCGCTGTGCAGCAGCACCTGGACCACGCCGCCGGCGCCGCCATGGCGGATCGCGTTGCGCACCACGTTCTCGAGCGCGCTCCAGAGCAGGTCGGGGTCGCCCTGCACGATGATGGTGCCCGGCGCCTCGACGCTCAGCCGGGGCGCGTCGGCGCCGGCCTCGAAGCGGGCGTCGGCCACGATCTCGTCGGCCAGTTCGGTGAGGTCGATCTGCTCGCGGCGCGTGAAATCGGGCGGCGCGTCCAGGCGCGCCAGGGTCAGCAGGCCGCCGACCAGCTTGTCCATGCGCATGCTCTCGCGCTCGATGCGGTCGAGCGACGAGGCGATCCTGTCCGGCTGCTGGTGGGCCAGGCCCACGGCTGCCTGCAGCCGTGCCAGCGGGGAGCGCAGCTCGTGCGAGACGTCGTGCAGCAGGCGGCGCTGGCCGTCCATCAGGGCGCGCAGCTGGGCGCTCATGCGGTCGAAGTCGCGCCCCAGGTCGCTCAGCTCGTCGCCGGCCCGTCGGCCGCCGGCGAAGCGCGGCGCCAGGTCGCCGCTGGAGGCGGCTTCGAAGGCGCTGCGCAGGGCGCGGATCGGGCGCGAGAAGTACCAGGCCAGCAGGGCCGCGAACAGCAGGCTCGCCAGGGTGGCGGCGACGATGCCGGCGATCTGGCCGATGCGCCGGTTGAATCCCGGGCCCCCGGGGCCGGGCGGCGCAGCGCCGGGGGCATCCATGCGCGGCGCCGGCGCACCGCGGTAGACGCGCTGAACGAAGGCGAGGTAGCGTTCTCCGTCCGGGCCGGTGATGCGGCGGATGCCGCGCGGCGCGGCGCCGCCGGCGAGCTGGCGGTCGACTTCGGCCAGCAGTCCGGGCGGGACGGTGCGGCCCAGCAGTTCCTGCTGGTTCGCGTCGAGCACGAAGACCTGGGGGCGCTGCATCTCGCCCAGCATGCCGCGCAGGGCCGCCACGCCGCCGTGTTTCAGGGTGGCGCTGGCGGCGTCGAGGGCGATCCACGCCGGCGGGCCGGTATCGAGTTCGGCGGCGCGGCGGCTGGCCTGGTCGCGCAGCCAGAAGGCGCCGATCACGCCGATGGTGGCGGCCAGCTGGGCCAGCAGGATGCAGAGGAAGAACTTCCAGAACAGGCGGCCCATGCTAGTCCCGGATCAGCTGGTAGCCCTGGCGGTAGATCGTCTGCAAGCAGGACCGGCCGTCCGCGAGGGGGCCGAGCTTGTGGCGCAGGCTGCTCAGGTGCACGTCGATGTTGCGGTCGAAGCGGGCCAGCGGCCGGCCCAGGCCCTGTTCCGACAGCTCGTTCTTGCTCACCGCGCGTCCCGCATTGCGCGCGAGGACTTCGAGCAGGTTGAATTCGGTGCTGGTCAGCTCGACCGGCGCGCCGTCCCAGCTGGCGCGGCGCTGTTCCGGATACATGGTCAGCTTGCCGACCGTGAGCACGGCGCCGGCGCCGCTTGCAGATTCGGGCGCAGCCTGGGTCCGGCGCAGGATGGCCCGCACGCGCGCGGTCAGTTCGCGCGGGGTGCAGGGCTTGGCGACGTAGTCGTCGGCGCCCAGTTCCAGGCCGAGGATGCGGTCGGCGTCGTCGCCGCGCGCCGTCAGCATCAGGACCGGGATGCGGCTGCCGGCGCGGATCAGGCGCAGGGCGTCGATGCCGTTCGTGCCCGGCATCATGACGTCGAGGATGGCGATCGCATACTCGCCGCTGAGCGCGGCGCGCGCGCCCTCCTGGCCGTTGTGGACGCAGCTGACGGCAAAGCCCTCCTGCGCGAGGTATTCGGCAAACATGGTGACGAGCTCGACGTCGTCGTCGATCAGCAGTACGTGGTTCATGGGAAGCAGGATAACAAAAGTGCTGCGCCAGATTGTTGTACGTGGGTAAGATTTACCCGTTTTTACACCGGATTTACAGCGCTTAACACCCCATGAAACCACAATGCGTGCTCCGAAACACCCGAAGGACACGACCATGAACGCACGTCTTCCCCGCGGCGCCCGCACGGCACACGATCACACCACCCTGGCCGACGACAGCAACCGCAACGCCAACGGCGTGGCCAATGCGCTGGTCCTGTCGGGCATCGTGCGCAGCGACATCCGCGCCAGCGTGGCCGGCGCCACCGGCGTCGCGCAGGGGATCCCGCTGACGATCCGCCTGCAGCTCGTGAACGTGGCCACGAACTGCGCGCCGGCCGCCGGCGCCGCGGTCTACCTGTGGCATTGCACCCGCGAGGGCGGCTACTCGATGTATTCGAACGGGATCGTGAACGAGAACTACCTGCGCGGCGTGCAGGAGGCGGACAGCCAGGGTGTGGTCACCTTCCAGACCGTGTTCCCGGGCTGCTACGACGGCCGCATGCCGCACGTGCACTTCGAGGTCTACCCGCTGCTCGCCAGGGCCAGCAGCGCATCGAACCGCGTCAAGACCTCGCAGTTCACCTTCCCGCTGGCGACCCTGAACGAAGCCTATGCGGACAGCGGCTATTCGGCCAGCGTGGGCAACCTGGCGCGCATCAGCTTCGCCACCGACAACGTGTTCAGCGACGGCACGGCCCTGCAGATGGCGAGCGTAACAGGCAATCCCACCCAGGGCTATGTGGCGACCCTCACTGTAGGCGTTTCCCTCTAAACCCGGTTCGCGGCAAGGCTTCTTTCATTACAATGGACCGTCGTTGTCAATGAAGCCAGAAGCGCATGAGCAAACCCCTGCTGCATTTCTCCCACGGGAACAGCTACCCGGCCGGCACCTACAGCCGGCTGTTCCAGGCCCTCGGCACGCACTACGAGGTGCGCGCCCACGATATGTATGGGCATGACCCGCGCTTCCCGGTGGGCGATGGCTGGCACGGCCTGGTCGAGGAACTGATCCACCACCTCGAGGCCTACGACAAGCCGCCGATCCTGGTCGGCCACTCGCTGGGCGGCATGCTGAGCATGATGGCGGCCAAGCAGCGGCCCGAGCTCGCGCGCGCCGTGGTGATGCTCGATTCGCCCGTGGTCGCCGGCTGGCGCGCGTTCGCCTGGCGCTTCGTCAAGGCGCGCGGGCTCGGCTCGCGCTTCTCACCGGCGAAGTTCTCCGAGCGCCGCCGCAATGTGTGGCCGGATCGCGCCGCCGCCTACCAGCACTTCATCGCGAAACCGATGTTCCAGGCCTGGGCGCCCGGCGCGCTCGACGACTACCTCGACCATGGCCTCAAACCCCATCCGGACGGCGTGCAACTGCGCTTCGACCGCGCCGTCGAGACACAGATCTACAACACGCTGCCGCACCACATGGGCGCCATCATCCGCGAGCCTTACCCGCTGCCGATCGGCTTCATCGCCGGCACCACGTCGGAGGAGCTGCGCCAGGCCGGGCTGGACGCCACCCGCAGGCTGGTGGGCGAGAACCTGGTCATGATCGAGGGCGGACACCTGTATCCGCTCGAGAAGCCGGAAGCGACCGCGAAGCTCACCCACGACATGATTCAAAAGCTCCTGCCATCGAGGGTGCTCGATACCGTCATTTAGCGTAAAATCGCGGGATTGATTTCTTGGAATTTCGACAATGGCTATCAAGAGCGACAAATGGATCCGCCGCATGGCGGAAGCAACCGGAATGATCGAACCCTTCGAACCGCGCCAGGTGCGCGAATCGGACGGCCGCAAGATCATCTCCTTCGGCACCTCTTCCTACGGCTACGACATCCGCTGCGCCGACGAATTCAAGGTGTTCACGAACATCAACAGCACCATCGTCGACCCGAAGAATTTCGATTCCAATTCCTTCGTGGACGTGAAGAGCGACGTGTGCATCATCCCGCCGAACTCCTTCGCCCTGGCCCGCACCATCGAGTACTTCCGCATCCCGCGCAACGTCCTGACCGTCTGCCTCGGCAAGTCGACGTATGCGCGCTGCGGCATCATCGTCAACGTGACGCCCTTCGAGCCGGAATGGGAAGGCTATGTGACCCTGGAGTTCTCGAACACCACGCCGCTGCCCGCCAAGATCTATGCCGGCGAAGGCTGCGCCCAGGTGCTGTTCTTCGAATCCGACGAAGTCTGCGAGACCTCGTACAAGGACCGCGGCGGCAAGTACCAGGGCCAGCACGGCGTCACCCTGCCGAAAACCTGATACACTTTTTGGCAATAGCCAACAAAAATTGAATCATGTCCGCATGCTGCAGCGGCGGCTGCTCCACCGATAGACCGCCCGTCGACCGGCGCTACCGGCGCATCCTCTGGATCGCGCTGTGGGTCAACTTTCTCATGTTCGGCGTCGAGATCGCCGGCGGCTGGGCGGCCGGCTCGGTCGCGCTGCTGGCGGACGCCGTCGACTTCCTGGGCGACGCCGCCAACTATGGCATCTCGCTGTTCGTGCTCGGCCTGGCGCCGGTCTGGCGTTCGCGCACGGCCCTGGTCAAGGGCGCGACCATGGGCGGCTACGGCGTCTTCGTGCTGGCCAGCGCCCTCTGGCACCTGCGCAGCGGCACCGTGCCCGAAGCGCACACCATGGGCTGGATCGGCTTCGCGGCCCTGGGCGCGAACTGCCTGGTCGCGGCGCTGCTGTGGGCCTATCGTAATGGCGACGCCAATATGCGCTCGGTGTGGCTGTGCACCCGCAACGACGCGATCGGCAACCTCGCCGTGATGCTGGCTGCCTTCGGGGTGTTCCAGACGGGCTCCGGCCTGCCTGACCTGCTGGTCGCCACCGTCATGGGCCTGCTCGGCCTGTCGGCCGCGCGCACCGTCATCCTGCAGGCGCGCAGCGAGATGCGCACCAGGGCGCCGGCGCCCGCCGCGCCAGGCACGGTGGCGCTCAAGCGCCCTTGAGGTGGCCCAGCTTGTCGGGGTTGCGGGTCACGTAGATCGCCACGATCTTGCCGCCGTCGATCTCCAGCGCCATCGCCTGCGGCAGGGCGTCGTTCTCCATGGTGATCCGGCCGGGCAGGCCGTCGATGCGCGTCTCGAGCAGGACCTCGACCGTGGCCCATCCCGCCTTGTCCACCAGCGCACCCAGGAGGCGCGCCACCTTGTCCAGCCCGTAGATCGGATTGACGGTCGCATTGCGCTTGCCGCCGCCGTCGCCGTAGAACACCACATTGTCGGCCAATAGCTGCTTGAGCTGCTGGACGTCGCCCTGGCGGGTGGCGGCGAAGAAGGCGCCGGCGATGCGCTGCTGCTCCTCGGGCGGAACCGGAAAGCGCGGACGCGCATCCTGCACGTGGCTGCGCGCGCGGCTGGCCAGCTGGCGCGCGGCGGCGCTCTCGCGGCCGATGGCTTCGCCCACCTCCTGGAAATCCAGCTCGAACACGTCGTGCAGCAGGAAGGCCGCGCGCTCCAGCGGCGACAGGCGCTCCATGGCCAGCATCAGGGGCAGGGTGACGTCGTCCTGTTCGTCGCCGGGATCGATGAAGGGCTCGGGCAGCCAGGGGCCGATATAGGTTTCGCGCTTGACGCGGCTGGATTTCAGCACGTCCAGGCACAGGCGGGTCACGGTGCGCACCAGCCAGGCTTCGGGTGCGACGATGGGTTCGCGGTCGGCCGCATGCCAGCGCAGCCAGGCGTCCTGTACGACGTCCTCGGCTTCGGCGACGGAGCCGAGCATGCGGTAGGCGATGCGCTGCAGGCGCGGACGGCGTTCGGTGAAGAAGGAGGTAGGGTCCATGGCGCCATAGCTTAACGCATCGGCCGGCGGCGCGCCTCAAGCCGAAGGCGGATAAAAAAAGGGTCCCCGCGGGGACCCTCGTGCGATGCGGCGCCGTGCTTACGCGTCCTGCTTCACGCAGTCCACGAAGTAGCCGCGCTTGCCGTCCACCTCGCGCTTGACCAGCCCGTGCACGTCGG
>Ga0209023_10002366_pt1 | contig 23666 bp, 22 predicted proteins | sample LakOneMetagenome_FD_187468 | JGI IMG/M metagenome (GOLD analysis project Ga0209023, IMG submission 187468) | Freshwater and sediment microbial communities from Lake Erie, Canada (SPAdes) (version 2) | ecosystem: Environmental > Aquatic > Freshwater > Lentic | place: Lake Erie, Canada... | reverse complement strand
GGAGCATCGCCGGAGACGCTGTTTCCCGCCGCGCGGCAGCGGGTCGGCAGCGCTGCGACGCTGTGCCGTGTGTCAGTAAGAGAGCGCGGTTGCCGGATGGGACGATGCGGGCGTCGGCAGCGCCGCGACGCTGTGCCGGCTATCGACGCGCGAGACGCTGTTCGATTTGCGGGACCGCCGCGAGCAGCACGTCGCCGACGACCTGCAGGCTGCGCGCCGACACGTTGTCGAGCGTGTCCATCGGCGTGTGCCAGGCGTCGTACTCGAGGTCGATGATGTCGAGCGCCGGGATGCCGGCTTCGGCGAACGGCTGATGGTCGTCCTCGATCTCGGTACGCTCGTTCGAGAAGTAGTCGCCGAGCTTCTGCGCGCGCGCCGCGTTCCACACGATGTCGGTGAGCCACGGCGTCGAGTTCATGTCGCGGCGCATGCGCAGGTCGCGGTCGGCGATCATGTCGACCAGGATGAAGGCGCGCAGCGTCGCCAGCGAGCCGTCGCGCATGCCGGCACGTACGTAGTGGCGGCTGCCATAGGTGTGGTCCGTGCCCTGCCATTCGCCGACGGCTTCCTCGCCGTCGAGAAACAGCAACTCGATCGTCAGCGGGTTCTTGCGCGTCGCGAGCACGCGTGCCATCTCGAGCAGGAACGCCGTGCTCGAACCGCCGTCGTTTGCGCCGACGAATCGGAACTGACGATACGGTTTCGTGTCGAAGTGACCCGCGATGATGAGGCGGTCCTTGCTCGCGCCGGGAATGGTGGCGATGACATTCACCATGTGCACGGGGCCGGCCGGCGTGGTGTCGTCCCAGGCCTGGTCGCGCACGGTGACCGTCTTCAGCGACGCGAGCTGCGACTTGATGTACTGACGGGTCTGTTCAACGGCAGGAGAACCGGCAGGACGCGGACCGAGCGCGACGACCTGACGAAGGTCATTCCAGGCGCGGCTCGAGTCGAATTTTGGCGGGGCCGGCGCGGACTGAAGAACGAGGAGTGCGGTGGCCAGGAACGCGAAGGGCTTCAGGAACATAGGGAGGGCAGGGTTGGTTAGTTCTTGGTTCTTCGTTCCTGGTTCTTGGTCCGTACCAGGTACTTGGTCCGTTCTTAGTCCCTGGTGCGAGGTCCGTTCCTGGTTCTTGGTCCGTCCCAGGTCCCTGGTTCACGCGCTCGGATGAACCAAGCACAAAGAACCAAGGACCAAGAACCGACGGAGTTCTTACCCTCTCTTGTCCTTCGAGACGTAGTCGCGCGTGTCGTAGCCGGTGTAAATCTGGCGCGGACGCGCAATCTTCTGATCCGGATCGATCAGCATCTCCTGCCACTGCGCCAGCCAGCCGACGACGCGCGGGATGGCGAAGAGGACGGGGAACATCTCCACCGGGAAGCCCATCGCCTGGTAGATGAGACCCGAGTAGAAGTCGACGTTCGGATACAGCTTGCGCTTCACGAAGTACTCGTCCTGCAGCGCAATGCGTTCGAGTTCGAGCGCGATTTCGAGCTTCGGGTTCTTGCCGGTGACGGTGAACACGAGGTCCGCAATCTTCTTGATGACTTTGGCGCGCGGGTCGTACGACTTGTAGACGCGGTGTCCGAAGCCCATGAGCCTGTGCCCGGCTTCGCCCGACTTGACGCGCGTGATGAAGTCCGGCACATGATCGACCGAGCCGATCTCGTCGAGCATACGGAGCACCGCTTCGTTCGCACCGCCATGCAGCGGACCGTACAGCGCCGCCGAGGCACCGGCCACCGCCGCGTAGGGATCCGCCTGCGAGCTGCCGATGTTGCGCATCGCGGAGGTCGAGCAGTTCTGTTCGTGGTCGGCGTGCAGGATGAAGAGCACGTCCAGCGCGCGCGCCAGCACGTCGTTCGGACGGTACTTCTCGGCCGGCGTGCTGAACAGCATGTTCAGGAAGTTGCCGGTGTAGCTGAGATCGTTGTCCGGGTAGATATACGGACGACCGACGATGTGACGATAGGCGTAGGCGGCAATTGTCGGCGCCTTCGCGATGAGACGCGTGATCTGCAGCTTGCGCGACTCGGCATCGAGGATGCGCTTCGAATCCGGATAGAACGTCGAGAGGGCGCCCACCGTGCTGAGGAAGATGCCCATCGGGTGCGCGTCGTAGCGGAACCCTTCCATGAACTTCTTCACGTTCTCGTGAAGCATGGTGTGCATCGTGATGTCGTCGTTGAACTGCGCCTGTTGCGAGGCGGTCGGCAGTTCACCGTGCAGGAGCAGGTAGGCGGTTTCGAGATGGTCGCTGTCTTCGGCGAGCTGTTCGATGGGATAGCCGCGGTAGCGAAGAATGCCGGCGTCGCCGTCAATGTAGGTGACCGAACTCTTGCAGTTCGCCGTGTTCATGAAGGCCGGGTCGTACGTCATCAGGCCGAAATCGGCGTCCGACGCCTTGATCTGGCGAAGGTCCATGGCCTTGATGGTGCCGTCCTGAATGGGCAGCTCGTACTTCTTGCCAGTGCGGTTGTCGACAATCGTCAGCGTATCGGCCATCGTGAGTCTCGAATCCTGATTCTCGAGTCGCCAGTCGTCCGGCCAGACAGGCCGTACGTCAGATCTCGGAGGTATCCGCGAAGTCCGCGTCAGCGTCCAGAGCCGGATCCAACGGCTCGGCTGCCACGCGATAAGTGCCGTCCGCCCAGCGCGCAAGATCGAGCAACTTGCACCGTTCGCTACAGAACGGCCGCCACCGGTCGTCTACCGGGTGCTTCCGGCAGCCGACGCACAGCCGCGTCTCCTGCACTGGGGACATCGGTTCATTCTATCGGAATTTCACAAAGGCGGGACTAGCGGCGGGTGGGGGCGGCGGGTGGTTGATTGCCGCCGCCGGTTCCTGGTTCTTGGTCCGTTCCTGGTGCTTGGTTCTTGGTCCTCGTGCGGAGGTCGGCTGCGCGGAGCCAGGGCCTGCGGTGCGGACCATGACCAGGGAGCGCACCAGGGACCCGGGACTAAGAACGGACCAAGCACCAAGAACCAGGAACCAGCAAGCCGCGAGGCGAGGCGGGAGCGGCTAGCTCCGAGCCTTGACGCCGTGATGGCGAACGTCCTTCGCCGAGACGATGAAGATGACGTCTTCGGCGACATTCGTGGCGTGGTCGCCGATGCGCTCCAGGTGGCGCGACACCAGAATCAGGTCGAGTGCCGGCTCGATCGTCGTGGGGTCCTGCAGCATGTAGGTGAGCAGTTCCCGGAAGATCTGCGTCTTGAGCGAGTCGAGCCGGTCGTCCTCGTCGAGCACGTGTTGCGCGAGGTCGACGTCGCGGCGCACGAAAGCATCGAGCGCATCGCGCAGCATGTTCTGCGCGATATCCGCCATCATCGGGATGTCGATCAGCTTCTTGACCGGCGGATGCGAGGCATAGCGCCGGGCCGCCTCGGCAATGTTCACCGCAAGGTCGCCGACACGCTCGAGGTCGGCGTTGATCTTGACCGCCGCCACCACCGTGCGCAGGTCGGCCGCCATCGGCTGATGCAGCGCGAAGATCGTGAAGCACCGGTTGTCGATCTCGACATGCAACCGGTTCAACGGCTCGTCGCCCGACATCACGCGCTCGATCAGCGTCCGGTCACGTTCCACCAGGCCCTTGACCGCCAGGCGCACGTTCTCTTCCGCAAGGCCGCCCATTTCGAGCAGACGCGTCTTGAGTTGTTCGAGCTCTTCCTGAAAGTGCCGCGTGACGCGCTCGACTGGCTCCACTAACCGAACCTCCCGGTAACGTAGTCTTCCGTCAGTTTCTCGGACGGTGCCGTGAAGATCTTCTGTGTGCGGTCACACTCGACCAGTTTACCCAGCCAGAAGAACGCCGTCGTATCAGACACGCGGGCGGCCTGCTGCATGTTGTGCGTGACGATCACGATGGTGTAGCGCGACTTGAGCTGATAGACCAGTTCTTCGATGCGCTGCGTGGCAATGGGGTCGAGGGCCGACGCGGGTTCGTCCATCAGGAGAATCTCGGGTTCGACAGCCAGGGCCCGTGCAATGCAGAGCCGTTGCTGCTGTCCGCCGGAGAGCGCGAGCGCGGATGTGTGGAGCCGGTCTTTCACTTCCTCCCACAGCGCCGCGGACCGAAGGCTCGCCTCCACCCGACCGCGCAGTTCGTCTTTCGACGCCGTCATCCGGTTGATGCGCAGGCCGTAGGCCACGTTGTCGAAGATGGATTTGGGGAACGGGTTCGACTTCTGGAACACCATCCCGACCTTGCGTCGCAACGCGACGACGTCCACAGACGGGGCGTAGATGTCCTGACCGTCGACGCGAATCGAGCCTTCGACGCGGGCGCCTGGCACGATGTCGTTCATGCGGTTGAGCGAACGCAGGAACGTGGACTTGCCGCAGCCCGACGGGCCGATGAACGCCGTGACCTGGTTGGGCTGAATCGCCAGCGAGATGTCTTGCAAGACGCGGTGGGCGCCGTAATAGAAATTGACGCCGTGCACGTCGATCTTCGGCGGCTGGGCCTGTGCGGCCGGCAGGGGAGTGCCTCCCGTCTCGGGCGCGCGCAACAGCGTGGCTCCTGTGGACACCATGTCTGGTCAGACTATCCGGTGCCGACGACGGGTGAGTTTCGGCCGTGTAAATTCAGGTGCCGTTCCCTCCAAAAAGGGAGCTGTGCCCCTGTCGACTCGCGCGGACACACGGGTCTGGGGCGTCGACGCTGCCGCGGGCCGCGCACGAGTGCGTGTGCTGTGGGCGCAGTGTTGACGTCACCGTTGCAGACCCGTGAAGTGGTGGTTGCGAACGGCCGATAAGCTGCAGGCATGCATGTGATCGAGCCCGTTATGCCTGGTTGGTTCGAGCAAGCCCCCAACACCGACACGCTCGCGCGACGCGACGCCGAGCGCCCCGACGACTCAGGGCAGGCGAACCTGCACCTGGTGCTGTCGCTCGCCGCTATCGCAATGGCAGCCGCGCTGTCACTCTTGTGACGTGAACCTGTGGACGCGTCAGGCGTGACAGGCGTCTGACGCGCACGCTGTCCGGCCAGCGACGTTCTCGCGTCGCCGCCACACCGCTCATTTCAGACCGTTCGAGCCAGCCGCCCATGCGGCGCGCCGCTACTCTTACTTCGGCGACCAGGTGGTGATGCCCGCCGCCTTCGCAGCCGACGCCAGCGTCCGGTCGTAGACGACCATGCCGGCGAGATGATGACCGAGCATCTGCGCCGTGGCCAGATGCACCGCGTCCAGCGAGCGCAATCCGCCTGGTTCCAGCGCCGCCGCCCTCGTCACGATGTCGTCATCAATCCGGATCAGATCCAGCGCCGCAAGCACGCGTCGCGCTTCACGTGCGGGTAGTGGATCGCCCACGCCAGACACGATGCGCGTCACCTCGATCCGCGCGAGCGCACTGGACACACGCCGCGGACGCGTGCGCAGGAACGCGACGAGTGCGTCGGTCTCGTCTTCTTCGAAAATCAGCTTGATGAGCGCCGACGAGTCCAGATAGACCAGACCCTCGGTCACAGACGACGCTCGCCACGCTCGCGGGTGAGGACAGCTGCGAGTCCTTTGGGCGCACGGCGCATGGCCGTGTGCGGCGTGAGCAGGTCGCCGGCGCCTGGAATGAGCCGGCCTTCGCGCGCCAGACGGTCCGTGACGCTTTCGGCCTGACGAATAGGCGAGAGCAGCGCCACCGGCTGGCCGTGATCGGTGACCACCAGCGACTCGCCAGCTGCCACGCGCACCAGATACACGCTCAGGTTCTGGCGCAGTTCGCGCACGCCGACGGGTTCACCATGCTCCATGTAGCACAATGTAGCACATTGGTTGCGCGGCCCCGCCTCGAGGTCGCGTGCCGCTTATCGACGGCTTCGTGCGGACGTGACGGGAGCTGGCGACGTGCGGTGACCGATACGCGCCGACGTGCGTGATGGCCGCTTCTTGCCCGCGGTGTCCGCGTCTGCCGCCGCAGCATCAGCGGGCGCCAGTGCGAGCGGCACCGCTGACTCGCTCGACGCGGCCGGCCCCTCGAGCGCGACAATGCGCAGCGGCTTGCCGATGACCCCTTCGAACGGCTCCGTGTGCCTGGACGCCGCCCACAACTCCAGTTCCGCATCCCCCGTCGTGTGCAGCGTGAGCAGCGCATCCTTGCCGTGGTCCCCGAGCGTCAGCGATGCGACGACCTGCGAGTGGCTGCGGTCGAGTGACTCGGCCAGCCTGAGAATGGCGCTGAGGATGGTGACGACGCGCTGGCGCTTGCGCGGGAGGTCTTTGAAGCCGTCGTGGTCGCGCACTGGCACGGCGCGGCGGTGGTAGCGCGCGATGAGCGCGATGGTTTCGATGTCGTCCGGCTCGAAGCCGCGCAGGTCGCCGTTGCGAATCAGGTAGTACGAGTGCTTGTGATGCCGCTCGTAACTGATGTGGACGCCGATGTCGTGCAGCAGCGCAGCATATTCCAGCCACTCGCGCTCGTGGTCCGTCAGGGCATGCACGCTTCGCGTTGCGTCGAAGAGCGCCGTCGCGAGAGAGGCGACACACTGCGCGTGTTCAGGGATGTAGTTGCACCGTTCCGCCAGCTCCACGACACTCCGTCGTCTGACGTCGGGATAGCGTTCGGCGTGCGCAATCTCTTTTCGATGACGCGCGATGTAGTCGAGGATGAGTCCTTCACGCAGCGACATGTCGCACAGCGTGATTTCGTTCGCGCCGAGCCGACGCAGGATCACGTCGATGAGGATAGAACCGGCCACGGCAATGTCCGCACGTTTGGGTTCGAGTCCCGGCACCAGCAGACGCTTTCGCAGGTTCACGGTTGTCATGCGTTCGCGGACGCGCTTCACCTGCTTGGCCGACACGCGCCGATTGCGGATGCTGGCCGGAACCTCGCCGTCTTCTTCAGTGGCCGCAATGGTGCCAACGCTCAGGATCGATCCCGAGGTGCCGACCACGCGATCGAAGCCGGAGGCGATGAGATCTTTCAGATACGTCTTCAGTTCGGTTTCGATGAAGCGCACCATCTTTCGCTCGTCGCGTTCGGAGATGGGGTCTGACTTCACGAAGCGTTCGGTCAGGCGGATCACACCCAGCTTGAAGCTGCGTCCGGCCGCCATCTTCGGTCCCGAGCCGCGCGTGATCTCCACGCTGCCGCCACCGATGTCCACCACCACACCGACGGCGGTCGACAGCCCGACACCATAGGCAGCAGCCAGATGAATGAGCCGTGCCTCTTCGGTGCCGGAGATGACGCGCGCACGAATGCCCGTCTGCTCGGCGATCGCAGACAGGAACTCGCCGCCGTTTCGTGCTTCGCGCACCGCGCTCGTGGCGACCGCTTCGATGCGGTCGACGCGATGCGATTCAGCCAGCCGACGGAACTTGGAGAGCACCTGAAAGGCGGCGTCCATCGCACTCTGCGCGAGCGACTTGCCGCCAAGACCACCGGCGCCGAGACGCACCATGTCCTTCTCGCGATCGATGATCTCGAAGGACAGGTCCGGTCGCACCCGCACGATGATCATGTGGATCGAGTTGGTGCCGATGTCGATCGCGGCAAGACGCATGGTTGGTCTCTAGATTGATGAACGTGTGGGGGTCGTGTCAGGCGCGGAGGAAGTCACCCTGCCAGCTGGTCACCTTCTGCTTGATGTCTTTCGGGTCGGACACCTGACCTGCGAGCACCTGCTGGACGAGCGCCGGCAGTTCGCTGTCAGACGCGAAGCGCAGCGCCACGATCTGGTTGAGCGGCAGGTTCACGGCGCGAGCCGCCACCTCAGCCGGGAGCAGTGCCTGATAGCGCAGCCGCTCTTCGAGACGAATCACCCGGTTCTGCACCGTCAGCGTCTGCGTGCGCGCGGCGAAGGCCGCGACCAGCAACGCAATGCTCACAAAAAAATACAGCACGCTGTCAACGGACATGTTGCCGATGAGTCGGTAACCACTCCACAGGATATTCAGGAACAGCACGCCTCCGGCAAGGTTGTAGTACATCGGCGTGCGTCGGACGTGGTTTGCGTAGTTTTGGGTTTCAGCCATTCATCAACTCCTGGGCCGAAATCTTACGCTGTACCTAAGCCCATCCGCTGGCGACCGAGAATTTACACCGGCGTTACCGACCGTACGGGCAAGATGGCCTCGTCACCCTCACGAGGCTTCATATGTTCGATCTCAATGTTGCGTCAGCCCACCACGTCAGACATTACAGCGTCACGCTCGCCGGCGAGTTTGGCTGGGAGGTAACCATCGAAGAGGACCAGGCGGTTCGTGTGCACGAAACCCACGAGGATTGGCACCGCGTCGAGCGCAGCGTGGCGCGTATCAAGCGCGAAGTGTCGGAGTTGCTCGATCGTGGCTGGCGGATTCTGCCCGTTCAGTCGATGAACCGATAGCCGAGTCCGACCGCAGTTTCGATCTGATGTCCTGCGGCGCCCAGCTTCTGACGCAGGCGTCCCACATGCACGTCGACTGACCGCGTCTCGACGAGCCGGTCGTATCCCCAGACCCGCTCGAGCAGCTTGTCGCGTGACACGACGCGATTCTTGTTCTGCACCAGATAGCGCAGCAGCTCGAACTCGCGGCGCGTCAGCCGCACGGGCGCACCGTCGACCGCCACCGCCACCGCATCGAAATCCGCAATCAACCGCTGGCCCGTATACACAGACGCGGGTCGCTCGTCTGGCGCCGTGCTTCGACGTAGCACGGCCTTCACGCGCGCGGTCAGCTCACGCAGGCTGAACGGCTTGGTGACGTAGTCGTCTGCGCCCTGTTCGAGTCCGGCTACGCGGTCGCCTTCACCGCTCTTGGCCGTCAGCATGATGATGGGCAAGTGCCGCGAGTCGGACCGCTGGCGAAGCAGCCGGCACACCTCGAGGCCGCCAATCACGGGAAGGTTCAGGTCGAGGATGATGAGGTCTGGCGGCCGCGCCGATACCGCCTTCAGTGCGGCGTCGCCGCTGCCGACCACTTCGGCTTCGGCGCCCCCGCCTCGCTCGAGCGTGTGCTTGATGAGATCTGCGATGTCTTGCTCGTCTTCGACGATGAGCACCCGATGTTTCTGCATTGGAATGTATCCACGGTAGCGACTGCAGATTTCGACGGGGTGTCGAAGCTGTTAAATCTGGGTTACGGATGGGTATCCACAAATGCTACCCTTGGCTTCTTTAGGCGGTCGCTGCGCAGGAGAGGGCTGTAGTGGGACGACTGGCGAAATCAGTGCTCGTGGCAGGAATGTTGGCTGGCGTGATGCTCGGGTGGCCCCGTGCAGGCGCCGCGCAGGAGTGGATTTCGTACAACAGCGACCCGCGCAACATCCTCGAAGGCAACTGGCAGTCGTGCCAGCAGCGGGATGGCACCTACGCGGAGAAGATCTACGACCACTACGTCAACAGCGTGCCGCAGTACGAAGTGCATCTCGGCCCACGCCGCGAGTTCGCCATCTTCAAGGGCGTGCAGGAAGAACATCGCGACCACGAATCGCACCAGAACCTGCTGTCGCCCTACCGCGTGTTGATGGAGGGCAGCCGTGCCCGCCAGCACTGGGACATTCCCTCGCTCAACCTCAGTTTCACCGTGACGCTGGGCGGCGGCTCGACGACCGATTGCGAGAGCTGGTACATCCTGCTCGCGCCGCTCGACAAACCGTCGCACTGACGCGTTTCCCGCCCGCCTAGCCGTGGAATTTACACGGACGTAACACACCCGAAGCACACCCGACACACACGACCGATAGCCTCCGGGCAGACTGTTTCCAGCGATTCGTCGATGAATCGTCTGGAGGAGTTTTCGTGGCGTATTTCCTGCGGCATGTCGTTCGGTTGTGGATCTTCGTGATGGCTCTTGGAACAGGCGCTGCGCTGGCGCAAACGAGCGCGCCGGCAGCGGCAGCCGCCAAGCCTGACGACACCCCCTCGATTCGTGTGGGCGCGACGCTGTTCGCCGACTACACCTATACCTCGTCCCCCGAAGCGACTGATGCAGACGGCAACACCTACCATGCCTCGCAGTTCAACGTGGGCCGCAGCTACATCAACATCACGGGCAACGTGTCGCACCTCGTGTCGTTCCGGCTCACGCCGGACATCTCACGCGAGAGCGGCGCGGGCAGTTCGTTGAACGGCAGCCTCACCTTTCGCGTGAAGTACGCGTTTGCGCAGGTGGGCCTCGACGACTGGATGGAGAAGGGCTCGTGGGTGCGCCTCGGCATCCAGCAGACGCCGTGGGTCGACTTCGAGGAGGGCATCTACCGCTATCGCTTCCAGGGCACGGTGTTCTCCGAACGCGAAGGCTACCTCTCATCGTCTGACGCGGGCGCGTCGTTTCACTACAACCTGCCGTCCAGCTACGGCGAACTGCACGTCGGCCTCTACAACGGCGAGAACTACAACCGCGTCGAGGTGAACAACGAGAAGGCGCTGCAGATGCGCGGCAGCGTCAGGCCCTTTCCGAAGGGGTCGATCCTGGCACGCGGACTTCGGCTGCACGCGTTTCTCGATGCGGACAACTACGTGCGAAGTGGCGAGCGTCGGCGAACGGATATCGGTGCGACGTTCGAGCATCCGCGCCTGAACGCCGGTATCGAGTATCTCGACACCGCGGACCGCACGTCAGCGACGCGCACCAGCGTCAGCGGACGAGGCTTCTCGATGTGGGCCACACCGCGCGCGAAGAACGGCTGGGAAGCACTCCTTCGCTTCGATCACATGACACCCGACACGACGCTGTCCGCGACCCGCTCGCGCACCATCGTCGGCGCCGCCTACTGGTTCCCGCATCAGGGCAGTGTGTCCTCCGCACTGCTGCTCGACTACGACGGCCAGACTTTCCATTCGACCACCGCGACGCCGGCGCAACGCCGCATCGCGCTGCACGCACTCGTGAACTTCTGACAAGGACTGATTGATGAAGACCTCGTTGTTTCGCTCACTGTCACGTGTCATCACCCTGGCGCTTCCCGTTGCCGTTGCCGCTGTCGCCACGGCCTGCGGTGGTGGACAGCCAGCTGCAACCGACAGCGCGGCGGCTCCCGCAGCGTCGGCGTCCTCGCCGCTGCAGATCAACGGCGCTGGCGCGACATTCCCCAATCCGATTTACTCCAAGTGGTTCGACGAGTACCACAAGCAGAACCCGTCGGTAGCCATCAACTACCAGTCGATCGGGTCGGGTGGCGGCATCCGCCAGGTGTCGAACGAGACGGTGTTCTTCGGCGCGACCGACGGTCCGATGACCGACGAGCAGCTGAAGGCGGCGCCCGGACCCATCCTGCACTTTCCGACAGTGCTCGGCGCTGACGTGCCAGTGTTCAACCTCCCGGGTGTGGCAGACCTGAAGTTCACCGGAGCGACGCTGGCCGACATCTTCCTCGGCAAGATCAAAAAGTGGAACGATCCGGCAATTGCCAAGGTGAACGCGGGTGTCACCCTGCCGAACACCGACATCACCGTCGTCCACCGCTCTGATGGTTCCGGCACGACCTACATCTGGGCCGACTTCCTCGCGAAGCAGTCGCCCGAGTGGAAAGAGAAGGTTGGCGTCTCGACGGCGGTCAACTGGCCAGCCGGAGTCGGCGGCAAGGGCAACGAAGGCGTGGCGGGGCTCGTCAGCCAGACACCTGGCGCCATCGGCTACGTCGAGCTGATCTACGCACTGCAGAACAAGCTGTCGTTCGGATCAGTGCAGAACGCCAACGGTGAGTTCGTGAAGGCGTCCACCGAGTCCGTCACAGCCGCTGCCGCGGCAGCGGCGGCGCAAATGCCGGCGGACTTCCGTGTCTCCATCACCAATGCTGCCGGTGCAGGCGCGTATCCCGTCTCGTCGTTCACGTGGCTGCTGCTCTACGAGAATCCGAAAGACAAGGCGCAGTCGAAGGCGATGGTGGACTTCATGAAGTGGGCGCTCACCGACGGCCAGCAGTACGCCAGCCAGCTTGGCTACGCGCCACTCCCTGCCGACGTCATCAAGCAGGAACTGACGGCGCTCGAGAAGGTGCGGACGTCGTAGAGGCCGGAAAGGCCCTGGGGAGCCCTGGGGGCGGGATGGGCAGGTAGGGCAGGCTGTTAGACAGCAGGTAAGGCGGGTAAGGCAGGTTGGGCGGGTAGGCGGGTAAGGCGGGCGGATTGGACAGCATGCATGCGTAAAGACCTTGGATTCAGAGTCGGGACGGGGATCTTCGGTGTCCTCCTGATTCTGATCGTGGCGGCCATCGGGTTCGAGTTGACGCGGCAATCGTGGCTGTCGCTTCAGAAGTTCGGACTGCAGTTCTGGCGCACGTCGACGTGGGATCCCGTCGCGGGTGACTTCGGTGCGCTGCCGTTCATCTGGGGAACGCTGTACTCGTCGGTGCTCGCCTTGCTGCTGGCCACACCTATTGCCATCGGCATCGCGGTGTTCATTACCGAGCTGTGTCCGCAGTGGCTTCGCCAGCCGCTCGTGTTTCTGACCGAACTGCTCGCCGCCATTCCCTCTATCGTCTACGGACTGTGGGGCATCTTCGTGCTCGTGCCTGCGGTTCGCGCCTTCCAGGTGGCGTTGCCCGACTCGCTTCGTCACCTGCCCATCTTCACCGGGCCACCGCTCGGTGTCGGCATGCTGTCTGCCACGCTGATTCTTGCGGTGATGGTCGTGCCGTTCACATCGTCAGTTGCTCGTGAGGTGCTGAAGTCGGTGCCGCTTGCGCAACGTGAAGGTGCCTACGCACTTGGTGCGACGCGGTTCGAAGCGATTTCAGCGGCGCTCTACTACGCGCGCACCGGCATCGTTGGCGCCACCATGCTCGGCTTCGGTCGCGCCCTCGGCGAGACCATGGCGGTGACGATGGTGATTGGGAACAACCCGCAGGTGTCGGCCTCGCTGTTTGCGCCGCAGTACACGATGGCGGCGGTGATTGCCAACGAGTTCACCGAGGCGGCCGACGAACTCTACCTGCACGCACTGATCGAGATTGGACTCGTGCTCTTCGTCATCACGCTCATCGTCAACGGGCTGTCTCGACTTCTCATCTGGAGCATGGGCCGCAGCGCCACGCAGGCGCGCGTGCCGGCGCCGGAACCGGCGGCGGTGCAGGCATGAACAGCATCTGGCGCCGCAAGGCGCTGTCTTCACTCTTCGTCGCGTTCTGCGCTGGTGCGGTGCTGCTGGCGCTGCTGCCGCTGGCGATGATTCTGTTCTTCGTCGTGTCGCAGGGCATTCGCGCTCTCAACGTCGACTTCTTCACGCACATGCCGACACCGGTAGGCGAGTCTGGCGGCGGCATGATGAACGCCATTGTCGGCACGCTGATGCTGACGGCGCTTGGCTCGCTCATGGCCATTCCCATCGGCATTCTGAGCGGCGTCTACATGTCGGAATACGCCGGAACGCGTCTCGCGTCAGCCATCCGGTTCGCGGCCGACACGCTGAACGGCGTGCCGTCGATTGTGATTGGTGTGTTTGCCTACGGCGTCGCCGTGCTGCCGTTCAAGCAGTTCAGCGCGCTGGCCGGTGGACTGGCGCTCGGCATCATGATGATTCCGATCATCGCGAGGACCACCGAAGAACTGCTGCTGCTCGTCCCGGGCACGATGCGCGAAGGGGCGCTTGCACTTGGCGCTACCCGGGCGCGTGCCGTGTTCTCCGTGGTGTTGCCGGCGGCTGCGCCGGGCATCGTCACAGGCGTGGTGCTGGCGCTCGCGCGCGTCGCCGGTGAAACGGCGCCGCTGCTGTTCACGTCGTTCAACAACCGCTACTTCAGCACGAAGGTCACCCAGCCCATCTCTTCGCTCACCGTGCAGGTCTTCACCTACGCGATTTCGCCCTACGAAGACTGGCACCGCCAGGCGTGGGCGGGCGCGCTGGTGCTCGTGATGATCGTGCTGGTGTGTTCACTGCTCGCGCGCTTCGCCACGCGGCGGATGTCGGGCCTGTCGCGCAGCTGATTCGGGGCGTGACGCGCGGTCGCATCAGTTGCGGGCGCCGGCTCCTTCTCCCGCATCCGTGACGCACCGGCATTCCGGCCAATTCGCTTTCCATGGCGTCTAGAGCGACAATCCCACTTATGGTGCAGCTCTATCTGATTCGACATGGAGTGGCTGAACCGAAGGGCGAGGCCTGGCCCGATGACCGCAAACGTCCGCTGAGCGACGCCGGCATCAAGCAGATGCGCAAGGCGTCCAGGGGACTGGAGCGCCTCGGCGCTGGCATCGAACTGATCCTCACCAGTCCGCTCGTCCGCACCGTCCAGACAGCAGAGATCGTTGCCGCCGCCTTTGGCAGCAAGCCCGTCGTGCAGACGACGAACGCGCTTGCGCCACGGGGGCCGTACACCACGCTGCTCACTGAGCTGGCGAAGCACGACCAGCTCACACGCATCGCGCTGGTTGGACACGAGCCGTCGATTGGAGACATTGCCCGGCACTTGATGAAGAGCGGGCGGCGACTCGACTTCAAGAAGGGCGGCGTCTGTCGCATCGACGTCGACGCGCTGCCTCCGACTGGTCGTGGCGATCTGCGGTGGTTCGTGCCCCCAGCGATTCTGCGCAGCATCAGAGGCTGATCCTCCGCGGCCGTTTCTCTTGAAGTTTGCACGGCCGTCAGCGCAGGCATCCATCGCCCGTTACATCGCGCACGTAGCCTGAGTTCAGGTTGCAGTGGCATCGATGAACCACGCGCCACGTGCACATGCGCATTGCCGCGGAGGTTAGAGCATGTCGATGGATAGCCTGGTCAGTCACGAAGAAGCCATCTCGCGTATTGCAGTCGACTACATCGAGATGCCTGATCTGAAGTTGACCGAGACGCAGGCGCGTCGCCTGTGGAACTTTTCGGAGCCGGTATGTTCGGCGGCGCTCGCGTCGCTGGTGGGACGCGGTTTCCTGGTGCAAACCAGAACGGGCGCATATCTGAGACGCGCCTCCGGCTCGCCGATGCCCTTCGCAAAAGCGTCCTGACTGCCTCACCGATCCTGGGGTCTCAACGTGACATCGTATTGTTGTAAGCGCGGTCGAACGTTGCAGCGTTGAAGTACGGACGTCACGCCTCGTACACCCCGCCTCGCTAACGTCGTTCCCAGTCGTCCGTTTCCGGACGCGCCAAAGGAGAACGATGAATCTGCTTGCTGCATCCGTCCGCACCACGGGCCGGCTCATGGTCGCGCTCGCGCTTGCTCTCTGTCTTCCAACCGTTGCTGCCCAGGCCTCGACAGCGCAGGACCAGCCAGCGGCCGTCAAAGGGAGCGTGCTCGACCCTGACGGCAAGGCCGTCGTGGACGCGATTGTCATGATTCGCGACGAAGCGTCAGGCGAGACGAAAGCCACGACAACCGACGGCGCTGGCAACTTCGCAGCGTCCGCGCTGGGCCCATCCACTTACACCATCGAAGTGGCGGTTCCCGGATTCGACATCGTCCGACGCAACGGCATCGTCGTGCGGCAGGGCACCACCGAGGACGTGCCGATTCGGTTGAGCGTTGCCAACGTGGCTGAGACCGTGACGGTGTCGGCGGCGCTGCCGCAAGCGGCCGTCGCGGCGCCTTCGCAGGGCTCGCTCACGGCGCGCTCGGCGCAGTCCCTGATCAGCAACGAGTACATCCGGAACTACACGTCGCCGGTGTCCGACTTCAGTCAGGTGCTGCAGATGGCACCTGGCACATTCAGCACCAGCTCGAACGGGCCGGGCCTTGGTGACACGAAGACGTTCTTCCGCGGCTTCAAGGACGGCTACTACAGCATGTCGTTCGACGGCATCCCGTTCAACGACACCAACGATCCGACGCACCATTCGTGGGTGTTCTTCCCGGCACAGACCATCGGTTCGACCGTGTTCGATCGCAGTCCCGGTTCGGCCGCGTCGATTGGCCCCTCGACATTCGGTGGATCGGTGAGCCTGCTCTCGCCCTCGTTGCCGTCGCGTCCACAACTCGGCGGTACCGTTTCAGTGGGGTCGTTCAACACGAAGCTGTACGACGCGCAGTACGACTCGGGCCGACTTGGACCAAATGGCAAGATGCGCCTGCTGCTCGAAGGCCACCAGATGACCTCCGACGGTTATCAGACCTACAACTTCCAGAACCGGAAGGCCTTCCAGGCCAAGTATCAATACGCGGTCACCGACAGCGTGACCGTATCGGCCTTCAGCTCGGTGATGGATCTGCACAGCAACACCCCGAACCAGAAGGGGGCGACGCGTGCCCAGATCGCGCAGTTCGGTGACAACTTCCTGATGAACAGCGACCAGACCTCACCGCTGTACTACAAGTTCAACTTCTATCACGTGCCCACCAACTTCGAGTACGTCGGCGTGCGGGCGAACCTCGGTGGCGGCTGGTCGATCGACAACAAGACGTACGCCATGCGGTACCACAACAAACAGAACTACAACAGCACTACGGCGATCTCAGCGACGAGCGCCACCGACAAATTGAACGCCTACTGGAAGGTGGGCAACCTCATTCCGGTCACGCACGCAGATGCGCACGGCATCTTCCGCGCGGGACTGTGGGCCGAATACGCTTCGTCGAACCGCTACCAGACGCCGTCTGACCCGCGCACGTGGGTGAACGCGGCTCTGCCGAACTTTCACGAGATGTTCGTCACCACGACGTACCAGCCGTACGCGGAGTATCAGTACCGCGTCGTCGAGAACCTGACCGTTACGCCGGGAGTGAAACTCGCGCGCTATCGCCAGGACTTCACGCAGTTTGCCGACAACGGCAAGGTGGTTGGCAGTTTGAACGGCGCCCCCTCGGTGCAGCACGCGGTCACCTACCAGTCGTGGCTGCCGTCGTTCGACGTGCACTACCTCGCGCAACCCTATTGGTCGATGTACGCACAGTACGGCAAAGGACAGAACGTTCCGCCAACCAGCATCTTCGACGTGAAGGGTGCTCTGGTGTCCACCCTGCCGAAGCCGACGCTCACCGACACCGTCCAGTTCGGCTCCGTGTGGAAAGCCCGCCGCGCGACACTCGATGTTGACGTGTACCACGTGGTGTTCCAGAACGACTACTCGTCAACACTGGACCCGGCGACCGGCATGACCATGTACTATTTGAACGGGAAGTCGACGACCCAGGGTGTGGAAGCTGAAAGCACGGTGCTGCTCGGCGGTGGTCTCGCGCTCTATCTGAACGGCACCAAAGGCAGCGCGAAATACCACGACACCAGGTTGTGGGTGCAGAACGCACCGAGCGACACAGAGACCGTCGGTCTCACCTTCAACCGTGCGAGCTGGAACCTCGGATTCTTCAGCAAGCGCGTTGGCACGATGTTCAACGACAACGGCGCCACGCACGAAGCCGTCAGCATCGACCCGTATCACATCACCAACCTGTTCCTGAACTACACCGTTGGTGGCTCGTCTCTTCTGGCGCACTCCAAGGTGCGACTGGCCGTGAACAACCTGACCGACTCGCATGCCGTCACGGCCGTGTCGCCGGCGTCCACCGCGACGAGCGCCCCGGCGAACAACGATGTGCTGACGATGATGGCTGGTCGAAGCGTCTCGCTCGCACTGACCGTCGGCCTCTCCGGCCGTTAAACAGCGGTCTGCGCGGTCGTCGTTGCGGTTCGTCATGGAGTCCATGCCCGGACGACTGACGAACCGCGGCCTCGCGGGTCGCTTCGGAACGTACTTCATTCACTGAAGCCGTCGGCAGGTGTGGCAGGCCACTGCCGGCGGCGCCTTCGCCTCTCAAACGACCTTCCCTCGCGATTCGTCGCCATCGACGCCGTGCATCGGGAATGACGGTGCATGAGTCTCTGTGGAATGCGAATGGCGCAGCGACCGTCGCGCCTGAGTGGGGAGACAGCGTCACGGTTCGCATCGCACCCCCGAAGCGCGTGTTCGGGTCCGGTACGGATGTGACCATAGCCCGCTGAGGGGAAGCGACAAGGCGCGCCTGCGGACCGGCGCGTGGACGGCCGCGTCGTGTATGTCTGCGACGCGAAGAAGGGCCAGCCACCACAGTGGCCGGCCCTGTTGGTGCTACCAGAGCAGCTTGGCGCCAAGCTGCAGCTGACGCGGATCGTAGGTGCTCGTGATCGTGCCGAACCCGTTCGAGCTCCGGTTGCCGTTCGGTGGCCGGAAGTTCGTCCGGTTCAGCAGATTGAACGCTTCGATTCGTAGTTCGAGCTTCACGCGAGACGGGAGTGACAGCGTCTTGCTGGCCGCCATGTCCACCTGCCAGACATTCGGACCGCGCACGCTGTTGCGCGATGCATTGCCGAAGGGCTGACTGGGATCGGTCGGAATGGTCACGCAGCTCGCATTGAACCATCCCGTCATGGAGCGGTTGCTGGCATACGGGTCGCAGGTGACGTTGGGACGGTAGTTGTTCGCACCGCGGAAGTCCTGCGCGATGCCAGACACGATGAACGCCGTGCTCGGCGTGTAGGTGAAGGTGACCGGCTCACCCGCATTGAAGCTGTTGATCGTCGCAAGCTGCCACCCACCGATCAGCACGTCTACCGCTGTCGGCACGTCGGCACCCCAGCGATGCCCGCGCCCGAAGGGCAGCGACCAGATGACGCTGGTCTTGTTGTTGAACGGTTCGTTGTACGCCGACGTCCCGTAGTCGGCAGCCAGGTTGTAGAAGTCTTGCGGTGCGGGGAAGTTGCCATTCGGATTCTCGAGCGAGCCGGCACCGTTGTCCCTGGCCTGCGACACCGTCAGCGAGTTCAGGACCGAGATGCTGGTGTGATACCGCCACTCGACCTTGCTCTGAAACGCGTGGTAGCGCGACTTGCCGCCGTTGAACGCGTAGGTGATGTCCGAGTACTCCGGAATGGGGCGACGGGCTTGCAGTGACAGCGTGCCTGCGCTGTTGTTCGGCAGTGCCTGGTTGTAGTTCGCAAAGAGAAGCAGGTCGTCTGCCTTGTTGCCGACGTACGCGAGGTCGACGAGCAGCCCGCCTGGGAACTCGCGCTGCATCGAGATGTACCAACTCTGCACAGGACTCGAGTGGTAGTCCGCCGGCATGTAGGTGATGTTGGCCGTCAGCGGATTGAACTTCGACGGGTCGGTCAGTCCCACGGGATAGCCCTGCTCGGTCGGCACGAACGTCGAGTCGGTTGGCGTCTGGTTGACGACCGCGTTGATGACCTGCGGACCGTTGATCGGCAGCAGGTTGCCACCGCCGGCACGATTGAAGTGCACGTAGCTCAGTCCCCATCCACCTCGCACGACCGTCTTGTCCGCAACGGTCCAGGCAAAGCCGAGGCGCGGACCGATATTGTTCCGGTCAGGGTTGATCGTCGACCGGTCCTTGATGGATCCACTCTTCGCTATCGTCATCGTCTTTGTTGCCGGGTCGAAATTCGACAGGATGTTGTCCTTTTCCCACTGCGGCGACGCGTACTCGTAGCGCACGCCGACGTTGAGCGTCAGGCCGTTGCGAACATGCCAGTCGTCCTGCAGGTAGGCGAAGTCCATGTTCTGGCGGATGTTCGCCACGAGCACGTTGCTCAACGCGTACTGCGAACGAAGCCCCAGCATGAAGTCCGCGAGGTTGTAGATGTTCGCGGCGGTCGCACCGGTTGGACGGGAGTACTGACCACTGTAGGTGTCGCGCCCGTAGAGCGGGTTGACGTCCTGCACCTGCGTGTTGACGCGCTGGAACTCGTAGCCAGCTTTCATCGAGTGCGCGCCGGCAATCCACGTGTAGTTGATCTTCGGATTCCAGACCGTCGGATACTGCCACTGTGGATTGGTCGCCTGGCGGCCAAGCGACGTATAGCCGGTGATGCTCTGCGTCGGCAGTCCACCGCTGATGCGCGGGTCACGTGGTAGCCCTGGGAGACCGAACTGATCCAACGCGCTGGCCGAGCCCAGACCCGGCGGGTTCTTGCCCGCGTCGGTGGTGCCGTAGCCGAAGCGCATCTCGAGCAGCCTTGTTGGACTCTGCACCCACGTCATGCCGAGCGCCACCTGTGTGCTGCGCGCGTAGATGGTGCCGTTGCCGTCGCCGCCGGCCGGCAGTGGAACGCCGGGTTGGTCGAAGGTGCTCAGGTCGCGCCAGCCGTAGCGGCCGAAGGCCGACAGGCCCTGTGCAAGCTGCACATCGACCTTGCCGCCCGTCTTGTCGGTGTCGTTTGTGAAGTTCTGCAGGATGGTGTAGTTGTTGGCGGTGCCCGCACCGGTAGGTGTGGGCAGTGCCGACAGCACCTTGCGCGCGAAGGCCGTCATCGGAATTGGCGTGCCGGCGTCGTAGATCACACCGGTGCGTGGGTCGCGAATCGCTACCGGCAGCACACCGGCGATGTTGGACGCAGTGGCAATGGTGCTGATGCCGGTGACCGTGCGTGTCTGCCGGTAGCCCTCATAGTCGCCGAAGAAGAACATGCGGTTCCTGACCAGCGGTCCGCCAAGCACACCGCCAAATTGATCACGATGCATCTCGGGCTTGCCGGTGGCCGGTGTGAAGAAGCCGGTGGCATTCATGCTCGTGTCGCGCACGAATTCCCAGCCCGCGCCGTGCAGGCTGTTGGTGCCGCTTCTGTAGACGACGTTGATGGTGGCGCCGGCGGCGCGTCCGTACTCCGCACTCGAGTTGTTGGTGACGACCTTGAATTCACCGACGGCATCAGGCGGCGGCTGAATCACCTGATTCGAGAAGCCCTGGTTGCTCGTGCCGTAGGCGTTGTTGTCGACGCCGTCGATGAGGAAGTTGTTGAAGGTGCTGCGAAGACCGTTGACGTTGAACGAGCCTTCTCGCGGTGTGTTCGAGCTGCCGTTGTTGAACGCCGACAGACGAACGCCGGCGCTCAGCAGCGCGAGCGCCGAGTACTCGCGTCCATTGAGCGGCAGCGCCCGCGTCTGTTCGCCGCTGATTACTTGTCCGCGCTGGCTCGAGTCCGTTTCGAGCAGCGGAGCCGCGCCGGTCACACTGATGGATTCCGAAACGGTGCCGACGCTCAGCTCGATGTCGACGCGTTGACGTGCGCCAATGTCGACCTTCACACCGTTCACCGCTTTGGTCGAGAAGCCGTTCAGTTCCGTCGTGACGCGGTAGACGCCGGTGCGCACGGTGGGGAACTCGTAGGCGCCTCGCTCATCGGTGGGGCGAACGGTGGTGAGGCCGGTATCGAGGCTGAGAAGCGTGATGGTGGCGCCGGGCAGGACGCCGCCGCTCGTGTCGTGAACCGTGCCGAGCACTGCACCTGCATCGAACTGCGCCCATACTGGCGCCGACACGAAGAGGAGCAGAGCAGTCAGGAGTGCTCTTTTCAACATGGAGATCAATGGCCTTTCGGTATCCGCGCGACCGGAAGGGTCCGCGTGCAGTGACCGTAACAAGCGCATGTGAACGACCCACGAAGACGGTGCAACGGGCGTGATCCAATCAGGGGACTTGCGGTTGCGGTCGCACGTGCGCGGCACGCCGCGCTGACTCAGCCACCGTGCGATGCGGCTCTCCTCACAGCGGAGTAGACTCGACCCACGAGCGTTCACCAGACCATGAAGCACCTGAGCCGCACGTTCGATACGCAGATGCGGCGCGTTCCCGCCCTCATCCGTCGCCTCCGTCACCGTCTTGGAGAGAAGGACGTTCACGCGGTTCGTGTCGCGCTGCGGCGGAGTCGATCCACCGCGCTCGCGCTGCGCGGCGTGGATCCGAACCCGGCATGGCGCGATGTCGGCCGGATGAGCAAGCGTGTGTTTCAGGCGCTCGGTGAACTTCGCGATGTGCAGGTATCGAGAGCGCGCATCGACTCACTGGTCGCGAGTGGCGTGACCAGTCCAATGAGGCTGGTGCAAGCGATCGCGCATCGCGAGTTGGCAGCCTGCCGTCGCGCGCGACGCGCCGTCGAGAACTTCGATGTCGCATCATGGCGTCGTCTTGCCGGACAGCTGGAGCACAGGCTGACTGCGATTGCACCCAACGATCTTGCCGCTCGCAGCCTTGTGTGGGCTGAGGTGCAGGATGTCAGTCAGTGCCACGCTGATGCCCTGCAGCGGCCGACGACCGAACGGTGGCATGCGCTGCGAAAAGCGCTGAAGCGGCTACGTGATGATGTGGCCTGTTTCGCTCCGTCGCTGCACGCGGCCTGGGACGCCTCGCTGCGTGAGTTGCAGGCGCTGCTTGGTGACGTGCACGACGTCGATCAACTGCGAGCCTTTGTCGAGGACGCACGAACGCACCGTGACACGAGCGCCGATTGGACAACCCTGCAACGTGCGCTTGCACGTGAACGACGAACGCGGCTCGAGGCGTATCGTGCGCGTACGGCTGGCCCGAACAGCCCGATCCGCTCCTGGTTGCGCGACGTGTTGCCTCGCGATGGGTCGGTGTCAGCGCTGGCGTTGGCGCAACTGAAGGCGGCCGCGGAGTCGATGGGGGCGGACCCTCATCGGGTCGACGCGGTCGTGCGAACCGCCGAGCACCTATTCGGGGAGTCGGCAGGCCGCATTCGAGGACGCAAGGATGAAGCGCACGCGATTCTGACAGCCGCTGCAGCCCTCGCGACGGTGCGACCGGCGCGCGCATCGCGGTCTGCAAAGAGTGCGGCTCGCTTTATTCGCACGCTGGCGGTTCCTCCTGGGTGGACTCCTCAGCAGATGACGCTGGTGAGCCTCATCGTGCGGCAGACTCGTCGCAAGAATCCCGCGGCTCGAGGCCGGCGACTCGGGACGTTGACCCCGGCAGACCGCGCGATGGTGACGACGTGTGGCGATGTCATCCGGATGGCGATGAACAGCGCGGGTCCGACGTGACGACGGACCCGCGGTTGGTAGGGTGAAGGGTGTGGTGGTCGGTGCCGCGCGCAAGATTCACACGCCGATGGCCGCCACCCGTTCAGCGGCGGGGGAACTGGTCGGGATTGTTGGTGAACAGCGCGTCGATGCCGAAGGTGTAGAGGAACTGCGCCATCTCGTCTTTCACTGACGGATACTTCGTCTTCTCGTCGGCACGGAACGTCCACGCCGTAACGGTGAGGCCGAGCGCATGCGCCCGCGCCACCATCTCCGGGTGCTTCGCGATGACATCCTTCTCGGGCGCGATGCCGGTGGCGAACGTCGCGAGATCTTTCAGACGTTCCTCGGTGATGTCCTTCTCGTCCGAGGTGAGGAAGACGCGAGGAATCGTCGGTAGTTCAGCAGACATCTCCTTGACCGTGGGGCGGTCGAACGACTGGATGATGACCGGCGTCTTGCGCAGCGACTCCGCCTTGTCGAGACCGTGCTGTCTCACAGAGGCTACGAAGATCTTCGCCATGTCCACACCGCGCGCCGTGTAGAGCGGCGGCGATTTCAGCTCCGGATACACGCCGACGCCAGGGTGCGCCTGCACCCGCGCGAGCATCTCGTCCCACGTCGGCACCTGCGCGCCGGCAAACTTCTCGTCGCGCCAGGAACCCGCGTCCAGCTTCTTGATGTCTGCCACCGTGAAATCGTTGGCCACCCACCGGCGCTCGCCGTTGCGACCCTTCACGTCAGGGCTGAAGCGGTCAGGGTAGACCGTCGCCACATTGGTTGTTCGTTCGAGCGTGTCGTCGTGCAGGCAGATGAGCACGCCGTCTTTCGAGACCGCGAGATCGGGCTCGACGAAATCGGCCTTCTGCGTGATCGCCAGGTCATATGAGGCGAACGTGTGTTCAGGGGCGTATCCCGATGCGCCGCGGTGCGCGATGAGTGTCTTGGGCTGCGCTGCTCCTCGAACCGCTGCGGGAAGAATGGCGAGCGAGCACGCGATGATCGCGAAGGACGCGAGGCGGAATGAAGTCATGGGCGGAATTATATGAGTCGAATG
>Ga0209023_10002365_pt1 | contig 23669 bp, 21 predicted proteins | sample LakOneMetagenome_FD_187468 | JGI IMG/M metagenome (GOLD analysis project Ga0209023, IMG submission 187468) | Freshwater and sediment microbial communities from Lake Erie, Canada (SPAdes) (version 2) | ecosystem: Environmental > Aquatic > Freshwater > Lentic | place: Lake Erie, Canada... | reverse complement strand
CTGCCAATGCAGCGTCGGGTAGCGTTGCGCGGCGATCCGGTACAGCGCCACGTTCGCGCCGCCGAGCGCGCCGTCGCGCTCGATATCGGTACACAGCACATGGCGCAGGCCCGCGCCCGCGTAGCGATCGACAGCCTCCCACAAGGACAAGGCCGCCTCCTGTCGCCAGCCGCGCGTGCGCAGCATCGGGGTGCCGTGGGCGTCGTGCTTCACATCCAGCGCCAGCGCGATGCGCTCGGCCCCGAATTCCCCGAGCCAGCGCGCGACCTCATCGGGCGCTTCGACGGCGGCGCTTCCGATCGCGACGCGCGCGGCGCCGCGGCCGAGCAGATCGACGACGGCGTCACGCGTGCGCACGCCGCCGCCCACCTGCAACGAAATGCCGGCTTCCCCGGCGAGGCGCGCGATTGCGTCCCGGTTTGCCGGCAAGCCGTCGCGCGCGCCGTCGAGATCGACGACGTGCAGCCAGTGCGCACCCCAGTCGCGGTACTGCCGCAGCAATTGCAACGGGTCCTGCGCGTAGCGCGTCTCCGCGTCGAAGTTGCCGTGCCGCAGCCGCACGCAATGGCCGCCGCGCAGATCGATGGAGGGAATCAGCCGCATCACAGCTCCAGAAAATTGCGCAGCAAGCGCGAGCCGGCGCTGCCGGAGCGTTCCGGATGGAACTGCACGCCGTGGAAATTCCGGCTCGAGGCGACGGCGCACCAGCGCCCGCCGTACTCGACCGTCGCGCTGCTGTCGTCGGTCGCCGGCGCCGCGTAGCTGTGCAGGAAATAGAAGTAGTCGGCGCTGGCGATGCCGGCCAGCAACGGATCGGTGCGCAGCACATCGCAGCTGTTCCAGCCCATGTGCGGCACGGAACGCCCGGGCGCGCGGGGAATATGCCGCACTTCGCCTGCCAGCAGGCCCAGGCAAGGCACGTCGCCTTCCTCGGAGCGTTCGTACAACAGCTGCATTCCGAGGCAGATGCCGAGCAGCGGCCGGCGGTACTCGCGAATGACCTCGATGAGCCCTGCGGCGCGGAGCCTTGCCATCGCGTCGGCGGCCGCGCCGACACCGGGCAGCAGCGCGCGGTTCGCGTCGGACACGACGGCGGGATCCGCACTGACTTCGCTGCGAGCGCCGAGCCGATCGAGCGCGATCTCGAGCGATGCGATGTTCGCGCCGCCGCTGGCGATGATGACGACATCGGCCGCGCTCATAGCATGCCCTTCGTGCTCGGCAAATCATGGCCTTCACGTCGCAGCGCCGGGCGCAAGGCGCGGCCCACGCCCTTGAAGCAGGACTCGATCATGTGGTGCGTGTTCTCGCCGCGCACCGTCAGGTGCAGTGCGCAGCCGAGCGAGTCGCTGAGCGAGCGGAAGAAATGCGGCACGAGTTCGGTCGGCAGCGTGCCGACCTGTTCGCGGGCGAAGCGGCCATCGAAATTGAAATAGGCACGGCCGGAGAGATCGATCGCGACCTGCGCCTCGGCTTCGTCCATTGCCAGCAGGAAGCCGTAGCGGCCGATCCCGGACTTGTCGCCGAGCGCACGCCGCAACGCATCGCCGAGCGCGAGCGCGCAGTCCTCGACCGTGTGGTGCTCGTCGATGTGCAGGTCACCCTGGCAGTGCAAGGCCAGCCCGAATCCGCCGTGCCGCGCGAGCTGTTCGAGCATGTGGTCGAAGAAGCCGATGCCGGTGCTGATTTGCGCCGCGGCGGGTTCGTCGAGCGTCACCTCGACCGTGATGGCGGTTTCGCGCGTGCGGCGCTCGACACGGGCCCGGCGCGAGCGCAAGGCGCGCACGACTTCGGGCCAGCTTTCCCCGGCGCCGGCGGGTTGGCGCACGCGGAACGCGCGCAGGCCCAGGTTGGCCGCGAATTCCAGGTCGGTGTCGCGATCGCCGATCACGGCGCTGCGCGCGGGGTCGAATGCGTGGTTCTCGAGCCACTCGCGCAGCAGTCCCGCCTGCGGCTTGCGACACTGGCAGCCATCGCCCGCGCGGTGAGGGCAGATGCAGACCGCATCGAATTCGATGCCCTGCGACGCCAGGCTCCGCAGCAGGAAATCCTGGCAGCGATCGAACTGGTTGCGTGGAAACGAAGCAGTGCCCAGCCCGTCCTGGTTCGTCACCATGACCAGGCGATAGCCGTCACGGCGCAGTTCCGCCAGGGCCGCGAACACGCCCGGCACGAAGCGGATCTTGTCGAGCGCGTCGACCTGCTCGTCGGCGGGCTCCTCGATCAGCGTGCCGTCGCGATCGATGAACAGCGTTGGGAGCGGCGTCATGGCAAGGCCACCAGCAGGCGATCGTTCTGTTCCGGCGTGCCGACGCTGAGGCGCAGGGCCTGCGGCAACGAGGGAAGGTGGCGCAGGTCACGCACCAGCAATCCCGCGGCGCGGCAGCGCTGCAGCGCGGCGCCAGCGTCGGCGAAATCGACGAGCAGGAAATTCGCGGCGCTGGGCCAGACCTGGCGCACCGTGCTGTGCGCGGCCAGCGCCGAGGCGAGCCGGGCGCGTTCGCCGATCACGCGCTGCACGCGCTCGCGCGTTTCCTCGAGCGCCGCCGGTTCGAGCGCCCGGAACACGGCTTCGATCGTCAGTTGCGAGACGGCATAGGGCTGGATGACCCGTCGCAGCAACGCGATGACCTGCGGATGGGCCAGCACGGCGCCGCAGCGTGCGCCGGCCAGGCCGTGCGCCTTCGACAGCGTGCGCAACACGACCAGGCCTGGCGTCGCGGCCAGTTCACTGGCGAGCGACGGGCTGCCCGCGAATTCCACGTACGCTTCGTCGACGACCAGCAGCGCGCGGCCGGCGAGTGCGGATGCCAGCGCGAGCACGGCGGCGCGGTCGACGGCGTTGCCGGTCGGATTGTTCGGCGAACACAGGAAAACCAGCTTCACCGATGACGTCACCGCCTTCAGCAGCGAAGTCACGCTCACGGTGAAGCCCGCTTCGCGGCGCAATGGCACTTCGATGATCGAGGCGCCCTGAACGCGCGCGCACAACGAGTACATGCCAAAGGTCGGCGGAGTGATGATGATCGCATCGCGTCCGCAACGCGCATAGCAGCGCGTCAGCAGGTCGATGGCTTCATCGCTCCCGCGGCAGGGCAGCACCGCATCGTCGTGCACGCCATAGAGCTGCGCCAGCCGGGCCGCCAGCGCCAGCGGATGCGGCTCGGGATACCGGTTCAGTCCCGCTTCGCTGGAATCACTGCCGCTGCGCCACGGCAGTTCGTTGGCATGGAGCCGCACGAGCGAGGGCTCCCACGCCGCGTGCTGATACGGCGCGAGCTGCTGGATGTCCGGCCGCGCGATGTCCGTGACCCAGCTCATGCCATGAGCGCCGCGAGTCGCGCTTCCACGGCCGCAGCGTGCGCGTCGAGTCCCTCGAGGCGCGCCAGCGTGACCGCCACGGGGCCCAATGCGCGCAGTCCATCGGCGCTGAGTTCCTGCACCGTCATGCTGCGCATGAAATCGGTGACGGAGAGCCCGCTGCATGCGCGGGCATGTCCGTATGTCGGCAGCACGTGGTTCGTGCCCGAGCAGTAATCGCCCAGCGGCTCCGGCGACCAGGGTCCGATGAAAACAGAACCGGCCGTGCTGATGCGTTCGAGCACGGCGCGCGGATCGCGTGTCTGCAGCAGCAGGTGCTCGGGCGCATAGTGCTCGGCGACATCGGCCGCCGCGGCCAGGGTGCCGACGACAATCAGGCGGATGCGTCCGATCGATTCGGCGAGTATGGCCCGCCGCGCGAGCAGCGGGGCGCGCGCGGCGATCGCCGCGCGCACGCGCTGCGCCAGGGCTGCGCAGTCCGTCACCAGGATCGCCTGCGCGAGCGGGTCATGTTCCGCCTGCGCGAGCAGGTCCGCGGCGACATGATCGGCGTCGGCCGATTCATCGGCGATCACGCACACTTCCGATGGGCCAGCGGGCAGATCGATCGCTGCGCCATCGGCGTCGGCTGCAACGAGTTGCTTGGCGGCGGTCACCCAGCGATTGCCGGGACCGAAAATCTTGGCGACCTTCGGAATCGTCTGCGTACCGTAGGCCATCGCGGCGATCGCCTGCGCGCCGCCGACCTTGTATACGGTGTCGATGCCGCACAGCCGGGCGGCCACGAGCACGCCCGCGTCGGCGCGTTCATCGGCGCGCGCCGGCGTGCACAGTACGCGCTGCGTGCAACCTGCGATCAGCGCCGGCACGGCCAGCATGATGGCCGTCGATGGGAGCGGTGCGCTGCCGGCTGGCACGTACAACCCGACAGAGCGCAGCGGTCGCCAGACGCGCTCGCAGCGCACGCCTGGTTGCGTCTCGAGCGACAGCGCGGTGGGCCGCTGCGCGCGATGAAAAGTTTGCACATTGCCGATCGCTGTCTTCAGGGCCGACTGCGCGGCGGCGGGCACGCTGGCCTGCGCATGGGCGAATTCCGCCTCGGTCACCTGCAGCGCGCCCAACTCGATGCCGTCGAACTGGCGGACCAGGGCGCGCAACGCCGCGTCGCCGTCGCGCCGCACGCTGTCGATGATCGCTTGCGCTTGCTTCGATACAGCTTCGCTCACCGCTGCCGGTGCGCGCGCCAGCACGGCGCGGCGCGCGGCATCATCAAGGGTTTGCCAGTCGACGAGCTGCATCAGGGCCCTAGGCGAGCATCTTCTCGACCGGCAGCACCAGCACCGCGCTGGCGCCGGCCTGCTTCAGGTTCTCGAGCGTTTCCCAGAACACGTTCTCGCGGCAGACCGCGTGGACGACCACGCGCTCCGGGAAACCATCGAGCGGGATGATCGTCGGCGATTCGCTGCCGGGCAGCAGCTGGCGGATGGCGGGCAACGCGCCGCGCGGCGCATGCAACATGATGTACTTGCTCTCCTTGACGCGCTCGACGCCATCGATGCGCAGCAGCATGCGTTCGACCCACTCGGCCTTGGACGGGGCCAGCGCGACCGGCGTGCGGATCAATACGGCGTGGCTGTCGGCGACCTTCAGCACCTCGCGCAGGTGGTTCGCCTGCAGCGTCGAACCGGTCGAGACCAGGTCGCAGACCAGGTCGGCTCGCCCCAGGCGCGGTGCGATCTCGACCGCACCCGACAACGTGACGATCTCGGCCTTGATCTGCATGGCCTTCAGATATCGGTCGAGCATGAAAGGATAGGTGGTCGCGATGCGCCGGCCGCGCAGTGTCTCGGGACCATTGAATGGAAAGTCGTAGGGCGCCGCGATCGACAGCCGGCAGCGCCCGAAGTCGAGGTCGCGCAGCTTCTCGAATCGTGCGCTGGCGCCGCGCGCGGCGAGTTCCAGTTGCCGTTCCTCGAGCACGTTCAGGCCGACGAGGCCGAGGTCGCAGACGTCTTCCTGGACGAGGTCGGGAATGTCGTCGTCGCGCACGAACAGCACGTCGAGCGGGAGGTTCTCGCCGAAGCCGACCAGCTGGTCCTTGCCGCGAGCGAGCTTGAGGCCGCAACGGGCCAGCAGGTCGAGCGAAGGGTCTGTCAGCCGGCCGCTCTTCTGCACGGCCAGTTTCAGGCGCTGCGGCTCATCCATGTGCATTCGCCCCGAGGCGCTTCGCCGCCAGCGCATAACCGCCATTGCCGAGCGCGAGGTAGCGAGCGACGCGACCGATCGTCGTGACGCTGACGCCGGTGCGACCGTGGATCTCGCGGTAGGGCAGGCCGCGCCCCAGGTCGCGCACCACGGCCCAGCGATCGGCCATCGCCTGCAGCTCGGCGGGCGTGCACAGGTCGCGCAGGAACGCGCGGCACTCGCTCACCGTGCGCATCGTCAGCAGCGCCTCGGCCAGGCGTTGTTCGGCGAGCGCTTCCTGGCGATCGCTGATGTTCTTGTGCGATTTCATGCGTTGTCCTACTGTAATAACGCGCTAATACAATACACGAGTGGCCGGACGGCTGGCAAACCGGCGGCGCCGGCGGGGGCTTGACGCTGCCGAGGGGCGCCACCTAGACTCCGCGGCCCGTGACAGACGCCGCCGACAAGCCCGCCGACTTCCAGACCCGCGCCGTGCGCGCGGGGCTGGCCAGCGACCTTGCGACCGGCGCGGTCGTGCCGCCGATCCACCTCAGCACGACCTACGCGTTCCGCGGCTACGACGACAAGCGCACCTACGATTACTCGCGCTCCGGCAACCCGACGCGGGACGTGCTCGGAGCCGCGCTGGCCGACCTGGAAGGCGGTGCCGGCGCGGTCATGACGGGTTCCGGCATGGGCGCGATCACGCTGGTCGGCCACCTGTTCAACGTGGGCGCCCGCATCGTGGCGCAGCACGACTGCTATGGCGGCAGCTACCGCTTGTTCGAGGAATGGCAGAAGCGCGGCGAGTTCAGCGTCGATTTCGTCGATTTCGGCGACGCGGCGGCCGTGCGCAAGGCGTTCGCGAAGCCGGCTGCGCTGGCGTGGATCGAAACCCCCAGCAATCCGCTGCTGCGCATCACCGACATCGCGGAGGTGGCCAAGCTCGCGCAGGGTGCCGGCGCGCTGCTGGTCGTCGACAACACCTTCCTGTCGCCGGCCTGGCAGCAGCCGTTGCGATTCGGCGCCGACATCGTCGTGCACTCGACGACGAAGTACATCAACGGCCACAGCGACGTGATCGGCGGAGCCGCCATTGCCAGGACGCCGGAACTTCACGAGCGCCTGGGCTGGTGGGCGAACACGCTGGGCCTCACCGGGTCTCCTTTCGACAGTTACCTCACGCTGCGCGGCCTGCGCACGCTGCACGCCCGCCTGGCCGTGCACGGCCGCAATGCGCAGGGCCTGGCCGAATTCCTGGCCGGGCACCCGGCGGTCAGCCGGGTCTGGTATCCGGGTTTGCGCACGCATGCGGGGCACGAGCTGGCGGCGCGCCAGCAGGGCGGCTTTGGCGCCATCGTGTCATTCGAGCTCAAGCAGGGCATTCCCGGCGTCAAGCGTTTCGTCGATGGCTTGCGCTGCTTCACGCTGGCGGAGTCACTCGGTGGCGTCGAAAGCCTGGTCGCCCACCCGGTGACGATGACGCACGCCGCCATGGACGAACCCGCGCGCCGCGCGGCCGGCCTCACGGACGGGCTGCTGCGCCTGTCGGTCGGCATCGAGAGCCTGGAAGACCTGCGCAACGACCTGGCCTCGGCGCTGGGTCGCGCGGCCGGCGCCTAGGGCGCCACCGGCCGTAGCTGGCCTTGCTTAGGCCTAGCCACTAAAATCCGGGGGTTAATCCACCAGGGGGACCCCATGGCCGCAATCTCGATTCATCCGTCCGTCGACAACGGCATCAAGCCGGGCGCCAAGGACTTCGCCGGCGGCACGCTGGTGTGCAAGTGCAGCTCGAACCCGGTCGAGGTCACGATCAAGTCCCAATCGGCGCACAACCACGCCTGCGGTTGCACCAAGTGCTGGAAGCCGAAGGGCGCGTTGTTCTCGGTCGTCGCGGTCGTACCGCGCGACAAGCTCAGCGTCACGAAGGGCGCCGAGAAGCTCGGCGTCGTCGACGCCGCGGCAACGATCCAGCGGCATGCCTGCAAGGCCTGCGGCGTGCACATGTACGGCCGCGTCGAGAACACGAAGCACCCTTTCTACGGGCTCGACTTCGTCCACACCGAACTGTCGCCGCAGGGTGGCTGGTCGGCGCCCGAGTTCGCGGCCTTCGTATCCTCGATCATCGAAGCGGGGGCCGATCCGGCGCAGATGGGCGCCGTACGCGCGCGGCTCAAGGCGCTGGGACTCGAGCCCTACGATTGCCTGTCGCCGCCGCTAATGGATTTCATAGCGACGCATTTGGCCAAGGCTTCAGGCGTACTGAAGGGTTAACCTGCCGGACCGGAGGTTTCTGACATGGACGTACGTGCCGCAGTGGCGTTCGAGGCGGGCAAGCCGCTGCGCATCGAGACCGTTCAGCTGGACGGGCCAAAGTTCGGCGAGGTGCTGATCGAGGTCAAGGCGACCGGCATCTGCCACACCGACAAGTACACGCTCTCGGGTGCGGACCCGGAAGGGCTGTTCCCGTCGATCCTGGGCCACGAAGGCGCCGGCATCGTCGTAGACGTCGGGCCCGGCGTGCGTTCGCTGAAGAAGGGCGACCACGTCATTCCTCTCTATACGCCCGAATGCCGCGAGTGCAAGAGCTGCACCTCGCGCAAGACCAACCTGTGCACGTCGATCCGCGCCACGCAGGGCAAGGGGCTGATGCCGGATGGCGCCAGCCGCTTTTCGTACCAGGGCAAGCCGATCTTCCATTACATGGGTTGTTCGACGTTCGCGAACTACACGGTGATGCCGGAGATCGCCGTCGCGAAGATCCGCGAGGACGCGCCGTTCGACAAAGCCTGCTATATCGGCTGCGGCGTGACGACCGGAATCGGCGCCGTGATTTTCACCGCCAAGGTCGAGCCCGGCGCCAACGTCGTCGTGTTCGGACTCGGTGGCATCGGCCTGAATGTCGTGCAGGGCGCCAAGCTGGCGGGCGCCGACAAGATCATCGGCGTCGACACGAATCCGGCGCGCGAGAAACTGGCGCGCAAGTTCGGGCTCACGCAATTCGTCAACCCCAAGGATGTGAAGGGCGACCTGGTCGCGCACCTGGTCGAGTTGACCGGCGGTGGCGCCGACTACAGTTTCGAATGCATCGGCAACACGCAGGTCATGCGCCAGGCGCTCGAGTGCTGCCACCGTGGCTGGGGCCAGAGCATCATCATCGGCGTCGCGGCCTCGGGCCAGGAAATCTCGACGCGGCCATTCCAGCTCGTCACGGGCCGCGTGTGGAAGGGCACCGCATTCGGCGGAGCGCGCGGCCGCACCGACGTGCCGAAGATCGTCGACTGGTACATGGAACGCAAGATCAACATCGACGACCTGATCACGCACACGCTCCCGCTGGAGCGCATCAACGAGGGTTTCGACCTGATGGCGCGCGGCGAGTCGATCCGCACCGTCGTCGTCTATTGACGGGGTCGTTTATTAAATGACAGGCGTTATGGTGAGTCCGACCGCGGCCGTTCCGGCGCGGCGCCGCGACGGATCCACGGCGCAAGACATAACCGAGACGCTGGCGGTTGAAACGCCGGTCGCCATGCATTTCAACGGCCTCTCGCACGCGGTTATGATGGCGACACCCGCGGACCTGGAAGATTTTGGACTGGGGTTTGCCTTGACCGAAGGCATTGTCAGGAGGGCGGATGAGCTCACGTTGCTCGAGCAGGACTGGTCGCCGCACGGCGTGGCGCTGAAGATGCGCATTCCCGACGTGCGATTCGCGCTGCTGGAAACCCGCCAGCGCAACCTGACCGGCCGCACCGGCTGCGGGCTGTGCGGCACCTCCGCGCTCGAATCGGCCATCCGCCCGGTGCGGCAGGTGGCACGAGGCGGTCCTGCCATCGACGCGCGCGCGTTGCGCGAGGGCATGGAGCGGCTCGCGACGATGCAGCCATTCAATGACGGCACCGGCGCGGTGCATGCCGCAGCGCTGCTGACCACCGACGGCGGATTCCACGTGCGTGAAGATGTCGGCCGCCACAACGCGATCGACAAGGCGGTCGGGGCGGTCATGCGCGCGGGCGCGGTGCCGCACACGCTGCTGGTGACTTCGCGCGCATCCTATGAAGTGGTGCACAAGGCCGCCGAGGTCGGGTGCACGCTGGTTGCGGCCATCTCGGCGCCCACGACGCTGGCCTTGAAGCTCGCGATGGAGGCGGGCATGACCCTGATCGGTTGGGCGCGCCCGCCGCGATTCACCGTCTACTGCGGGACGCTCGCATGAGCCTGGGGTTCCGATGAGCAAGCGCCGTCCCGTCACCGTGCCGTTGCGCGTCGAGCCCAGGTCCGACCTGCCGGCGAGCGAGCGCGCCGCGGTGCTCGAAGCCGTCCAGGCTCATCGCGGCGCGCAGGGCGCGCTGCTGCAGATCCTGCACGGCATCCAGAACCGGCTCGGCTGGGTGCCGCCACGCGCCGTTCCGCTGGTCGCCTTCGAGCTGAACCTGTCACGCGCCGAAGTGCATGGCGTCGTGAGCTTCTATCACTATTTCCGGCAGACGAAGCCTGGCAAGCAGGTCATTTACCTGTGCCGCGCCGAAGCCTGCCAGGCATCGGGCGCCGTGGGGCTTGAAGCGCACGCGAAGCGAAAGCTGGGCGTCGACTTCCACGGCACGAGCGCCGATGGCCGCTACACGCTCGAACCCGTCTATTGCCTCGGCAATTGCGCCTGCGGACCGTCGATGATGATCGACAAGGAACTGCACGCGCTGGTCACGCCCGAGCGCTTCGATGAACTGGTCGCGAAGCCCGCCGCAATGGATAAACCCGCATGAGCACGACCGTCTACGTGCCGCGGGATGCGACCGCCCTCGCGCTTGGCGCCGAGGCCGTTGCCACGGCGATCGCTGCGGAAGCAGCGCGGCGCAAGCTCGACGTGCGTCTCGTGCGCAATGGCTCGCGCGGCGCTTTCTGGCTCGAGCCGCTCGTCGAGGTGCAGACGGCCGCGGGCCGCTTGGGCTATGGGCCGGTGCGCGCGCGCGATGTCCCCTCGCTGTTCGACGCCGGTTTCCTGGATGGCCGGAAGCACGCCTTGTCCCTGGGCGCGGTCGACGCCATTCCGTACCTGCAAAAGCAGCAGCGGCTGACGATGGCGCGCGTTGGCGTCATCGATCCCGTCAACCTCGATGACTACCTGGCGCACGGCGGCATGGCCGGGCTGCGCGCGGCGCTGGCGATGAAAGGCGCCGACATCGTGCAGGCCGTGACCGACTCCGGGTTGCGCGGCCGCGGCGGCGCGGCGTTTCCGACCGGCATCAAGTGGCGCACCGTGCATGACACGGCGGGCGAGCAGAAATACATCGTCTGCAACGCCGACGAGGGCGATTCAGGCACGTTCTCCGACCGCATGCTGATGGAGGGCGATCCGTTCTGCCTGATCGAGGGCATGACGATCGCGGGCATCGCGGTCGGCGCGACGAAGGGCTATATCTACCTGCGCTGCGAGTATCCGCATGCGCACGCGGCGTTGGCGGCGGCGATCGGCGCGGCGCGGGCGGCCGGGTTCCTCGGCGAAAACGTCGCCGGTTCGGGCAAGGCCTTCGACCTCGAAGTGCGCCTGGGCGCGGGCGCGTATATCTGCGGCGAGGAAACCTCGCTGCTGGAATCGCTGGAAGGCAAGCGCGGCCAGGTGCGCTTCAAGCCGCCCCTCCCGGCGATCAAGGGCTTGTTCGGCTGCCCGACGGTCGTCAACAACGTCATCACGTTCGCGAGCGTGCCGATCGTGATGGCGCGCGGCGCAAATTACTATCGCGACTTCGGCATGGGCCGTTCGCGGGGCACGCTGCCGATCCAGCTCGCCGGCAACATCAAGCGCGGCGGCCTGGTGGAGATCGCCTTTGGCATGACCTTGCGCACGCTGCTGGAAGACTACGGCGGCGGCACGCGCACAGGCCGGCCAATCCGCGCCGTGCAGGTCGGCGGCCCGCTGGGTTCCTACTGGCCCGAATCGAAATTCGACACGCCGCTCGACTACGAGGCTTTCGCGCAGGGCGGCGGCATGCTCGGGCACGGCGGCATCGTCGTCTTCGACGACACGGTCGACATGGCGGCGCAGGCGCGCTACGCGCTCGAGTTCTGCGCCATTGAATCGTGCGGCAAGTGCACGCCGTGCCGCATCGGCTCGACGCGCGGCGTCGAGGTCATCGATCGGCTGCTGGCCGGCGATCGTCCGGCACTGCAGCAAACGCTGCTGCGCGACCTGTGCAATACGCTCACCTACGGCTCGCTGTGCGCACTGGGCGGACTCACGCCGCTCCCGGTGATGTCGGCGCTCGAACATTTCCCGCAGGACTTTGTCAAACCGAGGGCCGCGGTCGCGGCTGGAAGTTAACGCCATGCAATCCATCGCCGAAAACGACCTGGGTACGCCCGCACGCAAGTCCGATACGCAGGTGACGCTGCAGATCGATGGCTGCGAGGTCTCGGTGCCGGCCGGCACGTCGATCATGCGCGCCGCCGCGCTCGCGGACATGAAGATCCCGAAGCTGTGCGCAACCGACCAGCTCGAGGCCTTCGGTTCCTGCCGCCTGTGCCTGGTGCAGATCGAGGGTGTGAAGGGCTTTCCCGCATCCTGCACGACGCCGGTGGCGCCCGGCATGAAGGTGACGACGCAGAACGGCGAGTTGGCCAAGCTCCGCCGCGGCGTCATGGAACTCTATATCTCCGATCATCCGCTCGACTGCCTGACCTGCCCGGCGAACGGCCACTGCGAGCTGCAGGACATGGCGGGCGCCGTGGGGCTGCGCGAGGTGCGCTACGGCTATTCCGGCGCCAATCACCTCGACGCGCCGAAAGACGAGTCGAATCCCTATTTCACCTTCGATGCCAGCAAGTGCATCGTCTGTTCGCGCTGCGTGCGCGCCTGCGACGAGCAGCAGGGCACGCTGGCGCTGACGATCCAGGGGCGCGGCTTCGATTCGAAGGTATCGGCCAGCCAGGCCGAATCGTTCCTCGATTCCGAGTGCGTATCCTGCGGCGCCTGCGTGCAGGCCTGCCCGACCGCGACGCTGTCGGAAAAATCGCTGATCGAGCAGGGCCAGGCCGACCACAGCGTCGTGACGACCTGCGCCTACTGCGGCGTCGGCTGCTCGTTTCGCGCCGAGATGCGCGGCGAAGAGTTGGTTCGCATGGTGCCGAACAAGGACGGGCACGCCAACCATGGCCACAGCTGCGTGAAGGGCCGGTTTGCGATCGGTTACGCGACGCACCCGGACCGCATAACGAAGCCGATGATCCGCGCCAGCATTTCGGATCCCTGGCGCGAGGTGAGCTGGGAAGAGGCCATCGGCCACGCGGCCTCCGAGCTGCGCCGCATCCAGGCCAAGTACGGCCGCGACAGCATCGGCGGCATCACCTCCAGTCGCTGCTCGAACGAGGAGACTTTCCTCGTGCAGAAGCTGGTGCGTGCCGGCTTCGGCAACAACAACGTCGACACCTGCGCGCGCGTCTGCCATTCGCCGACCGGCTATGGCCTGAAGACCACTCTCGGCGAATCGGCGGGCACGCAGACCTTCGATTCGGTGATGGATGCCGACGTCGTCATGCTGATCGGCGCGAATCCGACGGACGCGCACCCGGTGTTCGCCTCGCAAATGAAGCGGCGCCTGCGTCAGGGCGCGAAACTGGTCGTCGCCGATCCGCGCCGCATCGACCTGGTGCGCACGCCGCACATCGAGGCCGCGCAGCACCTGGCGCTGCGGCCGGGCACCAATGTCGCGCTGGTGAACAGCATCGCGCACGTCATCGTGCGCGAAGGGCTGGTCAAGGAAGAATTCGTGCGCGAGCGATGTGAACCCGAATCCTTCGAGAAATGGCGTGAGTTCGTCGCCGAGGACCGCAACTCACCCGAGGCGATGCAGAAGATCACCGGCGTGCCGGCGGAGCAGGTGCGGGCGGCGGCCCGCCTGTATGCGAACGCGCGCAACGGGGCGATCTACTACGGCCTCGGCGTGACCGAGCACAGCCAGGGTTCGACCATGGTCATGGGCATCGCGAACCTCGCGATGGCCACCGGCAACGTCGGGCGCTCCGGCGTCGGCGTCAACCCGCTGCGGGGCCAGAACAACGTGCAGGGCTCCTGCGACATGGGTTCGTTCCCGCACGAATTCCCGGGCTATCGGCACGTGTCCGACGACGCGGTGCGGGCGCAATTCGAAAGGCAGTGGCAGGTCGGACTGCTCAGCGAGCCCGGCCTGCGCATTCCGAACATGTTCGAGGCCGCGCTCGACGGCGAGTTCAAGGGGCTGTACATCCAGGGCGAGGACATCGCGCAGTCCGATCCCAACACGCAACACGTCACGGCGGCGCTCACATCGATGGAGTGCATCATCGTCCAGGACCTGTTCCTGAACGAGTCTGCGAAATTCGCGCACGTCTTTCTGCCGGGTTCCTCGTTCCTCGAGAAGGACGGCACGTTCACGAACGCGGAGCGGCGCATCTCGCCGGTGCGCAAGGTGATGCGTTCGAAGTCGGGCTACGCAGACTGGGAGATCACCCAGCTGCTGGCCAACGCGCTCGGCCTGAAGATGAACTACAAGCATCCAAGCGAAATCATGGACGAGATCGCCGCGCTGACGCCGACCTTCACCGGCGTGAGCTACGCGAAGCTCGATGCGCTCGGCAGCATCCAGTGGCCCTGCAACGAGCAGACGCCGGAAGGCACGCCGTTCATGCACGTCGGCAGCTTCGTGCGCGGCAAGGGCAAGTTCATGGTCACCGAGTACGTCGAGACGACCGAGAAGGTCAACGCGCGCTACCCGCTGATCCTGACGACCGGACGCATCCTGTCGCAGTACAACGTCGGCGCGCAGACGCGCCGGACCGGCAATGTGGCCTGGCACGACGAAGACCGGCTCGAGATCCATCCGCACGACGCGGATGAGCGTGGCATCCAGGAGGGCGACTGGGTCGGCATCCAGAGCCGCGCCGGTGAGACGGTGCTGCGCGCGCGCGTGACGACGCGCGTGCAGCCGGGCGTCGTGTATACGACGTTCCACTTCCCGGAATCGGGCGCGAATGTCATCACGACCGAGAATTCCGACTGGGCGACCAACTGCCCTGAATACAAGGTGACCGCGGTGCAGGCGACGCGGGTGTCGCAGCCCTCGGCCTGGCAGAAGCGTTACCAGGAGTTCAGCGACCGGCAGGCCACGCTGCTCGGCAGCGCCGGCCACGGCACCGCCCCGAAGGTCGGCGCGTGAGCGCCGAGCGCCTGGTGCAGATGGCCAATGACATTGGCCATTTCTTTGCCGCCGAACCGAAGCGCGCGGATGCGATCGCGGGCATCGCCGGTCACATCCAGCGCTTCTGGGATCCGCGCATGCGCCGCCAGATCGCAGCGCACCTTGCGGCCGGCGGCGGGGGCCTCGAAGACCTGCCGCGCGAAGCCATCGCGTCGCTGAACGCGCCCGCGAAGTCGTAATTACTCCGGATCGTAGACCTTGTGGCACTCGTCGCAGGTGTCACTGATCTTCTTGAGCTGGGCGGCGGCATCGGGGCAGCTCGTCGCAGCGGCCGGCGCCGCGCTCGCAGTCGGTGTCGCCACAGTCGGTGCCGGGGCGGTCGACGCGGTGGCGACCGGCACGGCGGTCGCATTGATTTCCTGCAGCACGGTGCCCAGTGCATCCGCATCCTTGCGGAACTGCTGGTCCTGTTCGTAGGCCTTCGGGAAGGCGAGCGCGATTTCCTGCTGGAGCGAGGTGAGCCGCGCGCGTTCCGAGTCGATGGCCGCGCACTGGCCCGCCTTCGACGCGGCATCGAGACGGTCGTGATGAAAGCCTAGCAGCGTCATGACCGCCCGCGGATGGTGGTGCGGCGCCTCGAGACGATGCGCGATCGAATTGCCGGCGAATCCGCCGGCAATGATGCCGGCAACCAATGCGATGACGTACTTGATCATGCTGACCTCTGGTTCAAGGGTTGGAATTCAGTTGAGCCTGTCGAGAATGGCCGAGCCGCACTCGCGCGTGCCGGCCGCCGGCGTGCCCGGTGCCGCGGTGTCTGCCGTGCGCAGCCCGCCGGCGATCGCCGCGGCGACGGCCGCTTCGATGGCGGCCGCTTCCGTTTCGAGCCGCAGCGAATGCCGCAGCAACAAGGCCGTGCTCAGGATGGCGCCGATCGGATTGGCGAGCCCCTTGCCGGCAATGTCCGGCGCGGAACCGTGGATCGGTTCGTACAGGCCGCGCGTGCCATCGCCGAGCGAGGCCGAGGGCAGGAGCCCGAGCGAGCCTGCCAGCATCGAGGCCTCGTCGGTCAGGATATCGCCGAACAGGTTCTCGGTGACGGCCACGTCGAAATCGCGCGGGCGGCGGATCAGGTGCATCGCCGCGGCGTCCACCAGCATGTGTTCGAGCGCGAGGCCCGGGAACTCGTCGCGCACGACGCGCTCGGTGACTTCGCGCCACAGGCGCGAGGTGTCGAGCACGTTGGCCTTGTCGATTGAAATGAGCTTGCGCCGGCGGCCCATCGCGAGCCGCGCGGCGACGCGTACGACGCGTTCGACCTCGGCCGCCGAATACGTGCACAGGTCGCTGGCCGCGGTGGCCGTGCGGCTGCGGTCGCCGAAGTAGATGCCACCGGTCAGTTCGCGCACGAAGACCAGGTCGACGCCGTCGAGCGCTTCGGCCTTGAGCGTGGACGAATCGCGCAGCGCGGCATACAGCGACACCGGCCGCAGGTTGGCATAGACGGCCAGTTCCTTGCGCAGCCGCAACAGTCCCTGTTCCGGCCTCACCTTGAGTTGCGGCGAGGACCATTTCGGTCCGCCGATGGCGCCGAGCAGCACGGCATCCGCCTCGAGGCAGGTGCGCAGCGTGGCGGCGGGGAGCGGCTCGCCGTGCAGGTCCATCGCGATGCCGCCGAAGGGCGCCTCGAGCAGCTCGAAGTCGTGGTGGAAGCGTGTCGCGACGGCCTTCAACACGCGCAGGGCCTCGGCCGTCACTTCCGGGCCGATGCCGTCGCCACCCACGACCGCGATGCGAGCCTTCATGCGCGCTTCGTCTCGAAGCGTTCGATCGCCGGCTGCTGCGATCGCAGGTATCCGAGTTCGTCGACGCCGTTGAGCAGGCAGTAGCGCGCGAAGCGTTCGATGTGGAAGGGCACCGCGTGGCCGTCCGGCAGCACGATGCGATTGCCTTCGAGGTCGACGAGCAGCTCGATGCCGGGATTCGCCAGCAGCCAGTTCGCGCTGGCCTCGTCGATGACGATCGGCAGCAGTCCGTTCTTCAGCGAGTTGCTGCGGAAGATGTCGGCGATCTCGGTGCTGATCACGGCGCGAATGCCATGGTCGAGCAGCGCCCACGGCGCGTGCTCGCGCGATGAGCCACAGCCGAAGTTGCGTCCGGCCACGAGCACCTGGCAGCCCGCAGCGGCCGGCTGGTTCAGCACGAAATCGGCGCGCGGCGAGCCGTCGGCCGCATAGCGCCAATCGGCAAACAGCTGCTTGCCGAGGCCGGCGCGCACCGTCGTGCGCAGGAAACGCGCCGGAATGATCTGGTCGGTGTCGATGTTGGTCGCGGGCAGCACCAGCGTGCGCGAGCGGAATTGCCGGATGGGTTCCATGTCAGAGGAACTCGCGCGGATCGGTGACGCGGCCGCGCACGGCGCTCGCCGCGGCGGTCAGCGGACTCGCCAGCAACGTGCGCGCGCCGCGGCCCTGGCGGCCTTCGAAGTTGCGGTTGCTGGTGCTGACCGACACCTGCTGCGCGCCGACGTTGTCGCCGTTCATGCCGATGCACATCGAGCAGCCCGATTCGCGCCATTCGCCGCCGGCATCGATGAAGACGCGGTGCAGCCCTTCGGCTTCGGCCGCGGCCTTGACCTGCTGCGAGCCGGGCACGACGAGCAGCTGCACGCCGCGCGCGACCTTGTGTCCGCGCAGCACGCGCGCGGCGTCACGCAAATCCGACAGCCGGCCGTTGGTGCAACTGCCGACGAAAACGACGTTGATGGCCTGCTCGCGGATCGGGGCACCGGGCTCGAAACCCATGTACGCCAGCGCCTTGGCGAACACCGGGTCATCCGGCTGCTTTGGTATGGCGCCGCTGATCGGCATCACCATGCCCGGGTTCGTGCCGTAGGTGATCATCGGTTCGAGCGTGGAACCATCGATCGCCAGCTCGCGATCGAAGCGGGCGCCGGCGTCGGTGCCGAGCGTGCGCCAGTCGCGCACCGCGGCGTTCCACGCATCGCCGGTCGGCACGCGCGGACGGGTCTTGAGGTAATCGAAAGTCACGTCATCGGGCGCGATCATGCCTGCGCGCGCACCGGCCTCGATCGACATGTTGCACACGGTCATGCGCTGCTCCATGTCGAGCGCACGCACGGCACTGCCGCGGTACTCGATCACGTGGCCGGTCGCGCCGCCGACGCCGGTGCGCTGGATGATCGCGAGGATCAGGTCCTTTGCAGTGACACCTGCCGACAGTTTGCCGTCAACGGTAATGGCAAAAGTCTTCGCGCGCCGCTGCAGCAGGCACTGTGTCGCGAGCACATGCCCGACCTCGGTCGTGCCGATGCCGAAGGCGAGGGCGCCGAAGGCGCCGTGCGTGCTGGTGTGGCTGTCGCCGCAGACCACGGTCTTGCCCGGCTGCGTCAATCCCAGCTCCGGGCCGACGATGTGGACGATGCCGCGCAACTTGTCGCGCAGCCCGAGCAGCTCGATGCCGGACCACGCGCAGTTCTTCTCGAGCTCGGCGATCTGCTGCGCCGCGGATTCCACGGTGATCGGCGCGCCGCCAAACACCTGTTCGGTTCGCGTCGGCGTTGAATGGTCCATCGTCGCCAGCGCCAGCTCGGGGCGGTGCACGCGCAACTGCTGTTCGCGCAGCAGCGTGAAGGCCTGCGGCGAGGTGACTTCGTGCACCAGATGCAGGTCGATGTACAGCACCGCGGGCGTGTCTTCGGTTTCCGGGACGACCTCGTGCCGCTCCCAGATCTTCTGGTACAGGGTCTTCAATGGACGGCCCTAGCCCGTGGCGGCCACGCGCGGCTTGGACTGCATGTCCACGTAATCGAGCCAGCCCCACTTGTCGCGCGTGTGGCCATTGAACAGCCCGAAGAAGGCCTGCTGGATGCGCTCGGTCACCGGTCCGCGCTTGCCGCTGCCGACGGCAATGCGATCGACCGACCGGATCGGCGTCACTTCGACCGCCGTGCCCGAGAAGAACAGCTCATCGGCAATGTACAGCAGCTCGCGCGGTATCGCGCACTCGCGCACCTCGAGCCCGAGTTCACGCGCCAGGCGCATCACGGTATCGCGCGTGATGCCGCCGAGCACCGAATGCGCCAGCGCCGGCGTCATCAGGGCGCCGTCCTTGACGACGAACAGGTTCTCGCCGCCGCCTTCGCTGACCGTGCCGTCCGTCGACAGCCCGATGCCTTCGGCGAATCCCAGGCGCTTGGCCTCCATGCTGATCAGCTGGCTGGACAGGTAGTTGCCGCCGGCCTTCGCCATCGCGGGCAGCGTGTTCGGCGCCACGCGCTGCCACGAGGAAATGCACACGTCGACGCCTTCGCTTTCGGTCTCGGTGCCGAGGTACTTGCCCCATTCCCAGGCCGCGATCGCGACATCGACCGGCGGATCGACCTTCGGCACGACGCCCATCTCGCCATAGCCGCGGAACGCGATCGGACGCAGGTAGGCGCCCTTGTCGAGCTTGTTGGCGGCGATCGCATCGCGGCAGGCGCCGTCGATCTGCTCGGGCGTGAATGGAATCTGGATGCGATAGATCTTCGCGGAATCGAACAGGCGCTTCGTGTGGTCCTGCAGCCGGAAGATCGCGACGCCATCGGGCGTGGCATAGGCCCGCACGCCCTCGAACACCGAGGAGCCGTAGTGCAGCGCGTGCGCGAGCACGTGCACGGTGGCTTTTTCCCACGGCACCAGCTTGCCGTTGAACCAGATGTACGGAGTCGCTGCGATGGGCATGGTGTCCTCGATCTTCGATGCGAACGCTAACCGGCGCTCTTCGCGGCGGCCGCGACGGCTTCACGTGCCGCGAGGCGCGCGCCGCCCTGCTGCGACTGCTCGATGCGATTGACGACCTCGAGCAGCGCCTTGCAGCTCGCCTCGATGATGTCCGTCGAGACGCTCGAGCCGCGGTAGCTGCGGCCATTGTAATCCACGTAGACGACGGTTTCGCCCTGCGCGTCTTCGCCGACCGTGACCGCGTGCACCTCGAACTTGCGCACCTTGACCTCCAGCCCGGTGGCCTGCTCGATGGCCTTGTACGCGGCATCGACCGGGCCATCGCCACTGGCCTTGGCCGTGGGGCTGCGGCCATCGGCATGATGCAGGCGCACGGTCGCCGTCGCCGACGAACCGAGCTGCGAACCCACCTCGAGCGCGCCCAGCGACCAGGGGCCGTGCGCGGAGCCTTCGGCGCGCAGTACCAGTGCCTCGATGTCGCCGTCGAACAGTTCCTTCTTGCGGTCGGCCAGCGCCTTGAACTCCTCGAACACGCGGTTCAATTCCAGTTCGTCGAGCACGAAGCCCAGTTCCTGCACGCGCTCGCGGAATGCATGGCGGCCGCTGTGCTTGCCGAGCACCAGGTTGCTGCGCGACAGGCCGACGTCCTCGGGACGCATGATCTCGTAGGTCTGCGCGTTCTTGAGCATGCCGTGCTGGTGGATGCCCGACTCGTGCGCGAAGGCGTTCTCGCCGATGACCGCCTTGTTGCGCGGGATCGGCTGGCCGGTGATGTTCGACAGCAGGCGGCTCACCGGATACAGCCGGTTGGTCTGGATGCCGGTGCGCAGGTTGAAGAACTGCGAGCGCGTCGCCATCGCCATGACGACTTCCTCGAGCGAGCAGTTGCCGGCCCGTTCGCCGATGCCGTTGATCGTGCACTCGATCTGGCGCGCGCCGGCGACGACCGCAGTCAGGCTGTTCGCGACCGCCATGCCGAGGTCATCGTGGCAGTGCACGGACAGGCGCACCTTGTCGATGCCCGGCACGTTTTGGCGCAGGTAGCGGAACAGCTCGCCGAATTCGTCCGGCACCGTGTAGCCGACCGTGTCGGGAATGTTGACGGTCGTGGCGCCCGCCTCGATGACCGCCGTGACGACGCGCGCGAGGAAGTCGAGCTCGGTGCGTGACGCATCTTCCGGCGAAAACTCGACGTCGTCGCAATACTCGCGCGCGATCTTCACGGCCTCGACGGCCGCGCGCACGATTTCATCCTGCGCCATGTTCAGCTTGTATTGCCGATGGATCGCGCTGGTCGCGAGGAACACGTGCAGCCGCTTGCGCGGCGCGGGCTGCAGCGCGCGGGCCGCCGCCTCGATGTCGGCGCGCGTGCAGCGGGCGAGGCCGGCGATGATCGGCCCGTGCACTTCGCGCGCGACCGCCTGCACGGCCTCGAAGTCGCCGCGCGATGCGGCCGGGAACCCCGCCTCGATGACATCGACGCCCAGGTCCGCCAGCGCCCGCGCCACGCGCAGCTTCTCCGGCTGCGTCATGCTGCATCCGGGCGATTGCTCGCCGTCGCGCAACGTCGTGTCGAAGATCAAAACGCGGTCTGCTTCGGTCGCCATGACGGTCTCCCAGATTCTCTAACGCACTATCGGGTCGCCTGGAGCCAAGGCATGCGCGCGCGCAGCTTCGCTCCCACTTTCTCGATCGGCTGGTTCAGGTCGGCCTTCAGCATGCGCTGGTAGTTCTTGCCGCCCGATTCGCTCTCGCGGATCCATTCGCGCGCAAAGCGTCCACTCTGGATTTCCTTGAGGATGCGCCGCATCTCGTTGTGCGTGCGATCGTTGACCACGCGCGGGCCGCGCGTCAGGTCGCCGAACTTCGCCGTGTCGCTGATGTACTTGTGCATCTTCGTGATGCCGCCTTCGTGCAGCAGGTCGACGATCAGCTTCAGTTCGTGCAGGCACTCGTAATAGGCGACCTCGGGCTGGTAACCGGCCTCGACGAGGGTCTCGAAGCCCTTGACGACCAGTTCGGTCGCGCCCCCGCACAACACGGCCTGCTCGCCGAACAGATCGGTCTCGGTCTCCTCGGCGAAGCTCGTCTCGAGCACGCCGCCGCGCGTGCCGCCGATGCCGTGCGCATAGGCGAGGGCGCGCTTGTGCGCCTTGCCGGTCGCATCCTGCGCCACCGCGATCAGGCAGGGCACGCCGTAGCCCTGCTGGTACTGGCGGCGCACGAGCCCGCCCGGGCCCTTCGGCGCGATCAGCACGACGTCGAGATCCTTGCGGGGCTTGATCTGCTTGAAGTGCACGTTGAAGCCGTGCGCGAACAGCAGCGTCGAATGCTTCGGCAATTTCGCCTTGATCGCCTGGTACAGCGACTTCTGCGCCATGTCCGGCACGAGCATCGCGACGAGGTCGGCATCCGCCACGGCGTCGACCGGCTCGGCGACCTTCAACCCATCGCGCTTCGCGTTCTTCCAGCTCGCGCCACCCTTGCGTACGCCGACGACGACCTTGAAGCCGCTGTCCTTGAGGTTGAGTGCGTGCGCGCGGCCCTGGCTGCCGTAGCCGAGGATGGCGATGCGCGCGCCCTTGAGCGCCTTCTTGTCCACGTCCTTCTGCGAAAACAACTTCATGACAAACTCTCTCCCGGGAAAAACAAGCTCACGATCAAAAAAAACCCCGCATCGGCGGCCGGTGCGGGGTTCTGGTGTTGTGGCGTCCTTCGGACCTTAGCTCAACATGCAGCTCCCGCACTGTCTGCTCCGCAGCAGCAGCAGGTTGACAGGAAGCAGCTGGAGGGTCCGGGAATGCATAAGGATTGAATAACACCACGGCATCAAGTACTTGTCAACGCAATTGGTTAAAGTAGCAGCATGCTTATCGATCGTCCCGAGGGCCAGGCACCCACGCCGCTGTGGCTGGTCGGCGAATCCATGTTGCCCAGATGGCTGGCCGGCGACGGCAAGGCGGCCGCGGCCTGGCTCAGCGCGCACGGTTTCCAGGCCGAGCGGGCACGGGCCACGAGCGTGCCGGGCGCCAGTGGCGGCATCTCGGCCGCGGTGCTCGGCTTGGGGCCGATCGGCGACAACGCGCAGGTTTCGCTGTGGGATGGCGCGGCCGCGGCCGAGCGCTTGCCGGCCGGCACCTATGCGCTGGCCACTGCGCTCCCGCCGCAGGCCGCGACGCAATTCGCGCTCGGCTGGCTGCTCGGCGGCTATCGCTACAACCGCTTTCGCAGCCAGCCCAAACCGTTGCCGGCTACGCACCTCGTCGTGCCGGATGGCGCCGATGCGTCCTTTGCCCGTGCGGCCGGCGAAGCCATCGGCTGGGCGCGCGACCTCGTCAACACGCCCGCCAACGAACTGGGGCCGGCCGAACTCGCCGCCGCCGCGCAATCGCTGGCGCAGGAATTCGGTGGGCAGTGCGCGATCACCGAGGGCGATGCGCTGCGCAAGCAGTATCCGCTGGTCGCCGCCGTGGGGCAGGGGAGCGAGCGCGCGCCGCGGCTGGTCGATTGCCGTTGGCCGAAGCCCGGCGCACCGCGCGTCACGCTGGTCGGCAAGGGCGTGTGTTTTGACAGCGGCGGTCTCGACCTGAAGCCGTCCGCCGGCATGCTGCTGATGAAGAAGGACATGGGCGGCGCGGCCTGCGCGCTGGGGCTCGCGCGGCTCCTGCTTGCGATGAAGGCGCCGGTGCAATTGCGATTGCTGGTGCCCGCCGTCGAGAACAGCATCGGCGGCGCGGCCTTCCGGCCGGGCGATGTGTGGACCTCGCGCAAGGGACTCACCGTCGAAATCGGCAACACCGACGCGGAAGGTCGGCTCGTGCTCGCCGATGCGCTGGCGGATGCCGACGCGGAGCGCCCCGACCTGCTCATCGACCTGGCCACGCTGACCGGCGCGGCGCGCACGGCGCTCGGTCCGGACCTGCCGGCGCTGTTCGCGAGCAACAACGCGCTCGCCGATGCGGCGCGCACGGCGGGCGAGGCGGTGTGCGATCCGCTGTGGCCGATGCCGATGTGGAGCGGCTATGACGATGAACTCTCGAGCCGCGTCGCCGACCTGAACAATGTTTCGCAAGGGTCATTCGCCGGCGCCATCGTCGCCGCGCTGTTCCTGAAGCGTTTCGTCACGGCGACCAGCGACTGGCTGCACGTCGACCTGTACGCCTGGAATCCGAAGGATCGTCCCGGCCGGCCGTTGGGCGCCGAGGCGCAGGGACTGCGCGCGCTGTATGCGCTGATCCGCAAG
>Ga0209023_10002364_pt1 | contig 23674 bp, 20 predicted proteins | sample LakOneMetagenome_FD_187468 | JGI IMG/M metagenome (GOLD analysis project Ga0209023, IMG submission 187468) | Freshwater and sediment microbial communities from Lake Erie, Canada (SPAdes) (version 2) | ecosystem: Environmental > Aquatic > Freshwater > Lentic | place: Lake Erie, Canada... | reverse complement strand
TCGATCTCGGCATTCTTGATGTGGACGTAGTAGTCGACGAACTCCGCGCCCAGCGCCTGCCGGAAGAACGGATCGTCCTGCAGCGCGAACACCGCTTCGCGCAAACTCTTCGGCAATAGCTCGGCCTTGGTCTCGTAGGGCGTGTCCGCGGACGGACCGGGATCGAGCTTGCGGTCGACGCCGTCGAGGCCGGAGAGAATTTGCGAGGCCATGTAGAGATAGGGATTGGCGGCGGGTTCGCCGATGCGATTTTCCAGCCGCGAGGCGGCATCGCCGGGCCCGCCGAGCACGCGGATCATGACGCCGCGGTTGTCGCGGCCCCAGATCGCGCGGTCCGGCGCCAGCGAATAGGTGCGGTAGCGCTTGTAGCCGTTGATGGTCGGCGTCGTGAACACGGTCGAGGCGCGGGCATGGGCGAGCAGGCCTGCGAGATAGAAACGGCCGAACGGACTCAGGGCTTCGCCCTTGTCGCTGGCCATGAACGCATTTGTGCCATCCGCGCGCGACACCAGGGATTGATGCAGATGCCAGCCGGAGGCGAATACATTGGGGAGTTTCGGCCGGCACATGAAGGTGGCGTGATAGCCGTGGCGGCGTGCGATCTGTTTCACGGCGGAGCGAAACAGCACCATGTTGTCGGCCGGCGTCAGTCCCCTGGTCGGCGCGAACGTGAATTCGCACTGGCTCGGGCCGAACTCGACCTCGACCGATCGCAGCGGCAGGCCGAGCGCCAGCACATCGCGCCGGATGATTTCCAGCACCGGCTCCATCTGGTCGTAGCGCTGCTCGGTCAGGTACTGATAGCCATGCGACAGCAGGCTGACGGCGGGCGGCGTGCCGGGCTGCCCGGCATCCTCCGGCGACATCCGCGCATCTTCCAGCTTGAAGATGTGGAATTCGACCTCGAGGCCGGCGACGAAGTCGTAGCCGCGCGTGCCGAGGCGATCGACGACGTTGCGATAGAGATTGCGCGTTGCGAACGGCACCGGGCGGCCGTCGCTGAAATGGAGATCGCACATCACCCAGCCGGATTCCGGCGACCAGGGCAGCACGCGGAACGTGGTGGGATCGGCGACCATCAGCACGTCGGCGGCGCCCTCCATCTCCTTCATGCCGAAGCCGCCGCCGGAGGTGAACACCGGAAACACCGTGCGGTGCGAGGTGTCCTTGGCCAGCATCGTCGTGGTGATGGAGCAGCCGCTTTCCAGCGACGCAATCGCTTCACCGGCCACCAGGGTCTTGCCGCGCAAGATGCCGTGCTGGTCGGGGAAGGAGAGACGGATCACTTCGAGGTTCTTTTCCTCGACGATTCTCCGGAGGCGGTTTGCTGCCTCTTTCTGTTCAACCGACCACAGGCCGTGACGTTCGACGAAACTCAACGCGTTATTCCCCCACGCTCGCTGTCGTTCCGGGATGGTCCGAAGGACCAGACCCGGAAGTTCGAACTTCCGGGTTCGATGCTAACGCATCGCCCCGGAACGACGAAGAACACCATCACTCCGCCGCCGACAGGTGCCGGATCTTGCCGGCGATCTCGCTCGGCACCGGCGCCGCCCACGGCGCGCCGCGGCGGCGTTTGACGTCGACTTCCATCCAGTAGATTTCCCAGCCTTGCGTGGGCCCGATGCCGTCCATCGTGGCCGGGCCCTGGATCGAGCGCGCATGGGCCTCGTCGAGGAACAGCATCGGTCTTTCACCGCCGGCGACCTTTTCGATCTCCTGCCGCAGCAGCCGGCGATACTGCACGATCGCCTTGTCCGAGTTGCCGAGATGCTCGTTGGTCCGGTCCTGGATCGCGCCCATTGATTCAACCGCCCACTGGTCGTGGACGTTGATGTCGTTGCCCATGCCGGTATAGGTCGCGGTCGCCTGCTCGTGCGGATCGAAACCGTAGTCGTTGCTCTTGTTCTTGCGCGAGGTGTAGTCCGGCAGTTCGTAGAGTTCGAGGCGCTGGTCGCGCATCTTTTTCTTGTCGACCGGCGCCGCATAGCTGATGAAGATCGCGTACCAGTAGCAGTTCTCGTCATCGATGGGCACGTGCCACTGCGTGATCGTCATCTCCGTGCTCATCGGAATCACGAAGGCATGGGGGAAAAGCTGGTTGGTGACGCGCACATGGGTGCGCTCGGCGTCGATCTCGCGCAGCGCGATCAGCCGCAGCCCGTATTCGGTGTGTTCGACATTGATGATCGGGTTGTCGTATTCGCGCAGGATCTTCGTCATCGGCATGTCGGAGCCGGCGGACGCGCCGCGGAACTGCCTGCCGTAGGCGGTCGAGGTGTCCTCGTCCTCGAAGAAGCGATGCAGAAACGAGGCGTGCGCCGGATCGATGCCGACTTCCAGCGCCTGCAGCCAGTTGCAGTTGATGTGACCCTTGAACGCAAACGTATGGCTATCGGGCGCGACGAAGCAGTCGATCTCGGGAAATGCCGGCGGCTCGCCTTCGCCCAAATACGCCCAGAGGATGCCGCTCTTCTCGACCACGGGATAGGAGCGCTGCCTGATGCCCTGGCACAGCTTTGAATCCTTCGGCTCGGCCGGTGTCTCGATGCACTGGCCTGACGCGTCGAACAGCCAGCCGTGGAACGCGCAACGCAGCCCGCCGTTCTCGAGACGGCCGAAGGCGAGGTCGGCGCCGCGATGGGCGCAGTGGCGATCGATCAGGCCGTAGCGGCCTTGCTCGTCGCGAAACAGCACCAGTCTTTCGCCGAGCAGTTTGACCGGCCGCACCGCGCGCGGGCCCGAGAGTTCGTCGACCAGCGCCGCCGGCTGCCAATATTGCCGCATCAGCTTTCCGCAGGGGTCTTTAGGCCCGGTGCGGGTGATCAGGTCGTTCGCTTCCTGGCTCATCATGGCGGCGGCTCCATCTGAAATTTTGTTCGCCTATTGAACGAATGGGCGAATTATGGCATGTCTGGACCAGGCGGCAAGTATAATTTTGAACGGTGCTGAGCCAAACCACGGATGCCGAAGCTTAAACGCGGGGAAGGCGAGGCGCGCGCCACCGATTTCGTCGAGAGCCTGGATCGCGGTCTGCGGTTGCTGCAGGCGTTCGGCGATACCTCTGGTCCGACGACCCTGAGCGACCTCGCGCGCGCCGCCGGACTGCCGCGCGCCACTGCGCGGCGCATTCTCTTCACGCTGGCGCATGGCGGCTACGTCACGACCGACGGCAAACTGTTCTCGCTGACGCCGCATGTGCTGACGCTCGCAGGCTCCTATCTGCGGTCCAACCAGATCGTGGCGGTGCTGCAGCCGGCGCTCGACCGCGTCGCGATCGCAGCCCAGGAAATTTCCTCGCTTGCGGTGCTCGATGGCGACGACGTCGTCTTCATCGCCCGTGGCAGCCCGGCACGGCTGTTTTCCGCCGGCCTCGATATCGGCTACCGGCTGCCGGCGTTCTGCACGTCGGTCGGCCGCGTCATGCTCGGTCAGTTCGATAACGCCGAACTGGCGCGGCGGCTGAACGCGATGCGACGCGAGCCGCTGACGCCGCAGACGGTCACCGATCCCGAGCGCGTGCTGACCGCCATCGCCGCGGACCGAAGGCAGGGCTATTCGCTGGTAGATCGCGAAGCCGAGCCGCATTTCCGCTCGATCTCGGTACCGGTTCGTCGTTACGACGGCGCCATCGTCGCCGCCATCAATATGGGCGCGCATGTCGACCGTGTTTCAGCGGCAGAGATGGTCGAAAATTTCCTGCCGCGGTTGCACGATGCCGCGGACTCGGTCCAATCCATGCTGCTCTGAGCGGAACGCCCCGAAGAAATTTCGGACGGCTGATGAACGCATTTCCCCGTCATGTGCACGAAGTCGATGCATGGACTGCGGGAGCTTTCGTGAACAAGACCGACTGGACCATTCGCATTGTCGCGGCACCTCCGGGCGAAGCACCGTTATGGGTGCGCCAGCGTTGGGTCGGCCTCGATCTGCCGGTGGCGCGCTATTCCGGCCCAAGAGAGGGGCATGGCCGATTTCTCGGGCTGGGCGTGCTCACGATGCCGCGCTCCTGGCTCGGCCAGTGGCTCGCCGTCGCCAGAGGTCGCGCCGAACTGGTCGCAGGTTATGCGGTTGAGGCGCTTCCGGCCGTTGGTATTCTGGGCCAGAGCAGCCCCGAAGCCGCCGCGTGGTGGCGCGAGAACACACCGCATCTGATTGCGCCGAAGCGCTATCTGATCTTCCACGAGGAAGTCTGCCGGATTGCGGATATCTGATCGATAGCGTTTTCGAGCGAAGCGGACACCGGTTCGCGTAACGGAACCGCTCTAGCGCTTGAGGGCCGCGGCAATCGCCTCGAACTTCGCGAGGATCTGCGGCGTCACCTGATAGTGCAGCACGCCTGTCACCGAGAGTCCGACGCAGATGGCGATAATTGTGTACTGCGCCGCGAAGATCGCCAGAAAGATCGCGCCGAGCGGACTCGGACGCACCTTCCGCGGTTTGGCCGCGTTCAGCAGCCGCACGTCTTCGTCGTCAACGGCGCTCATGTCCGGAACTCGTTCCCCGTCTCGCTTGCTTGCGGCGAGCGCTCGCTGCGAAGCTGGTAACGCAATTTTGGGGTGTATTTCCATAGCCACTCGCACGAAACCTTTGCGGTGGTTAACAGGTTCGAACGATGGTCAGGACGCCGCGCTGCGCAGGCCGAACACCTGCGCCTCGTTGCGCAGCACCGGCGTCACCGCCTCGCCGAGCCGCGCCGCCGCGGCGTCGATGGAAAGGCCCGCGGTATCGACCACCGCGGAAGCGCGTGCGTAGAGCGGCTCGCGGCTGACGAGGATGTTGCGCAGTTCGGCCATCGCCGAGCGGTCGTCGGCCATCGGTCGCAAATCGCCCTGGCCGCGCACCCGCGCCATGTGTTCTTCCGGATCGGCCTTGACCCAGATGGTGTAGAACGACGACAGGATCTGGTCGAAGGTCAAAGGCTCGGAGACGATGCCGCCGCCGGTTGCCAGCACCATCAATTCCTTGCGCGCCAGCAGTTGCGCCAGCGCCGCCTGCTCCATGCGGCGAAAGCCTTCCTGGCCGTAGAGCGCGATGATCTCGGCGACGGACAAGCCGTTCTGCGCCTCGATCTCCTTGTTGAGCTCGACGAAGCTCCAGCCGATTTTCTTCGCCAGCATCTTGCCGAGCGTCGACTTGCCGGCGCCGCGCAGGCCAATCAGCGCGATGCCTGCGAACGAATGCCGTCGTTGCGCCGCAGGGTTGCCGCCGGCGAGAATGTCCTTGGCCTGTGCGATTTGCGCCGGCGCGGCCTTGCGCACGAGGTCGCGGATCACGGCCCAGTCCGGCGCGGGCTCGGCGGCGGGGATCAGATCTTCGAGGGGCGCGCCCATCGCGTTCGACACCCGGCGCAGCAATACGATCGAAACGTTGCCCTTGCCGCCTTCGAGCTGGGCGATGTAGCGCTCGGAAATTCCGGACACTTTCGCCAGCACCTTGCGCGACATGCCACGCAGTGCCCGCATGGTGCGGACGCGCTGGCCGAGCGCTTCGAGAAAGCCGGTTTCGGGATCGCTGGTGTCGGTCATTTCCGCCTGCGAATACTTAATGTGAGGAAGGATAGTGCCGATGAAGATTGACAGCAAGCGCGTCGGGTGGCTTTATATGCATTATAATTCTTAAAATCTGGGGAGAACGCTGTGAGTGGCAACTCCGGTTTCGGCAGTGCCGATTCCTACAATGCCGATTCCTACAATGCGGTGACGTGGTTGCTCGACCGCAATGTCGAGGAAGGCCGCGGGTCCAAGCTCGCTTTTACCGATACCGTCTCCGAACTGACCTACGGCGAGCTGCAAAAGCAATCCTGCCGCGTCGCCAACATGCTGCGCCGGCTCGGCGTCCGCCGCGAAGAGCGCGTCGCGATGATCATGCTCGACACCGTGGATTTCCCCTGCGTGTTTCTCGGCGCGATCCGTGCCGGCATCCTGCCGGTGCCGCTCAATACGATGCTGACATCGGATCAATACGCCTACGTGCTGGCCGACAGCCGGGCGCGCGTGCTGTTCGTGTCCGAAGCGCTGTATCCGGTCGTCAAGGACATCGTCGGGCGGATGGCCGATCTCGAATGCGTCGTGGTGTCCGGCACCAACGCGTTCGGCCACCTGATGCTTTCCGAGGAGCTAGCCAAGGAGAGCGATGCGTTCGCGACCGTGGCGACCCACGCCGAGGAGCCGGCATTCTGGCTGTATTCGTCGGGCTCCACCGGCATGCCCAAGGGCGTTCGTCACGTCCATGGCAATCTGCAGGCGACCGCCGACACCTATGCCAGGCAGGTTCTCGGCATCAGGGAGAACGACGTCTGCCTCTCTGCCGCAAAACTCTACTTCGCCTACGGGCTCGGCAACGCGCTGACGTTCCCGATGTCGGTCGGCGCCACCACGGTGCTGAATTCGGAGCGGCCGACGCCGGCACGGATGTTCGCGCTGTTGAACACCTACAACCCGACCATCTTCTACGGCGCGCCCACCTTGTTCGCCTCGATGCTGAACGACGCGGCGGCGAAGAACTCACCCGCCGGCACGCGGCTGCGCATCTGCACCTCCGCGGGCGAGGCGTTGCCGGAATCGGTCGGCAATGCCTGGAAGGCGCGCTTCGGTGTCGACATCCTCGACGGTGTCGGCTCGACCGAACTGCTGCACATCTTCCTGTCGAATGCGCCCGGCGACATCAAATACGGTTGCAGCGGCCGTGCGGTGCCGGGCTACAAGGTGCGGCTGGTGGATGAGACCGGCGGCGAAGTGCCGGACGGCGAAGTCGGCGAAATGCTGGTCGAGGCGCCTTCGGCTGCAGAGGGTTACTGGAACCAGCGCAACAAGACCCGGCACACCTTCCAGGGGCACTGGACCTACACCGGCGACAAATACACCCGCGACGCCGATGGCCGCTACACCTATAGCGGCCGCGCCGACGACATGTTCAAGGTCTCCGGCATCTGGGTGTCGCCGTTCGAGGTCGAGAGCGCGCTGATCGCGCATCCTGCGGTGCTGGAAGCCGCGGTGGTGCCGCACGCCGACGCCGAAGGGTTGCTGAAGCCGAAGGCCTACGTGGTGCTGCGCCCGGACAGCAAGACCGAAGGCCTGTTCGAGGTGCTGAAGGAGCACGTCAAGCAGAAGATCGGGCCGTGGAAATATCCGCGCTGGATTGACGTGGTGGATTCACTGCCGATGACGGCGACGGGGAAGATCCAGCGCTTCAAGCTGCGGGATGGGGCGAAGTGACACTGTCATTCCGGGGCGTCCGAAGGACGAACTCCGATGTGCGATTGCACATCTGAGAATCTCGAGATTCCGGATCGGCTCGCTTCGCGACCCGTCCGGAATGACGGAGTAAAAATCATGACAACCCTCTCCCCCACCGGCTTCCTTCGCATCGGCACATCCGATCTCGAATACAGCATGATCGGCCCGCAGCCGGCCGACGCGCCGACCATCGTCATGCTGCATGAAGGTCTCGGCTGCGCCGGACTGTGGGGCGATTTTCCGGAAAAGCTGCAGGCCGCGACCGGCGCCGGTGTGTTCGCCTATTCGCGCGCCGGTTACGGCGCCTCGACGTCGGCGAAATTGCCGCGCCCGATCGACTACATGCACATCGAGGCGCGCGAAGTGTTGCCGAAGCTGCTGGATGCGATCGGCTTTCGCCGCGGCCTGCTGCTCGGTCACTCCGACGGCGCCTCGATCGCGGCGATCTATGCCGGCTCGCACCAGGATCACCGCGTCGAAGGCATCGCGCTGATCGCGCCGCACTTCATCGTCGAGGATATTTCAGTGGCCTCGATCGCCGAGATCAAGACGGCGTATGAGACCACCGGCCTCAGGGAAAAACTGGCGCGCTGGCACAAGGATGTCGACAACGCCTTCTACGGCTGGAACGGCGCCTGGCTCGATCCGGATTTCCGCGACTGGGATATTTCGGAATTTCTTGCCTATGTCCGCGTGCCGATCGCGATCGTCCAGGGCGTCGATGACGTCTACGGCACCATGCGCCAGATCGAGATCGCGCAGGAGGAGTGCTACTGCCCGGTCGATGTGTCGGTCATTCAGGGGGCCGGACACCAGCCGCACCGGGAAGCGCCTGAAGCGACGCTGGATGCGATCGCCGAATTCGCCAACACGGTATTGCGGGTCCACGGCGCGCAGGGACGGGCGGCTTAGCGGCGCCAGTCCCGGCCAAGGCGGATCAGGCGGCGTTTTCAGTCTTTTCCCGAATATGAAATAAAATGCATGTTGTGACGTTTTCGGCTAGACTAAGCCAATTACCTGCATTATTGTGCATCTTCAGTTAAGCTAACAAGAAGCGTCAGGGTGGCCCAATGGCTGGCGAAGATCGCGTCCTCGCAGGCGGCGCAAAGTTCATCGATTTCCAAACCGATCCGTCGCGCTACCGTCACTGGAAGCTCGCCGTCGATGGCGAAACCGCGACGCTGACGATGGACGTCGACGAAAATGCCGGCCTGTTCGAGGGCTATCAGCTCAAGCTGAATTCCTACGACCTCGGCGTCGACATCGAACTCGCGGATGCCGTGCAGCGGCTGCGCTTCGAACATCCCGAGGTGAAGGTGGTCGTGGTGCGCTCGGGCAAGAACCGGGTGTTCTGCGCCGGCGCCAACATCCGCATGCTGGCGGGTTCGACCCACGCGCACAAAGTGAACTTTTGCAAGTTCACCAACGAGACCCGTAACGGGCTCGAAGATTCCTCCGAGAATTCCGGGCAGCGGTTCATCTCGGTCGTCAACGGCACCGCGGCCGGCGGCGGCTATGAGCTGGCGCTCGCGACCGATCACATCATCATGGCCGACGACGGCGCCGCCGCGGTGTCGCTGCCGGAAGTGCCGCTGCTCGCGGTGTTGCCCGGCACAGGTGGCCTGACCCGCGTCGTCGACAAGCGCAAGGTGCGCCGCGACCACGCGGATTTCTTCTGCACCATCGAGGAAGGCATCAAGGGCAAGCGCGCCGTCCAGTGGCGGCTGGTCGACGAGATCGCGCCGAACAGCAAGCTCGAAGCCAGGATCGCCGAACGCACAAAAGAATTCGCTGCGCTCTCGAAGCGCAACGGCAGCGGCAAGGGCATCGCGTTGACGCCGCTGAAGCGCACCATCGACGACACCTCGATCCGCTATGGTTTCGTCACAGTCGACATCGATCGCGCGTCGCGGATCGCAACCATTTCGATCAAGGCGCCGGAAACCGCGCCGCCCGCCGATATCGACGGGATGATCGCGCAAGGGTCGGCGTTCTGGCCGCTGCAGGTCGCGCGTGAACTCGACGATGCCATACTTCATCTGCGCATCAACGAACTCGAAATCGCGATGCTGCTGTTCAAGTCGCACGGCGATCGCACCAACGTCATTGCCGCCGATGCTTTCCTCGAAGCCAACAAGGCGCACTGGCTGGTCAACGAGATCAGACAATACTGGAAGCGGGTGCTGAAGCGCATCGACGTCACCTCGCGCACGCTGGTGACGCTGGTGGAGCCCGGCTCGTGCTTCGTCGGCACGCTGGCCGAACTCGTGTTTGCCGCCGACCGCTCCTACATGCTGATCGGCCAGAAGCAAGGCGACAACCGCGAGCCGCCGTCGATCGAACTGACCGCGATGAACTTCGGTCCCTATCCGATGTGCCACGGCCTGACCCGGCTGCAGTCGCGCTTCCAGGCCGATCCCGCCGATATCGACCGCGCCGAAGCCACCATCGGCACCAGCCTCGACGCCGAGGAAGCCGAAGAACTCGGCCTCGTCACCTTCGCGCTCGACGACATCGACTGGGACGATGAGGTCCGCGTGTTCCTGGAGGAGCGCACCTCGTTCTCGCCCGATGGTTTGACCGGCATGGAAGCCAACCTGCGCTTCGTCGGCCCCGAGACCATGGAATCGAAAATCTTCTCGCGCCTGACGGCGTGGCAGAACTGGATCTTCCAGCGCCCCAACGCGGTCGGCGAAGAGGGCGCCCTGCGCCGCTACGGCACCGGCCAGAAGGCGCAATTCGATATGACGAGAGTGTGATTTCGTGTCCCGGGCGCGACGCAGCGCACTTGCGCTGCTTCGCAGAACCGGGACCCAGGTGACCTGAAGAACGTGACGGCCAAGGAAGCGTGAAGGAACAGGTCCCGGCTCTGCGGCGCAACGCTTCGCGCTGCACCGCGTCCGGGACACGAGAGCGAGCAAGGAGCACGCCATGAACTACATGAACGTCGATTACTCGACCAAGATTCCCAACAACGTCAATCTGAGCGAAGACCGCCAGGTGCTGAAGGCGCTGGAGGGCTGGCATCCCGGCTACATGGACTGGTGGAGCGACATGGGGCCGGAAGGCTTTCAGCAGTCGCTGGTCTATCTGCGCACCGCCTACTCGGTCGATCCGCGCGGCTGGGCCAAGTTCGATTACGTCAAGATGCCGGAATATCGCTGGGGCATCCTGCTGGCGCCGCAGGAAGAGAACCGCGTGATTCCGTTCGGCGAGAATTACGGCAAGCCGGCCTGGCAGGAAGTCCCCGGCGAACACCGCGCCACCTTGCGCCGCCTGATCGTGATCCAGGGCGACACCGAGCCGGCCTCGGTCGAACAGCAGCGCCATCTCGGCAAGACCGCGCCCTCGCTCTACGACCTGCGCAACCTGTTCCAGGTCAATGTCGAGGAAGGCCGCCATCTCTGGGCGATGGTCTACCTGCTGCAGAAGTATTTCGGCCGCGACGGCCGCGAGGAGGCCGATGATTTGTTGCGTCGCCGCTCCGGCGATGCCGACTCGCCGCGCATGCTCGGCGCCTTCAACGAAGCGACGCCGGACTGGCTGTCGTTCTTCATGTTCACCTACTTCACCGACCGCGACGGCAAGATGCAGTTGCACTCGCTGGCGCAATCCGGCTTCGATCCGCTGTCGCGCACCTGCCGATTCATGCTGACCGAGGAAGCCCATCACATGTTCGTCGGCGAGACCGGCATCAGCCGCGTCGTGCAGCGCACCTGCGAGGCGATGAAGGAAGCGGGCATCACCGACCCCAACGACATCGCCAAGGTCCGTGCGCTAGGGGTCATCGACCTGCCGACCATCCAGAAGAAGCTGCATCTGCATTATTCGCTGTCTCTGGATCTCTTTGGTTCGGAAGTCTCGACCAACGCCGCGAACGCCTTCAATGCCGGCATCAAGGGCCGCTACAAGGAAACGTCGATCGACGACGACCATCAGTTGAAGAACGCGACCTATCCGGTGCTCAAGCTGGTCGACGGCGTCATCAAGCGCGTCGACGAGCCGGCGCTGACGGCGCTCAACATGCGGCTGCGCGACGACTACACGCAGGACTGCGTCAAGGGCCTGCTGCGCTGGAACAAGGTGATCTCGCTGGCCGGCTTCGACTACAAGCTGACCCTGCCGAACGTCGCCTTCCATCGCCAGATCGGCGAGTTCAGGGATGTGCATGCGACGCCGGAAGGCGTGCTGATCGACGACGCCACCTGGAACAAGCGCCGGAACGAATGGCTGCCGTCGCCCGCCGACGGCGATTTCATCGCCTCGCTGATGAAGCCGGTCACCGAGATCGGCGAGTACGCGCCGTGGATCTCGCCGCCCAAGGTCGGCATCGACAACAAGCCCGGCGATTTCGAGTATGTGAAGATCGATACCTGAGGCTGTCATACCCGCCTTGTGCGCAATTGCGCACTGGGGCGGGCATCCTGTACGCCGCGGCCAGCGTGAGTCGGCCGCGGCGTTTCTATGTAGGGCTGCGATTACCGGATACCCCGCCTTCGCGGGGTATGACGGCGACGAAACTAACCCGAAATCTCCATTCCCGCATTCGCGTACACCACGCCGCCGTCGACCGCGATGGTGTTGCCGACGACGTAGTCGCCGGCGCGCGAGGCGAGGTAGATCGCAATGCCCGCCATGTCCTCGGTGGTGCCGATGCGCTGCGACGGGATGCGCTTGGCGAGGGCGTCGGCCTGGTCGCGCGCGGCGCGGTTCATGTCCGAAGCAAACGCGCCCGGCGCGATCGCGGTGACGTTGATGCTGTCCTTGATCAGCTTGGTCGCCAGGCGCCGCGTCAGGTGGATCACGGCGGCCTTGCTGGCGGCATAGGAATAGGTTTCGCCGGGATTGACGAAGATGCCGTCGATCGAGGCGACGTTGATGACCTTGGCCGGCCGCTCATGGCTCGCGGCCGCGCGCAGCGGTTTGGCCAGCGCCTTGGTCAGGAAGAACAGCGACTTGACGTTGAGGTCCATCACCTTGTCCCAGCCGCTTTCCGGAAATTCGTCGAACTCCGCGCCCCAGGCCGCACCGGCATTGTTGACGAGAATGTCGAGCTTCGGCTCCAGCTTGATGATCTCGGCGGCGAGCCGGTTGCAGCCCTCGACGGTGGAAATATCGATCGGCAGCGCGATGCATTCGCCGTCATAGGCGGCGGAAAGCTCCTTCGCGGTCGCCTCGCAGGGCCCGGCCTTGCGGGCGGTGATGTAGACCTTGGCCGCGCCCTGGGCGAGAAATCCCGCCGCGATCATCTTGCCGATGCCGCGCGAGCCGCCGGTCACGACCGCAATCCGGCCCTTCAGCGAAAACAGATCCTTGAACATGCATTCCTCCCTTGGATTTGACGGAGGTTTTGAGCGTGGGAAGGGAGCGAGTCAAGGAAGGGAAAGGTAGAGTGGTGGACGCTCTTTCCCCTCTCCCCTTGTGGGAGAGGGTGGATCGAATGCGCGTCAGCGCGTCGAGACGGGTGAGGGGTCTGTCTCCGCGGATAGAGACCCCTCATCCGGCGCTTCGCGCCACCTTCTCCCACAAGGGGAGAAGGGAAAAGACTACGCCGCGTCGATCCGGCGAAAACCGTTCCACATCGCGGTGGCGGCGCCGGAGGTCAGGACCGGGAGGAAGCGGGCGTCCTGGTAATTGCCGTTGAGCGAGACCCGTTGCAGCGCCGTGAAGTGATCGGCGCTTTCCGGAAAGATCATGCCCGGCCGCGTCGTGACCGCGGTCTTGAAGCCTGCCGCTTTGGTCAGTGCGAACTCGCGGGGGCCGGCGGCGTTGCGGTCGCCATAGGGATAGGCGAAATGCAGCACCGGACGCTGCAGGGCGTTTTCGATCCGTGCGCGGCTGGTGCCGATTTCGAGCGAGGCGCTCGCCTCGGATTGCCGCGCCAGATTGCAATGGCTGATCGTATGCGCGCCGATCGTGACCAGCGGATCCGCGGCGAACGGCTTCAGTTCGTCCCAGGACATACAGAGGTCGCGGGCAATGGCAGCCTCGTCCACCTCATGGCGCGTGCATAGCGTGGAAATTTCGCGTTGCTGGTCGTGTTCGCCGGGCAGCGCGCGCAGCCAGTCATGAGCCCGGTCGAAGGCGGCCTGCTTGGCCGCCGGCGTCGAGGCATCGAGGCGCGTGACGTTGCCGCGGAAGGGAATCTCGATCGCGGATGCCTTGGCGATCACCTTTTCGAGCGCGACCCACCACAGCCGTCCGGTGCCTTCGGCAAAATCGCTGGCGACATAGACGGTCAATGGCGCGTCAAATTCACGCATCACCGGCAGCGCGACGTCGCGATTGTTGCGATAACCGTCGTCGAAGGTGAAACAGGCGAAACGCCGGCTGAAATTGCCTTGCGCCAGCCGCGCATGGGCCTCGTCCATGGTTACGAAATCGATATCGAGGTTGCGCAGATGTTGCAGCGTCGCGCGCAGGAATTCGGGTTCGACCTCGAGGTGACGGTTGGGCTGGAATTCGGCGTCGAGACCGGGACGGACGTGATGCAGCATGAAAATGGCGCCGACGCCGGCGAAAATCGGCCGTAACAGGTGATGCGCGCCGGAACGGGAAAGCGCTTCCAATCCGGCCCGGATAACGGTGTTGCGAAGCTGCTTCATCACAGGTGGTTAGCCGGTTGGAGTTCGACCGCAAGTTAACGGCTGACCCTTGAACAAAAGGTTAGCCAGCCAAATGTCGCGCGCCGAGGTTTCTGTGTTATTTCGGGTTTGACAGCCTCGCAAGGGTTTGTTTTCTCTCAATTCCCCGGATCCGCAGGACCTCGAATGCACGGACTTTTCAGGTGGAGTAGCAAATGGTGGCCGGGGTTAATTCCGCTGGTCATCTGTTGGGCTATCGCGGCCTGGACCAGCACGGAACCGCTGGAAGCCGATCTGGCGCAGCGCGCCACCGCTGCGCTGAAGGATACCGTGCTCGACAAGAGGCGGATCGCGGTCGATGGTCGCGACGTCACATTCGCAGCCGACGCGTTTTCGGAAGACGGCCGTCAGAGCGCGGTGGCGTCGGTGGAAGCCGTGCCGGGCGTGCGTCTCGTCAATGACGAAACCCGACTCGTTCCCGAAGCCAAGCCGTTCGTCTGGTCGACCGAGCGCGAGGTCGTCCGGGTGACGCTGTCGGGCAGTGCGCCGCTGCCGGCGAGCAAGAGCAAGCTGACGGAAGCGGCGCGCGCCAATCTCGGCGGCGTCGAGGTCGTCGACCGCATGAATTTGTCGCGCGGCGCGCCGCCGCGTTTCGACAATGCGGCGCTGCTGCTGCTCGACCAGATCGGCAAGCTGAAGGACGGCAAGATCACGCTGTCGGACACCAAGGTAAGCCTGTCCGGCATGGCGCGCGATCTCGGCGGCCGCGAGGCGATCGCGGCGGCGCTGAAGAATCTTCCCGAAGGGTTTTCGGTCGCCGCCAACGACGTCAAGGCGCCGCCTTACATCTTCCAGGCCTACAAGGATCCGGTCGCGGTGACGCTGACCTTGACCGGCTATGTGCCCGACAACAACGTGCATGCCGCGCTGGTGGCGGCCGCCGGCCGCAAGTTCTTCTCTGAAAAGGTCGTCGACAATCTGAAGGCGAGCGTCGGTGCGCCCGCCGGATTTGCCAATGCGGTGGTGCCGGCGCTCGGCGCGCTGTCGCGGCTGTCGACCGGCACGCTTGTGGTCAGCGACCGCGAGGTGAAACTGTCGGGCGATGCGCTCTATGAGGCCGCCGCCAACCAGATCCGCGCCGGGCTCGGCAAGGAGTTTCCGCAAGGCTGGCAATTCAAGCCGGAGATTTCGGTCAAGCCGGCCGCGGCGCCGGTCGATGCCACCGTGTGCCAGCAACTGTTCGCCGACCTGCTCGGCAAGGCCCGGATCCGGTTTGAATCGGGCAAGGCCGACATCGTGGCGGATTCCGCCGGACTGCTGGATCGGCTGATCGAAACCGCGCTGCGCTGTCCGAACGCGGAAATCGAGATCGCCGGCCATACCGACACCGATGGCGACGAAGCGGCCAACCAGGCGCTGTCCGAGAAGCGGGCGCAGGCGGTCGCCGACTATCTGGTGCGGGCCGGACTGCCGGCGAACCGTTTCATGCCGGTCGGCTACGGCTCGAAGCAGCCGATTGCCGGCAACGATACCGACGAAGGCAAGGCGCAGAACCGCCGCATCGATTTCACGGTGAAATAGCATGGCCTATCTGGCGACATTCTATTGGGGCTGGCTGGTGGGCGCCGCGCTGCTCGGCCTCGGCATGGGCTGGATTTCCGTGGTTCAGCACGGCGACGGCGTTCCCAAAAAATGGCGCTGGGCGATCGCAGCGCTGGTGGCGGCTCTGGTTGCGGCGGCGCTCAGTCGCGTGGTTCCCGGCCGTTTCGGCTATTGGCTCGACCTCGGCCTGGTCATGTTCGCCCTCTATCTCGGCGGCTGCACGGTCGGCGCCTGGCTGCGCGCCTGGGTGGTTTCGCGCAGCCAGCCCGTGGCCTGAGTTTGATGCAGGTCATGGCGCAACCGCCGTCCTGCGCGTTCAGTGGGTCGGTTTCCTGCCTTGAAAGCGCATTTCGGCTGTGCGAATGCAGCAAAACTGTGCTTCCGCTGTCATCAACCCTGCCTAATATGTTGAAGAAGCGCGTTTTATTGTCGTTTGGCGAATTCCACTCCGGCCCAAAACGCGCTACCAGAGGGGTCAGGGAGCAGCTTGGTGGCGGCGGTTTTCGTACCGTTGGCGTCGTTGCCGGATCGCAATTCGAGGTCTAGATGCTGGAAGCAATACGCAGGGCGATTTCGTTTCTGCGCCAGAAGCAAGTCCTGCATAAGCTCGGGGTTGTGATCAGCATCGCGGTCATCGGGATCGCTTGCTACGTGCTCTATCACATGCTGCGCGGCATCGATTCCAACGAGGTGATCGAGGCCATCAAGAGCACCGAGCCGCGCCAGATCTGGCTGGCGGCGCTGTTCGTCGCGGCGGGTTATTTCACGCTGACATTCTACGACTGGTTTGCGGTTCGCGCGATCGGCAAGGGCCACATTCCCTACCGCGTCAATGCGCTCGCCGCCTTCACCTCCTATTCGATCGGCCACAATGTCGGCGCCAGCGTTTTCACCGGCGGCGCCGTGCGCTACCGGATCTATTCGGCCTGGGGGCTGAACGCGATCGATGTCGCCAAGATCTGCTTCCTCGCCGGGCTGACGTTCTGGCTCGGCAATGCCGCCGTGCTGGGGCTCGGCATCGCCTACCATCCGGAAGCCGCCGCCTCGATCGATCTGCTGCCGCCCTGGCTCAACCGGGTGGCGGCGTTTGCGATCATCGTTGGTCTGGTGGGCTATGTGGTCTGGGTCTGGACCCAGCCGCGTAGCGTCGGCCGCGGACCGTGGACCGTGACGCTGCCGGGCGGCCCGCTGACGCTGCTGCAGATCGCGATCGGCATCGTCGATCTCGGCTTCTGCGCGCTGGCGATGTACGTGCTGGTGCCGGACGAACCCAATCTCGGCTTCATCGTGGTGGCCGTCATCTTCGTGTCCGCGACGCTGTTGGGCTTCGCCAGCCATTCGCCCGGGGGGCTCGGCGTGTTCGACGCCGCCATGCTGGTCGGCCTGTGGCAGATGGACCGTGAGGACCTGCTGGCCGGAATGCTGTTGTTCCGGGTACTCTATTATATCGCGCCCTTCATCATATCTGTAATCTTGCTGACGTTTCGGGAGGTTATCCTCGGGGCGCGACTCAAGCGTCTGCGCCAGTTGACGCCTGGCCCGGACGCCGAGCCGCGACATGAGGCGGTCTATGTGCGCGAGCGGAGCGACTCCGGCGCCTGAGGACGCGGCCCGAAGCGCTTTCGAGAAATCGAGCGTTCAAGTGACCGAGGAAAGAAAGCCGGCGCGATGGCGATAGACGATTCCTCCGCATCCACCTTCTTTGCGCCATGGCCGGATCGCCTGCGCCATGCGGCCATCATTCTGCTGGTTGCCGCGATCGCGCTCTCGGTGCTGGTGATTCTCTCCGAACTCACGGCGGCGCGGGCCGCTGCGGTGTTCCTCTGTATCGCCGCTGCCGCCCTGGTGCCGTGGCGGCTGCATAACGCGGTCGCCTCCCGCGAGGATGTCCGCGGCGTCAATCCGGTCGATGCCGCCGCCGTCAGCGCGGTCGTCGCGGGTATGCCGGATCCGGCGGTGCTGCTCGACCGCGCCGGACGCGTGCTGCATCTCAACGCCGCAGCCTCCCAGCTCGCGCCGGCCCTGCGCAAGAACGAGCTGGCGCAGTTCGCGCTGCGCTCGCCCGAAATCATCACCGCGCTGCGCGAGGCGATTGCGACCACCGAGCCGCGCCGCGCGACCTATCTCGACCACGTGCCGGTCGATCGCTGGATGGAACTGATCATCACGCCGGTGCCGGTGCCGACGCTGTTCGGCGGCACCGACAAATGCATGCTGATGACCTTCCACGACCAGACGCCGTTGCGGCGGGTCGAGGAAATGCGCGCCGATTTCGTCGCCAATGCCAGCCACGAACTGCGCACGCCGCTCGCCGCGCTGTCGGGCTTCATCGACACGCTGCAAGGGCCGGCCAAGGACGACGTCAAGGCGCGCGAGCGCTTCCTCGGCATCATGCACACACAGGCGACGCGGATGGCGCGGCTGATCGACGATTTGCTGTCGCTGTCGCGGGTCGAATTGTCGGCCCATGTCCGCCCCGACACCTCGGTCGATCTGGTGCCGATCATCCGCCAGGTCGCCGACGGACTCGAACCGCTGGCGCGCGAGCGCCAGGTCGTGATCGAGATCGACCTGCCGGAGCCGCCGGTGGCGATCGCAGGTGATCGCGAAGAACTGCTGCGGCTGTTCGAAAACCTGATCGAGAATGCGCTGAAATACGGCGCCTCCGGCGGCCGGGTCGTGGTCTGCCTGACACAGGCGAATTCGGGCGAAGGCACGCCGGAAGTGCGCGTCATGGTGCGCGATTTCGGCCCCGGCATTGCCCCGGAACACCTGCCGCGGCTGACCGAACGCTTCTACCGGGTCGATGTCGGCGACAGCCGCGCGCAGGGCGGGACCGGACTCGGATTATCGCTGGTGAAACATATTCTTAACCGCCATCGCGGCCGGCTTTTGATCGAAAGCGTGCCCAAAAACGGCGCAACCTTTACCGCCTGTTTTCCCCAGGCCAAGGTTTCGACAGCATCCTAAAACCAAGCAATTTCAGTGGCTTGGCTGTGTCATCCAACTGTCACCAAACCTTCGTAAAAGCTCTATCGACCGCTCCTACACGGATCGGCGTGAGCGCGATCGGGCGTATCAGACGCTTCGCTCACAAACGGAGATCAAGCATGAATTTCATCAAGACAATCGTCGCTGCCGGCCTGGTCGCCGCTTCGACGTCGGCGTTCGCTGCCGATATCACCGGCGCGGGCGCCACCTTCCCGTTCCCGATCTATTCGAAGTGGGCTGACGCCTACAAGAAAGAGACCGGCAATGGTCTGAACTACCAGTCGATCGGTTCGGGCGCCGGCATCAAGCAGATCCAGGCCAAGACCGTGACCTTCGGCGCCACCGACGCGCCGCTCAAGGCCGAAGTGCTCGAAAAGGACGGCCTGGTGCAGTGGCCGATGGTGATGGGCGCGATCGTTCCCGTCGTGAATCTCGAAGGCATCAAGCCAGGCGAACTGGTTCTGTCGGGCGAAGTGCTCGGCGATATCTACCTCGGCAAGATCACCAAGTGGAACGACGCCGCGATCGCCAAGCTCAATCCGAGCCTGAAGCTGCCGACCGACGCCATCACCGTGGTGCGCCGCTCCGATGGTTCGGGCACCACCTTCAACTTCACCGACTATCTGTCGAAGTCGAACGCCGAGTGGAAGACCAAGGTCGGCTCCGGCACCGCGGTTGAATGGCCGGCGGGTGTTGGTGCCAAGGGCAACGAAGGCGTTGCCGGCAACATCGGCCAGACCAAGAACGCGATCGGTTACGTCGAATACGCCTACGCCAAGCAGAACAAGCTGACCTACACCGCGCTGATCAACAAGGCCGGCAAGACCGTGCAGCCGACCAATGCGTCGTTCCAGGCGGCCGCTTCCAATGCCGACTGGACCAAGGCTCCCGGCTACTACGTGATCCTGACCGACCAGCCCGGCGAAGCCTCCTGGCCGATCACGGCCGCGACGTTCATCCTGATGCACAAGGATTCGACCGACAAGGCCGCGTCCCAGGAAGCCATCAAGTTCTTCAAGTGGTCGTTCGAGAAGGGCGGCAAGATGGCTGAAGAACTCGACTACATCCCGATGCCCGACTCGGTCGTCAAGCTGATCGAAAAGACCTGGTCGGCCGACATCAAGAGCTGATCTCCGTGTCCCGGCTGCGGAGCAGCGCCCCTTGGCGCTGCTCCGCAGAGCCGGGACCCATGCTCCTGTCACGAATAGGCCTCGGCTCAGCAGCGCACCGCTCGGCGCTGCGCTGCATCCGGGGCGCGAGACGAACCAAGCAAAATGAAGTAGTGAAGTAGGGGATTGGCGTGGCGGACATGGCGGTTCAAGGCGACGTAATGGAAGCGGCTGCTGGACCTTACGATCGTGCCCGGGCCCTCAGCGCCTTCAAGTTCGGCGATGTCACGTTCTACTGGATCACCCGCGCCTGCGCGATCTCGGTGCTCCTGATCCTCGGCGGCATCATCATCTCCCTGATCGTCGGCGCCTGGCCGGCGATGAAGGAATACGGCTTCTCCTTCCTGTTCACCGCGCGCTGGGCGCCGTCCGCCGATCCGCCGGTGCTCGGCGCACTCGGGCCGATCTACGGCACGCTGGTCACCTCGGTGATCGCGATGATGATCGCCATTCCCGTCGGCATCGGCATCGCGGTGTTCCTGACCGAGATCTGCCCGCTCTGGCTGCGCCGCCCGATTGGCCTTGCCATCGAACTGCTCGCCGGCATTCCCTCGATCATCTACGGCATGTGGGGCTTCTTCGTGCTGGGGCCGTTTCTCGCCAACTCGTTCCAGCCGTTGATGATCAGCATCTTCGACGGCATCCCCGTGCTTGGAACCATCTTCGCCGGTCCGCCGTCCTATCTCTCTTTGTTCAACGCCGCGCTGATTCTCGCGATCATGGTGCTGCCGTTCATCACTTCAATCTCGGTCGACGTGTTCAAGACGGTGCCGCCGGTGTTGAAGGAAGCCGCCTATGGCGTCGGCTGCACCACCTGGGAAGTCGTCCGCAACGTCGTCATCCCTTACACCCGGGTCGGTGTGATCGGCGGCATCATGCTGGCGCTCGGCCGCGCGCTCGGCGAGACCATGGCGGTGACCTTCATCATCGGCAACTCCTTCAAGATTTCGTCCTCGATCTTTGCGCCGGGGACCACGATTTCGGCGGCGATCGCCTCCGAATTCGCCGAGAGCGACGGCCTGCACCAGTCCGGCCTGATCCTGCTCGGCCTTCTGCTGTTCGTGCTGACGTTCTTCGTGCTGTCGGCGGCGAGGTTGTTGCTGATGCGTCTGGAAAAGAAGGCGGGCAACTGAGATGAACCCGATTTACGCCTCGCGCAAACGCTTCGACGTCGTCGTTCGGGCGCTGTGCGTCGGTGCCGCCCTGTTCGGTGTCACCTGGCTCGCGCTGATCCTGTTCACGCTGTTCTACAACGGGCTGGCGGGAATAAGCCTGCAGCTCTTCACCCAGAACACGCCGCCGCCGGGCTCGACCGAAGGCGGCTTGCTCAACGCCATCGTCGGTTCGGTCATCATGACCGTGATCGGGGTCGGCATCGGTGCGCCGCTCGGACTGTTCGCCGGGACCTATCTCGCCGAATACGGCAAGCACGACAAACTGACGTCGGTGATCCGCTTCATCAACGACATCCTGCTCTCCGCGCCCTCGATCATCATCGGCCTGTTCGTCTATGGCGCGATCGTGGTCCCGATGGGCGGCTTCTCGGCCTTCGCCGGCTGTCTGGCGCTCGCCGTGATCGTGATCCCCGTGGTGGTGCGCACCACCGAGGACATGCTGGGCCTGGTGCCCAACCCGCTGCGTGAAGCGGCGTCCGCGCTCGGCCTGCCGCGTTCGCTGGTGATCCGCCGCATCGCCTACCGCGCCGCGCGTTCAGGCCTGATCACCGGCGTGCTGCTCGCCACCGCCCGCGTTGCCGGCGAAACCGCGCCGCTGTTGTTCACCGCGCTGTCGAACCAGTTCTTCAGCCTCAACCTGACCAAGACGATGGCGAACCTGCCGGTCACCATCAACAACTTCGTGCAGAGCCCCTATGCCTACTGGAAAGAGCTGGCCTGGAGCGGCGCGCTGCTGATCACCCTGACCGTACTTGCCCTGAATGTTGGCGCACGCATTCTCGGCGCCGAGAGGACCGCGAAATGACCGAAGTATCCGTATCCACCAGCGCCGTTGGCGGACTGCCTCCCGCGGCCGCGGCGCTGCCCGAAGCGGCGCCGAAAGTCACCGCGCGCAACCTGAATTTCTATTACGGCGAGCATCACGCGCTGAAGAACATCAACCTCGCGCTCGGCACCAACCGCGTCACCGCCTTCATCGGCCCGTCCGGCTGCGGCAAGTCGACCTTGCTGCGGATCTTCAACCGGATGTACGACCTCTATCCGGGCCAGAAGGCCACCGGGCAACTGATGCTCGACCAGACCAACATCCTCGACCCCAAGCTCGATCTCAACCTGCTGCGCGCCCGGGTCGGCATGGTGTTCCAGAAGCCGACGCCGTTCCCGATGACAATCTACGAAAATATCGCGTTCGGCATCCGTCTCTATGAAAAGATCTCCAAGTCCGAGATGGATGGCCGGGTCGAAAAGGCGTTGCGCGGCGGTGCGCTGTGGAACGAGGTCAAGGACAAGTTGAACGCGAGCGGCCTCAGCCTGTCCGGCGGCCAGCAGCAGCGGCTCTGCATCGCCCGTACGGTAGCTGTCCGGCCCGAGGTGATCCTGTTCGACGAGCCCTGTTCGGCGCTCGATCCGATCTCCACCGCCAAGGTCGAGGAACTGATCCAGGAACTGGCGGAGGACTACACCATCGCCATCGTTACCCATAATATGCAGCAGGCGGCCCGCGTCTCCGACAAGACCGCCTTCATGTATCTTGGTGAGTTGATCGAGTTCGACGACACCAACAGGATATTCACCTCGCCGAGCGACCGGCGGACCCAGGACTACATCACCGGCCGGTTCGGCTAGAGCAGATGCTGAGCATGATCCGGAAAAGTGGGACCCGGTTTTCCGTCGAGATCATGCTCAAAAGAGAAATTCAAATCATGATCCGATCTAATCGGATCATGATTGAGGAGATAACAAATGGCTTCTGAACACACCGCGAAAGCGTTCGACGGCGACCTGCAGGAACTGACCCGTCTGGTTGCCGAGATGGGCGGCCTGGCTGAGCGCATGATCACCGAATCCGTCGACGCGCTGGTCCGCCGCGATGTCGCGCTCGGCAACCGCGTCGTCGCCTCCGACCTCGAGATCGACCGTCTGCAGCACATCATCGAGGAGCGGGCGGTATTGACCATCGCGCGTCGCCAGCCGATGGCGGTCGACCTGCGCGAAATCGTCGGCGCGATGCGCGTCGCCACCGATCTGGAGCGGATCGGCGACCTCGCCAAGAACATGGGCAAGCGGGTCTCGGCGCTGGAGAGCGATTTCCAGCCGCTGAAGCTGCTTCGCGGCCTCGAGCACATGACCGATCTGGTGCAGTCGCAGGTCAAGTCGGTGCTGGACGCCTATGCCGCGCACGACCTGCCGGCGGCGATGGCGGTGTGGAAGGGCGACGAGGAAGTCGACGCCATCTGCACCTCGCTGTTCCGCGAACTCCTGACCTACATGATGGAAGATCCGCGCAACATCTCGTTCTGCATTCACCTGATGTTCTGCGCCAAGAATATCGAGCGGATCGGCGACCACGCCACTAACATTGCCGAAACCGTGTTCTACATGATCGAGGGTCAGCAGATTCTCGACAAGCGCCCGAAGGGCGACATGACGACGTTCGCCACGACAGTACCCGGTAACTGACGCGTCGGAACGATAAGGAAGCTGAAGCGATGAACGCACGCATTCTGGTGGTTGAAGACGAGGAAGCGCTGACCACGCTGCTGCGCTACAACCTCGATGCCGAAGGCTACGAAGTCGAGACCGTCGGCCGCGGCGATGACGCCGATACGCGGCTGAAGGAGCGGGTGCCCGACCTGATCGTGCTCGACTGGATGCTGCCCGGCCTGTCCGGCATCGAGCTGTGCCGTCGCTTGCGGGCGCGGCCGGAGACCAAGGCGCTGCCGATCATCATGCTGACCGCGCGTGGCGAGGAAAGCGAGCGCGTGCGGGGTCTCGCCACCGGCGCCGACGACTACATCGTCAAGCCGTTTTCCGTGCCGGAGCTGCTGGCGCGGGTGAAGGGCCTGCTGCGGCGCGCCAGTCCGGAGCGGATGGCGACCGTGCTGACCTACGGCGACATCGAACTCGATAGATCG
>Ga0209023_10002363_pt1 | contig 23677 bp, 40 predicted proteins | sample LakOneMetagenome_FD_187468 | JGI IMG/M metagenome (GOLD analysis project Ga0209023, IMG submission 187468) | Freshwater and sediment microbial communities from Lake Erie, Canada (SPAdes) (version 2) | ecosystem: Environmental > Aquatic > Freshwater > Lentic | place: Lake Erie, Canada... | reverse complement strand
CCGCAGTCGAAGCGCTGGTGCGTTGGGACCATCCGCGCCGCGGCGCAATCCCCCCAGGGATTTTCGTGCCGCTGGCCGAGGAAACCGGGCTGATCCTGCCGCTGGGAGAATTCGTGCTGCGGCAGGTCTTTGCGGAAACAGCGGGCTGGAACGGACTCCGGGTCGGGATCAACGTCTCGGCGGTGCAGCTGCGCTCGCAGGGGTTTGCTGCGGTCGTTACCCGGCTGGTTGCCCAGTCCGGCGTCGATCCGGCGAATTACGAGATCGAACTCACCGAAACCGCGCTGCTGGGCGACGATCCGGTTACTGCCGGCAATGTCGAAGCGCTCAAGCGGCTGGGCTTCTCGATCGCGCTCGACGATTTCGGGACCGGCTATTCCAGCCTCTCGGTGCTGCAGCGCTTCTCGGTCAACCGGATCAAGATCGACCGTTCATTCGTTTGCGCACTCGATGAGAGTGGTGAGGGTGAGGCCCTGGTCGACGCGATGGTCAAATTGGCGCGCAGTTTGAACCTCAGCGTGATTGCCGAAGGGGTCGAAACCGAAGACCAGCGCAAACGGCTGATGGCCTGCGGCTGCCGCGAATTCCAGGGGCACCTGACCGGCATGCCGCAAGACGCGGGATCGATCGCCAAGCTAGCCGGGTTCGAAATTGCCGAACCCGAAACCGAGGTCAGGAAGCGGGGCTAAGCCCGTTTTCGACCATTAGCTGCTGCAACTCGCCTGCCTGGTACATTTCCATCATGATGTCGCTGCCGCCAACGAATTCGCCCTTCACATAGAGCTGCGGGATCGTTGGCCAGTCCGAATAGGCCTTGATGCCCTGACGCACTTCCATGTCTTGCAGCACGTCGACGCTGTCATAGGTCACGCCCAGGTGATCGAGGATCGCCACGGCCTTGCTGGAAAAGCCGCATTGCGGGAACAGGGGAGTACCCTTCATGAACAACACCACGTCGTTGGCGCTGACGATCTGGGCGATGCGGGCATTGGTATCGGACATGAAAATCTCCTCGCCGCCTCAGGTGGGGACGGAGGTGGTTAGTTGCAAGGCATGGAGCGCGCCGCCCATATCTTCGCCGATCGCGGCATAGACCAGCTTGTGCTGGGCAACCCGCGGCTTGCCGACGAATGCAGACGAAACGACATGCGCGGCCCAATGATTGTCATCACCGGCCAGGTCGGTCAGCGTCACATCGGCATCGGGCAGTGCGGCCTTGATCCGGGCGATGATTTCCGCCCCTGGCATTGCCACGGAATCAGGCCTCGCCCATCAGTGCGCGCCGGGCTTCGATCGCCTTGGCATCCATCGCGGCGCGAACATCGGCTTCGCTGACCTCAACCCCTGCCGAAACCAGATCGCCCAGCAGCTTGCGGATCACATCCTCGTCGCCCGATTCCTCAAAGTCGGCCTGAACCACACCTTTGGCATAGCCTTCGGCCTCGACCGCCGAGAGGCCCATCTTTTCGGCTGCCCACTGGCCCAGCAGCCGGTTGCGACGGGCATGCACGCGAAAGTGCATTTCCTCGTCGTGGGCAAATTTGGCCTCTTCGGCGCGTTCACGGTCTTTGAAGTCGGTCATTCTGGCTCCTGACTGGTGCGGCCCGCTCAGCCCGGCTTGGCGGGCGGCGGCACCTTGTAAGCGTCGTGGCAGCCCTTGCATGCCGCGCCGGTACTGGCAAGAGCGGCATCGAAGGCAACCTTGTCATCGGCGGCAACAGCGGCGGACATCGCCTTGGTGGCATCGATATAGGCCTGCGCCTTGGCGTTGAATCCGGCACGGTCGCTCCACACTTCGGCTTTCGCGTCGCTCTTCGCACCCTTGGTGCTCTCGGCGAAAAGTGCAGGTACGGCTACGGCCCATTTGGCCATGCCGCTGGCCGGGAACGCCAGGTTCTTCAGCGGCACGCCGTTGTTGCTGGCGTTCTTGAGCAAGGTCAGCGAAGCGGCTGACATGTCCATTCCAGCCTGACGCGCGGCGACCAGTTCCTGCGCGCTGGGGCTGGTCGGCTTTGCTGCAGGCTTGGCATAGAGTGCATAGCTCGAGGCGAGCAGCGCCCCGACAAGCACGATCCTGGCAGTGTTCATGGCCGTTCTCCCGTTCCTAGTTCATCGTTACGACGACTTTGCCGATTGCCTTGCGGTCTGCCAGCATCTTGATCGCTTCGCCGCCGCGTTCAAGCGGGAAAGTGGCGGAAACGCGCGGGTTGATCTTGTGCTCTTTCAGAAGGTCGAACAGCTTCGCGATATGTACTGCGTTGGCCTTGGGTTCGCGCGCGGCGAAGGCGCCCCAGAATACCCCGCAGACATCGCAGCTTTTCAGCAGCGTCAGGTTGAGCGGCAGCCGGGCAATACCCGCGGTAAAGCCGACGACGCAGAACCGGCCTTCCCAGGCGATTGAGCGCACCGCCGGTTCGGAATAGTCGCCGCCGATGATGTCATAGACCACATTGGCGCCGCCCGGTCCGCAAGCCGCCTTGAATGCTTCGGCCAGGGCCTTGGACTGGTCCTTGTCGAGCGGGGCGCGAGGGTAAACCACCACTTCATCGGCCCCGGCAGCGCGCACGGCTTCGGCCTTTTCCTCGCTGGAAACCGCGGCCACCACGCGCGCACCATAGGCCTTGCCCAGTTCCACGGCCGAAAGCCCGACCCCGCCGGCAGCGCCCAGCACCAACAAGGTGTCGCCAGCCTTCAGCTTTCCGCGATCGAGCAGCCCATGCATGTTGGTGCCATAGGTCAGGATCAGCGCTGCGCCGGTTTCAAAGCTGACCCCTTCGGGCAGCGGCCAGAGCCGTGCGGCATCGACCAGAATTTCCTCGGAAAGCGCACCATGCCCGGTGCTGGCGATCACCCGGTCGCCCACTTTCCACTCGGTCACGCCGATGCCCACTGCATCGACAATCCCCGAAGCCTCGCCGCCCGGCGCAAAGGGGCGCTCGGGCTTGAACTGGTACATGTCCTGGATGATCAGCACGTCGGGGAAGTTGATCGAGCAGGCCAGGACCTTAAGCCGGACCTGGCCGGGGCCGGGGACCGGGCTTTCCAGTTCGTCCAGCGTCAGGGTTTCGGGTCCGCCAACCGCGTGGCTGCGCAATGCCTTCATGCCAGTCTACTCCCTTGGACAGCCACGGAAGCTCAGCCCGGGCCTTGTTTTCATATGACGTGATCGCTGTGTCGCGGGCCATGGTCAGCCCCACCTCGTCGAGCCCTTCCAGCAGGCAGTGCTTGCGGAACGGGTCGATTTCGAACGGGAACCGGTCCTGGAATGGCGTGGTCACGACCTGGTTTTCCAAGTCGATGTGGACCGGATCTGTGCTGGCCACTTCCATCAGACGATCAATGGCTTCCTGGGGGAGGACGACGGTGAGAATGCCGTTCTTGAAGGCATTCCCGGAAAAGATGTCGGAAAAGCTGGGTGCGATCACCGCCTTGATGCCGAGGTCCAGCAAGGCCCAGGCGGCGTGTTCGCGGCTGGACCCGCAACCAAAGTTGTCGCCTGCGATGAGGATCGGCGAGCCAGAATAGTCGGCGCTGTCGAACAGGTTGGCGGGGTCCTTGCGCAGTGTCTCGAATGCGCCCTTGCCCAGGCCGTCGCGGGTAATCGTCTTGAGCCAGTGCGACGGGATGATCACGTCGGTATCGACATTCTTCGCGCCGAACGGGATCGCCCGGCCATCAAGCTGGCGGAAGGCATCCATCAATCGGTTTCCGGAGCGTCGTCAGGCTTGGGCGCCTTGGCAGCCTTTTCGGCGCGTTCCTTTCGGCGCGAATTGTAGAGCAGCGCGGCGGCAAGCGCGGCCGAACCGATCGCGGCACCAGCCAATGCGGCCTTGCCGGTCCAGTTCGACTTTTCGCCTTTGTCGGGTTTGTCGGGAGTGTCGGTCATGATGGTGACTCTATGTAGACTGGCCGGGGCACTTTCAAGGGCGGGTTTCGGGAAATCCTAGGGTCCGATTGGTGAATGGACACAAAGTTAGGAAACGAAACGGAGATATTGGTTTTATAACAATGCCGTGGATGCAGAGGGTGTGACCTTTGGCTCTAGCTGGGCTGGCTTCGGGTCGAGCTGACTTCATGTCCGTATGAATCGCACAAGGCGCTGCTGTAGGACAGCGGCAATTTAGCCCGCCAACTCCCGCACATCGCACAGCCGTCCTGTCACCGCCGCGGCTGCCGCCATCGCAGGACTAACGAGATGCGTCCGCGCGCCAGGCCCTTGTCGGCCAACGAAATTGCGGTTCGATGTAGAGGCACACCGTTCACCCGCCGGCACCTTGTCGGGGTTCATCCCCAGACATGCCGAGCAGCCCGGTTCGCGCCACTCGAGACCAGCCTCGATGAACACCTTGTCGAGCCCTTCGGCTTCAGCCTGGCGCTTCACCAGGCCCGAGCCGGGGACGACAATCGCCCACTTCACGCCGGGTGCCTTGGTGTGACCCTTGAGTACCGCTGCTGCGGCCCTCAAATCCTCGATACGGCTGTTGGTGCAACTGCCGATGAACACGTTCTGCACCTCGACATCCTGCATGCGCTGGCCGGGGGTGAGGCCCATATAGTCGAGCGACTTCTGCGCGGCCTGCTGCTTGCTGGGATCGGCAAAGCTGGCGGGATCGGGGACCGTGCCGGTGATTGCGACAGTATCTTCGGGGCTGGTGCCCCAGGTGACCGTGGGGGCGATATCGGCGGCCTGGATCACCACCAACTTGTCATAGGTCGCACCCGGATCGGTCGCCAGGCTGCGCCACCATTCGACCGCCTTGTCCCAGTCTGCGCCCTTGGGGGCATAGGGCCGGCCTTTGACGTAAGCCACGGTCTTTTCGTCCGGCGCGATCAGGCCGGCGCGGGCGCCGTGCTCGATCGCCATGTTGGAAACCGTCAGCCGCCCTTCGATCGAGAGGTCGCGAATGGCGATGCCGGTATATTCGATGACATAGCCGGTCCCGCCCGCCGCGCCGAGCATGCCGGTTATGTGCAGCACCAGATCCTTGGCCGTGACGCCGGGGCCAAGCTGGCCTTCAACGCGCACTTCCATGGTCTTCGACTGGCCGAGCAGCAGGGTTTGCGTGGCGAGCACATGTTCGACCTCGCTGGTGCCGATCCCGAAGGCCAGCGCGCCGAGGCCGCCATGGCAGGCGGTGTGGCTATCCCCGCAGACGATCGTCGCACCCGGCAGCGAAAAGCCCTGTTCGGGGCCGACGACGTGGACAATCCCCTGTTCGGCATCGGCATCACCGATCAGGCGAATGCCGAATTCGGGCGCATTGCGTTCCAGCGCGGCGAGCTGCTGGGCGCTTTCGATGTCGGCAATAGGGATCCGCTGCCCCGCCGCATCGCGCCGCGCGGTCGTCGGCAGGTTGTGATCGGGCACCGCCAGCGTCAGGTCGGGACGGCGGACCTGGCGGCCCGAGAGGCGCAGCGCTTCGAATGCCTGCGGGCTGGTCACTTCGTGAACCAGGTGGCGGTCGATATAGATCAGGCAGGTTCCGTCCTCGCGGCGTTCGACCACGTGGGCGTCCCAGATCTTTTCGTATAGTGTGCGTGGGCGTGAGGACATATCCGGCGCGTTAGCCCCAGCCGGGCGCACAAGGCAAGCAACTCGTCGCTGCTTGCATCATTGTTAATAGCAATGTCACAATGTCGTGCCTATATGATAGGCATGACCGCCCCTGCGCACTATTTCCCGATCAAGATCCTGCCCGATGATATCGATTTCATGGGCCACGTGAACAATGCCCGCTATCTGGGCTGGGTGCAGGATGCGGTCCTGTCGCATTGGCACAAGCTGGCCCCGGCCGATGCGATTGCGGCGCATGGCTGGGTCGCGCTCAAGCACGAGATTACCTACCGCAAGCCAGCATTCCTTGACGACGAGGTTATCGCCAAGGTTCTGCTCGAGCGGATCCAGGGCGCGCGGGCGTTCTATCAGACCGTGGTCAAGCGCGGCGAAGAAGTGCTGGCAGAGATCCAGTCGAGCTGGTGCTTCATCGATATGGCAACGCTCCGCCCGGCGCGGATTGGCGAGGAAGTGGCCGCGTTCTTCTTCCCGCCGCGCGAGGATTAGTTTCGCCGACTGGCCAAGCCTATTCGTTGCGGGTCCAGATCCACAGACCCGAACACGTCAGGATCGCCAGCGAAATCAGCACCCAGGGCCAGCCCAATGTGATCCAAGTTACCACGGCGCCGACCGCCATGGCTCCGATTGCGCTGACTTTGGCCGGGCGCGAAATCGCCCGTCGTTCGCGCCATTGGCGCAGCGATGGGCCGTATGTTGGGTGATCAAGCAGGCGTTGTTCCCAGGCCGGGTTGGAACGGGCAAAGCAGAAGGCCGCGAGCAGCAGGAACGGCACTGTAGGCAGGATCGGAAGGAAGGCTCCGACAACCCCCAGTCCGACTGCACTCAGTCCTGCAATCCGCCAAAGGTGCCGGCTGACCATCGTCAGTTACCCTGCGATCCGCGCAGCATGTTCGCGCACCAGCGCGATCATGTTGGGCACGCCCTGGGTGCGGTTGGAAGAGAGCTGGTTCCCCAGGTCAAACGGCACCAGCAACGCGGCGACATCGGTTTGGGCTACTTCGGCGGCGGGCCGATCCTGCACCGCAGACAGAACCAGCGCGACAATTCCCTTGGTGATCGCGGCGTTGCTGTCGGCCAGGAAGTGCAGGCGGCCATCGTCGAGTTGGGTGGGATAGACCCAGACCGAGGCCGAACATCCGCGCACCAGTGTGGCGTCGGTCTTCAGCGCATCGGGCATCGACTCAAGCTCGCGGCCCAGCTCGATCAGTAAGCGATAGCGTTCATCGCCTTCGAGGAATTCATACTCTTCGAGGATGTCGGAAAGGCTGCGCATGAAGGCGCCCTTAGCCGGGGCGGGGTGAGAGGTCCAGTTCAGCCAGCCAGCCCACCCGGGCGGGTCAACGCAAAATAGATCACATAGAACCAGCTCAAAACACCGTGGATAATCGCCCACAGGATCGACTTATTGACACTCCAGCTGATCGCCACGGCAAGCGCGGAACCCAGCCCTATGCCGGCCTTGGCGGCGCCCGATGCCTGATTTTTCACAGGTCAACCCCGGCGGCTATTGCCTCGAGCTTGCGGATCCGTTCCTTGAGATCGGCGATCTCGATCCGGGCCATGCCCGAGCCCGAGCCGCCCTCGATCTCGGGCCGGTGCAAGTCGAGCTCGCGGGTCTTGAGCGTCAACCATCCCTGCCAGCCGCGGAGCGATGCGGCGGCGACGATAGCGACTGAAAACAACAGGCTGGTGGCAACGAGGAGCGTTTCGCTGGTCATTGCGGTTTCTCCCATAATCAGGCGCGATCAGGCGTCGCGCAGGCTTTCGATTTCGGCGGCCAAAGCCTTGGCTGGGCGGCCGTCGGTGGCGATACGTTCAAGGACATGGATGCGTTCGCGCAGTCCCTCGACTTCCTTCTGCAGTTCCTGCTCGCGCGGACTGGGCTGGGCGGGATCGAGTTGCGGCGCGGAACTCTGGTGCCGCCAGCCTCTGCCCAAGCTTTCGCCGCTGCGGATGCGATGTGAGCGCAGCGAATACCAAGCCCCGATTCCGGCTACCGCAACAAATGCAGTTCCCATGTCCATCGTTGGTCTCCAAAAGTCAGTTTGCGGGTTCGCGCAGGTCTTCGATCTGCGCCGCGAGGTTGGCGGTCTTGTCGGTGGCGATGCGTTCGAGCACGCGGATACGGTGCTCAAGCTTTTCGATGGTCGCATCCCGCTCGGGCAGTGCGCTGTGGGCCTGGCCGCCGCCGGCCTGAAGCTCGGCGATGCGCTCCTTGTGCTCCATGCGGCGTTTGAGATGGTTCGTGAAGATCGTGACGATCGAAACGAGGCCGCCCATTGCCACGCACAGGCTCAGAAATTCCCCAAAGCTCATTGCACGTCCTTCCCTGCGCCACGCAGCGCTTCAATCTGGTGGGTGAGTTGATAGCCGCTGTCAGTGACGATCCGTTCGACCGTGGCCAAACGATCCTTCATGCTGCCAATCTCGGCCCGCAGCTGAGCGTTTTCCTGGCTGAGCAGCTTGATCCGCTCGCCGTCCTCGCTGCTGCTTTTGGGGTAAACGCTTTGCCCCCAGGCGCCGCTCAGCGGGTAACCGTTCTTGATCCGCATCCGGGTGGTGTAAATCCAGCCGATGATCCCGGCGAAGCCGACAATCAGGCCGCCGCTGATGGCCATAACGGCCAGGTTGAATTGTTCGGCAGGCATTATTTGCGTTCCTCAAGTTGTGGCTGGTCGCGCAGTGCCTCGATCTGGGCGGCGACATTCAGGCCTTTGTCGGTGACGATCCGTTCCAGGACTTTGACCCGGTCGGCGAAGTGATCGAGCTGCTCGCGCAATTCGGTGTTTTCAGCGCGAAGCTGCTGGGTTTCCTTGGAAGTTGCGCGGTCGGTCTTGCCGCCCCATTCATCTTCCAGCGCATAGCCGTGCTTGGCGCGGATCCAGTTGTTGACCAGCCAGCCAACAGTCGAGATCGCAATGATCAGGATGACGAAGTCAGGTCCTCCCCAGTCCATTGCTTACTCCCCTTCGTGCTTTTCGAGCAGCGCATCGACCTTGCGGGCATCGCGCAGCGCTTCGATCTGGGTGGCGACGTCGTAGCCCTTGTCGGTGACGATCCGTTCCAGCACCCGCACGCGGTCTTCCAGTTCGGTGTTGCGGGTAGCGTACTGGGCGGCCTTTTCGGCAGTCGCCTGCATTTCCATCTCAACGATCTTCTGCTTGTGCTTGGTCCAGATCGCAACGATCGGGATGCTCAGCGCGACAATCGGGATCAGAACTCCGATTTCACCAATCATAATCTTTCCTCCCCACAGGAACCGGTTTTAACGCAGGCGTTCGATCTCAGCCGAAAGGCGCGGGTTGTTTGATACGTAGTAGGCTTCGATATCGGCCAGGCGGCGATCCACATCGCGAAACTGGGCGCGCACTTCGCGGGCCGTGCGGGTGGGGGACTGGCGCACCGACTGCCAGAACTGCTGTTCGCGCCGATCGGTATAGAGATGCTGCGGCTTCTTGGCGGCGAACAGGCCGACCACGAAGTAGGCAGGCACGATGAACGGGGCGCCAAGCATGACCAGCCCGACGGTGGCGAGGCGAACCCACAGCACGTCGATACCGGTATAGTCGGCAATTCCAGAGCAGACCCCAAAGATCTTGCCGTTCACTTTGTCGCGATAAAAGCGGGTGCGTTCGCTGTTCACTTTGCAGTCCTCCCGGTCGAAATCTTGCTCTTGCCCAGGCCGCGCAGCTCTTCGAGTTCGCGCAGCGCCTGGTTATCGGTTTCCCGATCGGGCAGCACGCGCAGCGGCTGGTAATCGGGGTTGTCGGCGGCAACTAGCCGTTCGACAGTGTCCATCCGTTCGTCGAGCCGACGGGCAAGCTGGTACAGCTCCTCCAGCATCGATTCATCGTCGTTGGTCAGAGTGGCGGCGGTCTTCCACTTGGTCATGTAGTGCAGGACCAGCCAAGGCAGGCCGATCAAGACCACGAAGACAACCGCTACAACATCGCTTCCGTCCACGGATCAATCCTCCTGCTTGTCGCCGCCCTTAAGCGCGGCTTTCATGGCTTCCAGTTCTTCGTCGATCTTGTCTTGCCCGGCCAGCGCAGCGATCTCGTCGGCCAGCGTCGGCTTGGCGCTTCCGTCGGCCAGGCTGAGCGCATCGGCGCGGCCTTCGGCGTAGTCGACCCGGCGTTCGAGTTGGTCAAAGCGCGCCATCGCCTCGTCAACCCGCTCGCTGGCCAGCAGCGTGCGCAGTTTGACGCGGTTTTCGGCGCTTTCAAGCCGGGCGACGATCGAACCCTGACGGGCCCGGGCCTCGCGCAAACGGGTCTGGAGCTTTTCGATGTCGACTTCGTAAGCGCGTAGCGCATCGTCGAGCACCTTGATCTCTTCCTTGAGCTGGTCAGCCATGTCGGCCGCCTTCTTCTTTTCGACCAAAGCGGCGCGGGCCAGATCTTCGCGGTCCTTGCTCAGCGCCAGCTGGGCCTTTTCCGACCAGTCGGCCTGCAGACGATCCAACTTGACGGTGTGGCGGTGCATTTCCTTCTGGTCGGCAATCGTGCGCGCCGCGCTCGCTCGCACTTCGACCAGCGTTTCCTCCATTTCGAAGATGATCATCCGGATCATCTTTTCGGGATCGTCGGCCTTGTCGAGCAAGTCGTTGAAATTGGCGGCGATGATATCACGGGTACGACTGAAAATGCTCATCAAGGGCCCTCCGATATGGGACAGGGTCGGGGTAGGGGACTGGCGAAGACGCTCGACCTCGGCGTCAAACCGCGAGGCGCGCGACTTGCTTGCGCCGAGCGGTGTCAAAAGGGTCTGGGCCGGAATACCCTGACGGCGGGGGGACTGGGGGCCGCCAACGGGGGATGCCTGGGATTCCGGCCCAAGCGGGGAAAGGGGTTCGTTGCCCATCTTGCGGTTCACCGCCGGGCTCAAGCCTGCGCCGCGCTGGCGCTGTGGTTCAGCGCGTATTGCGGAGCAGAAGTCATCTGCTGGGTCAGGACGACGACGTTGAAGCCGATCATGGCTACAACACTCAGGATCACTGCCTTGTCGAGATTGGTATTGAACTTGGTGAACATGGAACACCTCGTGAAATCGTGCTTGCTCTCCTTTCAGCAAGGGGCGTGCCAAATGTCGAAAACGCCTGAATTCCGGGCTCTTGCGAACATTTCGACGAACGACATGTGGTAATGATTGCGCACTATTGGGATTTTTCGCTAAGACTTGGGTATGGACCGGAGCACGCAATTTGTCGGCCAGTCGACCGCCTTTCTGGATTCGGTCGAACGCGCCAGTCGCGCGGCCTCGCTCAACCGCCCGGTACTGGTGATCGGTGAGCGCGGGACCGGCAAGGAATTGATCGCCGAGCGCCTCCATCAGCTGTCGCGGCGTTGGTCCGAGCCGCTCGTTACGCTCAATTGCGCGGCGCTGCCGGAAACACTGATCGAGGCGGAATTGTTCGGTCATGAGCAGGGGGCTTTCACCGGAGCTACCAGATCTCGCGCCGGAAGGTTCGAGGAAGCCGACAAAGGCACACTGTTTCTCGACGAACTGGCGACCCTGTCTATGGGCGCGCAGGAGCGGCTGCTGCGCGCGGTTGAATATGGTGAGGTGACGCGGATCGGTTCTTCCAAACCGGTGAAGGTCGATGTCCGGATTGTCGCCGCTACCAACGAGGACCTGCCGCGGCTGGCCGATGAGGGCCGGTTCCGCTCTGACCTGCTTGACCGGCTGAGCTTCGAAGTCATCACCCTGCCGCCGTTGCGTGTGCGCGAGGGCGATATCCTGGTGCTGTCCGACTATTTCGGGCGACGCATGGCTGCCGAACTGGGCTGGGACCATTGGCCGGGCTTTACCGAGGCAGCGTTGCAGGCGCTGGAGGACTATCAATGGCCGGGCAACGTGCGCGAACTCAGAAATGTGATCGAGCGTGCAATCTATCGCTGGCAGGACTGGAACCAGCCGGTCGCGCATATCGTTTTCGATCCGTTCGACAGCCCGTGGAAGCCGTCGCCAATGGCGCATGCGCAGGAACGCAGCGAGGCAATTCCCGCTGCTCCCAAGTCGCAGCCAGCCCCCGGAGTGGAGCTGGATGCCGTCACCGACCTTAAGGCAGCTGTCGATGCCCACGAAAAAGCGATTCTCGAACAGGCTCTCGCCCGCCACCGCTACAACCAGCGCCAGACTGCCAGGGCCCTTGGGCTGAGCTACGATCAGCTACGCCACGCCATGAAAAAACATGGGTTAGCCGAGCGAAACGCAGAATAACCGATTGGTTACTTGCCTGAATTAACCTCAAGCAACTCAATCGGGGGTTCTATGGGACAGTTCTTTCGCATCTTGCTGCTTTCGCCGCGGCTGACGATTTCGGTTTGTCTGCTGATCATTGGCGGCGTTTCGGGCGCGCTCAAGCATCGCGACAACGAAAAGAAGGCCTCGAGCCAGTGGGTCCAAAGCGAGCGCGACAGTGCCTATTCGGAGACCGCAATGGAAGTCGGCGGCTGGGGAAAAGACACACAGTCTGCGGCCAGGCCAGCTCCGCCCGCTCCGCGTGAGACCAACGAGAAACTCTGGAAGGACGATGACGGCGTCATCTATGAAGAGGAAGACGTCAAGGCGCTTGCTCCGTCGGAGTACGAATAGGATCTGCGGTCGCGCGCCCGCAGCGTCGCACTTAAACCTGATCCTGCACTGGACACAGGTCCGCACGAAAGTCTGGCTGTGGCCAAGATTTCGAACACTTTGTCCTGATGCGCACAATGGAACACTGCTTCGCTGGCAGGTCGCTCACCTGATATTTACCACTTGTCGGCACAAACCGGGGCAGCACTGGCTGCCAAGAGAAATGCCGATGACTTCGCGCCGAAAAGCGATCGAACGGGCCAACGAGCTGCAGGATTCAAGCGTGTCGGCCTGGTATCTGGCGGTCTGCCTGATGGTGGTTATGCTGGCTGGTGTCTGGGTCGCAGATGCGATCGGCTGGCTGGATATCGGCTACGAGCAAGGCCCGGGTTTCGACAAGACCGCAGTAGCCGCCGCCGCTAAGAAGGCGGCCGATCGCGAGACTCAAGCCCGGCTTGCCGCTCAGCAGGAAGCTCGCAATCTTGCCGAAGATTCGGTGCGACAGGTTGGCGTTTCAGCCAGCCCCGTTGCCACAGCGAGCGCGGAAGCGGCACCAGCTCCGACGGATCAGGAAAACGGTATCAGGCAAAGCAATTAGTACGACTGCTATTTGGTGGCGTATTGCCCGGCTTTCGCATCGAACTTGGTCCGCGCGAAATTCTTGGCCGCAGCTGAGGTTTCGAAAACTTCGTCCTGCAGCACATTGGTGACGATCGGATAGTCCTGCGAGTTATAGCGGATATCACGCACGGTCAGGCGAAAAGTGCCGTCGCTCTGGCGCTGGATCAAAAAGGGGCGAAGGCGTTCATCCGACATGGCTTGTTTCCTCGGTTCGGGTGCGTTCGCGTTCGGCCCGGGCGGTGCGAAGCGATTGCTGGCGCTCAGCCATTTCCAGCCAGACTGCGCGCGAACGCAGAAATGTTTCACGCTGGTTGGCGAGCGACGCGGCCCCGGCTGCGCGTTCGCAGCTTTCGGCCTGTTCGATGCAGTACTTCTCGGACATCATCGGTCGCGCTCGCCTTCCTGCCTATCGGCCTATTTGTCAGCCCAGCACTTCAATTACGGCCAGGCGGGTCTCTTCGCGGGTCAGCGGTGAGATCTGCGGCGAGCTGGGAAGCCGCGAGCCGTTGCCGGCTCGGTTCCGGACAAACGCGGCGCGGACTATTCCGCGGCGCAACGCCGGTATCAGGGTATTGATTGTCATATGTATTTCCGCGGCGGCGTTACGACCGCCGTCTCTTTATATTCATGTTATTGGGCTGCTAATGCCGCCGTTTTCCGGGAGGGACCCCCGTACCACCTCCGCCCGGACCGCGCTCGCGAAACACGATGCGGCCCTTGCTGAGGTCGTAGGGGGTCATTTCCACGCGAACTCGGTCGCCCACCACCGAGCGGATGCGAAACTTGCGCATCTTGCCGGCGGTGTAAGCGATGATCCGGTGTTCGTTTTCCAGCATGACGCCGAAGCGCCCGTCTGGGAGGATTTCGTCGATCTGGCCGTCGAGGGTCAGTAGCGCCTCTTTGGCCACAGCCTCAGGCTGCCGACAGATTGACGGCAGAAGTCTTGCCGCGCTGATCGGTTTCCAGTTCGTATTGAACGCGCTGGTCCTTATCGAGCGTGCCCATCCCGGCACGTTCTACGGCGCTGATGTGCACAAATGCGTCGCCACCACCTTCATCGGGAGCAATAAAGCCATAACCCTTGGCCGCATTGAAAAACTTTACGGTGCCTACTGGCATGATCTGGTTCCTTTCACGAAACACGTATTGACCCGCCGGCAAGTAGGAGCCGGCGGAGCGTAGAAGCGAGAAAGGGAACGAAGAGGCGGTAGGCCGAAAAGTTCCGTCGCAGGCGACGTTAGCGCGCCTTATATAGGCCGACCCTGCGGATAAAGCAATGGTGCGCGATTCCGCCCTTGCTTTTGTGCGGGGGCGGGCCTATCTGGCCGCTGTTCCCGACATTGTGACGCAACGGAGGGGCTGGCGCCGAAAGGGGCCGGCACGAAACGCCGTTGTCACATGGTTCGGGCAAGGAGTGAACCCGTGGCGGATATCGCGCGCATTACTGCACTTGTCGAGCCGGAGGCCAAGGCCCTCGGTTTCGATCTCGTGCGCGTGCGCTATTATAAGGGCGGCGACATTGGCCCGTTGTCCGATGCCGAAGAATTCACCCTGCAAGTCATGGCCGAACGACCCGAAACCGGCCAGCTGGTGATCGAAGACTGCGCCGCGCTGTCGCGCCGTATTTCCGATGCGATCGACGCGCTGGAAGAAAAGGGCGATGTGCTGATCCACGACGCCTACCGGCTTGAAGTAAGCTCGCCGGGGATCGACCGCCCGCTGACGCGGCCAAAGGACTTTGCCCAGTGGGCCGGTCACGAAGCGCGCATTTCGCTGACCAGCCCGGTCGATGGAAACCGCAAGTCGCTGCAGGGCGACCTGATCGGGATCGAGGGCGATGAAGTCAGCCTTGAAGACAAGAAGTCGGGCCGGGTTTCCTTCCCGTTTGCCGATATCCAATCCGCCAAGCTGGTCCTGACGGACAAGCTGATTGCAGCCACCCGACCCCTCGAAACCGCTGGGGCCGATGAAATCGTTGAAGAACAGGAAGACTGAATATGGCCAGTCCGATTTCCGCCAACCGCGCCGAACTGCTTGCGATCGCTACCTCGGTCGCGAACGAGAAGCTGATCGACAAGGCGATCGTCATCGAGGCGATGGAAGAAGCGATCCAGAAGTCCGCGCGCAACCGCTATGGCGCCGAAAACGACATCCGCGCCAAGCTCGATCCGCGCACTGGCGACTTGCGTTTGTGGCGCGTGGTTGAAGTGGTTGATGTGGTCGAGGACTATTTCAAGCAGGTTGATCTGAAGGCCGCGCAGAAGCTGCAGGCCGATGCCAAGATCGGCGACTTCATCGTCGACCCGCTGCCCCCGGTGGACCTCGGCCGCATCGACGCGCAGTCGGCCAAGCAGGTGATCTTCCAGAAGGTCCGCGATGCTGAGCGTGAGCGCCAGTTCGAAGAATTCAAGGACCGTGGCGGCGAACTCGTGACGGGCGTGATAAAATCGGTCGAATTCGGCCACGTGATCGTCAACCTGGGCCGCGCCGAGGGCGTGATCCGCCGTGATCAGCAGATCCCGCGCGAAGTCGCTCGCGTCGGCGAACGGGTCCGCGCGCTGATCCTCAAGGTTGAGCGCAACAACCGCGGTCCGCAGATCTTCCTCAGCCGCGCGCACCCTGAATTCATGAAGAAGCTGTTCGCGCAGGAAGTGCCCGAAATCTATGACGGGATCATCACCATCCAGGCCGCCGCCCGCGATCCGGGCAGCCGCGCCAAGATCGGCGTGATCAGCCGCGACAGCAGCATCGACCCGGTCGGCGCCTGCGTCGGCATGAAGGGCAGCCGCGTTCAGGCGGTGGTCCAGGAAATGCAGGGCGAAAAGATCGACATCATCCCCTGGAGCGAAGACACCGCGACTTTCGTGGTCAACGCGCTGCAACCGGCCACCGTCAGCCGCGTGGTGATCGACGAGGAAGAAAGCCGCATCGAAGTGGTGGTTCCCGACGACCAGCTGAGCCTGGCGATCGGTCGCCGCGGCCAGAACGTGCGGCTGGCCAGCCAGCTCACCGGCAGCCAGATCGACATCATGACCGAAGCCGAGGCGAGCGAGAAGCGGCAGAAGGAATTCGCCGAGCGTTCGAAGATGTTCGAAGAAGAACTCGACGTCGACGAAACCCTGTCGCAGCTGCTGGTCGCCGAAGGCTTCAGCGAGCTGGAAGAAGTGGCCTATGTCGAATTGGCCGAACTGGCGACAATCGAAGGTTTCGACGAAGAGCTGGCCGAAGAACTTCAGAGCCGCGCCACCGAAGCGCTTGAGCGCCGTGAGGAAGCCTATCGCGAGGAACGCCGCGGCCTGGGCGTCGAGGATGCGCTGGCCGAAATGCCCCACCTGACCGAGCAGATGCTGGTCACGCTGGGCAAGGCCGGGATCAAGACCCTCGACGATCTGGCCGATCTCGCCACCGACGAGCTGATCGCCAAGAAGCGCGCCGAACAGCGCCGCCGCGACGGCAGCGCCCCGGCCCGCAAGGAACGCGAGCAGGACCGCGGCGGGGTGCTGGGCGAATATGGCCTCTCGGAAGAGCAGGGCAACGAGATCATCATGGCCGCGCGTGCGCACTGGTTCGAAGATGAGCCAGCAGCAGAGGAGGCCGCCGATGCGGATTCCTCACAATGAGCCGCTAGGTTCCGCAGCCTCTGAAGCGCCTGAACGGCGCTGCATCCTGACCGGGGATCATGGTTCCCGGGACGATCTGGTGCGCCTGGCGATCTCGCCCGACGGAGATGTCCTGCCCGATGCCCTGGCCCGAGCGCCGGGGCGGGGAGCCTGGATCGGCGTTTCGCGAGATGCGCTGGAAACAGCAATTGCCAAGGGCAAGCTGAAGGGTGCGCTGGCGCGGGCCTTCAAGGGGGCAGAGCTGACCATTCCAGCCGACCTGCCCGAACGGATCGAGGCCGCGCTGCGCCGTGCCTTTACCGATCGGCTGGGGCTGGAAATGAAAACCGGCCGCCTGCTGGTCGGCTCCGACCGGATCGCCGAGAACGCGCGCGGCGGCAAGGTTGAATGGTTGGCCCACGCCAGCGATGCCGGCGAGGACGGGTCGCGCAAGCTTGATCAGGCCTGGCGCGTCGGGCTGGATGAAGAAGGATCGGGGCGGCAGGGGTTAACCTTGCCACTGGACCGGACGGCGCTGTCTGTGGCATTGGGCCGCGACAACGTCGTGCACCTGGCGCTGACTGACCGCGATGCGGCGGCGCGCCTCGAAGTCCCGCTTGGGCGCTTGCTGCGTTATCTTGGGCAGGCTGAAGCGAGTGAACAGGAAATTGGCGAAGATGCGGCCGCTGCGGCAGCATCGACGCCTGCGACGAATTGAGATTTGAAGGGCGAATTTGAGCATGAGCGACAGTGAAAACAAACCGACTCTGGGCCGCAAGCCGCTGGGCCTGAAGACTTCGGTTCAGGCGGGCGAGGTCAAGCAGACCTTCAGCCACGGCCGCACCAACAAGGTGGTGGTCGAGGTCAAGCGCCGCAAGCTGCTCGGCAAGCCCGGTGCGGCCGAAGCTGCTCCGCCCCCGCCCCCGCCGCCGCCCGCGCCGGTTGCCCCCGCGCCCAAGCCGCCTGCGCCCAAGCCTTCCGCCCCTGCGGGCGAAACCCCGCAAGAGCGCGTCGCCCGGCTCCAGCGCGAGGCCGAAGAAGCGCGCCTGTCGGTGCTGGAAGAGCAAACCCGCCGCGAAGCTGAAGAGCGCCAGAAGGCGATCGACGAAGAAGAGCGCCGCCGCGCCGAGAACACCCGCAAGGCTGAAGCCGTAGCCGCCGCTCCGCCCGCGCCGGCCGAGGAAGCTCCGGTTGCCGAGACTGCCAACGAAGAGCCCGAAGCAGATGCAGGCGGGGAAGCTCCGCGCGGTGCCGCGCCCGCAGCGCGCCGCTTCACTCCCGTTGCCGCGCCCAAGCGCCCCGAGCCGGCCCCCAAGAAGGTGGCCCATCCGCGCGACAAGAGCGGCGGCGACCAGCGCCGCCATGCCGGTAAGCTGACCGTCAGCCGCGCGCTCAACGAGGATGAAGGCGCACGCGCCCGCAGTCTTGCCGCGCTCAAGCGCGCCCGTGAAAAGGAAAAGCGCGCGCACTTTGGTGGAAGCGCCCAGCCGCGCGAAAAGCAGGTCCGCGATGTCATCGTGCCCGAGGCGATCACCGTCCAGGAGCTCGCCAACCGCATGGCCGAGAAGGGCGCAGACCTGGTCAAGGCGTTGTTCAAGCTGGGCACGCCGGTTACTCTCAACCAGACGATCGATCAGGATACCGCCGAACTGCTGGTCGAGGAGTTCGGCCACAACATCCAGCGCGTTTCGGAAAGCGATGTCGATATCGATATCTCGGTTGACCTCGATGCCGAAGACACGCTGAAGCCGCGTCCGCCAGTCGTGACGATCATGGGCCACGTCGATCACGGCAAAACGTCCTTGCTCGACGCGCTGCGCGGCACCGATGTGGTTCGCGGCGAAGCTGGTGGGATCACCCAGCATATTGGCGCTTACCAGATCAAGACCAAGGGCGGCGATCTGATCACCTTCCTCGACACGCCTGGCCACGAAGCCTTCACCGAAATGCGCCAGCGCGGCGCTAATGTGACCGATATCGTGGTGCTGGTTGTGGCCGGGGACGACGGGATCATGCCGCAGACGATCGAGGCGATCAATCACACCAAGGCGGCAGGCGTGCCGATGATCGTGGCGATCACCAAGTGCGACAAGCCTGAGTTCAACGCCCAGAAAATCCGCGAGCGTCTGCTTGAACACGAGGTCGTGGTCGAAGCGATGTCAGGCGATGTCCAGGACGTCGAAGTCTCGGCCAAGAGCAAGGCTGGCCTCGATGAGCTGATCGAGAAGATCCTGCTCCAGGCCGAAGTGATGGAACTGAAAGCCAACCCCGATCGCCCGGCCGAAGCCGCGGTGGTCGAGGCCAAGCTCGACAAGGGCAAGGGTCCGTTGGCCACGGTACTGATCACGCGGGGCACCTTGAAGGTCGGTGATGTGCTGGTTGTGGGCACCCATTCGGGCCGTGTAAGGGCCATGCTTGACGACAAGGGCCGCCAAATCAAGGCTGCGCCGCCGGCGCTGCCGGTCGAAGTGCTGGGGATCAGCGGCGTGCCGATGGCGGGGGACACCCTGGCAGTGGTCGAAAACGAAGCCCGCGCCCGCGAGGTTGCCAGCTACCGCGCCGAAAAGGCCACCGCCAAGCGCACCACGACCGCGCCTGCCAGCATCGAAAACATGTTCTCGGCACTCAAGGCCAAGACCGATGTGATCGAATACCCGGTGGTGGTGAAGAGCGACGTGCAGGGCTCGACCGAAGCGATCGTCAACGCGCTCAACAAGCTGTCGAACGACGAGATCAAGGTCAAGGTGCTGCAGTCCGGCGTCGGCGCGATCACCGAAAGCGATGTGAGCCTGGCGGCCGCCACCGGCGCGCCGATCATCGGCTTCCACGTCCGTCCCAACGCCAAGGCGCGCGAGCTGATCGAGCGCAACAAGGTGCGGATGAAGTACTTCGACGTGATCTACCACCTGACCGACGATGTCGCGAAGGAAATGGCCGGGATCTGGGGTCCGGAGCGGATCGAACATGTAGTTGGCCGCGCCGAGGTCAAGGATGTCTTCACCTCAGGCAAGCGCGACAAGGCGGCGGGTCTGCTGGTGCTCGAAGGCTACGTCAAGAAGGGTATCAACGCCCGTCTTACCCGCGACGACGTTATCGTCTCGAAGACCACCATCGCTTCGTTGCGACGCTTCAAGGACGACGTCCCGGAAGTCCGCGCGGGCCTCGAGTGCGGCGTGGTGCTGGCCGATACCAACGATGTGAAGGCTGGCGACATGCTCGAACTGTTCGAAGTCGAAGAACGCGAACGGACGCTGTAATTGGCTGGCGAGAGCGACGAAAAGGACGACGATTCCGGCGTTGCCGAAACGCTAGTCGATGCCGCTGACTTTGCCCTCGATCTTGTGGGAACTTCGGCGGATGCGGGCGATATGGTTCACGCCGCCGGTGGCTGCCTGCACTCGCTTGCCCTGCTGGTGCTGATAGGCGGAACTGGTATGAGTTTGTTGCCATGAGTAAGCAGTCAGCCACCCCCGAAACCCGCTCGGTCCGCCTGCTCAAGGTGGGGGAGCAGGTGCGCCATGTGATCAGCGAGCTGCTGACCCGGCAGATGGTCCACGACGAGGTCCTGACCGCCCATGCGGTCAGCGTCACCGAAGTGCGGATGTCGCCCGACTTGCGCCATGCGGCGGTCTTCGTGAAGCCGCTGCTGGGGCAGGACGAGGAAGTGGTGCTGAAAGCGCTGCGCACCAACACCGCGTTCTTCCAGAAGGAAGTGGCCGGCAAGCTCAAGCTCAAATATGCGGCGCGGATCAAGTTCCTGCCCGACGATAGCTTTGACGTCGCCGAGAAGATCGAAGCTCTGCTGCGCGACCCGAAGGTCGTGCGGGATCTTGGGGACTAACCCGGCACCAGCCGCGCCTCGATCGTGATCTTCACGTTCTTGCCCACCACCAGACCGTAGGAGGTCATCCCGAAGTCGCGCCGGTTGATGGTGGTACGGGCGCTCAGTTGCACCGGATCGCGGCCCACGGCGCGGGCCGGAGGATCGCGGAAGGTGACGTCAAGCGTCGTCGGGCGAGTGATCCCGCGTGCGGTCAGCTGACCTTCGATCCGTGCCGTGGTCGGCCCGGTCATCGCCATGCGGTGGCCGGAAAAGCTGACTGTTGGATAGTGCGCGACATCGAAAAATGACTTGCCGCGCAGATAAGCGGTGTCGGTCTTGCCGCTAGCATCGAGCGACCGCGCATCAAGTTCGACTTCCAGGTCGATCGCGTCAAGTCGGTCGGGCTGGATCCGGATATGGCCCTTCATCGCCGGGAAACGAGCGGTCTTGCTGCCAAGGCCCATGTATGAGACCCGCGCACTGACCCGACTGTTCGCGCCGTCGAGTTGATAGCGATAGGATGGACTGGCAGCGGCTAGCGCCAGCAGGGGTAGCAGAGATAAAGCAACTCGCACTTGGACCCGTTTCTTCGCTGTTATACGCGCGCCTGGGCAAATTCACTGCCGATCCACAGCCAAGCTGTCAATCTCGCTGGCGATTTGGGTTCCGCGCCTTAGATAGGGCGTATGGCCAAGCTCTATTTCTACTACGCCAGCATGAACGCGGGCAAATCGACCACGCTTTTGCAGGCGAATTTCAACTACCACGAGCGCGGCATGACCACCATGCTGTGGACGGCCGCGCTGGACGATCGCGGCGGGGAAAAGGCGATCGAAAGCCGGATTGGCCTGTTCGCCGATGCTCACCGGTTCGAAGGCGGAACCGACCTGTGGGAGCGGATCAATGCTGCGCATAGGGTAGAGCCGCTGGCCTGTGTGCTGATTGACGAAGCGCAGTTCCTGACCGAGGCCCAGGTCTGGCAGCTTGCCAAGGTGGCCGATCAGGCAGGTATCCCGGTGCTGTGCTATGGCCTGCGCACTGATTTCCAAGGCGAGTTGTTCCCCGGGGCCAAGGTACTACTGGGGATCGCAGATTCGCTGGTTGAGCTCAAAGCAGTCTGCCATTGCGGCCGCAAGTCGACCATGAACCTGCGAGTCGATGAAAGCGGCGCGGCGGTCAAGCACGGTGCTCAAACCGAGATCGGCGGCAATGACCGCTATGTTGCGCTCTGTCGCAAGCATTTTGTCGAAGCGTTGGGATGGTAAAAGACGATCCGTTGGGGCTGCACGTGGTGCTAGAGGACGGGCCGCTGCGGCTCGAACCGCTGGAAGAGCGCCACCGCGAAGCTCTGCGCGAAGCCTGCGCCGAAGATGAGGCAATCTGGGAAATGTACGGCATTTCCTATGATCCCGACCATTTCCACGCGAGCTTCGACAAGCTGCTCGCCAATCCGGAGCGCCTGCCCTATGCGATCCTGGTCGATGGCGATTTGGCCGGGATGACCGCCTGGATCGGTACCCATGTCGATTGGCGCTCCAGCGAGATCGGCAACACCTACCTGCGTCCGCGCCACCGCGGCGGCCAAGTCAACGGACCACTGAAGCGGCTAATGCTGGCTCACGGGTTTGCCTGCGCACTCAAGCGGATCTTCTTCTCGGTCGATACCCGCAATCAACGCTCGCAGGCTGCTTGCCGCAAGATCGGGGCTGAGTTCGAAGGAGTGCTGCGCAACCACATGATCACCTGGACCGGATACGAGCGCGACAGCGCGATCTTTTCGGTGGTAGAACGTGACCGGGAAAGACTTGAACTATGAAACGAGGAATAGCAGCAATCCTGCTTTTGACGGCAAGCATCGCACACGCCAAACCCGCACCGCCTTGGCCGCAGCTGGGTGTCGAGGCGAGTATCCTGTTTCCTAATCACGGAGCGATCCGCAATTTTGAGGCGGATGGCGACGATGGCGTATGGATTGAGGACCAGCAGCACCGCTGGTATTATGGAAAGTTCCTTGGACCTTGCCAGGGCATAGCCTATGCCATGGGAATCGGTTTTGATACGCGGGGCTCGTCCAGGTTCGATCGGCACAGTTTGGTGCTGGTTGACGGCGATGCCTGCATTTTCGAAAAATTCGTCACCGCCGAAAAGCCGCTCCCCCGCAAGGAGCGCGAGAAATTGCGCAAGGCACGCGAAGCAGCGGAGAAAGCCCAGCAAAAGGCGCCAAACTGAATGACTGACAAGATCATCGAAGCCGCCTTCTGGATTGTGCCACTGGTATTCGCGATTGTGTTCCACGAAGTGGCACATGGGCTGATGGCGCGGGCTTTGGGTGACAAGACTGCGCAAGAGATGAAGCGGCTTAGCCTCAACCCGCTGCGCCATGTCGACCTGATCGGTACGGTTGCTCTGCCCGGCTTCCTCGCGCTCGCCGGCTTGCCGGTGTTTGGCTGGGCCAAACCGGTGCCCGTCAATGGCCGCCGCCTGCGCAACCCTCGGCGGGACATGATGTTGGTGGCGGCCGCGGGACCCGGCAGCAACCTCATTATGGCCGGACTTGCCGCATCTTGCCTAGGTCTGGTCCTGCCCAGTGGCATGCCCCAGAATATCGGCACCCAAGGCCTGCTTGACGCCGTGCAGACGCTTGGCCCAGCTTCGGCAATTGCCGGAATCCTGCTGGTCTTGTTCATCCGGATCAACGTTTTCCTGGCACTTTTCAACCTGCTTCCAATCCCGCCCTTTGACGGCTCGCATATTCTGGAAGGTTTGCTGCCCGATAGCGCTGCAAGGTCATACGCAAATCTGCGCAAATACGGTTTCCTGCTAGTGTTGGTCTTGATTGTGGTCTTGCCTCAACTTGTGCCCGGGTTCGATCCCATCGGAATTCTGATCGGCCACCCGGTCGACTGGGCAATCGGACAATATTACCACCTCGCCTTGACGGTTGCTGGAACCTGACCGATTGCCAAACGGCTGGATCATCCTCGACAAGCCGCATGGGCTTGGCAGCACGCAGGGCGTTGCGGCGGTCAAGCGGGTTTGCCGTGAGGCGGGGCTCGGCAAGGTCAAGGTCGGCCACGGCGGGACGCTCGATCCGCTGGCGACGGGCGTACTGCCGATTGCGCTGGGTGAGGCGACCAAGCTGACCGGTCGGATGCTCGATGGGGCCAAGGAATACAGCTTCACGATTGCCTTCGGGGCGGAGACCGACACGCTTGACCTTGAAGGGCAGGTTGTGGCGGAGAGCGATGTGCGGCCCAGCCTGGCCGAGATCGAGGCCGTGTTGCCGCGTTTTACCGGACCGATCGAGCAGGTTCCACCGGCCTATTCGGCGATCCAGGTGGATGGCAAACGGGCCTATGACCTGGCGCGGGCCGGGGAGGAAGTGGAGCTGAAGGCGCGGAGTGTTGAGGTCTATGCGCTTGAGATCCTCCCCGAGCTTGCTCGGGGAGGGAGACCGCCGCGTAGCGGTGGTGGAGGGGTAGC
>Ga0209023_10002362_pt1 | contig 23677 bp, 20 predicted proteins | sample LakOneMetagenome_FD_187468 | JGI IMG/M metagenome (GOLD analysis project Ga0209023, IMG submission 187468) | Freshwater and sediment microbial communities from Lake Erie, Canada (SPAdes) (version 2) | ecosystem: Environmental > Aquatic > Freshwater > Lentic | place: Lake Erie, Canada... | reverse complement strand
TCTATTGTCATCATTCCTCGACAATGCGCCGACATATCTGGTGTTCTTCCAGCTTGCTGGCGGCGATGCGCAAGTGTTGATGACCGCGAAATCCGCGACACTGGCGGCGATCTCGGCGGGTGCAGTGTTCATGGGCGCGAACACCTATATCGGCAATGCACCGAACTTCATGGTCTATGCCATCGCACGGGAAGCCGGCGTCAAGATGCCGAGTTTCTTCGGCTACATGATCTGGTCGGGGCTGGTGCTCGTTCCCACATTCCTGCTGGCGACGTTTCTGTTCTTCAGGCCGTAGTCGCAGCGCGGAGCAAAACCAATGAAAATCGCAGTGATGGGTGCGGGAGCCGTCGGCTGCTATTTCGGCGCGATGCTGGCGCGCGCGGGACATGAGGTGACGCTCATCGCGCGTCCGCAGCATGTCGAGGCCGTGAACCGTTCAGGCCTTCTGCTCGAAAGCGCAACGTTCACCGGACACATTCCCATGCATGCCACCGTCGAGCCATCGGGCGTGGACGGCGCAGACGTCGTGCTGTTCTGTGTTAAATCCTCCGACACCGTCACGGCGGGACAATCGATCGCGCCGTTTCTGAAACAGGATGCGACAGTGCTGTGTCTCCAGAACGGCGTCGACAACGCCGAGCGTCTGCAATCAGTCATCGCACAGCGCGCGGTGCCTGCCGTTGTCTATGTCGCCACCGAGATGGCTGGCCCCGGCCATGTCAAACACAATGGGCGCGGCGAGCTCATCATCGGGCCGTCGTCTGCGAGCGCAGACATCGCAAAGCATTTCAGCGCCGCTTCAGCCGCAACCACGGTGCCCGACAATGTGATCGGCGCGCTGTGGGCAAAGCTGATCACGAACTGCGCTTACAACGCGCTCTCCGCCGTGGCGCAACTGCCTTACGGGCCTATGCTCAAGGTCGAGGGCGTCACCGACGTGATGCAAAGCGTGGTTGCGGAGTGCCTGACGGTCGCACGCGCCCTGAACATTCCGCTCGCGCCCGACCTCACCAAGACGGTTCTCGCTCTCGCAGGCTCGATGCCGGAGCAGTATTCCTCCACCGCGCAGGATCTGGCGCGCGGGAAGCTGACCGAGATCGACCATCTGAACGGCTATATCGTGAAGAAGGGGCACGATCTCGGCATCCCGACACCGGCCAATCTTGTGCTGCAGGTCATGGTCAAGTTGCGCGAAGCGCACCGGCAGTCCGACAATCCCTGACCGAAACGCGACGCAAATTTCCTCGCACGCTTCGGTAACCCTAACCCGGCGTTTACCATCGCCCCTTAAGCTCATCGGCGCTGCGGCTTGTCGCTGCAGGTGTAAGCGTTGCGTGAGTGGGGTTGAGAGTTGCGTAAACAGTTGCGTATTTCGCGCGTGCGGCATCGCACGACGCTGGGTTTCGCCCTCGTGCTGGCCATGCCCGTAATCCTCGCACCCGGCCTTGCCTCCGCGGGGATTTTCGATTTCCTCTTCAACAACGATCAGCCTTCGCGCGCACCGGCGCAGCAACAGCAGCAGCAATCCAACACTTTCGATCCGTTCGGCCTGGCCACTCCGGCACCTGCGCCCGCGCCGGTCCAAACATCCAGTAGCGGTCGTTTCACCACCTATTGCGTGCGCACTTGCGACGGCCGCTACTTCCCGCTGACCACGCGCGGCGGCAGCACGCCCGCTCAGATGTGCCAGTCGTTCTGTCCGGCCAGCGCCACGAAAGTTTTTTCCGGCAACAGCATCGACTATGCCGTCGGCGCAATGGGCGAACGCTATGTCGATTCCGCCAATGCCTTCGCGTACCGCAAGACGTTGAAAACCGATTGCACCTGCAACGGCCGCGACCCGGCCGGTCTTGCGCCGGTCGATCTGTCGCTCGATACGTCGCTGCGCCCTGGCGATGTGGTTGCCACCACAAACGGGCTTGTCGCTTATTCCGGCGGAAAGACCGCCAGCGGCCAGACGTCAGACTTTACGCCGGTCGCGAACTATCCGGGACTGACCGGAGATGTCCGCGCGCGGCTGGGCGAAATGAAGGTTGCGCCGGTCAATGCTGATATTACCGAGGACACCTACTCGTCGCAGGAAACGACAGGCGCATTGCCCGAGCCAAAATTCATGCGGCCGACTTTGATTCAGTCTCTCGCGCCCGCGCCGAAGGTCTCTGCGCCGAAAGCCAAGCGCGCGGACGTGAACTGATCCCGCCGATCACCGTCCAACAATCACGCCGATCACGTTGGGTGCTGCGAGATATTTCTCTTCCATCGCCATGCGTGCCCGCGCCCTGATCTCGGACGTCAGCAGACCGCGCGCTTCGGCGAGGATCATCCAGCAATAGCCCCACCAGTCGGTGAGGATGCCGGTATCGTCCACCAGATCATAGCCGTGCTCGGCGGCGAAGATGCGCGCCCGCGCTTCATCCAGCGTGTCGAGGAATTCGTGATCCTTCAGCGAGAACAGATCGTCGCTGAAATCGTCGGTGGTGTAGCCCCAGATCGACATGCAGACCGCGTTAAACGCACGGTCGATCTGATCGTCGTCCACCACCCGCGTGCGGGCGGCGGCATGCAGCCGGGATAGCGTCCGGGCGAAGTCCGCGATGCGCGTCAGCGCCGCGTTGTCGAAGGCGATAGTGGACATGTAGTCCTCAAGATCACTGTGAGACCCAAGATATGGTGGCGCATGACGCCGAATCACAATGATATATCAATGACTTGCTAAAGTGTTCTTAATTTGTTCTCCGCGACTTAGCAATCTAACAAAAAGGGCGGCCCGATGAGCCGCCCTATTCAATTCCGAATGTACCTAGCGATCACTCTGCTGCGAGTTTGACCTCAGGGGCGGCGGCGCGGACATCCGCATCCACATGCTTCTCGAAGGCTTCGAAGTTCTTCTGGAACATGCCGACCAATGCGCGGGCGGTCTTGTCGAACTCCGCCTTGTCCTTCCAGGTGTTGACCGGATTGAGGATGTGACTCGGCACGCCTTCGAGCGCGGTCGGCACCGCAAAGCCGAAATACCTGTCGGTACGGAATTCGACATTACGCAGCGAGCCGTTCAGCGCCGCAGTCAGCAGCGCACGAGTCACCTTGATTGGCATGCGGCTGCCGGTGCCGTATTTGCCGCCGGTCCAGCCGGTATTCACCAGCCAGCAATCGACATTGTGCTCGGCGATCAGGTGCTTCAGCAGCTGACCGTATTCAGCCGGATCGCGCGGCAGGAACGGCGAGCCGAAGCATGCGGAAAATTCCGGCTGCGGCTCGTTGCCGAGGCCGCGTTCGGTGCCCGCGACCTTCGCGGTGTAACCGGAAAGGAAGTGATACATCGCCTGCGCCGGCGTCAGCTTGGCGATCGGCGGCATCACGCCGAATGCGTCGGCGGCGAGCATCACCAGATTCTTCGGGTGACCGGCGCGGCCCGTAAGCGATGCGTTCGGGATTGATTCCAGCGGATAGGCCGAGCGTGTGTTCTCGGTCTTTGAGCCGTCATCGAAATCAGGCACGCGGGTGCGTGGATCGAGCACGACGTTTTCAAGCACCGCGCCGAATTTGATGCTGGCGTCGAAAATTGCCGGCTCCGCTTCGCGCGACAGCTTGATGGTCTTGGCGTAGCAGCCGCCTTCGAAATTGAAGATGCCTTCCGGGCCCCAACCGGTTTCGTCATCGCCGATCAGCGTGCGGTTTGGATCGGCGGACAGCGTGGTCTTGCCAGTGCCGGAGAGGCCGAAGAAAATCGCAGCATCGCCATTTGGCCCGACATTCGCCGAGCAGTGCATCGGCATCACGCCCTGCGCAGGCAGGAAGTAGTTCAGCGTGGTGAAAACCGACTTCTTCATTTCGCCGGCATATTGGCTTCCGCCGATCAGCACGATCTTGCGGGTGAAATCGATGGCAACGATATTGTCGGACTTGCAGCCGTGACGCTTCGGATCGGCGCGGAAGCTCGGCAGATCGACGATGGTCAGTTCAGGTGCAAAGCCCGCGAGTTCGGAAAATTCGGGCCGGCGCAGCAGCGTGCGGATGAACAGCGAGTGCCAGGCGAGTTCGGTGAAGACTCGGGTCTTGATGCGATAGGTCGGATCAGCACCGCCATAGAGATCCTGCGCAAACAGCGTCTTGCCTTCGCAGTGCTTGATGAAGTCTTCGTAGACGGCCTGAAACTGTTCGGAGGTGATCGACTGGTTACCGTCCCACCACATGGTCTTGTCGGTGTTGGCGTCGCGAACCGTGAATTTGTCCTTGGGGCTGCGGCCGGTGAAGATGCCAGTCTCGGCGCAGAGCGCGCCTTCGGCGGTCAGAACAGCTTCACCGTTGCGGATGGCGTGCTCGTACAGCGGGGCCGTATCGAAATTCCAGTTTACCGCGGCGAGATTTTTGAAACCGAATTTATCGGCGCCGAAGGCACCGTTGCGCACACCCGTCTCTTGCACCGAAAATTCTCCCTAAAAACCGCGTATCGTTTCGCGGGCTGTTTGCGGATTCGATCGCTAAACGCCCACCCGTCGCGGATGCCAGGGATCATACCTCCCGGGCCCCAATCCGGCGACTTATTAGTGGCCAACGCGCGGCTTGCCAAGTCGATCTGTCATAAAGCCGTAAAGAACGCCGGGCTCCCCAAAAAGGGGTTAATTCTCACGGACTTGGAAGGGCCCTCGCCCGGTCGGCCAAGGCCTTCAAAACCAGCCGCAATGCAGCAGGTGCGGCGATCCGCTGCGGGAAGTCGAGCCGCAGCGTGCGGGAATCATCCTGCATATCGAGACCTTCAGGGTCGCAGCCGGTGCAGCGCCAGTGGCCGTCGGTGCTGCCGAGAAGTCGCGTCGCGTAGAGATTCATGGTGTCGGTATGATCGGCATTCATGTGTTCGACGATGTCGGACTCAGCCGCGAGCAAGTCGTCGGCATCGGAAAGATCTGTCAGGAATTGGTCCGGCAAAAGATCGACAATGCGCCCGAAGCCAGCGACCAGATGCACACCTGCAGGCTTGACGCGGAAGAACGAAAAATCTTTGAAATCCACGAACTCCTCGGCGGACGGATGAGCTGCGAGATAACGCCGTTTTGCAAGCACAACATCGTCGTCCTGCACTTCATCTGCCGTGCCCGCCAGCATGATGCGTGCGCCTTCCAGCGGATCGCCGGGCGCGCGTTCGTCCAGCATCAGCGAAACACGCGGATCGTTGAGAATGTTTTTGGTGTGAAGCGCCAGCCGTGAGATGAGCAGGATCGGCGAGCCATCCGGCCATGACGCGACGTTGACCAGCGAGCAATAGGGATCGCCGGTCTGAGGCATCAGCGTTGCCAACGCGCCATGACGGCTACGGCCGAGCAACGCACGCGTGAGATGGGCCGGTTTGACGGAGACGTTGGGATCCATAATCAGGCCAAATTCAACTGGTTAACGGCACTTTTTCGCCGCAAAGGGGTTCTTTTGACAGTTTCCAACATTATATAAGTTCGAAGGTTCGTCGGGTCCGGGAACTCGGTCACATTTCAGCCCAGCTTGCATTGCTCGTTGGCTCACGACACGCGCCTTATTTCTCATACGGCATTCGGCTCGTCAGTCAGCAGACCGTCGCCACGCCCTTACTCACGATTTGGAAAGCAGGCTCATGCCCACAATCGCTTTGGTCGATGACGACCGCAACATTCTGACGTCGGTCTCGATCGCGCTGGAAGCCGAAGGCTACCGGATCATGACCTATACGGATGGCGCGTCCGCGTTGGAAGGCTTCAAGACCAGCCCGCCGGATATGGCGATCCTCGACATCAAGATGCCGCGCATGGACGGCATGGAAACGCTCCGCCGCCTGCGCCAGAAGTCCGATCTGCCGGTGATCTTTCTCACCTCGAAGGACGAGGAGATCGACGAACTGTTCGGCCTGAAGATGGGTGCGGACGATTTCATCCGCAAACCGTTTTCCCAGCGTCTGCTGGTCGAGCGCGTGAAGGCCGTGCTGCGCCGCGCGGTGCCGAAAGATCCAACCGTCGCGCAAAAAGAACTCGACGCCAAGGCGCTGGAGCGCGGTTTGCTGCGCATGGACCCTGAGCGCCACACCTGCACCTGGAAGAATGAGCCCGTCACGCTGACGGTCACCGAATTTCTCATCCTTCAGGCGCTGGCCACCCGCCCCGGCGTGGTGAAAAGCCGCAACGCTCTGATGGACGCCGCCTATGACGATCAGGTCTATGTCGATGACCGCACCATCGACAGCCACATCAAGCGTCTGCGCAAGAAGTTCAAGGCGGCCGACGACGACTTCGAGATGATCGAAACGCTGTACGGCGTCGGGTATCGTTTCAAGGAAACCTGACCGGTCGAGCGACCCGCTCACGGCAGGCGCATGACGGGTCGCTCTCGTGCCAGTGTGTGGTATAAGTTGCGTCAGACAAAACAATCGGGCGGTTTAGCCATTGCTTGATCGAACGCAGCCTGATCTTGAAAACGATGACGCCGGGATCGGCGCGCCGCCTCTCGCCCCGGCGGCTGACACAACAGACGCACCTGCCGAGCGCAAGGCAAGCCTCGGTTGGCGCAGCCCGTTCAATCTCGCCAAGCGCGCCGGGCACTATGTTTTCGCGCTCACCTTTTCCAGCCTCACGCGCCGTATTGTCTCGCTGAACCTGATCGGCCTGTTCGCAATGCTCGCGGGCATTCTCTACCTGTCGCAATTCCGCGCCGGCTTGATCGACGCGCGTGCGCAGAGCCTGCTGGTGCAGGCGGAAATTATCTCGGGCGCGATTGCGGCCTCGGCCACAGTGGAAACCAACGCGATCACCGTCGATCCGGACCGATTGCTGGATCTGAAGCCCGGCGAGACCTATGGCCCGAACGACGAATCCCTCACCAGCATCGAATTTCCTATCAACCCCGAGCGCGTTGCGCCGGTACTCCGGCGGCTGATCTCCCCGACCAAGACCCGTGCGCGCATCTACGACCGCGACGGCGTGCTGATGCTCGACAGCCGCAATCTTTACGGACGCGGCGACGTGTTGCGTTTCGAACTGCCCCCGCCGAGCGAAGAGAAACAGGGCGTCGCCGAAAAAACCATGATCGCGATTCGCACCTGGCTCAATCGCGGCGACCTGCCGCGCTATCGCGAGTTGGGACCGGAAAACGGCAACGGCTATCAGGAAGTCCAGCAAGCGCTCGATGGCAAGAAAGCCAGCATGGTGCGGATCAACGACCGCGGCGAAGTCATCGTCTCTGTGGCCGTGCCGGTGCAGCGTTTCCGTGCCGTTTATGGCGGGCTGATGCTCTCGACGCAGGGCGACGACATCGACCAGATGGTCACCGCCGAACGGCTCGCAATCCTGAAAGTGTTCGGCATCGCCGCCATGGTCATGGTCGCGCTATCGCTGCTGCTTGCAAGCACCATCGCAGGTCCGATGCGCCGTCTTGCCGACAGCGCCGAGCGCGTCCGCCGCCGCACCAAGACCCGCGTGGAAATTCCGGACTTCTCCTCGCGCGGCGACGAGATCGGCCATCTGTCGCGCGCGCTGCGCGACATGACCGCAGCACTTTACAACCGCATCGAAGGCATCGAGCGCTTTGCCGCCGACGTTGCACACGAGCTGAAAAATCCTCTGACGTCCATGCGTTCCGCCGTCGAAACGCTCCCGCTGGCACGCTCCGACGACAGCCGCGCGCGGCTGCTGGCAGTGATCGAGCATGACGTGCGGAGACTCGACCGGTTGATCTCCGACATTTCGGACGCGAGCCGCCTTGATGCAGAGTTGCAGCGGCAGGACATGGAGCCGGTCGATCTGCGCAGCCTGTTGGAGACGCTCGTCTCGGTGGCCAACGAAACGCATCACGGCACCGAGGTGAAAGTTGAAGCGCGCTTCGAGGGTCCGGCCAGTGATACGTTCTCCGTGCCGGGATACGACTCACGACTCGGGCAGGTGGTCGCGAATCTCTTAAGCAATGCGCAGTCGTTTTCCGAACCCGGCAGCAAGGTGCGCCTCACCTGCCGCCGCCGCAAATCGGAAATCGAGATCGTTGTCGATGACGACGGCGCTGGCATCCGTCCCGGCGCGCTGGAAAAAATCTTCGAGCGGTTTTACACCGACCGCCCGCATCAGGGCTTCGGACAGAATTCCGGGCTTGGCCTGTCGATCTCTAAGCAGATCGTCGAGGCGCATGGCGGACGCATCTGGGCGGAGAACCGTCCGGGACCGATCGATGCCGAAGGTGACGCCCGCATTGCCGGTGCACGCTTCACCGTGCGACTTCCTGCCACATGACGTCCGACGCCGGCGCAAGCACTCACGCCACCGCGGTGCTGGCCGGTGATCGCGCCATCCTGATCCGCGGTCCGTCCGGCTCGGGCAAGTCGCGGCTGGCGTTCGATCTGATCCTGGCGGGACGCGCGGGCCTCATTTCCCCGACGGCCTTGATCGGCGACGACCGCGTTCGTCTGGCTGAACAAGGCGGCGCGGTACAGGTTCGCGGCGTCAAGGAATTGACCGGCAAAATCGAGATTTACGGATTGGGAATTCGCTCGATCGCCTCCGTGCCGGAAGGGAACGTCGGGCTGGTGGTCGATCTCGCTGCAGCCGATGCCGAGCGTTTGCCCCCTCCCGAAGCGCTTGTCGCGACCCTGCTGGGCGTCAAAATTCCTCGTATTCCGGTCGCCGCGGGGCACGCCCCCCTGCCCCTGGTTCTGGCATTTCTTACAACAACTTAAGGTTTCAGCGGCCGGCCCATGAACCTTCGGCTGATTGCCGAACCGGAGCCGATGACCATATAAGGGCGACCCCGCCACTGTAGACGGCCGCACACAGACACCATTTTTCAAGGGGTGAGCGGCATCATCCCCCCTTGCTTCGGGGCTCCGGATGGTCAATGTGGCCCTTTCGTGCGGTGCATCAAAGCGCCCGCGAGGAGTTTTGGATGATTGGTCTAGTACTGGTGACCCACGGGCGTCTTGCCGACGAGTTCAAGGCGGCGCTCGAGCATGTCATGGGTCCGCAAAAACAAATCGAGTCGATCACTATCGGCGCGGAAGACGATGCCGATTTGTGTCGCAGCGACATCATCGAGGCCGTCAAGCGCGTGGACAGCGGTGACGGCGTTGCGATTCTGACCGATATGTTTGGCGGCACGCCGTCCAACCTCGCGATCTCGTGCATGAGCCGCCCGAAGGTGGAAGTGCTCGCCGGGATCAACCTTCCGATGCTGGTGAAACTCGCGAAAGTTCGCGACGACAAGCCATTGCCGGATGCCATTGCCGCCGCGCAGGAAGCCGGCCGCAAATATGTGACCATCGCAAGCCGCGTGCTCGCCGGGAAATGAGCACGTCGCCGGACAAGCAGACGACGCAGTCCGGAGCGATCGTTCGAGAGCTACCCATCATCAATAAGCGCGGACTTCACGCGCGCGCTTCTGCCAAGTTCGTGCAGATGGCAGAGAAGTACGACGCAGAACTTACCGTGACGCGCAACGGCGAAAGCGTCGGTGGCACCTCGATCATGGGATTGATGATGCTGGCCGCCGGGATCGGCACCACCATCACTGTGGAAGCCACCGGCCGTGAAGCGCAAGCCGCGATGGACGCTATCACCGAACTGGTCGGCAATAAATTCGGCGAAGAAGAAGCCGGCTGACTTTAGCGCGCTACTTCTGGTCTTCGTCCGTTTTCGCCGGACCGACAATCCACACTTTCCACTTCACCGCCGGACCGGCTTTGCCGTGAAAGTATCGCCGCGAGTTGAGGTCGATCCGTTCGGCATCCGGCACGATGTCGTTCATCCACTTTTCGCACATCTGCAACGCGGTGTCCTTGGTGTCACAGATGCCGATGAAGCCGAGCCGCGTTGCTTCTTCGAGTGAGGTCAAGCCCGACGCCGAGATTTCACGCGGTGTGAACGGCGCGGGATGATCCGGACTGTAGAACGTCAATGGCTCACCAATTCCCGAAGCACTCGCAATCACAGCCCATCGCGTGTTGAACCGCGCGCGCCACGCCTCGGTGAGTTGCAGCGCGAACTCCGACTTCGGCAAGAACCGCGTCCCGGCCTCGCCATCGCGCCGCATGGTCTGCACCGCGATGATCGGCGAGAACAACAGCATTAGCAGCGTGAACGCCAACCACATCAGCATCAGGCGGATCAGCGCCATTTGCGTCACACGCAACGCGGGAAGCGCCAGCAACGACAGCGGCACCAGGAAAAACAACGACAAGCCCCAGTCGGATTTCATGGAGATGCCGAGCACTAACGCGGCGAGCGGCGGCACCGCGCCGACAACAAGCTGAATGATCCAGATATGGCGCGCCTGCGAAAGATAAACGCCGGAATTAGGTCCGCGCATCCACGGACGTTTCACTGACTCGGTGAATTCAGCGGCAATGCCTTTGCTGCGGATGGACTTCCACCATTGCAGCTTCCACGCCAGCGCAGTGGCCGCAAACGCAATCGGTATCAGCAGCAGGCCGACATTTTGTACCACATAGATCGACACCAGCCGAAGCACGGCGAGGGTGCCACCACCATTAAGGTCATCGGCATAAGTCAGCGGCAGGAAATCCACCTGCTTGAGCCACCACAGATGCGGCAGCATCGCGATCAGCAACGCAGCCATCGCAGCCCAGGGCGCAGGCGACAGGAAGAAGCGCATGCGATCCGGATGGATCAGCGCAGCGAGACCGATGGCGCCGATCATGGTCAGCACCCAGTATTTCGTCATCAGCGCGGCAGCCGCCGCAAGGCCGAGCCACAACCCGGCGCGCAAAGTGCGCTTCTCGAAGGCGTACAGGAATGCCAGCACCAGCAGCGGCAATGTCACGAGTTGCAGCAGGTCGGGACTGAATTTGAAGCCCTTGAAACTGAAAGCCGGATAGAGCGCCAGCATCGTCACCGTGAACATCGCGCGGCGATGATCGACCACGCGCACCGCGATCAGCCAGCAGATGACAAGACCGCAGCTTACCGTGGTCATCGCGAGCGCGTATGCCGCCCAATCGGTGACAGGGAAAACGCGAAACCAGACGCCCGCGATCCAGCCCGCAAGCGGCGGCGACTTGCCGTAGCCGAGCAGGAATTTCTGACCCCACGCGTAGGTTTCCGCGACATCCACATGGATGTCCTGCGCGCCCTTCAGCGCGGTGAGGATCACGGTCCAGAGCAGCGCGTGCGCGACGGCGAAGCCGATAACAAACCGCAAGCTCGTACTCGGATCGTGGGCGACCGCCGCGATCCACGCCGCCACGCGGCGCGTTACCGGTACGTGGCGCAGGCGCGCCTTGTCACGCGATCGCAAGCCGGTGCGCGGGCCGGGATTTTTTCCGGTCCTGCGCTCGATTTCAGTGGATGAAACATCGGACATCGCGGTCAACCTGTGTCGCCTATGGTCCCTGCCCGGACTAGCAGCGTCATACCTGCGTCGGCAACAGCAAATCATTGGAATTTCTGCGGAAGCCAGCCTCGGAACGGCCCAATTTTGTTGCCGCTTTGCGGCGCGGATGCTATCCCGCGCCCATGACAACCTCCCCTATTTCCAACATCCGCAACTTCTCCATCGTTGCCCATATCGACCATGGCAAATCGACGCTGGCCGACCGCCTGATCCAGACCACCGGCGGGTTGGAAGCACGCGAGATGAAGGAGCAGGTGCTCGATTCGATGGATATCGAGCGCGAGCGCGGCATCACGATCAAGGCACAAACCGTTCGCCTGAACTACAAGGCGAAGGACGGCAAGACATACATCTTCAACCTGATGGACACGCCGGGCCACGTGGACTTCGCCTACGAAGTTTCGCGCTCGCTCGCTGCCTGCGAAGGTTCGCTGCTGGTCGTAGATGCCTCTCAAGGCGTCGAGGCGCAGACGCTCGCCAACGTCTATCACGCGCTCGATGCCGGGCATGAGATCGTGCCGGTGCTCAACAAGGTCGATTTGCCCGCCGCCGAACCCGAACAGGTGCGGCAACAGATCGAAGACGTCATCGGCATCGATGCATCCGACGCAGTGATGATCTCGGCGAAAACTGGCCTCGGCATTCCCGATGTGCTGGAAGCGATTGTCACCCGCCTGCCGTCACCGAAAGGCGACCGCGACGCCACGCTGAAGGCGCTGCTCGTCGACAGCTGGTATGACGTCTATCTCGGCGTTGTGGTTCTTATCCGCGTTGTCGACGGCGTGATGAAGAAGAATTCGCGCATCCGCATGATGGGCACGGGTGCAGCCTATGATGTCGAGCGCGTCGGTTTTTTCACGCCGAAGATGACGCAGGTCGACGAACTCGGCCCCGGCGAAATCGGCTTCATCACTGCCGCGATCAAGGAAGTGGCTGACACCCGCGTCGGCGATACCATCACCGATGACCGCAAGCCGGTCACCGAAATGCTGCCGGGCTTCAAGCCCGCGATCCCTGTCGTGTTCTGCGGATTGTTTCCCGTCGATGCCGACGACTTCGAAACGCTTCGCGCGGCGATGGGCAAGCTGCGGCTCAACGACGCCAGCTTCTCGTTCGAGATGGAAACCTCGGCTGCGCTTGGCTTTGGCTTCCGATGCGGCTTCCTCGGCCTCCTGCATCTGGAAATCATCCAGGAGCGGTTGAGCCGCGAATTCAATCTCAATCTGATCGCGACCGCTCCGTCGGTGATTTATAAAATGCACCTCAACAACGGCAGCGAGATCGAGATTCACAATCCGATCGACATGCCTGAAGTGACTTACATCAAGGAGATCGAGGAGCCCTGGATCGAGGCGACCATCCTGACGCCGGACGAATATCTCGGCAGCGTGCTGAAGCTCTGTCAGGAGCGTCGCGGCAATCAGAAAGAACTCACCTATGTCGGCGCACGCGCCATGGTGAAATACGAATTGCCGCTCAACGAAGTGGTGTTCGATTTCTACGACCGGCTCAAATCAGTTTCCAAAGGCTATGCCTCGTTCGACTATCACCTCACCGACTACAAGCCCGCCGACCTTGTGAAAATGCAGATCCTCGTCAACCTCGAACCGGTGGACGCGCTATCCATGCTGGTGCATCGCACCCGCGCGGAGGGCCGTGGCCGCGCCATGGTCGAGAAGATGAAGGAGCTGATCCCGCCGCATATGTTCGTGATTCCGATTCAGGCAGCGATCGGTGGCAAGGTGATCGCGCGCGAAACGGTCCGCGCGCTGCGCAAGGACGTCACCGCGAAATGCTATGGCGGCGACATCAGCCGCAAGCGGAAACTTCTGGAAAAGCAGAAGGAAGGCAAAAAGAAAATGCGGCAATTCGGCAAGGTCGATATTCCGCAGGAAGCCTTTATCGCCGCGCTCAAGGTCGATAGCTGAGCGCTACGCCACCAGCGTGCCGGTCTCAGGCTCACGCGGAGCAAAGTCCTGCACATTACGCTGCGCCCGCAGCAATGCGGTGATCTCGATGTTCGGCCGCGCGCGGCTGAACAGGAAGCCCTGCCCTTCGTGGCAGCCCTCCGCACGCAGACAACTCAACTCGGCTTCGGTTTCGACGCCCTCTGCCGTGACCGTCACGCCGAGGCCAAGAGCGAGGCTGATGATCGAGCGGACAATGGCTTGCGCGTCATGATTGGAACCAAGATCACGGACGAACGATTGGTCGATCTTGATCTTGTCGAACGGAAAACTGCGCAAATAACTCAGTGATGAATAGCCGGTGCCGAAATCGTCCATCGAGATGCGCACTCCAAGCGCACGCAACGCATGCAGCGTCGCCAGCACCTGATCGCTCTTGTCGAGCAACAACGTCTCGGTGATTTCAAGCTCAAGCCGCCGGGGCGGCAGGCCTGAAACTTTCAGCGCATCCATCACGACGGACAATAGATTGCCGACCTTGAATTGCAGCGGCGACAGGTTGATCGCAACGCGCACATCGTCCGGCCACTGGGCCGCATCCGTGCAGGCACGGCGCAACATCAGCCCACCGACCGCGTTGATCAGGCCGGTTTCCTCCGCCACCGGAATGAATTCGGCGGGTGGGATCATGCCGCGCTCGCGATGTGGCCAGCGCACCAGCGCCTCGAAGCCGGTGACGCGGCCGTTACGTAAATCCACCAGCGGCTGATAGAATGGCTGCAACACGCCGTTGTCGATGGCGGCGCGCAGATCGATCTCGATACGCCGCCGTGCCTGCGCCCGCGCGTCCATCTCAGCCTCGAAAAAGCTGAATGTGCCGTGGCCTTCGCTCTTGGCGCGCGACAACGCCATGTCGGCGTTCTTAAGTAACTTCTCGGCGCCATCGCCGTCACCGGGCGCAATCGCGATGCCGATGCTGGCACCGCTGATGATGGTGTGGCCCTCGAACAGATAAGGTTCGCTGATGGCGTCGATCAGCCGACGCGCGAGCATGCCGATATCTTCGGGCCGGCCGATGCCGGCCTGCACCACAGCGAATTCATCGGAGCCGAGGCGAGCGATGGCGTCTTCCTCGCGCAGCGACGATCTCAGGCGCTTGGTGACACCTTTCAGCAGCTTGTCGCCGATGGCGTGACCCAGCGTGTCGTTGATAGCCTTGAAATTATCGAGATCGAGAAACAGCACAGCGACCTTGTCGCCGCTGCGGCGGGTTTGGCTGAGCAATTCGTCAAGCCGCTGACGCAGGAGAACGCGGTTCGGCAGGCCGGTCAGCCCGTCATGCTGTGCCATGAAAGCAAGCCGCGCTTCGGCGCGCTTGCGCTCGGTGATGTCCATCACGGCCAGCAGAACCGCAGGCTGTTCTTCGAACACCAGCAGGCGCGAATAGATCGCGATATCGATCAGCGCGCCGTCGGCGCGCACATGCTTCCAGGTCCGCACCGCGCGTTCCTCGGTGCTCTGGTCGCCAGTCCAGGGCGCGGCCTGCTCGAACGCCTGCAGGTCGGAAATCTTCAGCTTAACGAAATCGGCGCGTGCGTAGCCGTAGTGCTCGACCGCCGCGTCGTTGACGCTGATGATGCACTCATTGTCCTGCGCGCAAACGATCATCGGCACCGGATTGCTGTCGAACAGCAAACGAAACGATGCCTCGCGCTCCTTCAGCTCGGTGATATCGACGCGAAGACCGATCACACCGCCATCGCCGGTGAGGCGTTCTTCGATCAGGATGCAGCGGCCGTCTGAAAGTGTCTGCTCATGTCGTGCGCCGGGGTGATAGAGTTTTTCGAGGCGCTCGGAAATCCACTCGTCCTCGCGGCCTTCGGCCTCGGGATAATCGCCGCGCGCAACGCCGACCTTCAGCGTGTCGCGCAGACGCGCCCCGGACTCGAAGAGGTCGGCGCTCTTGCTATAGATCTCGGCGTATTTCTTGTTCCAGAGAATGTAGCGACCGTCGGCATCGAGAAACACGATGCCCTGCGGTAAAATGTCGATCGCCTCGCGCAGGCGTTCGTTCGAGCGTTGCGCGTCGGCAATGGCAGCGTCTGCCTCCGCGCGCTTGCGGACGATATCGCCGATCTCGAAAACTTTGCGGGTTTTGGACATGACTTTAGGAGCGGCTTTCGGCCGCCTGACCGATAGCCTCCCCTTCGAAGGGACTGTCTTAATCGCCTTGTTTTTTGATTTTGGCCGATAGATCGGCATCGCCCCGAAGCCCTCGCATTCTGCGGCAGCAGTCTTGGTGCAAGTGTCTGAAAAATTGGTTCATTTGCCATGTGCCGCGTGTCTGACATATCGCACGGCGCCGCTCGTCGCCGGTTCCAATTGCCCAATCGAAAGGCGTCATGGCCGTGCATGTCCGGAATTTCGATGACCAGAGTCCTTCGCGAGTCACTCACAGGGACTCCTCGCGCCCAACAGCGCCGAGATACCGGCCAGATGCACAACAAATATGCCGGCCCGTGCGCTCTCGCACCAATTTGCGTCAATCCGGTTTACGGCTAACGAAGGTTTAAGATCGCGGCCGCCGTCTCGTCCGGCACGCCTTCGCGCGCTATAAGATTCGCATGATGCGATCCCGCCTGATTCTCGCAGCCGCTTTGATGCTCGTAAGCGCTCCTTCCGGAGCGCAGGACAAAGGCACGGTCAATCCGAGGCCGCTGCCGCCGCTGGCCAATCCGAACGATCCCGGCGTGGCCGCCAAGGAATTGTTTGGGCGCAAGCCGCTGCCGGCGTCACTCGCGGTCAGATCCATCGGTTTCTACGCAAAGGGCTGCATCGCAGGCGCCGTCGCGCTTCCAATCAACGGCGAGGCGTGGCAGGTGATGCGACTGTCGCGCAACCGCAACTGGGGCCATCCCGACCTGATCGCGCTGCTGGAGCGGGTCGCGCGCAAAGCACAGAAGAATGCAGGCTGGCCGGGACTTCTGATGGGCGATATGTCGCAGCCCCGCGGCGGACCGATGCTGACCGGACACGCCAGCCATCAGGTGGGACTCGATGCGGACATCTGGTTGACGCCGATGCCCAATCGGCAGCTCTCGCGCGAGGAACGCGAGGAAATGTCCGCGGTGATGATGGTGCGCTCAGATCGTCTCGATATCGAACCGAAAAACTGGACGCCAACGCATCTATCCGTAGTCCGCGCCGCCGCGCAGGAGCCGCAGGTCGAACGCATCTTCGTCAACGCCGCTATCAAGAAGGCATTGTGCCGAGAGGCGAAGGGCGACCGGAGTTGGCTATCCAAAGTGCGCCCGATGTACGGACACGACTATCACTTCCATGTGCGCATGAAGTGCCCGCCCGGAAGCACCAACTGCGAAGCACAGCCGCCTCCGACGGAGAGCGAAGGCTGCGGCGCGGGCGATCTCTCCTACTGGTTCAGCGATGCTGTTCTGCATCCCAAGCCGCCGGTCACGCCGCCGAAGCCAAAACCGCCGATGACGCTCGCGGATTTGCCCGCAGAATGCCGTCAGGTGCTGCTCGCGCCGTAAGCGCGCAGTTCAGTCTCTGACATCGAGATCCAGCTCTTTACGCCGTTGTCCCGGCTGATAAGGTCGCGGCCAACGATACTCTGGTGCGCTGCGCGCCACTGGAGTTGCCGGAACGGCGCTTCCGCTTGTCGTCAAATCCATTTTGAAAAGTGTGCGCGTCTGTTCGCGCGCCTTGGAGCGCCCTCATGAAAATCATCTCTCGCCGCCTGACCGTTGCCGCGCTTGTTTGTGCACCGCTGTTCTCGTTCGCGTATGCGCAGGATGCCAGACCCGGCAGCGCACCCGCAGCAGCTGTGCAGGAGAAGACTCTCACCGCCTTTGCAGCCGCCTCAATGAAAAACGCACTGGACGAAGCCAACGCCGCCTATACGGCGAAGACCGGCATCAAAGTTGTCGCCAGCTATGCCGCGAGTTCTGCGCTCGCCAAGCAACTCGAACAGGGCGCGCCCGCTGACATCTTCATTTCGGCGGACACCGACTGGATGGACTATTCCAGCGGAAAAAAGACCATCAATGATGCGACTCGCGTCAACCTGCTCGGCAACAAGATCGTGCTGATTGCGCCAAAGGATTCCAAAATCGAGACTGTCACCATCGGCAACGGTTTTGATCTCGCCAAGCTCGCAGGTGACGGCAAGATCGCGACCGGCGACGTCAAGGCTGTGCCCGTCGGAAAATACGCCAAAGCCTCACTGGAAAAACTTGGCGCATGGCAGGCGGCCGAGCCGAAATTCGCGATGGCCGAAAGCGTGCGCGCAGCACTTGCGCTGGTGTCGCGCGGCGAAGCCAACCTTGGCATCGTCTACGAGACCGACGCCAAGGTCGATCCCGGCGTGAAGATCGTCGGCACGTTCCCGGCGGACTCGCATCCTCCGATTATTTATCCGATTGCTGCGACGACAACTGCGAAGCCAGATTGCGACAGCTATCTCGCGTTTCTGCGTTCCGCAGCAGCGAAAGCCATTTTCGACAGATACGGCTTCACCTTCCTGACGAAGCCGACATCGTAAAGAAGCGCCGTGTCAGACATCACTGCCGAGGAATGGACGGCGATCCTGCTCTCGCTGCGGGTCGCCGCCGTCGCCACACTGGTCGCCACGCCGCTCGGCATCGCGGTGGCCTGGCTGCTGGCGCGACGCAATTTCTGGGGCAAGGCCGCGCTCGATGCGCTGATCTATCTGCCGCTGGTGCTGCCGCCGGTGGTCACAGGCTATCTGCTGCTGCTGACGTTCGGTCGGAAAGGATTGGTTGGCGGTTGGCTCGCCGATCATCTCGGTATTGTCTTCGCATTCCGCTGGACAGGTGCCGCGCTGGCCTGTGGCGTGATGTCGTTTCCGCTGTTGGTGCGGCCCATCCGGCTCTCTATCGAAGCGGTGGACCGCAAGCTCGAACAGGCCGCGAGCACGCTCGGCGCAACCCCGTGGCGCGTGTTTCTCACCGTAACACTGCCGCTCGCGCTGCCCGGCATCGTGGCCGGAATGGTGCTCGGATTCGCAAAAGCCATCGGCGAATTTGGCGCAACGATCACGTTCGTCTCCAACATTCCCGGCGAGACGCAAACCATTTCCGCCGCGATCTATTCGCTGACACAAACGCCGGACGGTGACACGGCAGCGCTTCGGCTTGTGATTGTCTCTATCGCAATCGCGATGGCCGCACTCATCGCGTCGGAGATTCTCGCGCGCCGCGCGACGCTGCGGCTACACGGCTATTAATATGCTGTCGGTCAATGTCGAGAAACAACTCGGAGATTTTGTTCTGAACGCCGCGTTCGAGAGCAGCGGGCTGGTCACCGGCCTGTTCGGCAATTCCGGTGCGGGCAAAACATCGATCGTCAACATTATCGCGGGACTGATCCAGCCGGATCGCGGCCAGATTGCACTGGACGGCGAAACCCTCGACGACTCATCGCGCGGCATCCACGTGCAGCCGCATCGCCGCCGGATCGGATACGTATTTCAGGATGCGCGGCTGTTTCCGCATCTCAACGTGCGGCAGAATATTGACTATGGCCGCCGCATGAATGGTTTCGAGCGCGACGACGCTTCCGAGAAACACACCGTCGATTTGCTCGACATCGGAAATTTGCTCGACCGCCGTCCGGCACAGCTTTCCGGAGGCGAGCGCCAACGCGTCGCACTTGGCCGCGCATTGCTGGCAAAACCCAAACTGCTGCTACTCGATGAACCGCTGGGAGCGCTCGACGACGAGCGCAAAGCGGAAGTCATGCCCTACTTCGTGCGGCTCCGTGACGAGGCCCGCGTGCCGATGGTGCTGGTCAGTCACGATGCCGCCGAGATGCGGCAACTGGCCACCAATGTGGTGATGCTGAAAGGGGGCAAAGTTGTTGCTACCGGCGGCACCGATGTGTTGCCAAAAGCGATCTAGCGCAGCGCCTTGATCGCGTTCGCGAGATAGTCCAATCCCTGCACCAGCGCAGGGCCGCCGCAGAGCGCATAACGCGACGGGAAATCGATCCGGCGCTTGGCATCGTATCGCGCCAGCAACGCGGGATGCGTGATGAACAGCGCGCCCTGATCGCCCGCTGCGCGCGGCGGGTCCTGCAGCACCAATACATCGGGTCCGTCGATCAGCAATTGCTCCATGGAGACGAAACCGCCGAAGCCCTTTGGTGAGTTCGACGGCGGACGCAGTCCGGCAATCGTCAGCATGCCTGCAATGAGACTGGCAGGGCCTTCACTGTAGCCACCGCGCTGGATCACCGCCGCAGTGCGTGGCGGACGCAGCGCAGCCGCCTTCAAACGCGCCTCGGCCTGTGCGAGTTCGCGCGCCAGTTTTTCGCCGCGATCCGGATGCCCGATCAGCGCGCCGATCTCGCGCGCCTGTTGCTGCGCCTCGGCAAGATTGCTGATGAGGTGCACTTCGACAACGCGGATACCCATCGCATCCAGCATCGCACGCGTGGGACGATTACTGGGACCGACCAACACCAGATCCGGCGCGAGATTGACCACGGACTCCGCGTCCCAGTCGGTCTGCTTGTAGCGTGCACCGGCGTCTTTCATTACCGACAGCGCGGCATTGGACGCATAAGGAGAAAGTCCCGCGATCTGCGAAGGGTCCGCCAGCGCCAGCAGCAACTGATCGGCGCACAGGTTGAACGACACCACGCGCGCAGGCACAGCCCCCGCGCGCGCAACGTCGATACGCCAGCACATGTGCGCCAACGTAGCCAAAATCAGTCCGCTTGCGAGGATGGTTCTCTTGATCATCACGGCTCGTTATGCCACGCCAATTCCGCGACGTCAGCGGCTCATCTGCCGCAAAGATATATCGGACCGCGATGAACAATGCACATCAAGGCAACGGATTGACGCTCCTGCTCGCCATTCTGGCGGCGGCTTTGTTCGCGTTGTCGCTGATGACGGGACCGGCGCATTTCTCGCCTCAGACCGTCGCGAGCGCTTTGTTCTCCGATCAGGGCGTCGCCACCATCATCGTGCGTGACATCCGGCTGCCTCGGACTTTGCTGGCCGCGCTGATCGGCGCGACGTTCGGCCTGGCGGGTGCATCGCTGCAGGGCTTGCTGCGCAATCCGCTCGCCGAACCATCGTTGTTCGGCGCACCACAAGCCGCAGCTGCATTGGCCGCGGCGATCATGGCGTTCGGGATAGCGGATGCGCTGTCGCTGGCGGTGCCGCTCGGCGGCATCGTGGGCGCGCTGCTGTCGGTCGGCGCACTGGTCGCGATTGCCGGACGCCGCGCATCGCTGACTGTCACGCTGCTGGCAGGTCTTGCACTGGCGAGCCTCGCAGGTGCCGCCATCGCGCTCATTTTGAACCTTGCGCCAAATCCCTATATCGCGCTGGAGATCGCGTTCTGGTTGCTCGGCTCGCTGCGCGACCGTAGCATGGATCACGTCTGGCTTGCCGCACCCTTCATGATCGCAAGCTGGTTCATTCTCGCGTTCAACGCCGGTGCGTTCCGCGCGCTGACGCTCGGCGAAGATGCTGCGGCTTCGCTCGGCGTCAATGTGGATCGCACGCGTGTGCTGGTGGTGATCGGCGTTGCGCTCGGTGTGGGTGCAGCGGTCTCCGTCGCAGGCGCGATCTCGTTCGTGGGTCTGGTCGCCCCGCATCTGGTGCGACGATTCTACGGCTCGGACCCGGCGCGCGTGATGCTGCCGTCGGCGCTTGCAGGCGCGGCGTTGCTGACGGCGGCGGACATTGCCGTGCGGCTGGTGCCGGGCGCTGTGGAAATCAAGATCGGCGTCGTGACTGCGTTGATCGGGGTGCCGTTCTTCCTTGCGATGATCTTCCACGAGCGGCGCGCGCTGGAGGACTCAACGCAATGAAGCCGGACACTGCACCACGCCTTGTCGGCACCGGCATCACCGTCACGCGCGGAACACGCCGGATCGTGGACATGGCCAATCTCACGTTGAACGCAGGCGAGTTCACGATCCTCGCCGGACCCAACGGCGCGGGCAAGACCACGCTAGCGCGCGCGATGGCGAATGTTATTGCGGCGCAAGGCACCGTGACATTTGACGGCGCAAATCTTCGCGATATGTCTCCACGCGCACGCGCCCGCGCGATTTCATATCTGCCGCAGGGGCACGAATTTCACTGGCCGATGCGCGTGGACAGCATCGTGGCGCTGGGGCGTGAGCCGCATGCCGATCCGTTCTCGCAGACATCGGTCAAGGACCGCATCGCCATCGAACGCGCGATCGAAGCGACCGCCATCGGCGAATTTTCCGCGCGGCTGATCACGACTCTATCCGGCGGCGAACGCGCGCGCGTCGCCATCGCCCGCGCATTGGCCACGGAAGCGTCCGTTCTGATTGCGGACGAACCGACCACATCGCTGGATGAACGTCACCAGTTGATCGTGATGGACCTTCTGCAACGCATTGCACGTCAAGGAACGGCGGTGCTTGCAATCATCCACGATCTTGCGCTGGCGATGCGGTTCGCCGACCGGGTGGTGGTGATAAACGAAGGCCGGATCGTCGCCAACGACACGCCCGCGCTGGCGCTGACGCCCGACCGTATCGGCGAGATATTCGGCATTTCCGTCAATCGCGTCGAAACGCCCGATGGACCGCTGCTGTTGCCTTCACGCGCGCTTTAAGCGCCGAGCAGCCAGGTCCACACCCGCGACAGTTTGTTCTTCGCAGCGGCACGGCGACCGCGCGGCGGGGCCGGCGGCTCCTCGTCTTCCGGCAATCGCAGACCGACGACATTGACACGCGATCCGCCGATATTCCGCGCCACCAGCACGATGGTATCAAGCGGCAATTCCGCGCCGACGCGCGGCGCGTGATCGAGGTGAATATCGAAATAGTCCGCCAGTGTCAGATGCGCATCGCTGTCGGCGATGTTCACCCCGTAAATCTCCGCGACATCTTTCAGGGATACATCGCCGGGCATCATGAAGTCGCCGAGCAGATGCGGATCGGGCGCGGGCACCGCCGGCATGTCGATGAAGAAGCGGTCCAGCGCCTCGGCCTTTTCGGGCGGCGCGAGAAGATAGAGATAGTCGCCCTTGACCACCGGCTCGGCTTCTATTGGAGAGAGAATTTTCTCGTCGCGGATCACCAGCGTCGGCTTCGACCATGACGGGATCAATCCGCGCTTCAGGAACAGGCTGTTGGAGCGAACCGGATAGCCGACAAGTTGCTGTTCGAGCTGTCCCGGCAGATCGAGTTCGACACGACGCGGGCCGCCACGATCGGCCCTCGGCAGAGCGACGTGCAATTTCCGCGCGGCAAAGGCCAGCGTCCAGCCCTGCAGCAATAGCGAGATGATGACCACGACAAAGGCGACATCGAAATAAACCGCGGCTTTGGGCAAGCCGACCAGCAGAGGAATCGAGGCAAGGAAGATCGCGACCGCTCCGCGCAGACCGACCCACGCGACAAAGGTTTTTTCCCGCCAGTTAAAGCGAAACGGAGCCAGACACAGGAACACCGCGACGGGGCGCGCCACCAGCATCAGCACCATCGCCACGGCCGCAGCAGGCAGCAACGTGCTCATTGTCCGTTCCGGCGAGACGAGCAGACCGAGCAGCACGAACATCACGATCTGAGCGAGCCATGTCGCTGCGTCCAGAAACGCCACGACGGAATTGTGCGCGCGCGTCGGCCGATTGCCGATCAGCATGCCGGCGAGATAGACCGCGAGAAAGCCCGAACAGTGGCTCATCTGCGCGACACCGAAGATCACGAGCGCCGCAGTGGTGACAAACGGCGCGTGCAAACCCTGCGGCAAAGAGACGCGATTAAGCGCAAACACCACAAGCCATCCGCCGATCACGCCGATCACGGAGCCGAGAAACACTTCGCGGACAAACTGCAGCGCGACATGCAGCGCGGTGCTCTGGCCCGCCGACAGCAATTCCACCAGCATCAGCGTCAGAAAGATCGCGAACGGATCGTTGGTGCCGGATTCGACCTCCAGCGTGGCCCCGACACGCGGACGGAGGCGGAGGCCTTGCGTGTGCACTAGAAGGAACACGGCGGCGGCGTCGGTGGACGCCACCACGGCACCGACCAGCAGGGCTTCGGTCCATCCCAAATTCAGGAAATATTTTGCTACCGGAGCTGTAATCAGCGCGGTGAGAAGCACGCCTACTGTCGCGAGCACCACCGAAGGTGCCAACACGGCGCGGATGGATTGAAAGCGCGTCTTCAACCCGCCGTCGAACAGGATCAGCGCCAACGCCATCGACCCTACCAGATAGGTGGTGTGCACGTCGTTGAACTGCAGATGGCCGGGGCCGCTTTCGCCCGCCAACATGCCGATAAACAAGAACACCAGCAGCAAGGGGGCACCGAAACGGAGCGCCAGCAGGCTCGACAGAATTCCCGCCATCACGAGAACCGCGCCGAGCAAAATGGCAAAG